>Ga0214542_1000472_pt1 | contig 72716 bp, 30 predicted proteins | sample CNSS1metaG_FD_160096 | JGI IMG/M metagenome (GOLD analysis project Ga0214542, IMG submission 160096) | Root nodule microbial communities from cowpea collected in UCLA plant growth center, Los Angeles, California, USA - CNSS1 | ecosystem: Host-associated > Plants > Roots > Nodule | place: USA...
TTATTATTATTATTATTATTATTATTATTATTATTATTATTATTATTATTATTATTATTATTATTATTATTATTATTATTATTATTATTATTATTATTATTATTATTATTCATAGTGATGTTATTAGCATAAGTTCTTTTTTTTAATTATAAAAAATGTTATTATACTAAATTCTTTTGCTAAATAGATTTATAATCTTTTAAAAAATTTATAATTTATAATTTATATTATTATTATTATTTTTAATGGTTAAATAAATATAATAACAATAATATTGTTATTCTAAACATATTTGAAATAAATAAAAAAATATACACGAGTCATATACTATTATAATTATTTTGTAAAATTAATTAATTGCACCATATTATGATATTAATTTTATTTATTATATTTAAGACTGAATTTACACTTCATTTCATTAATAATAACATTTACAACAATATGATCTAATTTTCATAGTATTTATTATTTTATTTTTATATTATTGTTATTATTATTAATTATAACTCTAATTATTATTATTATTATTATTATTATTATTATTATTATTATTATTAACTATAATTGCTGTGATCAACTATAATTATCATAACCAATATTACTACCAATTATAAGTATTATTATTATCATTATTAACTACAATTATTTCTATTATTATATTACTAGCATTATTATTATTACTACTACTATTATTAATTAGAACTATAATTATTATAATAGTTATTATTATTATTATTATTGTTTTTATTATTATGGTTACATATACATTTTACTTTTACTTACTATCTATGAATCATGTTTCAATTACTTTACCCTTTTATTTTTTGTTGTTGTTTATTCATCTTTACATTTGAATAATTATTTCAATTCAAAAAAATAGTTACTAAAATTAGTGAAATAATAAAACTGAAAAATAATTTTTTTATTTTAAATAATTATTTAAGTTTAAAATATAACAATTAAGAGGACAAAATTGAAAAAACAAAAAAGGAGACCAAAGTTGTTTATCTCTTTATATATGTAGTTGTATTATTATTATTATTATTATTATTATTATTATTATTATTATTATTATTATTATTATTATAGTTAAACACACATTTTACATTTATTTACTACGAGATCATATCTCAAGTACTTACACCTTTTTCTTTATTTTGTTGTTCATTTTATTTTTATATCTGTGTAATTATTTGAATTAAAAATATAGTTACTAAAACTATTAAAATGATAAAATGAACAAATAATTTTTATTATGAATAATTATTTTAATTTAACAAATAATAATTAAGAGGATAAAATTGTATAAACAAAAGAGGATACAACAAATGTATATCTCTTTACATATGTAGTTATTGTATTATTATTATTTTATCACTATGATATATTATTATAATGATATTATTATTATTATTATTATTATAGTTAGACACACATTTTAAATTAATTTACTATGGGATCGTATTTCAATTACTTGTCATTTTTATTTGTTTTGTTGTTAATGTATATCTTTATATATAATTATAGATTATTATAGTTGACATTATTCTTAGTGTTAGCATTAATATTAATATTTATAGCATAAATATTATTATTATTATTATTATTATTATTATTATTATCATTATTATTTTTATTATTATTATTACTATTCATAATTGTGTTATTATTTTAAGTGTGTCTTTTTAATTATAGAAAACGTTGTTATACTAAATACTTTTGCTAAATAAAATTTTAATTTTTTAAACATTTTATAATTTATAATTTATATAATATTATTAGTAGTATTTTTAATGGTTAAATAAATATAATAACAAATATATTATTATTTAAAAAAATTAAAATAAAAAATACACGCACAGATCATAGGCTATTATAATTATTTCGTAAAATTAATTAATTATATTATACTGTGATATCAATTCTATTTATTATATTTAAAACTGAAATTATTATTGCATCACTTAGATTTATTAATTACTTTAATAACAACATTTACAACAATATAACTTAATTTTTCATAATATTTCATCACATAATACTTTCAATATTTTATTATTTTAATATAGGGATGACAACAAGACGGGGCAGAGACAAGTTTCACTATCCCATACTGATCCCCATAGAAAAAATTCATCATCATTCTCATACCCAACCCAACGGGTATCAAACTTTTGTCTCATCCTCATCCTCACAGGGTAACGGGTATATATTTGTACTCATACCCATACCGACTTTCTTACTGTTTTAATATTAATTAATTATTATAAAATAATAAAAAATTATGACAAAGGAAACATAATATTATCAAATATTCAATATTAAGAGGAGTGTTGTTTCTCCAATATCAAATATTTGTAAAGAAATTATGTTATAATTGTATATATTTTAAATTAGAAAACCAAATAAAGTTTCATGAGAACCAAAACTTCTGTTAAATTTGCAAACATTAATGAATTGTAGCTGATAAAATTTAATTTGTAAAAAAATATAAAACGAACACAAATATTCAGATTAAAATATATGTTAAATGCATCTTTACTTCAATTTTATTTTTTAAATTCTAATGAATCTCTTTTTTATATACTAATAAAAGTTATAATAAATCACTTGACCCAAATAACAAATAACGCAAAGAACAAATATTAAACTAATAATAATAAATTTTTAACATAAATATTGTATCTTTTGAACTTCAATATTATAGTAAATAAAATTTATTTATACAATTATAGTGACAAAATCAAAGTATGATAATCAGCGGCAGAGCTCTCAAGGAGCAGGTGGATTGAATAATTTAGTTATGATTGAATAATTTGATAAATTCAAGAATATGAAAAAATAATGGATAATTCTTCGTATATGTATAGTTTCTTTTATAGTTATAACTATACTAAATTATCTATTTATTTTTTATTGAATCAGTAACAATAATGTTAAATATATAAATTTGAAGTATATTATTTTGGCTCCCCTAATAATTTTGGTCAAGATCCACCATTGATGATAATGAGTTAAAATATAAAAGGTAATTATATAAAATATATCAACATAATATTTTACATTATGAAAATAAAAATATTAAAAAATTATCAAATGTGTGTCTTAGAAACAATTTGAGAGACCATTGAATGAAATCACACGAAGGAAAACAACTATATAATCAAGGATATGATAAAACGAAAAATACTTTAGAGATCTAAAAAAAACTTTTTAAATATCAACATAACCAATGTTTTAGAAATAACGAAAATTGTTTTAGCGAAACAAAATAGTTCTTCAAATGAAATAATAATAATAATAATAATAATAGAGTAAAAAAGACAAATTTTTTATATTACGTAGTATTTTGACGGGTATGAGGATGAGGACGGGACAAATATGTACATCCCCATATCTATACCCATACCCAGTTAATGTCGGGATTCCCGTCAAAACGGGTACGGGTTCAGGCAATACCCACGATAAACGAGTTTATTTGTCATCTCTACTTGGGTCACAAGCTATTATAATTATTTCGTAAAATTAATTAACTGCACTATATTTAATATCAATTTTATTTATTATACTTAAAACTGAAATTATTATTACATCATTTAGATTTACTACTCACTACTTCATTACTTTAATAACAACATTTACAACAATATAACATAATTTTCATGATATTTCATTACATAATATTTTACTACTTAATATACAAAATAAATAAAAAATACAAGCCGTGCGTACGCACGAGGGCCAGTCTCCTAGTTTTTTTAGTAAAAACTCAAACAAATGTTGATTATTTCGACTCAATCTCTAATAGTAAAAAGATGGTATGAATGAATGTATTTGCAGAGAGAATAGAGAAAGATATGATATCTTGAAAATCAAGGGTCATAATTTTAATGTTTACAAAAAATGAGAAACACAATAAAATTGAATTGTGTTTAAAAATCTTTTTAAAACATTTTTGTAGCATATTATCTAATACTAGGTAGTCAAACAATGGTTTGCATGACACAGTTTATTAGTGAGTTTTCAAAATTCTTTTTCACAAATACTTTTCTTCATTGTGTAATGCAAACAAAATAACATGCAACATAATATTAGAAAAGGAAATATTACTCAATATTTTTATACCAATTTTTCCGATAGCGTCAACTAGTCAAGTTTCACTATATAAACTACTGCTATGAAGTACAAACAAGTATTCTATGAAGTACAAACAAGTATTCTTTCAAGTCGAAGCAAGTCCTGATTAACCCCTGCAAGTATTGTTTCATAACGTAGCTACTACTAGCTAACAGACCAAGTATTCTTTCAAACTTAACCACTTCTGACTAAAAAATTCGAATATTATTCAAATAGAAAAAACCACTTAAAACTTAACATGAATATTCTTTAAAAAACAAGTCACTTTTAAATCAAGATAAAGAAATTTCTTTGTGATCAACAAACCAAAGGTTTCACTCATTAAAGAGGGATTGTGTCTTTCAACGTTTACAAGGTTAAACACTCTTTACTAGTTTGCTAAATGTTGAACACAAATTGTGTTCATAGAATGCTTTTTTTCCATATAAATATTTTGACATAGTGTCATCACTTACAAATAATGATTTGTCTCGTTTTGTTCTTCTTTGAAGAATGTATTTAAATAGACACTTGAATAAAGTAGTCATTGCGGTATCTCTTTTGGCCATTAAATAGCTTTGAGCTTATTTTGAATATTTTTTTCTTTTATAGTTTATTGAGCTTGATTGTTAAAAAGCATTAAATTACTTCAGACAACATTAATTATTCTTTTGTTCTTCACACAACATCCTTAATAGCCGGTAGTACTTATCTCCATAGGTTGTAAGCTTCTTACCACAAATCATACTAAATATGTACACTCTACTAGGCAGATATTTAGAATATTATTGAAATATTTTTATGTCAAGTTAGTTAGCATACAAAACAACTTTAATTCAATTTCGAAAAGATCTTTGAATGCAATTGTCTTTGATGCAAATCTTCTTAAGAATAGATTATGAAGACAGTTTTGCAACACAAAATTAAGCTTCAATAATATTTTGTTATGTTTACATTAGTTTAAAGTTTGTTTTTACTTATCAACGCTTATTAGACGAAGTGAAAAAAATTGTTTAGTGTTTTGTTCTCTATTAGGAGAAGCCCTTGCATAATATGTTTTTTTTTCTATAAAACGTCTATTGGATACAACTTCATCATGTTTTATACTTTTATACTATAAAGTCATAGGACTATTAAATTTTACACTAACATAATATGTTAAAGTTTAACCTTTAAGTGATTTTAATACAATGTTTTAATCGTCAAAACAAAGACAACTAAAATATTCGAGATTTAAGTGATTTTAATCAATTATAAATTCATTTTAAAATAAATAAAAGAAAGTGAGATTCACAACTTTAGCTTAACTTATTTTTATCTATTAATGTGTAATTTTAATTTATTAATTATCTTTTTGTAATTCTAACAAATTTAACAACATTTTAACATATTAAAACATTTCAATCTATTAAAATAATTGAAAACAAGAAAGTGAATTCAAAATACTAAAAATACTCTATTGTATTAAGATAAAAAGAAACACTTGTAACGTGGAAAAGAAAAACTCAAAAACCATCAACAAAAATAAAACCAAAACATCATTCCACAACAGTTAAGTCTTCAACAAAAAACAAAAAAGTGTTAGAATAAAAAAAACCTTCAATCATAGGTTAAATTTAACAAACATAAAATTTTCAGATCATCACACTTTTTATTATTTTGTCTTATATATATAGTAGCATAAACACAGGCGCGATAGCGCTGTGTGTATGATTTTTTAAATATGCGTAATATTATATCAGTAGGTGATAATATTATAATGTTAATAAGTTAATATATAAACTAAAATTATATTTATTAAAAATAAAGTGAAATATATTAGAACAGATGACAGAATAATCATTGATAAATAAAGAAAAAAGGAAAGAATGAGAGATAGCCGATTTTAGAAAAAGACCGTAAAAGTAACGGTCAATTTTTAAAAATTTAATAAATTATTATATTTAAAGGGTAAAATCGGTATTTTAAAATGTGGACACAAAAAGAGAATCCCTTTATATATTGTTATATATATATTACTAATTTTTTTGTGTTTTTATTATATGAAAATAAGGTTATTAAATATATTATTTATTATGTATTGTTTTGAAATTATGCGGTAATAAAAAAATTATAAAAGTAAACATTATTAGATGTAATTTTCATTTAATATTCAATTTGAAATTTTTTTTTTATATAATTTACTTAAATGAATATTTTTATGGAATATAAAATTACAAAAAGGAAATGTAAAATTCAAAAGCACGCCCAGTGGGACTCGAACCCACAATCGCTTGATTAGAAGTCAAGCGCCTTATCCATTAGGCCATGGGCGCTGATTTGTTTGAGAAGCTAAATCGAAGGTTGATAATAGGGATTTAGGAAAAAGTTAAGATACCAAAGTAAAGAGAACTGATAAATTAAGCCTAATTTGATGGATCAATTCAATTAGTTTATAAACTAGATTAAGCTATATTGAAAAATAACAGGTCAATTTTTAACTTTCTTTTTGAATATGCAATGGTTAAGTTGAGAATAGATTTTATGGATGAACCACATTTTAAATTAATAATTATAATTTTAAAAGTTGAAATTAGGTATGAGAAAAAAAGGTTACTTGCCTAAATCTGCAATATTCGAAAAAGAAAATCAGTGTGTAATTAGTTTACTTCAAATTACTTCAAGTCAGGTTGTATTAGACTGAAAACTTCGAGTCAAAATGGATTAAAATGGTTAAATATAAAATTTGAATAAAAAATGTGCAGATACCAAACTCGATATGAAATTTTAAATATAAAAGTAAAAGTTTTATTATTAACCTTAGCGTTTTTAAGTTGCAACTAACATCTATAATTATTGTTTTATCATCTTGTCCCTACCTTTTCTCCTACCATACACAATGTCATTCCTCAAGATAACTGTTAAAAGCAGATTTGTCTAACATAACCCAACCAAGACCAGGGGTGAATTGGTTATTGAATCTTTTACTGACTTTAGATGAATCTTGAAGGTTTCTTTAATCTTTGTACCCCAAATAACTAGTTTTACAGTTCTGTGTTAATGGACTGATTAAAGCAATTGAGAAAGGCATAAAAGATAAGAGAAACAAAGAACACAACAATTTATATCCGTTCGATTCAAGATGAATCTACGTCTAGTCTTCTTCTAAGCAACTCACTTAGGAGGATTCCACTAAAACAATAGAGATACAAAAATTACAAGAGTATCTATATAATTCAAGACCCTAAAGACTAAGGAGATTGATCTACAAATCAAGAACTCCCCCTAGATGCAATGCATCCACACAATTGCACCTAGACCTTCACTTCACATAGTAAATCAACTGTAAACATAAATACAATAGAAAAGAAACAAGGAACGAATACACCTAGTGGATGTGTAGATTTATCACTTGATCCTAGATCCAAGATTGACCCACAAAGGTTGAATCCAACAACAATCTTCTTGAATGTCCAATTGAATGATCTCCCAAGCAAGCACAAGAAATTTGTGAATCTTGATCTCAGAAAAGAAGTCTCTCAATTCATTTCTCAATAATTCAGTTATTTTTCTCTCTGTCTCAAAACTGATTTTAGAAACTAGTTTTATATAAAGTTTTGCTGCAGTTATTAATAGATTAGGAATTTACCTAATAGATTATCGTGAGTGTATTTTCACTGCATCAGTGCAGTGCTCTCAACTAATCTATTATTTAAGTAACTAATCTATTTACGAGTTCTGCTTTCAGTCATATTCAAGAGTTTGATAGCTGATACAATTTAATGCAAATTTGTTTTACATGTAATTCTAGATCTACAACTCATAAGCTAAACAATCAAATATGAATTTTAAATGTAAAACTCGAATTGTAGTGGATTGATAATATTGGACTCGTATCCAACCAAACCACTTAATGCTCAATCCTAGTTGAAACTTATATTTTGTTATTAAAATTCTTGCACATATTAGAATTTGTGTATATCACATTATAATACCTAAACATTTAAATTAAATTTATTTACAAATTTTAAATTTTATTTTATTTTTTAAAATTTAGAAATTATTTTTAATACTCTTAAACTTTTTAAATTGATCTAAACTAGTCATTCGTCTCTTTTAAGATTAGCTCAAGTCAACATAATTTTTTCACTTACATACTAAATCAGACTAAATAATTCATTATAGAAAAATTAAAATTACCCACTGATAATAACATACAAATTTAAGTTAGTAGAGAAACCAAAATTTACAAAAGGATATTATCTACAAATCAATATCCATATGTAAAATAAAGTTACATACGAATTATTTGGTATTTAATGTAGGGATATTTTTTAAAGGATATTTTTTTAATGATATATGGATATTTGGATAAGTGAAGATATACATTATTAGAATTTTATACACTAATTTTATACGCAGGAGATGAGGTTCTGGTTCAAATAGCGAGAGACTTCCTTTTACGGTACCTTGAGAAGAGAAATAGTGAATTAGGATTTTTGAGAAAAAGAGAGGCAATTAGGATAAACTTTCTAAGGGTCTCAATTGGCTCAATCTCACATTACTCTTACTATCAAAATTCAATTATTATTAATCATTAATATTTTAATTTTGAAAATATTAAATTTAAATAAATAGAATAACAAATTTAATATATATGAATATATTAAATAATGATGTCAACATTTATATAGAAAATAAAGTTATTTTCCAATTCATAAATGTAATCATTAATATTCTTAAATAACTTAATAGTAAACCATTAATTGATAATACAAATTTATATTATAAAAATATTATTTAATAATAATAATAATAATAATAATAATCTCATACTAAAAAAAAGAGAATTTGAAATAAATATTTTTATTACTAAAATTATTTTTGAAAATAAAATCTAAATGAATAAATTAATTAATTAACAAAAAAAATTTAAAAATAATAAAATATCAATAATCAATAGAGATAAAAGTCTAATACTATAAACAAAAATTGAGATAAATATTTTTAAAATTAAAATTAAATAAAAGTTAAAAAAATTAATTTGTATAATTAAAATCATTATTATTATTATTATGTTTTAGTTTTGTAAATATTGAATTTAAATTTACAGAATAATTTTTTTTATAATCTTAAATCAATAATTAATAATGATAGAATGAATTAGTTAAAATTCAAATAAATGAAATGAAAATTTTGCTATAAATGAAATCTATTATATTACAATATTATAATTCAAATAAATGGAATAAAAGTTTTGCTATAAATGAATTTATTATCTATTATAATCTATTATATAATAATATTATTTTATAATATAAAAAGAAGTTATTAGGAAATTTATTTCATTATCTATTTTATTTTGTTGAGAATTTTCACAAAAGTTAGTTTTTTAATTATTTGACATTTTTTATTTCCTTTTTACTTATATTTATTTTGTTGTCACGTGTGTACGAAAGTTATTTTATCTTTTTATGCGATTATTTAATTTCTTAATTTTATTTATTTATATTTAGTTTTCTTGTCATATGTGTATAGAATTAAATTTACTTTTTTATTTTTTTATTTTATTTTTAAACTAATTTACCTATACTATTTTTTTATTCTCAACGTTATCCTTTTATATTTTCTAATTAATTGGTATTTTATACTATTTTTATAGTGTTATTTTCATTTTTTTAATTTTATCCAACTTAATAATTTAATATATAATAAATTATTACTTTGGATCCTAAATAGAAGTATTATTTTCTCAAATTTAAAATTATTATTTTAGCTCTTAAATAGAACTATTCATTTCTCAAATTTAAAAGTTTTATATCATTTAATATATAATAAATTATTACTTTGGATCCTAAATAGAAGTATTATTTTCTCAAATTTAAAATTATTATTTTAGCTCTTAAATAGAACTATTCATTTCTCAAATTTAAAAGTTTTATATCATTTAATATATAATAAATTAGTACTTTGGATCCTAAATAGAAGTATTATTTTCTCAAATTTAAAATTATTATTTTAGCTCTTAAATAGAATTATTCATTTCTCAAATTTAAAAGTTTTATATCAATATATAAAATATCAATTATGTGTAAAGTTGGAATGATTTTGTAAATCAATTTAATCTATGATATACATTCCTAAAAATTATTTTAGATTTCTTTTATTTTTAAAATAAATAAATAATTATTCCTCTAATGTGTTCCCTTGGACACATTTTAATCACCACTACAAAAATTATGATGCATTTTCAATATAGTTATTGTTAAAGAATAACTTATAATTAAAATATTATAATAATATAAAAAGAAGTTACCAAAAAATTTACTTTATTATCCATTTTATTTTATTTTCAAATATCACAAAAGTTAATTTTTTAGTCAATTGATATTTATAATTTTTTTTCATTTATATTTCTTTTAATGTCACATGTGCACAGAAATTATTTTACATTTTTATGCAAATATTTAATTTCTTAGTTATCTTTATTTATATTTGTTTTCATGTTGTCAAATCTGCATAGAATTTATTTTACTTTTTTATCTATTTTTTTAAACTAATTTGTCTATACAATTTTTTTTTATTCTTAACTTTATTCTTTCATGACTTCTAATTAATTGATCATTTTATACTATTTTTATACTATTATTCTCATTTTTAATTTTATCCAACTCTATAATTTAATATCTAATAAATTATTACTTTTGATCCTAAATAGAACTATTACTTTCTCAAATTTAAAATTATTATTTTAGCTCTTAAATAGAACAATTTCTTTCTCAAATTTAAAAGTTTTATATCAATATCCAAAATGTCACCTATGTGTAAAGTTGGAATTATTTTGCTAAATTTAATCCATGATATGCATTCCTAAAAATTATTTTAAAAATTTGTTAATTTTTAAAATAAATAAATAAATATTTATTTAATGTGTGATATTGGACACATTTTAATCATCACTAAAAAATTATGATGTATTTTCAATATATCTAACACCAAAGAATAACTTATAATTAAAATATTATAATAATATGAAAAGAACTTAATAAAAAATTTAGTTTATTATCCATTTTATTTTGTTAACAAATGTCATAAAAATGAATTTTTTTAGTCATTTGACATTTATAATTTCTTTTTTATTTATATTTATTTTGGTGTAACATGTGCATAGAAATTATTTAAATTTTTATGCAATTATTTAATTTCTTGATTTTATTTCTTTATATTATTTTCCTGCTAGGTGTGCATAGAATTTATTTTTCTTTTTAATCTATTTATTTTATTTATAAAATAATTTGACTATACTATTTTTTTTATTCTTATTAATTGTTAATTTTATATTATTGCTTTCATTTCTAGTTTTATCCAACTCTATCGTTTAATATATAATAAATGATTACTTTTGATCTTAAATAGAACTATTACTTTGTCAAATTTAAAATTATTATTTTAGCTCTTAAATAGAACTATTATTTTCTCAAATTTAAAAGTTTTATATCAATTTTCAAAATGTTAATTATGTATAAAGTTGGAATTATTTTATTAATTAATTTAATCCATGATATGCGTTCCTTAAAATTATTTAAAAATTTACTGATTTTTAAGATATGATAAATAAATAATTTTTTCTTTAATTTGTGCCCTTGGACACATTTTAATCATCATTACAACAAATAATGATGTATTATCAACATATTTATTATTAAAAAATAACTTATGGCTAAAATATAAATTTCGTTGTTCTATACTATTTTTTTCATTCTTAATTTTATGATTTTAGATTACTTAATCATTTAATAATTTGTTAAAGAATAACTTATATTATAGTATTAATTATTTTCTATATTATTTTTATTTTTTATTTTTTATTTTATTCTTTTATGATTTTTAATTACTAGATCAATTAGTAAAATTAAATTTAGAAAAAATAAATTATTTTTATATATTAAAAAAATATTATATAAAAATATTATATATATATATATATATATATATATATATATATATATATATTAACCATACAAATTATTTATACTGCCATATAAAAAATTCTCTCCGATATGAACTTTTTTTCTTAATCAACTTAAATTATTGCTAAAATTATTTTGAAAATGAGTTGATTTTTAAAATAAAAAAATAATTAGTACTTTTAATCTATGTCCTTAGATATATTTTAACCATAAGTAAATAGTTATTTTAATGTGTATCCTTAAACGCGTTTATTAGAAGTTCTTTTCTAGTATATTTTCAATATATTTATTGTGTTAAAGAATGTTCTTATGTTTAAATTATTAAATGTTTATTTTTATGCCATATGTGTATAGAATTTATTTACTTTTTTATCTTTGTATTTTATTTTTAAACTAATTTGCCTATACTATTATTTTATTATTAATTTTATCCTTTTAAAACTTTCAATTAATTTTGGTCATTTTATACTATTATTATCATTTTTAATTTTATCCAACTCTATCATTTAATATCTAATTAATTATTACTTTTATTCTAAATAGAACTGTTACTTTCTCAAATTTAAATTATTATTTGAGCTCTTAAATAGAACTATTTTTTTCTCAAATTTAAAAGTTTTATATCAATATCCAAAATGTTAATTATGTATAAAATTGGAATTATTTTGTTAAACAATTTAATTCATGATATACATTCCTAAATATTATTTTAAAAATTTATTGATTTTTAAAATAAATAAATAATTATTTCTTTAATGTATGCCTTTAGACACATTTTAATCATTCCTAAAAAAGTTATCATGCATTTTCAATATATTTATCATTAAAGAATAACTTATCACTAAAATATAAATTTTGTTGTTCTATATTATTTATTTTAATTGTTAATTTTATCCTTTGTAATTTCTAAGTACTTGAGTATCTAATAATTTACTAACGAATAACTTATGTTAAAGTATTAATTATTTTTTATATTATTTTTTCATTTTTAATGTTATCCTTTTTTTATTTCTAATTACTAGATCATTTAATAAAATTAAATTGACAAAGATTATTTTATTTTTATTTCTTAAAATAAAATATTTAAATAATATATCATTATTAACAATACAGATTATTTATACTACCATACAAAAAATTCTCTCTCATATGAATTTTTTTTTCTTAATTAACTTAAACAATCCTTAAATTTTATTTTAAAAAATTAGTTAATTTTTAAAATAAAAAATAAATATTTTTTTTAATCTCCGTCTTTAGATACATTTTAGTCATAAATAATTAGTTTCTTTAACATGTGTTCTTACACACGTTTTAACGATTATTAAACGTCTTTTTAATATATTTATTATATTACAGAATGACTTATATTTAAATTTGTAAAATTTTTATATTATTTTTTCCTTCTGTGATGTCTAATTAATTAGTCCTTTATAAAACTAAATTTATAAAATTAGATTTTACTTTTATTTCTCAAGATAATAATATTTAAAAAATAATATTGATAATAAAGTATTAAAATAACTATGATGAAATAATTTTTTCATAAAAAAATTATCAATAAAAAATTATATTTATCATTTTCATATTAAATAATAATATAAAAATTCTTAATATTAAATATTCTTTTTCTTTATAGTATGTAAAAATTAAATTAATTTTACCTAATAAAAAATAGCATTAATGATATGTACATAAAATTTCGTATAAGGTTTTAAATAGTTATATTTATTAGAGAGTAAATTAAAATATTGCATTTAACAATTCATTTCAAAGGTTAAAATATATATTTGTAACAAAAACGTTACACTACTTAATATTATTATTTTTATTTTACTTAATAGTTAATTTCAAAAGTTTAAAAGATATTTTTGTAATAAAAAAAAAAACATGTTTCTTAATATTATAATATTGAATTGAGTATGTGTCAAATGGTGTAAACAATTTAAATGCTAACATGAAACATGTTTAATATGCCAAAAATAGTTGACGTAATTTGGTGAAAATGACTATTTCCATTCATGTTTAAAGTTTGAGGACACAAACATATAAAAGTTTCAAGCATAGATGAATTCCAAATTTGCGTCGAAGTTTTGAAACTAAAAATAAACTTAACCCTAATTTTAGTAACACTAAAACAAAAGATAAAAGCTAAACAACTAATTGTATTAAAATATACCACTAACGTATTTATATTGTCATTAAATGAGTATGAAAACATACAATGATTAAATGAGTCTAGAAACATACACTAGATGAGTATAGAAATAAATTAGACGAGTTTAACAATACACATTGGTTAATTCTCTCCATACACTAATTAGATGAGTATAGAAATAAATTAGATAAATCTAGTAATATACATTAGACGAGTCTTTCTACATATTAATTAGACGAGTATAGCAAAAAATATTAGACGATCCTTTTCACTCATTAATTAAACGAATATAACAAAAATTATTAAACGAGTTTTGCAATACATATTAGAACAATTTGTCTATACACTGATAGTATAGTATAACAAAAAAATTAGACAAGTTTAGCAATATATATTAGACGAGTCTTTCCATATACTATTTAGATGAATATAGCGAAAAACATTAGATGAGACATTATATTCATTGATTAAAAAATATAATAAAAAACATTAAACGAGTCTATCGATGCACTAATTAAACAAGTCTAACAATACACATTAAACGAGTTTGTTCATACAATCAATAGACAATATAGCAAAAAAAAAAATATTAAACGAGACATTTTGTACATTGATTACATGAGTTTAGGAATATTCATTAGAGGAGTTTGTCCAAACACTAATTAGACGAGTTTACCAACAATATACACTGATAAGATGACCTTCTGAATATACATTAGATAAGCCTATTTATACACAAATTAGACAAGTCATTAATACAATATGAGTCTGTTCATTCATTAATTGGACGAGTCTTACAATGCATATTAGACAAGTTTGAACAAATACTAATTAGATAACTTTGTCAATACCCTAATTAAACATGTTTAGAAAAAATTATTAGATGAGTTATTTCATACATTGATCAGATGAGTCTAAGAATACTCATTAGAAAAGTCTCTTCATACATTAATTAGTTGAGTCTATAAAAAAAACATTAGACTAGTTTGTCCATAAACTCATAAGATGAGTTTAACAAAATACAATAGATAAGTCTTTTCATACACATATTAGACAAGTCTATTAATACATATTAAACAAGTTTGTCCACTCAATAATTAGACGAGTTTTGCAATACACAATAGACGGTTCTGAACATACACTAATTAGACAAGTCTAGCAATACATATTAGAAGAGTTTGTTGATGCATTGATTAAACGAGTAATATACATCAAACAAGTCTTTCCATATACTTATTAGACGAGTATAACAAAAAATATTACATGAGTCTAACAATACACATTAGACGATACTGTGGATACATTAATTAGAAGAGTATAACAAAAAGAGATATTTGATGAGAGGGACTTGCCTGAGCGAGACTATCTCGCCTGAGCGAGGCCCTCCAGCCTGAGCGAAGGGCTGAGCGAGACAGTATGTGGTTTGGTTGCTTGGTTGCCCTTGGATGAGTGGTAATTGCTTGGGTATGCTTGTTATGTTGAGAAATATGTATATATATATATATATATATATATATATATATATATATATATATATATATATATATGTATATATGATGGATTACCATGTATGTGTGACATAATTCTTGAATGGATGACGGTTATTGGGGAAATTCGGCATGTGAAATTAATGAGTGAGTTGGTATTTATGGGACATGATATTGATATGAGATGAGGCCCTATACTCATGGGGTGGCGATGATCAATGGTGTGGATTCGACATGTGATACAAATGAGATATTATTTTTCAGAGATTGACATGGAATTGTGAGCATGATTGGTATTCTCTTATTGTTGATTTATGACTATTGGGTCCGTGTCAGTGCGTAAGTCCTTGGGGATCTCTATGTGAGATTCTCAAGGTCGCGCTTCAATGGTCGGGACGTAATTCCATGGCCCCTGTTAGTGGGTGTCCATGGTGGTGCCCCATCTGTATGACTAGGTAAGGATTCAAGTTAAGGTTGCATCCTGACACTTTAAAGAGTCAGTTAGTCTCACTTAGAGCGGACTGACTCCTGTGGTGAGAGTAGCAGGAGGCCCGAAATTCATTAAGGGCTAACCTTGTGGTGAGGGAAAATTGATTCATTGTAACACTTGTAACACATAGCTCGAGGGTGAGCAGCTCGGGGGTGAGCAGAGGTATCCACCACAAGTGCAAGCATCCGCTGAATCCGACCAGGTTATACGTATCCGGATGAGTCGAGTCGCATCGTAGTGTATCGATTGAAAGTCATAACATGCTTGGTTGTTGTATGGATATTGAATGGTGAAAATATATTTGACTGTATGATGAGAATGTTGTTGGCTCTAGCTTACCCTGTTTGTTGTATGGTTGTCTTGTATGTGGCTATCCTTTCTTGCGATGATCATCAATTTAATTGATGGGAGCAGATGGGCGAGGTTCCCGTGGTCAGCAAGGAAATGGCGATTCCGCTGCTTAGCCATCTGGGCTGGATTTTATATTTCTTTCCTTCATGAATTTCGTTAGGGCTATGGCCCATGTATTGTTTTACGCCTTGCTACCCTTTTCTCTTTTGTTAGACTTTTATTTAGATTTCCTTTGGCATCGTGGTGTGCCCGGTTTGTAGGGGTTGTGTTAAGGACCCCAGGACTACGCTATATTGTTATCTCTGTGTGACGTTTCATTTAATTTTGCGCATTAAATTAAATGGGACGTTACACTAGTGCTTCAAAAAGACCTATTTTTTCTTACCACGCTTCCAATTAAGAAGTGCTTTAACATAAATCCTTTTTTATTGATGTTAAATTAAGTTCAATAAATGATAGAATTTGATATCATATTAATAGGAAATAAAACTTAACTTATTCTTTCAAAATTATAAGGTGAAATTTCTTTTTCCTTATATAATGTAAATTAATTTTTTTTTATCGATAATATTAGTACAAACTATAAGAAAATATGTCATTAACAACTAATTTTAGTGATTAAAAGTTATTGGTCACTATAATAACCAATTTACGAAATAAAAAATTATTGGTTACTAAAATAGTTACTATTATGAATAAAAAAATTATAATTGGTCGTTAAATTAGTCACAAAGAGACTAATTTAGAAAAAGAAATCCTTAGTAGCAAAAACCTTAGTAGTTCATGTTTAGTGACCAATTTTCTTTGATAGTTAAAACTTTGGTAACTAAATTTTGGAAACTAATTTATAGAAAAATTATAATTTTTTATTTATAATAATGATAATTTTAGTAACCAATGATTTTTTATTCTGTAACTGAACATCTAAATTGGTCGTGATTAACAATTTTTAGCCACTGGACTTATTTTTTTAAATATCTAATCATGCTTTTGAAGCATTTTAAAAGACAGCTTACAAACACAATATATAGGTTTTTTATTCTTATAAAAGTTAAAACTTTTATAACTTTAACCTTTTCTTTAATATAACAAAAACACACAGATTCAAATTCCATTTATTTCTGGCTTTTGGGACTGAGATATCATCTAATAACACGTGTTATAAATTCTTGCAAATATGCTGTATTAATACGTAGATTCCAACCCTATAAATACAACACTATTAATTTCTTGGATTAAGAACTTTGTAATTCATTGGTGTGTGCCATCCGCAAGATCTACCAAAGCTTATCCAAAGCATAAAATCTATAATTAAGTTTTGAGTTAGAGAAGCTATTTGAAGACAAACATGAAAGCTTTATCAAAACTTTTCCTTCTAATAACATTCATGGTTATATTCTACTTTTCATCATCTTCTAATGGAGGTATAATTTTTCTTTCTTTCTTTCTTCTTCTTTTTTTACTTTTATTTTGTTCCTTACATTAACCATAACTTTATGCAACTTCTAAACCATTCTCATTGGTTACTTTCTCTATGTGGATATTATTTCTCTAACCTAATCTTGTTTATGTTGATATAGTGCATGCAAAAGGTCTAAGAACAAACCCTTTTGGAATTCATGCTACTCATCTTGGTCAAGAAAATCTTGAGAAAGAACAGAAACTTAAAGACAATGAAGAAGCTCTGGTTTCAGTGGATTATGCACCACCAACAACAGAACCACCAAGTCATAATAATTAAGTTGACAAATTTCATGAACGTGTTCGTTTTCTATTCAGCTCTCAAAGCAACGTTATAATAATAAGCATATTTATTGTGTATATGTTGCTAAATAGATAAATAAATCATATTTGGCCTTTTTAGTTTGCATATTATAATTTTCTTTCAAAATGATTTTTTTTTTAAATTTTTTTACCCACTATAATTATCTAGATCGTGTGCAAGATTCTCATTCATGTTTGGTTTAAACTTCCAAAATGGCCACGTATGTTTTATATAGAAGAAAAATAATTAATTGGAAACATTATATAACTATATAGTAATGGTATCATTAATTTAATTAATTGGAAACCAACTTCACGGGCTAAACAACCTAATAGCACATTGGTTTTTGTTTTAAAACAATTTAAAAAATATATATATAATCTTTGTCGTGATTGATTTATCGTTGTCAACAGGTTCACCATTGTAATATGAAGTAACTTAAGCGTCTGAAAAAAAGCAACTTGTATATATAAGCTTAATTATATTTTGGAAAAATCTTAAGATTGTACATGTCATTTTTGATAATTTTACTTAGTGTCACTAATGACAGTTGTTTTAATAATACCGTGAGCTATTTAAACTGCCTCATCGAAGGTTTTATATCAATCCATAGTATAAATAATTAATATCATATCATTTCATGCTAGTTATAGTATTCGTGAATTCGTATAAGTTAAGAACATATTAATTTATATATATAAACTAATTTGTAGAAGTTAATACATTACAAAAAAAAAGTTACATTGACAACCAATTCTAGTGATCAAAAATTGTTAATTGTAATCGATTTAGATACAAATTTACAAAATAAACAATTATTAGAATAAAAAATTACCATTAATCTCTAAATTGATTTCTAAATTTTAGCTACCAATGTTTTAGTTACTAAAATTTTTCCTATTAAAAAAATTCGTTTTTAAATTAGTCTTTAATTAGTTAGTGTCCAATTTAACGATAAATTATAATTTTTATTCATAATAATGACTATTTTAATAATCAATAATATTTTATTTTGTAAATTTGTATTTAAATTAGTCACTATAACAACTATTAACTTTTTGGCACTAAAATTTAAATTTGTATTAACTTCTTATAGTGATATATGTTTTTTTTTTCTTTAAAGTTGTAAATAAATTTTATGAATATTTATGTATTTCTTAAAAAAATTACCTATGGCATGATTTTTTTTGCAAATGGTAGTAGATTACAAGAAGGAAAAACTATTTTTGGTTATCGACCCTACAACTAAGGAAAAAAAAAACTTAATTAAAAATTATAATATAATACCTTAAAAGATATTGAAATTTCTAGTGAATAAATGAATAGAGAAAATTACTACATGTATAATATCGGAAGTCGTTGCCGCAATGATTCGTGAGTATCGCTTCCTCACATAAATGTGCACTTACAAAGGTTAATTGCACTCTTTTTCATTTTTATAGCCTCGGATTTTGTACTTCTCAAAGTTGAAGTAATGTGTACTATTATTATTATTGAAAAAAACTATAATAACTAAAGGTTGGCAAAAATATTTATTAGATCACATAATAATAAAAAAATGTTAAATTATAAATATTTGATAAAATCACCCATTAAAGCGATTTATGAATATAAAATTATAAAAGTAGACAAGTCTAAATAAATTTTTTACATCAAAATCAATTCAATTTCATGGATAAAGTTTTATTTTAAGATACTAATCGTATGGTATGAACATGTTGGTCAAATAAGTCTTCTAAATTGATCGAATGATTGATAGTATAACATGCAGATCGAAACACCCGATTGGTAAAAAAAATTTATGATTCAATATGATTAATCAGCCTAAATATGACTAGTGAAGACAGATCACTAATAAAGATATAAACAAGATAGAAAGTGTCACTTTTTATACCAATTAAGTCCATAACTGATACAAAAAGTATTTCACTCATTTGTATTCATTCTCCCCTCCAATTTTCTTCATCTCGTTCTCATCACTCACATTCAAGCATAAATGTTTAAATCAATAAGATGATTTTTCAACATCAGTTGCAGCAATTGAAATTCACACATAACCTAACTTGCATAAAAGCAAAAAGTAATCGTAAGAAATTCAAAGCTTCTTCCCTAAAAATAAAGAATAAAAAATATATCCAAACACAACAAGCAAGTATTCATTGAGACCTAAAATTTCACATACAACAAAAAAAAAACAATAAAAAGGAAACTCTCAACGAGTACCAAGCACCTCAACGAGTACCATTGTCACCACTGACTTTGTTCACAATGCCTTTGTTTACGATTAGGAAGAAGATGATAATGCCATTGGCTCCAATGACATTCAAAATCTCAGAGACTATTCTGACAAGCGTGCAAGAAGAAACCAAATTGTGCAATGGCATTCTCAATGGGGCATAGTGGTTCCCAACTTAAGCTAAATGACAAAGAAAGAGAAATATAAAACCCTGTGACTCGCAAGGATGACCTATCTCGCAAAGCGTTTTGGCCGTTAGCGTTTGCGCTAGTGAAGCTAGCGATATGTCAGAGACAGTCTCAACCACGTCAGCATTTGACAGTCCCATATCATTATTTTATATTCAATTAAATTCCTATATTATTTTTATTCAATTCAGTTTCAATTTTTTTAAAATTAAACAATTAAATATTTTTCCAAATTAAGATTAAATTTAATTTTTATATAAATATTATAGTGATATATTTATTAAATATTTCTAGAATTTCTTCAAACAAACTCTAACTATATTATTAAAATACAGTAGATTCATATTTAATTTTTACTAAGCGTTAAAAATAAGATTAGAATCAGGAGTTGGTTTAAAAATAACAAAGAAGTTTCCTTTTAATTTTAAACTAACTATAACCCTATTTTGTGTTGCATATATATATATATATATATATATGAAAATGATATTCTAACTCTCAATTTTTGACTCTTTCTCTTACTTCCTGACATGGCAGCTGATGTGTATTTAATTTTTTAATTTGTGTTTTGTTTTATAAAGACACTTTGGCAACATGTGAAAAGCTAAGGGAGAAAGGGTTCTTCTATCCCGCAGACCACACCCAAACAAACAATTAGGGTTTCTCTCTTCTGTAGAACACGAACAAAGGTGGAGAAGACGAAATTTGATTATGCCCATTTCCAACTATCACTTAGTTAAAGTGCTTCCATTTTCGATATTAAGGTATGGTAGGTAAGAGTTGTGTTAGTTAGCAATTTTGAAGTACGAGATTGCTTTCGAAATTCAGCAAGTTTCTCAATGGCGATGATTGCGATCGACAGTGATGTTGGCGGCAGCGGCGACAACCAAACCTACAAATTGTATCGTCACTTGAAAACCCTAACCGTCCATGAAAACGTTGTGTTGTGTGTGAAGTTTTCGAACAACAGGACGCTATTAGCCTCGACAAAACCCTAATCATCTGGTCATCTGCCACGCTCTCCCTCCTCCACTACCTCGTTGGCCACTCCGAGGGCATCTCCGACTTGGCCTGGTCCTTAGACTCTCACTATATCTATTATGCCTCTGAAGACTACACCATCTGCATCTGGGGCGCCACCAGGGGCGATTGCATGAAGATCCTTTGCGACCACTCTATCGCGGTCTTCTGTTTGAATTTCAGTCCCTAATCAAGCTACATTGTGTTCGGGTCATTGGACGAGAGCATTAGGGTTTGGGATGTGAAGACCGACAAATGTGTCCAAGTCATCAACGACCACTCCATGCCCGTCACCTTCGTGCACTACATATTTTAGTTTTAAAACAATTGTATTTATTACAACTTATAAAATTGTCGTTGATTTACGGACAATTGTAGTTACTGTTATTGACTCTCTCTTTTTCTTGGGATATAGTTTTTGGTTTATAAAACTAGATTGAGGTGGATATAGGAAATTGTTTTTTATAATTGTTTATCACTGATTAGATTCATTGCAGAATATTTTTGTGGTCAGCAATCCAGTAAAACTGGTTTAGGGGATCAGTCCCTTACAATAGATCATATTGTTGTGCAAAATGTAATAAATAGGTCACCATTTAATATGTCAGTGGTAAGTAGTTAATGAATCCAGTTCATATGATGTTTGTGAAGTGCGAATTGTGGACCAATTAAGTCAGAGCAATTTTTATTATGTTCAATATACCTTTCATACATGTTACTGAGGTCATTTAATACACTAAAAATGATTTACATTTAAACTTCCTTAAAAAAAAGCAATAGTTGTACTGTTATTCAAAAAGTATGGGCAGGTCACCAGTTAATATGTCAATAGTCACCAATAATTCAATCCAAAGTTTACATATATGTGAACTAAATTTTATGGACCAATTCTCTCCCACCAATTTTTATTATGTTCAATATACCTTCCACACATGTTAGGAAGGTCATGTAATTCATTGTAACTGGTTTACATGCTCAGTCCCTAACGACAGGCCACAATTCATATTTTTGTGCAAAACGTAATGGACAGGTCACCATGTAATACATCAGTGCTCAGTAGTTAACGAATCCACATTTATCATGTCTGTGAGGTGAGTGTTGTGGACCAATTATCCTAGAACAAATTTTATTAGGATTAAATATACCTTTCATACATGTTGTTAAGGTCTTCTATAAATGGTTTACATGTGGACTTTCTTAAAATAGAGCAGTGGTTATACTACTATTCAAAAAGTATTGGGCAGGTCACCAGCAATGGTCACCAGTATTTCAATCTCGAGTTTACATATATGTGAACTGAATTTTGTGGACCAATTCTCTCCCACCAATTTTTATTATGTTCAATATACCTTCCACACATGTTAGGAAGGTCATGTAATTCATTGTAACTGGTTTACATGCTCAGTCCCTAACGACAGGCCACAATTCATATTTTTGTGCAAAACGTAATGGACAGGTCACCATGTAATACATCAGTGCTCAGTAGTTAACGAATCCACATTTATCATGTCTGTGAGGTGAGTGTTGTGGACTAATTATCCTAGAATAATTTTTATTCGGATTACATATACCTTTCATACATGTTGTTAAGGTCTTCTAATACACTATAAATGATTTACATGTGGACTTTCTTAAAATAGAGCAGTAGTTATACTACTATTCAAAAGGTATTGGGCATGTCACTAATTAATATGTCATTGGTCACCAGTATTTCAATCTAAAGTTTACATATATGTGAATTGAATTTTATGAACCAATTCTCTCTCACTAATTTTTATCATGTTCAATATACATTCCACACATGTCTGCAGGATAGACGAACATTTTCTCCCTTCGCTTTTCACCCGCTGCCACAGTGTCTTTGCAAAACAAAACACAAATTAAAAAATTAAATACATATCAGCTGCCAAGTCAGGGAGTAAGAGAAGAGGTCAAAATTTGGGAGTTAGAATATCATTTTCCATATATATATATAAAATACACTCACATGTTAATTCTTTGGAACAAGATACATACATTACATTTTAAATTAGATGTAATTCTCTTGACGAAATGTAAAAATAGCAAAATATTAAAGAAAATAACATTAAGTGACTGACTTGATTTTTTATGATTATATTTCTAGAATTTAGCAAACTTCAAAAGCGTTAAAGAATTATATTCTTGGGGTCCCTGCATTTGATACTTGAACCTTAGATTCTGCACTTACCATATCCAATCTTCTCCAACTTGGAGGCAGCTGTAGTAAATGCCTATTAGATTAGATGTAACAAAGGCCCCTTCCCTGCAAGACCAGTGACACAACCAGTATTGGGCACCAAATCTCTCCCATAATAATAAAAATTGACTAAAAGAAAAACTAGTAAACTGCACTAAAATTGAAGAATAAGGCCTTAAAAGTATAAAACTGTAGTGTTGCCTGTTCAAAACACCGAACCTGAACACTAAAAGCAGATAATACAACTAATACAGCTTCGAGCAAAATACAAAATGTTATGTTTCAGGATTGAAAAGAACTTTCTCTAATTTTCACAATGATATACGATGGCCAACCACGAGTACTCCTCTTGTCAGAGTACTCCTTGATTAACAAAATAACCACGAATTTTACTGCTCTTGGCAAGTTAATCCCCATCAAACAAACCTAAAATACTCCTCTAGGTGGAGAGCTCCTTTGGTTCATGTTCAGATATTCTCAGAAAAAAGAAATCACCAATTACGCAAAAAAGTCTAAATAGCATAAAACACCCTTAAAGAGAAATCATAACACAAAAGGTAATTACTAAACCGTAGATAAATATTTTTTTTTTTAAATAATAACATGACCCAAGATAACCCTTCATTAAATATCCTGCACAAAAAGGAAAAGAAAGGTTTTAAACCCCCACAAGATAATAAAAGTTCTCTGATGTTTCTATTGATAAATACCATAGGATCACAGACGTCCATTCCTTTTTAATGTCATGCAAGCAAGTTATTCACAGAGAGAATTCTCCCTAAGATAAAAATAATAGAAAACACGTAACACACAGAGCAAGAACTCAGAATTGTGGCAGCAAAATCGTTAGAGTTGCGGAGCATGGTAAATGAAACCATCGAGGACATAATAGGCGAACATAGGCATAACTTTGTCGGGGCTATCTCTCTTCTGCTTGCAAATAACAAACAGGTGAAGTCCCCGTCATTATCCTGAAGATTTGACTGAACTATTATTAATCAATTATTACAATCCACGAAACCTAAAAGAGTACTGAAAAAAAGAAAGGAGAAGGGAACTAGAGTTTTACATACGAGAATTGAGAGATGTTGATGTCAGAAATATGGCTTTTCTCTCGTTTCCTCTTTCTTTTCTCTATTCATCTTCTTAAATAATACATAGCATTTAGCACTATTAATGATAATTAATCATAGTTCCTAATTTTTACAACCTAAATTAGAAATCCTAAATATATTCAATTATTATAAATATGAATATATTGGAGAAGTAGCTTTTAAGGAAAATAATAATAATGGTCCAGCGAACCCATTGCCTAACATCCCCTCAAATTGACACGGTGGTCAAGGAACATCAATATGTTAATAAGAAATTGGTGCCAAGGACGAGGAAGCTGAACTTGCGATGCAAGGTGGGAAGAGAGACAATACGAGTCAAGTGCCTCTCGAATGGAATAACAATCCACCTCGTTTGAAAATGATTGACCCCCAACATTATTGACCTTACTCATACATATTCTCAATAGAAACAGGATACGTAGTTCATTTGAAAAAATGTTGATATATATATATATATATATATATATATATATATATATATATATATATACTTTAAATTCTGTATTGAGTCTAGAATTCTTTAATTAAATCTTCCGGTTGCTACTTTCGAATTCTCGAGTATAACAATCCAATGGTGTGTTAAGAAATTAAATTATAATCATATGGTTCAAGGATTTTAAGCACAAGATTGAGACTTACCTCAAAGATAGTGAACCTTCCTTTGATCTATCAATAATTCCGCTCGGAACTGAACCAGTAAGGTTGTTATTACCAAAGTTTCTGCAACCAAAGTTTATGCAAAAACAGCACAAATATGAAACCCCTTTAACTTACAAGACTTCAAGTGATTGCAGTTGTGTCAGAAAATCAGGTACTGGCCCGCTTGAACTATTGTTTGATAAATCCCTGAAAAGAGCAAGTGCAACATTACGATTTTAAATCTCAAAGAAGAGGAAAAGATAAAAAATAAATGGATTTGGTTATCATTTGTTAACCAAATGAGATGAGATACTCACAAGTAGCGTAACAAAGTGTGCTCGGAGATGAAAGATGATATCAGCCCGGTAAGTCCACTTGAAGACAAATTCTTGGTTCTTTTCCAAATATATTTTTGTTAGTTAAGGGTTTGAGTTAATGAATCTATGTATGATTTTTTTATGATCTCTAAACTTACAAGGATGTGATTCTTGGAGTGTTATCATCATCAAAGCCACAAGATAGACCAGCTCAAATGTATGCTACTAGGCCACATGGATCTCCTTGTCAATTTCTTTCCACCCCATAAGCGCTTTTGATGTTCTTGATCTAATACAAGGGACATGTCTACCACAATGTAACAAACTAATATTCGTATCTCCCGTAGAAGAGACATATATGGTCCACATCTAGTATTTGAAGTGTTTGGAACAAAATTACCCCTAATGGAGAATATTCAGCTACTTGTCTCATTTTCATTTTCAGGATGGACGATGAATAATTTTTCTTTGTCAAACCCATCCGGCAATAGCCGCCTTGCTTCCATCTCGCTACACAAAGCCAATGCCAACTGGTTTTTCCCACACTTGTTAAGTCCATGATACAGCTCAGATAATGTGTTGGAATCTGGCTTCATCAATCTACCCAGCATGTCCCTCAAAACTTGAACAGCCCCATCAAAGTCCTCATTTTTGCAAAAAGCAGATATCAGTATCTGAAAAGTATGTTCATTTGGATTACAGCCACTCCTCACCATGCTCCTATATATAAGAAAGGCACGCTCAGAATTATTCCTCACACACTGCCCAGTAATAAGAGCAGAGAAAGTACTCGCATTGGGAACCATGTTCTCTTTATCAAGCTCCTTTACAAACCCTGCCGCCTTCTTTGTCTTCCCATCTTTACACAGCCCCAAAATCAATGCATTATAAGTTAATATATCAGCCTTAACCCCACTCCTCACCATCTCCTCGTAAACCCTCCCACTCATTTCACTGTCTCCAACCTGACCATACCCATGCAACAAAATATTATAAGTCACAACATTGGGAGCCACATTAGCAACCTTCATCTCATTGAAAACCCTATTCGCCTCATGCAACTTCCTCTCCTTACAAAACCCATTAATCAGAGTGTTAAAAGTAACCACATTAGCTTGCACTCCATGATCCCCCATCAAAGATTTAACCTTGAATGCCAAGCCAAACAACCCCTTCCTACAATACGCCGAAATCAAAGTATTGAAAGACACAACATTAGGACTCAAGCCCATGTCCCCCATCTTCTGGAAAATCTCAAAGCCCTTCTGCACTTCCCCAAGCATGCAATGAGCGCGAATAACCATGTTAAGAGTGTAAACATTAGGCAAAACATAAGTGCGACACATCTCCCGGTAAAATGACAGAGCAATATCTGCTCTGCCAAGGCGAAGCAGAGAACTTAAAAAGGCGTTACAGGATTCAACAGTGAGAGAGAAGCCGTATTGCTTCATTAGGGTATAAGTGAGGGTGGCGTTGCGAAATTTACTGGCGTGGGCAAAGGTTTTGAAGAGGGCATCGAAGACGAGAGGGGAAGCATTGCAGATAGGATAGGAGTGTAAGAGGGAGTGGAAGAGGGTGTGAGGAGAGTGTGAAGAGAGGATTTTTGTGAGGATGGTTTGGATGGTTTTGAATTGGCGATGTGTGGCCAGAGTGTGGAGGAGGAACGAGAGGGTTTCGAGGGTATGCGTGGATGGGTGGTGTTGGAGAAGCCATTGGGAGAGTTTGAGGGACAATACGTGGTCATTTTGGAGCTTGAGGAAGAGGTGTTTGAGACGGAAGGGTGTGAGAACAGGGCACAAAGGTCGTAGCTTTTCCCAATTGGAGTTGATGACGTGACTATGAGCGACGGTGATGAAATCCAGATCTTGGCCATGAGGTTCGGGAAGCGTTCGGTGAGTTATGGGAAGGAATGGCTTCGTGGTTGGGGTTCTGGGAGTTGCTTCGATTATTAGAGTGCAAAATCGACGAGCTTTGATGTGTCGCATTGTCCAATGCTTTTATCTTCCACTGTGTTTGAAAACACTTCACTCAATTTCTTGCAATACCCCCTGGCTCGTTTTTAGATGAAAAATTGTAAATAAACAACATTAGCCAAAAGTGAGAAGGGAATTCGAAAAAAGTTGGCTCTTTTTATTCCCACAAGGACTCTATGGGATTTAGAGATAAATTAGATGTGGGGCTTTGGGTGGGATAAAGGGCAAGAATTGGGTAGACAGCAAATTCTTCTTCTACAGGCCGACAGCATAACCTATTCCACGAGACTCCTTCCTGGCAAAGACATATGAAACAACACTGTGATTATGAAAACTATGTAAAAGAAAAAATGAAATAAAATTTCCACAATCTTTTTTTAACACATTTTTTTTTTAAAAAAAAGAGATGTTTTAATATGTGTGTATGTGTGTGTGTGTGAAAACTATGTAAAATTTCCACAATCACTTTTAGTTAGAGTGTGGGCGTGGGTGTGGGTGTTCCTCTTCTTGTTACAAACTCGAAAGACAATGTCTCATTCTCTTCACAACCAAAAACAAATAAAATAGAAAAAAGAAGAGATTATAGAGCAGCAAATTGTAGATAACTATTTCAAGTAAAATGAGACAGACAGGCATGAAAGAAACAGTCATTCCTCTTCTTGTTACAAACTCTAAAGCCAATCATTTTCTTCACAACCAAAAACAAATAAAATTGAAAAAAGAAGAATCTTACAAGTTCGCCTGAGCACAATGCAACATCATGCTTACAATTGAAAAGAAAAAAAAAAGTAAAAATAAGATGTTTGGCAGAAAGTATGTAAAAAACTAACAAAAAAGGTGATAGAAAAGAATGAATTTTATTTCATAAATTCTAAATCCCAATTGTTGTGGCCATGCATTTGAACCTAGATCAAGCTAGGCCAAAGTTCCCAACTAGCATAAAACGGTTCAACCAGGTGCAGAAATAGTGACAGGTTCAAATAAAAACCAAAAATCAGGTATGCTTTGGCAATCCCAAAAAATAAACAAAACAAAACAGGCCAAAAAAACAAAACAGGTTCTATATTATATATGACATTGGTCTTATGTGTGTGTGTGTATATATATATATATATATATATACATATATATATATTGACACCACTTTAACCCAAAACTTTAATGTAATGGTGTTATGGGTCTTTCATCTTATATAATGTTTAACTTTGTCTATCCTATCCAATGTGGGACTTTTGACTTACACTTGGACTATTCCCAAAACTCCCAAACAGCAGTAAAATTTTCAGCATACCTCTATATAAAAACGTGATGGGTCAAAACTCGGTCCAAACAAAGCAGTGCACTCCATCAACAATCAAACTCCAATTAAAACTAAAGCTATCGACCAAGTGATTATGAGTAAATAGCCTTAGAGACGCTGGAATCCCTTGTCCCAAATAAAACACATTAATCATCAACAACTAACACTAACTCGCATTCAGTAATTAGAAATCAACATTTAAATAATTACATGACTTCCCAATTAAACTCCAGACCTTAAATCTTCCTCCAATACAGGTTTCCAACTTAAGTATTCCAATTGATTCAATAAATTCAATACTAGACAGTTACACACACGCGTGAATCATGAAAATAAATCCAGAATTACCCAGCAGCAAAGCTCATACTCAATCCAGAAGATAATATCATATAAGAGGTTCATGCAAAGCTCAAATTGATTTAAACTCAAACAAAATTGAACTCCTATCAAAACAAACAGGTTATACAATTTCTTCAACACAAATAAGCACAATAATTTCGAATGCCAGCACCAAATAAAATGCGTAATCACCATAGAGCCATCAGCTTCATCATCTCCATTTAAATTTTCATCCCCAAATCAGAAAATAAACACTGAAATAGTCCAAAAAAACTAACCCAAACTCATTCGCAGACCAGGACACTCATATAGCAGCTCCACCACTGTTTTTCACGCAAACAGAACTTCTCCTAGAATAACATCACGTACCCCAAATGATACCAAATAAAAACAAGCCCAGAAAAACCAATTGCTCAATCGAACACAGGTATGATACTAACGAACCAAGAAAAAGCAAGAATAGAGCAATCAGAAAATTTATAATACACTCATCCAACCAAAACCAACATCGAAGTAAACATAGGGATCTTCTATTTACCCAGAACTGCACGGTGAAGATGACTGAAGGCGGTGGCAGCAGGGAATCAGCTCTGCGATGCTGCGGTGAGGAGTGCGAGCTCAAGCGGGGTGGTTCCAGGGGTTTCTGGAGGTGGAGGAAGCACGCGGCAGCCTAGGGTTCCGACGTCGCAGCGCAGCGAGTAGATACAAGCTCCACCGGCGGCGAGCTTGCGGCGAGAGAGGAATGGCCAGCGGCTGACGCGTGGTGGTTCTCGTTGACCCCGTTGGCGGGGTTTCAATCCTCCACTCGCTGGAATCGAAGAAGGAGGGGGCTTCGCCGGCGTTGGAAGTAAGAATCGCTTATAGACCAACAATTGTGTTTGAATGATAAGAATTCCACCCTCGATGAAAAAACTTCAAGAAACAATTTTTTTGACGTGATTTTCTAAGTGACCAAGTTATCCCCTAAAAAATATAAACTACCAAATTTTACTATTATGTTGAAAGTAATTTCTAATTTTTTTTATTTGCAAAAGAGAGCGTGTCAAAGAGAAGTTAATTAATATTAATTTTTTCAAACCGTGAAAGTGAATGGAAATGGCCAAAAACGATTTTGAAAAGAAATCATTTACAGACCATTTGCAAAAGAGAGTGTGTCCACTGAAACTAAAAGATTTCTACAAAGTTTTGTTCTTTATTCCTAAAAGATCCAAACCCAGCAACAAATCTCTCTCTTCAGCTCCAATTATAAGGCACTCAAAGATATATATATATATATATATATATATATATATATATATTCTGCATGGAATAACTGGTGACCACTAACTTATTAAGTGGTGACCTGCCTTGAACTTTTTGCATATTAGTTTCACCACTTCTCTATTGTAAGGAAGTCCACAACTAAAGCATGTTTACTGTCTAGGAAGACCTCAATAACATGTATGGAAGGTATATTTACTCCTAAAAGAAATTGGTGTGGAATAATTGACCCACAACTCCCACCTAACACACATGATAATTGTGGTTGCATAAACTGGTTACCCATGATGTATTACTTAGTGACTTGACCATTACCTTTTTCACATCAATATCAAATGGGGTATGTAGTCAAGGTGCTAAACTTATACACCATTCAGAATGAGTCACATGACCTCCAAAGCATGTTTGCAATGTATATTAAACTTAATAAAAATTGTTGCGAGATAATTAGTCCACAAAATATATATTTTATATATATATATATATATATATATATATATATATATATATATATATATATATATATATATTCTGCATGGAATAACTGGTGATCACTGACTTATTAAGTGGTGACCTGTCTTGAACTTTTTGCACACTCGTTTTACCACTGCTCTATTGTAAGGAAGTTCATAACTAAAACATGTTTATTGTCTAGGAAGACCTCAATAACATGTATGGAAGGTATATTTACTCCTCAGAGAAATTCGTGTGGAATAATTGACCCACAACTTCCACCTAACACACATGATAACTGGTTGCATTAACCGGTCATCCATGATGTATTACGTAATGACATGCCCATTACTTTATGAACATCAATATCAAATGGGGTCTGCGGTTAGGGTGCTAAACTTGTACAACATTCATAGTGACTTATATGACCTTCAAAGCATGTCTGCAACGTATATTAAACGTAATAAAAATTGTTGGTCCACGAAATCCAGCTTATATATATGTATCAATTCTGCATAGAATAACTGGTGACCACTGACTTATTAAGTGGTGACCTACCTTGAATTTTTTGCACATTCGTTTCACCATTGCTCTACTGTAAGGAAGTCCACAACTGAAACATGTTTATTGTGTAGGAAGACCTCAATAACATGTCTAGAAGGCATATTTACTCCTAATAGAAATTGGTATGGAATAATTGACCCACAACTCCCACCTAACACACATGATAACAATGGTTGCATTAATTGGTCACCCCTGATGTATTACATGTTGACCTGTCCATTACTTTTTGCACATCAATATCAAATGGGGTATGCGGATAGGGTGCTAAACTTGTACATCATTCATAGTGACTCACATGACCTTCAAAGCATGTCTGCTACGTATATTGAACCTAATAAAAATTGTTGTGAGATAATTGGTCCACGAAATCCAACTTATATATATATATATATATATATTATCAATTCTGCATGGAATTATTGGTGACCATTGACTTATTAAGTGGTGACCTACCTTGAACATTTTTCACACTGCTCTATTGTAAGGAAGTCCATAACTAAAACATTTATACTGTCTACCTCAAAAACATGTATGGAAGGTATATTTACTCATAAAAAAAATTCCTATGAAATAATTGGCCTAGAAGTGCCCCCTTCACACACAGGATAACAGTGACTGCATTAATAGGTGACCCTTGGTGTATTACATGGTGACCTGTCCATTACTTTTTGCACATCAATATCAAATGGGGTTTGGTGTTAGGGTGATAAACTTGTACACCATTCCCTTAGGGTTTAATGGTAACGAAAAAACTTCCAAAGGGGATTTCGGAAAAATGGGGTCTTCTTCCTCACACTTTCATCTTCACCACTTCTCCCTAACCTTACGTGACAGACCCTTCCTTTCGATGCTTGTGACTATTTTGCGTCTTCATATTTGTTTTCTCCCACTCGTTTTCCTTTTTGCATTTCTCTTCCCCCACGCAATGGAACAAAGATGGTGGCTTTCGTAGGGAGTGTGGAGATTTTCCAAGGAAGAAGACCAACATTGTGGATTTTACATGGAGGAAAATATGGATTTCGTAGGCACGGTAGAGTTTGGAAGAATTCCAACACCATTCTCAATGGTCTGTGAATGGTTTTTTTTTTTCAAAACTGCTTTTGGCCATTTCCATTCACTTTCACGGCTTAAAAAAGTTAACATTAATTAACTTCTCTTTCCTTCACGTGACACACTCTCTTTTGCAAGTAAAAATAAATAAAAATTACTTTCCACGTCAGGAAATAACATAATTATCAAATTTCGGTAGTTATTGAATCATTATCCTAAAAATAATCACTCAAAAAAGATAACTTAATTCACCGTCACTTTCATTGAAGTGAAAATTTCATAAAAAATAAATTATGCAAAATTCATAACATAACATATTTCATAGCTTATCATTACATTCAATGACACAAATTCACCATCAAATTTATAGCATTTTAACTAAATCCTACATTAAGATATATAGTTAACCAACTTTACACTATAAAACACTGGTTAATTTGAAATGCTTACTCCAAACTCATCATTCAACTCTAGTTAAATCTTTATCTAATTTTCAAAACTAATTTGAAGCAAGTCTAAGTAATAAATCCTCTTAAAAATATCTACTCTGAGAAAAGAAAGGACATAGAAAGAGCTTCGGTCAAGATAATATAGTGGTTAAAAGAAATAGAAATGAGGAGAAAGTCCTAGACGTGTTAACGATACGAAGAAATAAGGTGGATTTAAAGGGATTTAGAAGAGAAGGTAGAAGAGATTGAAATTGAAGATAAAACCATCATTTGAAGAAACAACATTCAGTGAAAGCCTATTTGAGGATTTGAGCTGAAAATGGTTTCTAGCAGATTGTCCTAGGCAAGTGCAAGAAAACCATAGTGGTGAATGTGAGTTTTTTACTCTCTTTTTTCAATTACAGGCATGATGTTGCACTGTTCCTTAACTACATTGAAATATATGTTGAAAAGCTTTTTCGATTATTAAAATGCCTTTGATGGTATTTTAGTGTTTTCCATTTTTCATTAAGTTTGATTGCTATATTTGTCTTAATTATAACAATATAGTTGCTGCATTATGCAAATGAAATTGTGTATTTACGCTTTCAAGAATAAATAAATTTTAATTTTGACCATCAAAAACGTTAGAATTGAAATAAAGATGGAATGCTATATGTTATTGAATTGAAGGTTTAAAGAGAAAATTAAAATAGACCAGGATTTAGTACAAGAGAAAATTTGTATTACCTAGCTATCATGATTTAGGAAAATAATTGCATTTTAATTGGTCGATAGAAATATAGTCAAAAACTATTTATGTAACAAATTTTTAATAAAATCATTAATTTCTTATCACATTAAATGATTTAATTGACTCAAAATAATTACATTTTAACCTATTAAAAGTACATTAATGCAGGAAAATTTGTTTACACCGATTAATAAAGATGTTCTATACCAATTTTGGAATCTGTAACAAAACATGGGTGTAAATATTGAATTTTCTTAACAGAAAGTTTAAAGTTTCTATCATGATTATGGTTTTAACCAACAAAGTGTTATTTTTCTTAAATAAGCATCACTTTCAATGAGTTCATACTCATTATTCTCATTACACCAGTGAGTTAGACACCAAGTATGCTCTTTATTCTCTTAACACCAGTCATACATTAAACACAAAAACAACAATCTGCAAAACAGGACATCCATTTCCTTAAAAACACCAGTTAAAAAGTTAACAAAAGACAACGTCACAGAACATGAACTACATGCACAGATCACAAACTACAGTTCCACTCAAAACTGATAAACAAATTGCAGCACCTCTTCCAACACAGACTTCTTGCTATTCACGACGTTGCATTTGGCACGAATCTCACCCTGGTTTCCGGTCAGCACATCCAACTGACTCAGCCTCACAGCAGCATCCACAAACTTCTCAAAGAAAAGGGTTTGGTTAACAGCGAAAGCATTCACCAACCCTTTTGTCCTCTTATCACTCAACAGGTCCTGGTCGGAGGTGAACACTCCCTGACGGTTCATCAAATCGAGGTAGTATTTGTTATCAAACACTGTGGGAGTTCTGATGTCCAAGTTGGCTGTGTTGCCGGAATCTGCATTTGGGCACGTGGATTGGAGTTGCTTCGCTAGGGTTTTGTCCATGTTGGGGTCCAGAGGGGAGAGCCTGTTGAAGAAGGTGCTGCAGTGTGCACGCCCAAAGGTGTGCGCGCCTGATAAGGCCACCACGTCGGTGGCGTCGAAGCTTTTGGCGGCGAAAGCGTCGAGCGTCGCGCCGGTGGTGTTGAAGGGTTTGGGGAGGTTACTTGTTCCTGATGTGCTGAAGCTTACACCGTCTCGTCTTCCCAGTGGCACTGCATAATCAGGGCCTCCTGTCTGTTAACAATTAACTAAGTCATGACTTCAAAATAGAAAAATTTAATCCGTTTTTCTTTTATACTTCTAAAAAAACTCATATTTCTTGTTAATTTTGTTTTGAATTTTTTTTTGAAAAATACTTACAAATTTTATTATGAAAAAAAAAATTATAAGAAATTGTTGCCAATTGTTTTTGCAAAATATTTTGTATAAAACTCTTTTCGTAACAAATTTTGTAAGAAATACTTACGAATTTTATAATTTTATAAGAAATAATTACTCATGAAGGAATTATCTGTCAATTAAGATTCTTAAAAAAAATAGTAGAAAAAAGTATTTTCTTGCAAATTTTTTTAACAAATTTGCAAGAAAATTCTCATGTAATATAAAAAATTTTAGTAGTGTTACCCACTCTTAACCCACCACTCCAATCACTTTTCAATTATTTATTTTGATTTTTTAGTAGTATAATATAATGATCTAAAGACAGTTAGAATGATGGATTAAAGTGTTTTTTTTTTTTTTGGTTTATATACGGATAGATTAGGGCTAGGCAATGATAACAACTCCATCATTATCTTCATTTCTTAAAGTCGTGTTGAATTGTTGGACATAATTACTTCTAAATAAAAGTGTGAATTGAATTAAATAATTAATCCCACTTGTACTCTTGAGAAAAATAATATTGCTCTAGTGTTAGAGGGAACATTTCTTTAGACCAAGAATGGATAAGTAGAAGTAGGAAAGATGAGAATGGGAAAGAGTGAAATGATGAAAGGATGAAAATGAATAATAAGTAAAACCACTAACACTTTTTTTAGTAAAATAATAGTGCTTTATTGTTAAAGCTGGAGAGGGAAAATAATATTGATTTAGAGGAATCTTTCTTAGCTAATCACCTTTTGAGAATTTAACCGATGGTTTACACTAATGAATACAACACTGATATTTTGATACTATTATTTTTTTATTATTATTTGACATTATTTAATATATATTTTTTTTAAATTATAAAAGTTAATTTTTTTAAAACTATTTTATCTTTATATAAGTTATCAAATGGTGTCAAACAAAATTTTTTCTAATTCCAATAAATATGGACAATGGTTATGACTCTCATTTTTTTACTTCCACTTTTTATTTTTTGATGTGACTTAGTTTGAGTTATTGATCAATGTATTAGTATCTTTTTTTATGAAAGAATCAATAATCAACATTAAGCCATGTCATAAAATAAATAATAAGAGTAAAAAATTGAAAATAAAAAAATGAAAGTGAAGGTATAATTTTGGGATAAATATATATAAGGAGAGAGAAAAGAATAAAATAGAATAGAAGTGAGAGGGTTGTCGAAATTACAAGAGAAACAGCATCACGTGCTGCCAAGACAGTGATATCTGCGCAAGAAACGATTCTTCCACACTCCTTATGAAGAAGAGCTCTGAGGTCATCAATGGTGTCCAAAGCCTCACTTCTTATTCCTCCGTTTGCTGGTTGGTCTCTTTCACCCGGGCTTCCATCTAGCAGCACCGACCCATCACATCCCTACACATTCAAAATCCATTGCAAAATTTTTGTTTTATTAAACCAACTTTGATGGTCTTCGTTCATGAAAATGGTTAAGGTGCTCTTTTTTGAGTGTTGTTGGAACCTTTTTTCACAAGGATCAAGGCATGCCTTACGTCGGAAACAATTCTCACAAAGATACTATGGAATTGTATATAGCTAATAGCATTTTTATGGCAATTTATTGGGTTATTGCAGTTAATTACCTGAACAAAGCAATCATGGAAGAAAATGCGGAGTAAGGCAGGAGCTTGGCCATTGTCGTTCTTGAAGACCTTCTTGAGATGGTTTCTGACAATGGTTTCAAGTTTGGGACAGGTTTTGGAATAGAAAGAATATGAGAGTCCCTTTACTGGTGAGGGTTTGGCTTGTGTTTGGGAGACATGTAGTGCAGTGAAGAGAATGGAAGAAATGAAGAAGAAAGAGTGCAAAGAAGTAGCCATCTTTGTTTACCTAAGTTAGTGTGATTTCAGAGTTCCTACCAAGGGTCACCATTTATAGAAGGAGGGTGGCTATGGGGTCATGCCCCCACATGTTTTCTTTCCTAATAAAGTAGACAAATTTTAGGAGAAATTTCTACAAAATCTGAACAAGAACATGTAAATATGTACCCATAAAAGATCATAATAATAATACTTATGAAAACTACTATACTAAGAGATAATAAATGTAAGAATCACTGCTATTCTTTTCATAATTTTATTGAAATTCACATATAAAAATTTGTAAAAAGAGGGAATTTGTGAAGTCTTGTAAAATATAATATTTTTTTAACAATAAGTGTAGAATAATTTACTATTTTGTTTTTTTATAAGAGGGGCATGAAGTTTACTAGTCGTAATTAGTAATTTTAAATTTGAATTCTTGAATTGATAACCATGTAAGATTAAAATAAAAAAAACTTTATGTATAATAGTTGTATTAAATGGAGTGGTCCAGCTGTTCTCATAATAGACACCTTCATAGCTTTTGGCCAAAAGCTCCTCTCATGGTTGGTGGAAGATGGCTCCTTTCTACAACTTAGAAATTTAGAAATACACTAGGAGTAGTTATTTTTATATTTCTTTAGTTTAAGGATTTCAATAAAATTATTTAATTCATACCATTCCCGATAAATTTAAAGCTTTCTAACAACTTGGGTGTTCTCGGTGTTTTTTGTGCCCTAAACATTATGAAGTATAATTGGATTTGAATTTATTCATAAAATTCTTTTCAATAATGAATATAAGTTAGTCTCTTTCGGACTTTCTTTGTAAATACTTATCTTATGAGAGAAAAATAAAAATAATAATAAACAAACTAAAATTATTTTTGTATCCATAAAGTGTAAGTTGAGTAATTTTTCATTACATTCATATACGTTAAATAAGAAACAATAAAAGTTTCACCTAAGAAACATTCATAAAGAAGCAAACAACAACACTATAACAACAACCTGCGGAACCAAAATAAAATCAATTGGGTAATTGTACAATCTCATCCACAAATGACTTCACCACAGATCTCTCATCATTTACGACATTACATTTCGCACGAATCTCACCTTGATTTCGAGTCAACACACCCAATTGGCTCATCTTTACAAAAGCATGAGCGAATTTTTGGAAGAACAAGGTTTGATCTAGCGCAAAGGCTTCTACCAACCCTTTTGTCCTATTGTCTGTGAACAAGTGTTGGTCGGAAGTGAACAAACCTTGGTGGTTGATCAAGTTAATGTAGTAATTGTTATCGAAGAGTTGGGGGGTTGTGAAGTCCAAAGGAAAAGTGTTACGTGAGTATGTGGTAGGGCAAGTAGAGTTGAGGAGTTTGGCTAAGGTTTTGTCCATGGTAGGGTCTTGGGGAGAAACCCTGTTGTAGAATGTGTGACAGTGGGCACGACCAATGGTGTGTGCACCTGATAAGGCAACCACATCGGTAACATCCAAGTTTTTGGATTCGAATGTTTTGAGTGTGACATCGGTGGTGTTGTAGGGTAATGGAAGATTCTTTGCTTCTTCAATGCTGAAGTTTAGACTGTCTCTTCTTCCAAGTGGCACGTTGAAATAGGGGCCTCCAGACTGTAAAAAACTCAAACATGTTTGTATGAATTCTTCTATAAAGAGTTAAGCTAAGATTTAGGGTAATTCTAAATATCTTATAAGGTAAGCATTTTTTTTATCTAGGTTAAATATATTTTTGTCCCTTAACTTTTAGTAAATTTTGGAATTAGTCTATTTTGAAACTTTAGACCAATTTAGTCATTCATCTTTCGAAATACATGAATTTAGTCCTTTTAATCAAATTTTGTTAAGTTTATTTGACATTTTAAGCGCGTTTTATAATAGTATTTAACTTAATATTAAAGCAAAAATGTGTTAAACACTATAAACAATTCAAATATAATCGTGAAATACGTACAAAATATCAAACAAATTTAACAAAATTTGATTAAAATGATTAAATTCACGTATTTCGAAAGATGAAGGATTAAATTAGTCCGAAGTTTTAAAATGGACTAATTCCAAAATTCACCGAAAGTGAAGAGACCAAAAATATATTTAACCCTTTTTATTTTTTATGTTGGAAAAGAAAAAGGTATAAAAGAAGTAAGTAAATAATAATAGGGATGATGAGATTACAAGAAAAACAGCATCACGAGCTGCCAAGACAGTGATATCTGCACATGAAACGATCCTTCCACACTCCTTATGGACAATCTCTCTTAGTTCATCAATGGTCTTCACAGCCTTAGAGCTTATGCCTCTGTTCAGTGGTTCATCCCTTTCACCTGGATTACCATCCAGTAACAAAGATCCATCACATCCCTACAAATACCAACACATTTTAATCACTCTCTATAAAAAAAGGTTTCAAATTTAGTTCTTTTGTCAAACATGTTCAAAGTTACGATATGGTGTTATCATTGAATCTGGTGTCATAAGTTTTTATTGTCACATACAAACACAGAAGAAATATGATTAGGGATGACACACAAGTATGCAAAGTCTAAACCTTAAACTTTATATGCATCACGTTAGCACTCTTAATATATATGATCATATTAATTTAATGATGTTTATCTTATACAGCATGATAAATTTATAGTTAAATATGTTTTTGGTCTCTTAACTTTAACTGAATTTTGGAGTTAGTCTATTTCGAAACTTTGATCTAATTTAGTCATTCATCTTTTGAAATATGTGAATTTAATCTTTTTAAACAAATTTTATTAAGTTTATTTGACATTTCAAATGCATTTCATAATAGTATTTACTTAACATTAAAGCAAAATTGTGTCAAATAGTATCAACAACTTAAATACAATCCTGAAATGCATACGAATCATCAAATAAACCTAACAAAATTTGATTAAAAATACTAAATCCATATATTTCGAAAGATGTAAGACTAAATTGGTCCAAAGTTTCGAAATAGACTAATTTCAAAATTCATTAAAAGTTAAAGGACGAAAAACATATTTAACCCAAAAATTTATTAAAATAATAAAACTTTTAAATAATTTAAAATTTAAGAACCTAAACCTTAAACTCTAAACGCAAAATTAAAGGTACCTGAACAAAACAATCGTGGAAGAAAATGACTAGTAGGGCCGGAGCTTGCCAATGAGTTTGTTGGAAGACCTTTGTGAGATGGTTTGTGACAATGGTTTGAAGGTTGGGACAGGTTTGTGAATAGAAGGAATATGATAGTCCATTCACCGCTGGGGGATTGGCTTCTGCCTCGGAGGAAATCATGTAGGAAGTAAACAGAATGGAAGAAAACAAGAAAAAGGAATTTAAAGAAGTGCAAGAACTGGACTTAGCCATTATTCTTTGTTTGTCTTGAGAGATTACGTCTAAATTATTTATAGAAGGAGGAACACACATGACTTCATAATTGTAAAAATCAATAAATACATATATTAATAATAAAAAATAAAACAGTAATTGGGTTTTTTATCATCCAGTGATTAAGTTTATAAAGAAAATTTTTCTTATAATGATTTTTATTTGATGAACATGAAAAAAAAAAAAAATTTTAAATTAAAAAAAAATATAAAAAAAAAAAAAAATTTTTTTTTTAAAAAAAAAAAAATTTTAAAAATTTTTAAAATAAAAAAAAAAAAAAAAAAAAAAAAAAAATTAAAAAAAAAAAAAAAAAACTTTGGGTAGTCATTATCTACTTCAATGTCGTCAATATTGAAAAACAACTTTTCATGGAAAAAAATGAGGATACAGTTTATTCGAAAATTGATAAGCTTTTATATTTTTTTTATTGGAATTGGTTTTGACATTGATTGCAATGCCTTTTATTATTTCCTTTTCTTGAAGAAAAAAAAAAAGTGTTCATAAGGGTTCCTTGAGATCACGAGAAGCCAAAGTGAGTCTGCATAACACAAATGGCCAAAATTTCTTGTAAGCAAATTGGAAGTATTGAGAAGAAAATAAAATCATTCTTTAGTTAAGAAAAAAAGAAATATAGAACGGAGCAACATAGTGAAAAGGAAATTCGAGAAATTTAAGGTCTTTTTAATTTTTCCTTTTGTAAGAAAAAAAATTTCATTAATAAACATATAAAAAAATTCATTTCTTTTATTATATAAATTGAAAATAAATTGTACACGTGTACAAAGAAATCACACCCGGAACTAAAATTCTATTCGTAAAATAAGTTAGTCTGTGGGTAGATATGTTTCGTAAACATATGAAAAAATCCAAGTACCGTGACAAACAAAATAGAAAAATTATTTTTTTACGACTAATTTTTTTTTATAATTTTCTTACAACTTAAGACGATATTTTTTAAGTGATTTTCTATTTTTTTTATTTTTTTATTTTTTCCAATATTATTTTTCTATTTTTTATATTATTTTCTATATTTTTTTAAAAAAAATTTATAAAAAAATTGTCACATGTCGAGTCTGTCTGTCTCGTTGCAAAGACAGTATAACGTGACGTGTTACTATTGGGATAAGAATCATGTGAAAAATATCAATTTATTCCTTGTTTTTTTTTTATTTTATCTCAATTTAATTTTATTTTTTTTGAGTGAAGCAATTTCATTTCTCCCCAAATTAAGACTAAATTTAACATTTATAACATATTATAATGATATTTTTAATAAGATTAAGTTTATTTAAATTTATATTTTACATTAAACTTTATTTAGATTTTGTTTCAAATATTTATACATTAATGATTTTTATACAAATGTTATAGTTGGTTTAAAAATAACAACTTCATAAATTCAAATATAAGATTAAGTTTATTTAAATTTATATTTTACATTAAATTTTATTTAGATTTTGTTTCAAATATTTATACATTAATGATTTTTATACAAATGCTATAGTTGGTTTAAAAATAACAACTTCATAAATTCAAATATAAAATTTTTAAACATTTTATAACAATTTAAAATAAATATATTTATTTAAAATTTAAAAAAATTAAATAAAGTCCAATGTAAAATATAAATTTAAATAAACTTAATCTTGTTAAAAATAATAATTTAATCAAAAATATCATTAGAACATTTATATAAAAGTTAAATTTGGTGTTAATTTGAAGAGGGATAAAATTGCTCCAGCTTAAAAACAATTAGACCGAATTGAGACAAAATAACAAATATTGGACTCCTCATTTGACATGTGATATTTTTATTTATTTAAAATAAAAATTAAAAAAAGTTGAAATAAAAATTAAAAAAAAAAAACAAAAGATATGGAGTTAATGCATGACACATCAGTTAACATCGTTTGTACTATACTAATGGAAATAACCAAATTACAACACATTTTTAAAATTGAGAACCAAATTGAGACTAAAAGTATATATAATAACCTAATTGAGATTTTTGAACAAATACAAGGATCATCGAAGATTTAAGCCAAATTTTTATTCAACTTAAGCTTTTATCTATTACGTCATTTTAATATTAATTCTATTAAAAAATACACAAAATGATTTAAGGCTTGAACATTAACATTGATAGTATTTCAAAAACTCTAGTTCTCTTTCTCATATTTGACTTAAGAGATTTTTTTTGTATACAGAACATTGAATAAAGTAGCTATTGTGAATCCTTTATGAGAACCTTCAACTCAAGATTTCATCTCTAAGCTTAGGTTGAACATTATGATAGATGGTATGATTTATCAAGTTTAGGTCGGAGTGATTTTACCTAAATTTAAAGCAAGAGACCGTATAAGGCAGATAACCTTTATAGAGTTTACATAAGGTGTGTCATTATGGTTGTTGTGTAGAGTAGTTTTAATGCATCTTTTAAGGAATCGTTGATGTAGATGTAAACTTTAAAAAATATTCTTGGTAGATGTTAGATGAAAATATTTTCTACAACATAACAACAAGTATATAGAATATTTCGTGAAGTATAACATTAACTTAAGACTATGTATGTATCATCTAAATAAGACTTCACTTATGAAATGAAACAAAGACTATAATGTGTTATTGCATCTGTTAGACGAAATACTTGCCTTTTATGAAACCTGTTTGAAAAACTTATATCTTAGGATCATAACATATTCATTATTATATTTTGTTCTTAAACAATACTTAATCAAAGTATCAAGGACCTACTGGAATTTACTCTAACAAACATTAGAACACATCTAATGAAGAATTCTAGAGTAATACATATACACATAATGTTATGGATTTTCTTTAATATAGCTAATAGCAAATATAATTTGTAGAAGGAATCTCAAATGAATCCCATAAGTAGCAACTATAGGTATATAACTCAAGATTAACTACAAAATTCTCAATGAAAATACTATATATTAGAGTTAGTATACAATTCCCAATTTTTTCACTTTCCTCTTGTAAGTTGTATTAGTTGCTACCATCATTAAATCTCTCATCAAACTTCAACCACCAAATTTCTTCAAGTTGTTGTACAAATGTCAAAGACAAAAAAATGCCCATTGTTTTGATAAGTTTCCATTAATTCATAAAATAAAAACCCTTTTATTACTTTCTACACAGCCAATTTCATCAAATAGTTATAATGACCTAAACCATGATCAAGCATCTTTTTTCCATACCCACTATGGCAAATGCAATTGGTAAATTTTTATCACTTGGATTTCTCTCAACGGCAATTAGAAATTCACCTCCATATTTTGACACCAAATAAAATGACAATTATCTATTTCTATAAAAGGTCTATAGGTCTATTGAAATATTTTTTTTCATCTATCTAAGTATACATAAAATATGTAAATGGCAAATTTATAGTACGTTTAGTTAATTTGTTTCCAGGACATTAATCTTCGTTACAACTATCCAATTCTTCTAAGTTAGATTAAGGTTCCTCTATGTAAGGTCCTCAAATTTAAGAACATCAAAAGATCCACTTCCACACCAGTCTCATCCGTTACACTTTTGGATTGTATCTCTTATCTTCAATTGGATTACCTCAACCTAGATACTTATTGGACATCTTTAGCCATTTTCATGAAGGGGGGCTTCTTCCTACACCTCCAAAGACTTCTACTACACCCCTAAAAATTTCCAAATTCCAATAATATCCCTCTAAACCTTTCACTGTTCGACGGTAAAAAAAGTTAAAAAAGATTCTTTGTTCTTAACTCACGGCTGTCATAAATCCGTCCTCCAGTTTCTCTTCACTAAAAGTTACCTTTAATCTCACACCCCTAAATTGAAAGCAAAGCTTCTGCTAGGGGAGACCCTTTGCATCCAAACTCACACCAGTCGCTGCACTAAAGATCTGCAAGGAAAGGTTCTTTCTTTTTCCAAGAGTAGTAAGCATTATTCTTCTATTTATGATTATTGTTTGAATATACTTGTATTTATGATTATTGTTTGAATATACTTGGAGATGTAGATGAATATGCTTATTGTTTCAACATGGAAAAAATATATCGTGTAACATCATTTATAGCATCGTTCGTGCAAGTTAAAAACGGATTTGGATAGAATGGGTTTCGAAACCTGGTAAAATATTTATCCGGTTTTCTAAACCCAGTAAAAACTTGAACTTTCGTAACCCATGGTGCACCAGCATTTGAAATCCGGTAAGTGATTAAACAGAATTCAAACTCCGTTTTATTTGTGGACCGGCATTAGAAGCCCGTTTAGTTTTCTACCGGCATTCGAAGCCCGGTTTAATTTTCTACCGGCAATCAAAGCTCGGTTAAGAAATTCAAAATCAGCATCTTTTTAATCGGCATTGGTAATCCGTTGATGATTTAAATTTTCGTATTTTTTTATTCATTTGTTTATAAGTTTTAATTTCTATTCTTTTATAATTTATGTATTAATTATTTAATTTTAGATTATTTATATTTTATATAAGTACACTAAATAAAATTTAATTATTTTAAATTTTGTAGTTATTTTTACTTTGTAATTTTTAATTAATAATGATAAATTTTTATTTAAAATATTTTACTTTATAATATTTAGATTAATAATATTTAATTATTTTCGAATAATTTTGACTTATTTATTATTTGTTACCTCTTAATGTTCTTATTTATTTATATAATTTTATTTATAAGATTTAATTTCAAATTTTTATATTATATATTAATTATTTAATTTTAATTCTATATTAAATAAAATTATATACCGGCAATAGAAATCTGGTATGTTAGCTATTTTTTTTATTTAAAATTGATATTTGTATACCGGCATTTCAATTCCGTTAGTTTTTTTTTTAATTTATTTTACATATAAAATTTAATCTAATTTAATTTCACATTTGTATTATTAAGTTACTGTTTTATTGTTTTTAGAATATATTTTATTAATTTTTCTTATTTTTTTAATTCTGAACTTGAGTTTTTATGTATTTATTCTTATTATTTTTGTTTTAATTTTCTAATTTTTTATTCATTTTATTACTTTATTTTTAATTTAATTTTTCGTATATTTTTTTAATTATATATTTTATAGTTATTTTTACTTTTGTTAATTTTTAATTAATAATGATAAATTTTTATTTAATATACTTGTCTTTATAATATCTAATTAATTATATTTAATTATTTTAATTAATTATATTTAATTTTTTAATGTTTTTATTTATTTATTTGATTTTATTTATAAGAATTTATTTTATATATTAATTATTTAATTTTAGATTGTTTATATTATATATAACTATATTAAGTAAAATTATATACTGGCAATGGAAATCCGGTTGATATTTGTATACCAGATTTCAATTCCGATAGTTCAGTTTTTTTATTTATTTTAAATATAATATTTAATTTCAATTTGATTAATATTATTAAAGTTTTGTATAATTATTTTTATATAATATTTTATTTAATTTCAATTTTATTTATTACTAAGTTGTTGTTCAATTGTACATGGTGCTGCAGACATATATAAAGAGATTATAATCACCTACATGACATAATAAAAAATTAAAATAATAAATAAATAAATAATATTTATAAATTTTTTAAAAATTTGAAAAGTAAAAAAATTACAATACATATAAATAATTATATGATACACAATAAAAATTTAAAATAATTATAAATGAATAATATTTTTAAATTTTAAAAAAAATTGGCAAATAACATTACATATAAAAAATTATATGATACACAATAAAAAAACTTTAAAAGATAAACAAAACATAAAAAAAATATTATTAAAACAATAAAAATTAAATAATTTAAAAAAATAAAAAAATTATTAAAAAACTATTTAACATTAAATTAAAAGGAAATTAAATTTTCAACCAATTAATAAAATTAAAAATAAAAATATAAAACAAATACGTTAAATAAATAAAATATTATACCTAAAACTAAATAAAAAAAAATCCAAAATAAATACCGGATTTCGATTTCCCGTTTGTGTAAAATGAAATATGTGGTTATCATTACCACTGATTTGTTTTATATTTTTATTAAAAAGATTTAACAAAAGATTTACAAAAGATTTTATTTTTAAAAGTTGAAAAAAGAAATATAAATTAAATAAAATATATAATGAATCACAAAAAATATAAACAATTTAAAAATTTAACCGAATATCGAAACTCGTGTAATTTGTGAAGCGGATTTGTAAATCCGTTTTTGGGTAACTGGATTTCGAAAATCGGTGTATGTGTATATGAAAAATCGGATGCCAAAATCCGTTTAAATTTTTAACCAGATCTCTAAATCCGTTGGTGTATGTGTACAAATTCGTTTTGTGTAAAACCGGATACCAAAATCCGTTTAATTTTTAAACCAGATTTACAAATCCGGCACAACGAGATGTCGAAAGTCGGGTTTATGCTTTCTAAGTTTTTTTTTTCTCTTTTTTCGATGTCGTTATCTATCATTGTCTAATTGTCTATCAGCATCTTTAAACACAAATCACCCATTCATAACCATTCACAAACATGCATTCACTATATACAAAAATGCATTCGGTATTCCGTATATACAAAGCTTATTGTATAAAATGGTTGATATATGAAAGTTGAACATGCAAATATAGTATTTCAAAACGATGGATGATGGACGTCCAACAATAACTTACATACCTTAAGAAGATACAACTTAAAAAACTGAAAAACGGAACAACCTGACCAGCGAAAGTGCAAACACAGTTCACAATGAAAGCAGTAGAGGTTCTGAAAACAACAATGAGTGAAAGTGACTTGTCAAGGGAGAAGGGCGCAAGGCGTAATATAAGAACCAAATCCAAGTCTCAACTTTCAGTTCACCTAACTCAGTAAATATTTTAATTACTTTTACCTACTTAAGAAAGAGGTGAGTCATAAGGATAAAATGGACTGTGCAATTAATATTTGGAGGTGCAGTAGAAGTCTTTAGAAGTGTAGGGAGAAGCCCCCTTCATGAACATATGATGGAGATTACGAAAAACATACACCACCCACAAAAACAAACAACATAAGAAATGCAGATTAAAAGTTATAACTTTACCTCAGTCCAACATTTACCTTGATATTGTAAATCTGTACTCCTCATGTGATATTCAAAGAAATAGAAGAGTCTGGGAGGAATTGTACCCTCAAGAAGAGAAGGTATCAATGGAGAATGGTGTTTGGTAAAGGATATCAATGTTGTTAGAAAGAAGGGGAGGAAAGAAAGGGAAAGGAAAGAGTTGGTGGTGTCATGATGTCAGAGTATGTACCTCAAAAGAAGCAGAAGAGTTCAGTCATTTTTTAAAAACATGGAACTGATGAATATACCTTCGATAAGCAGACAGGAAGTTCATGTGGTATAGAGTTGGGGAAAGGAAAAGAGTATGTAGGATCAATTGGCATATACATTTTAGTGCATAGACCAATTGGCAGGGAACTGCATAGTATGTGGGGAATATGAATGTTTGCTACCATACCATATACATTTCAATTCATATTTTAAGTTATATATATGATTATTGTTACCTACATATACCAATGAAAAATTTAACGGTACACAGTTTCCAACAGGAACTAGCTCTAAGGTCTAATTCATTGATATAAAATCCTTTATCATTCTTATAAAAAGTGCCGACATCCACTAAAAAGGGGACAAATATTGAAAGACAACAAAAAAAAGGGAGAGAAAATATCTCAATGCTCATAGTTTAATGTGTAATCATAAAATGTTCCAAACTTCAACTAGGAATGGATATCTTCATAAGCCTTCCAAAAAAGTAGCAAGACTCACTCTCCATGCAATCTATTCCGTTAAACATCCACTGGAATCTGAACTGAGAAACTACCCACCCTAATGTCTCTCCCTTTTAACTTTCAGAACAGCTACAAAGTGTCCAGCCTAATCTGTCTCCTCCGTAACAGCATTGGTTTCTTCCATGCTGCTCTCACGTGTGTTTACAGCATTCGCAACTACATCTTCATTGGGGCTATTTATTTCCATTGGAGCACCGACTTCTGACATGTTCTCCCCATTGCCAGTATAACCATCAGCAGGGCTACTACCTTCCACTTTTTCAACAACATTCTCGGCAGCTGGTGAAGCATTTGCTAATTTAACATCACTGTCATGTATTGTATGAATTTTATCAGAATCCACATTCATGTCATGGCTGGGGCTAGAAGTCGACTGGTCTTGCACGACCTCTACTTGCTGGTCAGCAGTTCCATCATGTGATGACTCAACTGTTATTGCTTGAGCATTTCCATCATCTGCCGAGTGAGGTACAACACTCCCTGTATCATGTACATCAGTTTCATTGACCTTGGTCTCATTGGCCTCAGCATGAGCATTGTTTGCTTCAATTTCTTTTTGCTGCTCTGCTTTTAATCTGCATTGGTTCATGACATTTTGCATCTTCTCCAGCTCTTCAATTAGACTCCCGTACCTGTTTTGCAAAGTTTTTTCAAGTTCCTTTTGCTTCTGTACTTCACTCCACAAATTGTTTATCCTGTGCGATGCTGCTAACTGCTCCTGCTTTTGTAAAGCTTTAAAGCATTCTAACTCGGTTGCAGCTATATCCATCTGCTTGAAAGTGGCCTCAATTTGCGGCCAGATACTTTTCTTTGCTCTCATCTGAAAAATGCAATAGCCAAATTAAAATATATACAAGATTGAGTATGCAAAACACTCAGGTAACATGTATCAAGAACTACATAAAAAAAACACTTATTTTGTCCAATAGAAAAACCAAAGCACAGAATCCTGCTTTCTTCGTGTTCTTTCCCAATTCCCACCATTGTGAAACGTAGGAGTATTCCACTAACGAGTTGATTTCCAACTATCGTTATGAAACAACACTTTTCAGTTTGGCTTATTTATGGGCAAAACACAAATGAGAAATTTAAAAACTAACTTTTCAGAGGGCATTAAAACCATAAAGATTCTCAAAAAATTGGTGATACAATTAATACAAGCTTTGAAAGCAAAACACGAAACTACATGTTTAATGTAGCAACTCGGCAAGAAACAGAAATGTAGCATCACATACCTCGTAGCCTTGTGTGATAACAGTCACCTTCTTCTCAAGCCGCACCATCTTCTCCTTATCATCGTCCAATTTGTTTCTCACATTCTCAAATTCATTTTGCAAAGCAGCTAGCTTTTCCATGTTCCCAGCAACACTGGAGAGACCATATGCATTACGGGTAGGAAAGTACATAAGATCATTGAGGCAGGTTCGATGTGCATCAATAAATTCATCAAGGGACTCATTTTCATGTCCCATTGCGGCACAAAGATACTGGACTTCTTCCTTTATCAACTTATCAGCCTACCATAAATAAACACAAAGCAAAATAAATACTTTCTCCAATATGATATCATAATCATAATTACAGAGGAGCATGAAATTAACAGCTCATTAGAAATAGCCAAGGATTTATCAAAATAAACACAATATGCATTACATAATAAATTAATCGCAGTGCCAATTGTGGTAAAATGCAAGGGCAGAAGTTGGACAATTACATATGACTCAATGAATCTGATCTGACAATATCTGAAAACATGAATAAAAGTTCAGACAAAAAAGCATTCAATCAAACTTAATTAAAGGAAGGATTGTAACAAAAATGTGAGCACTTAAGATCCAGTTCACAAGCTCTTTTCTTATACAATGACATTGAAGAATAAAAAAAGAATACATTTACACAATTTTTTGAATATAATATATACAACAATCGTGTGGAATACTGAGTTTCAAAATATTCACTGAGATTTCATAGTATTATGTTTTCAAATACTATACCTTCTTCTAAATCATTACCAACTCAGTAATAACTATCATAATAAGAAGAATTAAGACATATGAACTGATCAAAATGAAAATTAAAAAAGTGATGGAACAATCAGATCTAAAGTATTTCTATTTCATTAGTCAGTGGAATATATTGGGAGGTTCATGATGGAAGGGGAAACATAATTAAAAAATTGAGTAATAACACAAAAGTCGTTATAGTCTCTGAATCTTAATAAGAAATGAGGTATTTCCAACACAGAAGTCAAGTCTTGTCCGTAGTAAAGAGTGTAAGTTGACCAAATTACTTCCTATCAACTGAAGAAAATGAGATGTCATCAAAAAGGAAAAGGAAAAAGAAACAAGTAAGGACATACATCTTTCATTTCATCTTCCTCAAAATCTTCTATCACAGGGACAGCAGACACATCCGCAGATCGCTTGACTCCTTTCTTTTTCTCCCTATTCACTTTATCATCAAGCGGATACTTAGCATTGTCATGTTCCAGTAAAGTTAGAAGTTCCTTTCGAATCATCTCATCAGCTTGCTCAATAGACGTTGGTGGAACAAAGGAACTCTTGTCCCCATCAGTTCTAATCAAGGAATTTCTTATAAGCTCCAATGAAGCAGCAGGGGGCCTAGGAAGTTCCCGTTGAAGGACCTTTGATCGTTTTCTAAGTAATGCCTGCTGTCTTGCCTCTTCTTCCGCTTTTTCTCTAGCTATCCTGTCAGACATATCCTCTTCAATCTTCTCCTCAGGCTCTTCAGCATCTTCTGAGACTGGTTCCATCACTATTTGGTACTCATTCTTGGGTTGTGGAAGGCTTCCTAAACCAGAACGCAGACTTCTTCTCATATCAGCCTGCCTCTGCAGCTCACGTTTAGTGCTGTCATGCATATTCATGTCCTCATTAATACGTAGCTCATCCCTCAAAGGAGTTCCCTTTGGTGTCATGCTAAAAGAAAAACCATCTCTTGTAGGTGTCATACCAATTCTTGGAGTGAGGCCTGCACCTCCAGGAGTTGAAGAAGGGGTCAGCATTGGATTAGGAGTCTGAATGTCCTTTTTCTTAGGAGTGACACCAGAAAAATCTGAAGGATGCAATTCTGGATTCTCTCCTCCCAACAATGGTGTTTGAGACTCCCTCAACCTGGCAAGATTTTCAGCTTCCATCATAATAGCATCTCCTTTACCAGATGGTGTTCTCTGAGGGGTTCGCAAAGGAGTCACTCCTTGACCAGGTGTCTGTGCATAATTAGCCAGAAGAGCACGCGTAGCACCACTACCTTCAGCAAGTTCCTGACTCCCTGCAAGGTCACTAGCATAACCCAACTTAGCAATTTCATCCAATTCCTGATCAGATATCTGGGGTGGTGGAAGCATCAATTTTGACCTCTTTCTTACTGTTTCTGGATCATTCAATTTGTTGGCATGTAATATGGCAGATGGGGCATCTTGCCTTTGTGCAATTTTATTTTTTGCAATGTCCTGCTTCCTTAATTGTGCCTCAATATCAACCCTCCTTTTCCCTTCAAGTTCTTCAATTGTAGTAGGGAACTTAGGCTGTTCCACTGGTCTATCTTCATCTGCAACATCAAAAAACCCTGGAGGAGGTCTTTTCTCAAATGGAATTTCTGCATTGTAGTCTATTCCTTTCCTTTTTCTCTTCCGCTGCCTGATATCAATTCCAGCCGCCTTCAATTCCCTCTTCTTTTGTAGGGAAGCAAGCCTCCTCGCTTCCTCAAGCTGTTTCTCCCTAGCTTTCCTTTTTGCTTTCTTTCCCTTTGTGTTGGCCAACCGGGCACGTGCTTCAGAAAGCATCTCCTTTTCATCTTCATCCATATCAACAGGATCAGGTCGTGCAGGTTTTGACTCGGGGTTTGGATCAATCTCACCAGGACGCAATTTTCGAGGATCATCACCAGGCTCATAGTTCTCATCTTTTACACAGGCTGCATCAAGGAGCTTCTCATACCGCTCAAGACACTGGGAAGGTGTACGACCTACAATTGGAGCAATTGTTCTCCACTGAGTGGGCATGAGCTTAGCAAGATGAAGTAATTTCTCATCCTCTTCTCTAGTCCACTCAGTCTACAAACAAAAGCATCAATTTGAAAAAATCACTCATTAGCAAAAAGCCACACAAAAGCATCAAAGTGAAAAAATCACTCCTTATTGCAAAAAGCCAGATAGTAAAAACTAAAAAGTGGAAGACAAAAGCTGTAGATGGAAAAAATCAATTCAAAAGAGGTTGTAACTAACAACATAATGGAAAATTAGTAGGATGTAGGTTTCACCACATATAAACAAGCTTAAAAGAGTAAGAGTAATACTACTGAGCAAAATATTACGATCTCTACTCATTTTTTAAAGAGTAACAAAAAAGGATAAACTTGAATCAAACTTCTCCCTAAACAAAGGGTATAATATACAACAAAGAAGTAGGAAATTGAGATGAGAGAGGTACCTTCTTTATGGAGGGATCAAGCCACTCGTACCAGCGAGCTTTGCATTGCTTGGCAGATTTGCGAACAAGAAGCGAAGAGATTCGAGCCCACTGGTTCTTACCATATTTCATAACAGCCGCTTTCAGGATTTCATCTTCGGTGTTTTTCCAAACACCGCCCTTTATCATGATCCTCATCTTTGCTTCAACTACTGACAATATAATCTATGAGTATAATTTGTACACTACATTATGCAATCTAAAATCTGTAACATTCATAAAGTCCAATCTTATCCCCAATTAATAAATCATCCCAGTAGAAACAAAAGTGGTCACAAATCGGAAAGGTAAGTAAACAAGATAAGCACTCTTAGTCCCCCCTTCCTAGAATCTCTTTATGTTTTCTTCACCAAAGTTCCCCATTGACAGAAATTTTGTAATTTCATAAAGAGAAATACAAAATGTTTGGTTTTCATGAATCTAACCATGTGGAAAAATGACGGAATAGTATCAGGATGTGATTGAGTGACAGGATAGGTTTGGTTAGCATCTTTTAGAAAAATCAATATTCATCCTATATGAATAAAGTATTCTGAACCACAAGTTCTAAACCTGGGTTTTCTGTGAAATTCAATCATCTATTCAGAACTCCCCTAGTGGCATTTGTTCTCAATTTAAAAAGCATTTGCACGGCTAGACTAGAACTGAAACAATATAATATTCGTAATGAATCAAATTAAATGTTATTCAACTTTCATAGCTCAAAGCATACCTCATGATGTTGAGGTCCATGACTACTCTAACCAACAAATTAGAAGGATAAGTTATAGATTTATTCCGTTACAAGCAGAGTGACATGTTGGCTGGGGAAGCAAGACGATTTCATGAAAAAACACCTATTTTGCTAACTCAAATAACTTCTTTTCCCACCAGAATGGAATACCACACAAAGAAAAGGTTTTCATGTCAAAACAGAAAAGGATGCAGTATTGCATCCCATTACAGCATAGTGTTAACAAGAAATAAATCGAAATTGCAACTTGAAACAAAAATGAAATGACAAAATGAAACCCTAGATCCATGAAATCAATGAAATCAGAGAACGAAATAAACACCGAAAGACAAAATAACGTATCAAAAACTAAACCTAAACCGCAGAGATGAGATACGAACCTGGTATGAACCACTTGGGTTAGACAGCGTCGCGCGCGCAAGAGAGAGACGAGTGAGAGAAGCAGTGTAAGAGCGTGAGCAAGGGTTGTCACCCGAGAAAGAAGAGATTTTCAAATTCTTTATGTTTTGATAAATAATAAATTTCAAATGCTAATATTTTAATTATTTAAAATAAATTCTGAAGTTTTTATCCTCTTACAGAATTTTAGATACACCAAATAAACGTCTAAATAATAAAATACCCAATCTAATGAGTTTTATTATATACATGATATTTTAAGTGATGGTTGCATTTATGTAAAAAAAAAAAAAAAAAAAAAAAAATAAAAATTTAATTTTAATTTTTATAAAAAAAAAAAAAAAAAAAAATTTATAAAAAAAAAAAAAATTTTTAAAAAAAAAAAAAAAAAAAACTGATTAAACATTTGATTTTCATTTTTCTCCAAGGATATTTCCATATAAAATAATAAATAAGAATGTATATTCATAAAAAAAAATTAACAATTGCAAAATTATACCTTGTTTAAAATAAAAGTTATGCCACTTTATTATACAACATAGTTGAATTCAAATAATTTTATATGAAATTATGATTAATGAAAAATAACATTAAACCATTTAATTTTTCAAATATTTTGTATCATAATGCTTATAAGATATTAAAAAAATAGATGATAAGGCGTAAAGAATAACTCAAACGATATTATTACATCCTATCCTATATAGAGAAAGTTGTGTCCGAGTATAATTTTTGTGAAATCATTACTCTATTCTTTTATATTTTTTTTTAATAGAAGAAAAAAAAACTTTTTCTCTAAATTTTCATGTAATTTCTTTCTAATTTCATTCCTTCTCTCTTAATTTGATCATCTCAAGAAGTAATCATTTCAACTTGGTTAAATTTCTATTGAATTTTTATTGTTTAAATATTTTACATTAGATTCCTTGTTTAAATAAAAAATTACTTGAGAGCAAGAAATTATAGATAAAGAATGTATTTTATAGTATCTTAAAAAAATTATTTAGATGTAAAATGACTTGGTAATATCTTAATTTCTATGCAAGGACTATATTTTCTTTTAACACAATTTTATATTTTGTTTGAAGATAATTTGAATTTAAAATTAAATGAGAATCTTATTTGATTCAAAAGAGAAAAGTACAAAAATGCACAATGGAATAGAAGATAAGTTAACAGTTTAATTTGATGTCAAACAGTGAGATAACAAACATACACACTAAATTAGAAGAGAAAGAAATAACAGATAATGAATGTTGTGCAAAATTAATAGATCACTGGAATTTGTGAGATTTATAACAAATTTATATGACTTATAGAGACTTTAGTAATTAGCATGTGAAAAGAGTTCTATGAATCTATGAGGACTTAATATTTGTGTATGTAACAATCACAAAGGTTATAAATCCTTTCTGCATGGTAATAATGTTAATATTATTATTATTAGTATTATTATTATTAATATTATTATTGATATAAAAAAATAAAATGATGGAATAAATCTAGACAGGTATTATCTCTCCTCTATAGCAATTTACTAATCTTTGAAAACAAATCTTCAAGAAGCTGAAAATGGGTGGTAGTAAATCAAATAGAATCAACTAAAATTAAACTAACAACAATCGTTTCAATAAATCCTAAAATATTTGTGTCGGTAAAAATGAAAACAGGATAAGCAATAAAAAAAAAAAAAAAAAGTGAAGAAAAGAAAAAAAAACAGAAAAAAAAAAAAAAAAAAAAAAAACTAGTGAAGAATAGAGAAAAAAGAAAAAAAAATACATAGTAGGGATGTTTTGAGACTTTTTATCCAAATTGGGTACATTCTCTATGCCAGTTAAGATAAACAAAAATATTTATTTTATTTATTAATTTATAATTATGTATGTTCAGTAAAGTGTTCTAACTTCATTTTATCTATTTACTTAATTATTTATATTTATATCTAATATGTTAATTCTTTATTTATATTTGTATTAATTAAAATTTTAAATAATCAAAAATAATTTATATAATCAAATGAATATACTATAAATATTATATTATATTATATATATATAACTATTTATATATGTAATATTATGTAAATCTTTATAAATAAATCTATATTTATATATATATATATATATATAAAGTTAATAAATAATTTAAGTAAATATATTTTATAAAATATAATTATAAATAACGAATTTAAATTAAATGTAAATTAGTTTGAAGTTAAAGATTTTATCGATTTAATTGAAAAAAAATTAGGCAAGATGAAATCATTTTGTACAAATATGATGAAATCTTCACTGGTGCAGTTTTACGTTTTTACATCGTCTTATAGGTCTCGGTTATTGAGAAACTGAAGCCTATAAGGACGCAATGACATTTTTGAAACTTTTTGAATTTTTCTGTCTTGGATTTTTGACATTTTTGACATCAACCAACTGAAGCCTATAAGGGCTTTTATCCTTCAGTTGTAAGTCAACTGAAGCCTATGATTCATCAGAATTCAAAATTTTTCAAAATTGTCACTGTTAATAGAGCCTTTTGCCTCGGGTGTAGTAGGAAGCAATATCGAATTTAGGTATCACTTATTAATTGAACCGGGGCCATATGCCCTATTTAGGTTCCCAAATTCGCGACTTCGCACTGTTCATCTTCGTCCTTGCACGAAAACTCTACACGCGGTGGAGGCGTTCTCGTCTTCGTTTTCTCGTGCAGTGGTATTTCGTTTGTCATTGGTAGAGGAGGCGTGCTTGCACCTCGGGGCAAAGGTGTTATTTGGTGGTCACTCTCTTCCTTTGTTTGCGATGGTGATGGCGGCATTCATGCTAGCTCCCGATCTGGTTGGGTTTGCGAGAGTTGTGGTGTTGTCTGCGTCACAATAGTGGGGTTGCCAGCGACGGTGGCTTGCAGTTCTGCTTCAAACGGCGATGGAGGTGTTGGATCTGTAGATCTCTTGGCTCTATTAGTTCATGGTGGTTTGTCGTCGTCGCATCCAGACCGTACAGTGGTAGGACGCCATGGGTCTGAGCGTCACGGTGGCTTGCTTATTCAATGTTGGTGAAGGTCTGGTCACGGCAGCGTTGCCGACGATCTCGATGGCGAGGACGAGCGCAGAAGTGCCAATGGTGGCGCGAGCGAAGTCGTAGAACTTAAGCATGGAGTAGATCCAAACATTTTGGGAGAGAGTGTTGAGAAAAGAAGTACCCATATGGCTTCGGGTCCTTAGAGAACCGAGGCAGAAAAGTACCCCTATGGCTTCGGTTGACACCTGAGGCCAAAAGCCACTCCTTTTTGCCTCGTCCCAATATGCCTCAATTTTGGAACCGGGGCAGAATATCAAAAATAACTGGGGTCAAAAGCCCTTACTGCACTGGTGCTCCTTTATCAATGCCTAATGTCCTCTCATTACTAAAATTAGTTTATTTGTCTTCCTTAGATAAAAATAAAAACAAAAGAAAAAGGAAAATTTATATATGTTATTTTATTTCATATTAATTATATATATGATATCTACTCTCACATCTTTTTGTTTTTGTTTCTTTCTATCCCTAAAAATGATAAAATAAATAAACATGCATATAATATACATTATATCATACGAGAATAAATGGTCTTGTCATTATCACTTTCACCATGTCCACTCACAAGAACCCATTATACTCCATGTTGTCGGACTAGTCTATCTAAGATCGAAAATGATATTTTGACTATTATTTTTTACTACTTTTGACACTCCTTACGTGTCACAATAGTTATAACTTTCAGTTCCATTTTTCCATTTTTCTTTCTTATGCTCGCACATGTACATCTGGAGGCAAAACAATTTCGTGTTTCATAGAGAAAAGCCAAAACATTTCGTCTTTGACGGGAGTGAAAAGCGGGGTGTCTTGTTGGTGTTCTCCATAGCATTGGTTTGGATTGTGAGTATGGTTGTGTGTAGTTGCATTGAAGATTCATCTTCTAGCTTCGTAAAGTTTAAACCTTTGGTAGAGAGAGTCGCAACTTCAACGAATAGAGAAGCAGGGCCTGAGGTTAGAGTTATCAACGACAATCGGTGGTTTATCCGTACGCTTTGTTCTTTGATCCGTTCTTGCAATCGCCCACGATTCGTGTTGGATTCCTTCGCATTGTCCATTGTCGACGACATTCGATGGTTGTTTAGTGTGCCAGTGTGTTCGTTCACCGATTCAAGCATAGGTTATTCGTGTTTTGCCTTTTTCTTGTTTCAAAAATTTTTAGGCATTCGTGCATGTATGCTTAGATTGTTGGGCAATGGTTTCATGTGTGTGTGTGTGTGTTGTAGGGTGTAATATTTGGTTGTTTGGCAATTGTTTGAATGCTTATGAAATGAAAATCATGAAATGGTTTGACTGGTATCCCAAAAAAAGGGAGCAACGTTTGTCACATAGATGAAGGAATCCTAGTGCAATTAAGTATAATCTTCAGTCTCTAAGGAACTTTGATTGCAAAATCCAGGAGTAACAAAAACATAGAAAAAGGAAATGTATGTTAGAACAATTAACTATAAAATAATGTCTTGTCCTAAAACTAGTTTATATAAGATCATTTTAACAATTATGTCATGAACAGATTCACAAAAAAGTAACATCAACGGTCTCAACTATAATTTGGTATTTTTGCATAAATATAAAAGCAAAGTGTAATGTCATTGTCATCTTTTTTTTTGTGATTGCAGGCTTACTAATGAGTGGTCCAATAGGCTAGAAATAACCTTCTATTTACCACGTAGAGCTTTCAATTGTGGATATAAAATGCTTTAAAACAACTATTCAAAATTTGTATCACCGTCTTACAAAATTACCTTGTAAGTATCCTTTTTTCAAGTCATTTCAAATTACTACCCCCTATTTATTTTACTATAGGAGGTCTCTTCTTGTGTCAATTGTGGACACACACTACCTCCACAATGTTGTAGGAGACACACAAAAATAAGAAAAAGAGATAAGATGAAGTGTGAAATCAATTAATACTATTAAGGGACTGACTAATTGAAATGCAAAGATAGTCCTATGATTTTTTGAAATTCAAGTGTTGAAAAATGGTAAGAAAATATATATTAAAAACAAAGGCAAAATAACATTAAACTAGGTTCCTAATAAACTATTGCACTCATTTATTAACCCAATGATTTTCAACAAACAAGAATTTCATTATCAGGGCTTTGAACACTGCAACCTAATACAATATTTATGTTAAAGATATCCACCATCAAAATAAGCGCATTTGAAAAATAAACTCTCAGTATTCAATAAATAACTTTTATTTGCCAAAATGAGAATGCAAACGTTGGACATTTACACTAAAAACTGCATGACAAAAACATATAGGAATAAAGGGTTACCCTTTTCTTCTTGCTTTTGATGGAAGAACCTCACATTCTTCATGATGACGGTTTTATAGTATGGGTTTAGGACGTGGATGGTGATTATGGTGAACGGTATGAGTTTCCGATGAGGACAATCACTACAAAAAAAGTAATTTTTACTAGCCATTATTTTATGGCGGTAAAATAAATTGTTAGAATTTTTTTTACTTTCTGTTAGTTTTATATACTCGTCACAAATGCTTTATATTATTTTATGTCATATAATTAGTTTTAAGATATGAAAACGTCGAATGAGAAAAAATCGTGTTACAAAGCTATTCTCTAGGATAAGGCAATTGGGATCAATGTACTTGATTTAGGGTTCCATCTAATATGAACGCAGATTAGTGTTTTAATGGCTTCACCAGCGTGGTTGCTTCAGGAGGCGAAGCACTATCCCAAGAAACGTCTCTTCCTATGAATTTTTCCACCACTAATTTCGCTCATGCAACTCCTTTTACCGGTAAACTTACTCCACCTTTATGCTTTTTAATTATTGAATGTTATTTCTGTTGAGTCAATTCGAGCAACGACTCACTCAAATTTCAGTGATTTTATTTTCTCGGTAAAGTTCAAAAACCCTTACTGTGATTTCCTCTTTCTGACTCAGACAAATTGGGATGTGTAATTGAAGCATTTGATGGAGAGGAACGAAAATTACAGTTCAGAAGAGGAATGCATGGAGAAATACAGGCATAGAGGGTACCATGTCATTCAAATCGTCAATGCTTTCAACATGGTTGTTACGTCTTGCAGTCAAAAGCTCGGTTAGGACGCTCTCATTTCAGTGCCTCCATTTTTCAATTTTGTTCCTTTAGTTTCCATCTTATAATTGCCCACATTATGCTTTTTTTTTTATGTTTTTGGACTTCGATCACTCACTAGGTTGAATTGTTAGTTCCTCGTTTTTTGAAAACTCCAATTGCTTCCCTGTTTCTTGTTACTATTTTTGTGTTCCAGTTTCTTGTTTTAGTTGCGCAGGAGGGGTGGGAAATGACAAGAGATTTTATAGAACCTTGAACGCAAGGAGCGAGCTAAATGTAAATTATGTGACACTATTTGTTAGGAGTCCCACGTTGAGCGACTCTTATAGCAACAATAACTTTTTGCTAAACATTAAGCATTAAGCTGCAAATATTGTACTATTTCTATCTGCAAGTTATTGGTATTACTTTTGGTCTTTATTCTTGTCTTGATATGTTCAAACTTTGTTACTAACGTGTTTAGAAATGTAGGTTAGAAAATGGTTCAAAAATGTGCCTTACTAGGCACTTCAAGCCATAAGGGTAAGCAATTACATTAATCTTTTTGCTCTGTACCTTTTTAGTTTATGACTAACATTGTTTGTCTTTTTTTTCTTTCTCTGATTCATAGCTTTTATGAAACTATGTGGTATGTCTCCTTTGAATTATCATCATCCCATCCCATGTAGACATCTTTTAGTATTGATATATTTATAATCAATTGGTGAATAAGATTTATAATAACTAGGTCAAATCATAGTCAGTTAGGAATAAGATATTGAATAGGAGGTATGATGAAGATATGTGTCTATATGATGGCACTCCTGAAGCCAGGGATGCTACCTTTTCGCATTGGCGTGTATAAAAATGTTTGAGAATAAAAAAAAGTAATATACATTACTAGAGAATAAAAATGTTTAGACAAAATATTTGAAATGATTTCATTTATTGAAAAGCCAATAAATAATTATTGAATGATTGAGAGCAACTAATTAGTAAACAATGATTATGTGAAAGTTAAAGGTAAGCGAATTTTCTTTCATCTTCGGCTTTCCCTTCCTTTTCAATTTTTTTCAATAATGTAATCACGATTTATCCCTCCCTCACATATTTTTTTTATAGTGTTAATAAATTGTTATGTCATAAATCATGTTACAGTGGTAAAAAGTGTCGTAGCAACATAACGTATTCTTCTACTTGTGTTGTGCACGAACGCAAGGTTTTTCTACATAAGTAGGTCATTTGAAATGGGTGTGCATGCAATAATTTATTTGTCATGCAGAAACCTTTAATTATTGAACTGAAACCGTAATCAATGCCAACGACTTGCTTTAATGAAGTCGCTAACCATGACCACGGTTTTAATTCATCATAAATGGAAACCAGTGTGCGTGAGGATGACTTTGTTTGGCAGTTAATGGAAACTGGTCCACCAAAGGACGACTTTGGTTTCGTATTAAATAGAAACCGGTCCTGGTGATGATGGTTTTGCAAGGAAACCGGTTCAGGTGATAACAATTTTACTGTTGTGTAGCACGTGGTTTTGTTTGCTTCTACTGAGACATTGGCCACTTTACTGCTTCACTTTCACGGGTTTCTTTGAAATAGTTGATTGCAAAGATTCCTCCTATTACCTATGTCATACACAGTATTCAATTTGCATGCAATAGTCTAATAACTTGGCAGTTTTTCAAGCATTATTTGAATGCTTTCAGAACCTCATTCATTGTGAATTTGAATGCATGATACAATAATTGAGTGAGTGTAGTTGGACACCGGCCATTGCAAAGATTCACGTTAATATCATTAGGCCATTCTACACATTTTGCTCTCACTTTACTTGGGTTGCTTCATTGTACACTGAACTTCTAGAAACACTTCTTCACCTACTTTGTTGCTACTATTTTCAAGGTTTGCATTTTTTTTAAAGTTTTATTTTACGCATCAGATTTTAGTCAATAATTTTGATCTTTATAATTAATATTTTCGTCTTACTCTAATTTCCTCTCATCCATTTTTAAATTTTTTTAAGCATGGCAAACAACCGACGCCTACCCCCGAATATGTCACTACTCTGCCTTCAGCATGAACATATTACGAAGGACTTATGGGAAGGCAATGAACGAGTTCTTAGACCCAGACGAGCTGGAGTCTGGATTCTAAACAACCAAGACTTAATCAATTTGCCTGTGAAATATTTAATTGAACAGGCTGGATTTGGACATGCCTTGTATATTCCAGACATGGATGTCAACCACCTTCTAATCACTTCCTTATTAGAAAGGTGGATGATAGAAACTCACACATTCCACTTTCCACATGGAGAAACCACTATGACCTTAGAGGATGTGGTAGTCCTCCTTGGCCTATCGATAGATGGAGATGTGGTCACTGGTCCCACCATGGTGGAAGACATATTCTCGACCTTCCCTGAACATCTAGGGGTAATTCCACCACCGACGGTGATAAGAGGAAACTCAATTAGAGTTTCTTGGCTAAATAGTACTTTCCAACAACTTCCACAGTATGTAAACAACAATGTTATTGCTCAATGTGTGAGAGCGTACATACTAATATTGATTGGAAGCATTTTAATGCCAGACATGTTTACCGCTAAGGTACATGTGATGTATCTACTTAAGCTAACTGACTTGAATGTAGTCAATAATTATAGTTGATGGTTTGTAGTTTTGGCCTGTCTATATCGTGGCCTAGATCATGGCATTCACCTAAGCCAAGAAAATATTGGTGGATGCATGATTTTGTTACAATGTTGGGCTTGGGAGAGGATGACTTCTATAGCTCCACAACTTGAGCCTTTAAGTGATGAGGAAGTGGTTGATGGGGATGGTTTCCCCGTATACAGAAGGTAAAAGCTAATTTTTAACTTAATTAATTTATTTTCTTCTACTTGCCTTGTAATTTAACTTACTTGAAATTGATGCACTTTTTAAATGGATGAACCAAGCGCATCGGACAAATGTTGGTTCCAATTCAGTTAGTGAATTTCACTTGAGATTTGATAAAATTCGTAAAAGACAAGTAATAATTAAGTTAATTGAAAGATTTTTTTTTAATTTGAAACTAATGTCGACAAATTCGTTTCAGTTCTTGTGGAGGCCTTACATTCAAAATGAAGTTAGTCGGTTGATTATGGTTGACATCCCTCTAGTGGCTAGAGCAATAGTCCCTATAGTTTGCTTCACTACGACAGTCGAAATCCATCAGGCGGATAGGGTCACGAATCAATTTGGTTTAAGACAAAACATCTTGCCTGACCCGATTAACCTAGATCAAGTCCACAAGGATGGAGTGGGAGAAATGAAAGAGATTGGGTGGTACATCATCACCAGTACATTGCAATTTGGAATGACCGACAAAATTGGGTCATTCAAGGTACACCGTTTAGCGGAAACGGTCATTTGCGTGATAAAACACCCTACATGCAGTGGTACACAAACCATATTATCCGCTATATATCTCCAAATATTCAATCTTCTAACGATGAGGTCAGTTTTACTACAATGTTGTACATCTGTTTATCATGCGTACTTATTCATGGCAATGGCCTTGCTATTTATTTTATAGTATGATATGTCACAAGAACCTTCCCAACATGCTTCACACCTACATTGGCCATGTCGAGTCTTTTCCAGATTTTATACGTCATCCCCAATAATTTTTTGGACACTCGTCTATGGATCACGGTCAAATATTTGGACATTCACACCTTCAGTTTGGCAACCTATCAAACACCCAATTCCAACATGTCCCTTCCTCGTACAGTTTCTTCCTGCATCAGTCAGGTTATGGTGTTGGTCCATCACAGATGTTTGGCACTTCAACCATGACACCACCATCTGCCTATTATCTAGGAGCTTCATCATCAATGTCATTCTATCCTTCGCCAATGTCTTCTCAAACCCCCCAAACAACGGTTCACCATCCCTAATTTTCTCAAAGTCATCAACATGAAGATGATGATCATGATGAACCACACTAACAACAACCACCAGCACAACCAACCAGACTCAGAAGACGACCTCCATGTGGAACTGGAGGACACAAACGATTTTCTACTAACTTAATTGTTGTATTTTAATTATTAATCAATGTTAAAATATATTAATGTTTTTTTTATTCCATTAATTTGTTTTTACTATTTATTCTTCCAATAAGTTTAAACTAAAAAATAATCAAAATTCATTGATTAAGAAAAAAAACTGAAAAGTGAAATTGTCATGTATGATGACGATTTCACTTTTTCCTAACACACAAATTGTCCTTTCTAAGGATGACATTGCCTTTTTAAAAAAAAAAAGAAACCAGTTGGGTGGAGGACGACTTCACCTGTAATGTCGTCCTTCACCCTAACGACTTAATCCTATTTGGCAAAAAAAAATGAACAAACCCATATTTACAAATTTGATTCAAAAAGACCTTGAAATACAAAAAAAAAAACCCACTAATTATAATTTTTTATTAATATTATTAACTATTTTAGTAACTAATAATTTTTTTACTTTGTAAATTGGTATCTAAATTAGTCATTATAATAATTAATAACTTTTGATTACTAAAATTGGTTACTAATTAAATATTTTGTTATAGTAATCATGAATGCGAACGACTTCTTCATAAGTTTTGAAAAAGGTGAAGTATATTCTTAACAACTTCTTTGTATTCATAATGAATTGAACTCGTTATGCATCCTACCAACTTCAGTTTTGTTGAGAAAAGGTTTCATTGATATTTGCAAAGAAGCTTCGTAGATCAGAAGCAATGAACGAGCTGCATCGTATGTTTACTAAACGTCTCAGGTTGCAACTGCATCTTCAATAGCATTACTACTCCCCCATATCAAAATCAAGGCCACAACCTTAGCATCACGTGTAGAGCTCTATACATATGAGTTTGATGGAGAATGAAGTGTATTGATTTGTATTAAAAACTCTGATGAAAGAGTAAACTATGTTTGATTAATAAGAACAATGTGTTTTATTAACTTTTATAGGAGTATGGTACATATTCATTGTTGCAAAACAGTTGATGTCTGATATATCAACAACAATAATCCACATCTATATATATTAAAAAAATAATCAATTGATATAAACAAAATTCAACAAACTGAAGTCGTTATAAGATCCCTAACGACTTCGGTTCATTACCAATTCTAATGGAGTCCAAATTTTTTACTTATTTATTTGGTATTGTCTTTTGTCTGAACATTAAAAATATACTATGTTAGTACTTTAAATATCTTTTTAATATATTTTAACATGTTAAAATTAATAGTAATCAGTGTATTATGAATGTACAATAAAAAAATAATAAAAAAAATAGTAAAGAATCCAAATTCTAATAAAGACGACTTTATTGTTTAAAATTTATGAAAAAGTTACCTTCATACATTTTAGAAATCATTCACGCTCGGTACGAATTGATCTTTGCAGTATAAATTTTTGGTCAACTAACACATTTTTGTAAGAACATGTTTCATAACATAACGGTAAAAAAACCGATTTGCATTGAAACAATAAAAAGAAAGGAGAAGATAGAAGAAAATAAAAGCATCATCCACATTTTATTACACAATCCAACGTAACCTCGGAGAACTCAAAACACGAGAAGAACACGTTTCTCAAATGGCCTCCGCCAGCTCCACCAGTTCCTCCGCCACAGCCTCCACCGAACTCTTCTTATTGGCGACGAAGCACCTGTCGCGAATCTCCCCTTTCCCCTGACGGCTGGTGATGACGTCGATCTGGCTCACCTTCACAAAAGCGTCCGCGAAACTATCGAAGAACTCTTTCCGGTTGGAGGCGAAGAGGTTCACAATCTCCTTCGTCTGGGGGTGGCTGGCGAGGTCCTGGTCCGAGGTGAACACACCCTGCCGGTTCAGCAGGTTGATGTAGTACATGTTGTCGAACGTGGTCGGGGTGCGCGCGTCCAGGTTCACGGTGTTCGAGGACTGGGGCGTGGGACACGTTGCCACCAGCTTGTTCTTGAAGTCCGGGTCGATGGGTGGGTCAGATTCGATGGTTCTGTTGACCAGAGAGGAGCAGTGAGCCCTCCCGTAGGTGTGGGCGCCGGAGAGGGCGACAACGTCGGTGGCGTCGAAGTCTCGCTTGCCGAACACTTCCAATAGCTGTTGGGTTCTGAAGAACGGCGGCGGGAGGTTGTTGGGTCCGTCTAGATCGAACGTGAGGCTGTCTTTCCTTCCCAGTGGCACATCGAAATCTGGGCCTCCCATCTGTACCCAATCAAAAAGCAACAAAAATGAACAAAACAGAAGAAGAAACAGAGAAGAATGAAAATGCAATAAGAAACAGCGAATGAAATGAAAGAAATTACTTGGCGAACAGCTTCACGTGCTGCAACAACGAGGATGTCGGAACATGAAACAACTGGTAGACACCGCTTGTAAATGACACGTCGAAGTTCTTCAATGGCTAGAAGAGCCTCTTGCCTTATACCAACGTTAGCAGGGTGACTCTTCTCATCATTTCCATCTGGTGCATTCAACAATATGGAGGCGTCACAACCCTGGTTCACTCCAAATTCAACCATCAATTCAATACATTTATCATACACAAATCGATTTCTTTATCAAATATTTGATGAAACTTTATGAAAATCTTACATTGGCAAAGCAATCATGGAAGAAGAGTCGAAGTATGCCAGGAGCTAATCCACTGTTCTTCTTGAACGCTTTCTCCAAATTATTCCTAATAATCCATTCAAGAGTGGGACATTCTAAAGGAAAATAGTAATTCCACGATAGTCCAGGGACAAGGGGGGGTCTTTTTTCCAATGTCCTAGAAGAGACTAGGGTTTCAGAAGCAAATAAAAGGGAAGAAATGAAGAGCAATGAGTGAAACAAAGAACAAACCCTACCCATGTTTGTGTGATTTGATAACTAACTATGAGTGAGTTGAGTTGAGATATTATAAGCAGAAGTTGAAGTTATTTATAGAGTGATCAAGTATATAAGTATATACTTACTTAGAGTTGTTTCCCACCCACTAGTAGTTCACGTAATATTTAAAACGTGGTTTTTTTTTTTTGAGATTTGAAATTTGCATAAATTGTCAAAAGAAGACAGCGGTGAGAATAACAATAAAAATGAAAATAAAAATAAAAACTCGTTTCACGAGTGAGTACATTGCACGTGGAAAGAAAAATTAAAAAAAACATTATGAGAGACCAAACAGAAGGCGCATGGAAAGTTAAAAAGACATCCATGAAGAGACAGTTTTAGTTATACCTAATTATAATTGTCCTGTCCATACACTTCAGAAAAAAATTATAATTATGCTAATAAAGTTCTTGTGGTTAAACTTGAAAAAAAAAAATACTACAACCTAATTTTTCAAAAAGCATATGCTAAATACTTATTTATATTATATAACGTAATATGTTCTCTTTGCAATGCATTTGCAAACACAAAAATCAAAGAGAAAGTTACATATATTGTACACCAAGTAAATTATTATAATTATTGCTTCTTTCAATAATAATCGATAATTTTATTTATGCAAGAAGTGTATATCAAATTAAAACTTATGTAGGTTGTGAGAAATGAACTATATATAAAAAACGTTAATTATATTATATAAATAATTCAAATTAAAAGATAAATAAACATAATTATTTTAAGTTGTTAATTATACGAAGACCACAAACTAACTTTTAATTATAATAATTTATATACTGCTTAAATTTATACTTTTTTTAATTTCTTATAATAAAAAATGTAGTTGTGAATTCCCTTCGAATAAATGATTTTGTAGTACGTACATTAAAACGCTACTTATTTAATAGGGTACGGATGATCTTCATTTAAAATGATTTCGGCTTAGAATTAATTAGTCCATAAAAAATAATATTTTAAGCCATGGTTGGTTTCCTTGATCTGAGCTAATATGAAATACTTAAGTAACAATATCTTTAGCCATGCTTCAGCAATAAAAAAGTGTTAGCCGTGTGGTACAATGATCTTCGAAGAATAATTATTGACTAATATGAAATACTTAAGTAACAACTTCTTCTTTTTAGATGTGATGATTATACACACCAGTGCAGTTTTGATTTTTTAACTCGTGTTATAGGTTTTGGTTATCACTTAACCAAAGCATAAAATTGTATGATGACATTTTTGCAATTTTTTTCAAGTTTTATGTCTCGGTTCAACATATGTCCAAAGCAAAAGATGTCTTTCTGCTTCGGTTCTAAGAAAATCAGTGCCAAAAAGTTGGTCAATGCCACCATTCTACTCCGACGAAAACGGTCACTTCTTCGACGAGCCTCTACGGCGTCTTCTTCCCCACTTCCAGCCATCGTCGTGCCGTCATTTCTCGCAAGGGGTAAGTTGAAAATGCGTTCCCCTTTTTTTTTCGTTTTGAAAACACATTCCACTTTTTTTTTCGTTTTGAAAATGCATTCCACTTCTCTATTTCTTCCAACATTGATTGCCAACTTTTGCACGTTGTCGTTTTGGGTCAGACCTTAATCTGATCCGCACACGTCACTTTGGGGGAGGTTGGTTTCATGATTTTCGAGCTCATTGACTTGGTTTTGGACCATAATAAATGATTGACTTGGCCTCCAACGCTGCCTCTATTGAAGGATTTCTGACGGTGGTGGTGGCGGCAGTTATGGTTGGCGTTATGGTAGCAAAAAGAGACAATATATGACCTCGGTTCTATGTAGAATTGAGGTAGAAAGAGACAGTATATGACATTGGTTCTCTGCAGAACCGAGACAAAAATATGATTTTTTGCCTCGAGTAATAACCGAGACAAAAAACTTACCATTTTTTGCCTCAGTCTTATATGTCTCGGTTTTGGAATCAGAGTAGAATAATAAAAATAACCACTGTCAAACTTTTTTTGCACTGGTGACATCAATTATGTGTCAAATACTCTTTCTGCACTGGTAACATCAATTATGTTTCAAAGTGTTTCTTTTACATTAATTAAAATACAACATCAAGCACGTAAATCAATTAACATAAAATAAAGTGTTGTTTAATCAATGATTTTGAATTCTCATATATATATATATATATTTTGTCTACCAAAACTATTTGGAAAATTTTTAATATGGCTTTTTTACATGACTGTATCAGGAATGTTAACGAGCATCGATTGTCTAATTAACTAATTCAGCGAGATTTAATAAGATAAATCACAAACACATGTAATAATATTAATGTATAATAATAATAATAATTAAACATTTTTTCAGTACACACGTTTATTTAAACATTTTTTCAGTACACACGTTTATTTAAACATTTATACGTACAGTTCAATATTTTAATTATTATAATTTTAAGAACTAAACATATTGATGATTTATCATTTTAATTAAAAAATTGTTTTATCTTTTATTTATGTTCATATCTATTAAAACCCCAAATACTAAATCAATTAATAATGCATAATTTTCAAAATTATTTTATTAACTTTAAACACCAATTCAACGTATTGCTTTCAAGATATTTACTTCTTTGTATTATACATTCAAGCAATTTTTTATGTACTTTTCCAAACATTTTTATTTTATTTTTCTTTATATATGATTCTTAACTACACCAACAAATGTAGATTCAAAATAAAAAATACCTACTTCATTCAGGTTTATTCAAAGTCCTCTGACTAGATTAGTCATCAATTTTGAATATCACTAATAAAAACAAAATTAAGACGTGGCTATGAGTCTTTTTAAAAATTTTAAGAATCATATTCTAAAATCAATAATTTAAACCCAATAATTCAGGTTAATTATCATTTTCTCATTTCAGGTATTAATACAAACTAACACTTGACACTCTCAAATTTATGTTATCTTCTTGGTTCAATATCACTCAAATAAGAAAAAAAAACATTAAAATATTTTTTCCATTATTATTATAAGCATTAAAAATAAATAATGATAATTTTTTTTAATTCTACTAAAATAACTTCAGTTTTTCTATAAATGAGTTACTTTTCCTCATACCTTCTGTCTCTTCTAGAATGTTTGAATGTCTATTTAAACTTTAAAGAGATGAAATTGACTTTAAAGTCACTCTTTTTAAGATAAACATTGACGTTTGACTCAATCAATCTAATGTGAAACAAACTTTTATGTTCAAATTTATTGAATAGGGACTCATAATACATTAAACAACGTTATTGTTGTTATCGATCAGTTTGAATAATAATAATCTTCAACATGAATTCTCAATTTTTCTGTTCATATTTTGTTTCAAGATGTTGCATTTGCAATTTCTGGAACTATACTTAAAAAATATTATGACTAAAGTTTACTTTTGGTCATATTCAAAAAAAAAATCTGGTTATATTAAAATTTTTAGGGATTTAAAAAAAATCGATATAAGTTACATAAGATTAAATCTTACAAGTACCACTAAATTAACTTTACGTACTCTCGCATGGTACATTTTTTCACCTCTCGTCATTTAAATAAATACAGAGTAATTCTAATAAAAATATAAGACAAAATAGATATAGCATTCTATATAAACACCACCGTAAAACTATCAAATTATGATAAATTCTATGATCAAAAGATATGTTTAGAAATCAATTTAAAAATTAATTTTTTAATTAAAAACTAATTTAGAGATCAATTTTTTTGATAAATAAAATTTAGGTAATTAATATTAATGATCGATTCAGATATTCATAACAGAAATCATTTTAATTACTAATTTATAGACTAATTATAATTTTTGAAATTATTTTAGTTATCAACAGTATTTAATTTATAAATTAATATCTAAATTAGTTATTATAATAACTAATTATTTTTTGTTATTATAAATGATTATAAATTAAGAATTTTTTTTGTAGTGAAAATATACTAACTGAAATAAATAGTATAAATAAGTTTGTATGAAAGAAGAATTTACTCAAGGAAGAGTTTATGAAATATATTCTGTCCAAAATATTCATCAATATATATTAAAATAAATATCTTTAAAATTTAACATAAACTAGTAAGTAATTCTAAATCTGTATAGAACTATCACCAAAACTTGTTACCATATTCATCTTCTCCTCCTGTAATCAAGTAAAAAAAATTAATAATAATAATAATAATAATAATAATAATAATAATAATAAGCAACTAAAACAATATAAAAAAGTGAATTAAATAGAATTAGATAAAAAAGTGAATTAGAATTAGATAATTCCACGTGCGCGCAAAGAATTTTGTCTCAGTTTTTTTATCACTTAATGTATTAGTCTACATGGCTTAAACTATTATTGAAGAAAGAAGACTTTGTTCCTTTACTCTAATTACTTATGAATGTAAAACAAAACTGTACATATGCGACTCAATCAAATATAATTCAACGTTATTTCAATCAAATTTATTATTTAAATTCATACATAGGTCAATCCTCATTACTAAATAATATCTATTATTTACACACATACATAACATTTATCTACCGAAAAAATCAATTTCTTCATGTAGAAGTCACCTGAGAGGGAAACAATATTACTAGAGCAAACTCTACGAAACAAAAAATCTTATTACCAATGAAATATCGAACAAAAAAATTCATCTATAAAATAGCATCTGGTAACAATTTTCACCAATTAAAAAAAATGCCCATAAAATAAAATTTATTGATAAATTTTATAATTTCAATTACCGATGAAATATTTATCATAATGGATCAATCAGTAATCAGTAAAATTCGTTGATAGTTTAAAACTTTTATTACCAGTGGATATTTTTGTTGGTAAAATTGACATCAAAATTCTCGCTTTAGACTTGATTACGTTATGGTAAAATCCGTTATTAAATGTTTTACTAATGGTTATTAAAAGTAAATACTCTATTTTTAATTAAAAGTAATTGGTTATTAAAAAATATTTAACATGTTAGCCAAGAGTGGTTGTATACATGTTAAAAAACAATATTTGTATGGGTTAGCCAAGAGTTATGAGCCGAAAAAAAAATTATTTTATGTATTTTAGGTTTAACCACACAGAAGGTTTCTATTTTTCGTTAAAAGATCTTAATTGGGTCCTTCAGTTTCAAGTCATCCCAATCGGGTCCTATTTTTGAAAATTTGTTTCAATTTGATCATTTCCGGTAAAGTATCATTGACGATGTTAATTGTGTGTCACGTGTCAGCTCGTGGTTTTTTTAATTTTTTACTTAAAAAAGTTAACACATGTCAAATTAGGATTTTGTCACGTGTCGGTTTATAATTTTTTTGAACTTTTTAAAATTTTTTAATTAAAAAATACTGTCACGTGTCAAAATATGGTTATGCCACGTGATAGGTTATATTTTTTCATATAGGTTATGGTTATAGACATGGGCATGGTTATGGCATGGGCATTGGGAGATTGTGATTCCATATGGTTATATGACATTAGTCTTACACATATAAGACCTTAGACA
>Ga0214542_1000474_pt1 | contig 72661 bp, 28 predicted proteins | sample CNSS1metaG_FD_160096 | JGI IMG/M metagenome (GOLD analysis project Ga0214542, IMG submission 160096) | Root nodule microbial communities from cowpea collected in UCLA plant growth center, Los Angeles, California, USA - CNSS1 | ecosystem: Host-associated > Plants > Roots > Nodule | place: USA...
GGTTCTTACGTTACCCGAGGCAGAAAAAGCGTTTTATGGTTCCGGTTAACACCCGAGGCCAAAAGTCATACCTTTTGGCCTCACCCCAATATGCCTCGGTTCTAAAACCGAGGCAGAATAACAAAAACAACCGGGGCCAAAAGTCCATTCTGCACTGGTGAATGTTGAAATAAGTGTGTGTATACTCATATTTGATTTGCAAAAGCAATACATTAATCTTCAATATTCGTAATCATACTATTGTACAATAAAACAAGAAACTTTAATGAATGAAATGTATTTTGTGCATTTATATTTGAAAATTATAAAAAGATAGAAATCCCACAAATTAATGTGAGAAACCCACAATAAGCTAGTATGTTAAAAGTTGAGACATCTGAATAAAAAACAATAGTGAAAAAGATGAACACGTTTTTCTCCCACCTGGGACTCATACAACACTTACTTTTTGTTGAAACATGAATTATTAGGTTTATCACGTGGTGTGTGGATCCACCCAATAATTAAAGTATTCTGATAATGTCTTGTAGGTTGTAAATGTTAAGTAAGACAGAAGCTAGCTTAAGAACTGGGAACACACTAATGAATTCACTTAAAGAACAATACAAAATTTGGTCCATAATTGTACCCTATAACACAATGAAATGACATAATAAGAGCTATAATGACAAAAATATCACACACTTTTAACAAATATAAATAAAAATAATCGTTTTTTACATCAATTATGAATAATAAATGGAAATAATGATGATTTATGTGGATTAAAATGATAAATGTAAATATTGATTTTTTATTAATAATTTAGTTAATTTTGTTTCCGACAAAAAAATATATATACAATAATGTGAGTGTTTATTTCAAACTTTTCTTTTTTTCTTTTATGCATTACTTTTTTTTCATTATCTATTTATTTTGTTATAAAACTTTTTTTTTCATTTTTTTCATCACATTGGTAAAAGAAAGAAAGATCACAGTTATATTTTATTATTTACAAATAAAAAAATATTTATTAATTATAATTAAATTAAGTATTGTAAGGCATGTTTTAAATTTAGTAGGTTTATATGTCTAAAAAAAAGTTAAATAGCATTGTGTTTATTGTTAACATATATATTTTTCATAAAATCAAGAAAAAAAAAGAGAGTATAAATATAAAGAAGTGGTCATTCAAGCGACCAACGAGTGCTCTAGTGAGGAATGATGATGATACGTAAATCTATAAATAGGAGTTTCGAACTTGATAAAAATGAGTCTTTTGTCTAAAATATTTCTTAACATTGTTGTTCCATCTTATATTGATGATTTAATATGTTCTTAAAACTTGCATTTGTGTGATTAAACCATAATTTTTTATTTGAAGATCTAATGAGGAATTTGGGAAGTAATCTTTATAATTGGTTCTCGATTAATATCATTTCAAAATAGTAAATTGCTAAGAATAAATTTTACTATATTAGTTTGTTCTTTACCCAAATTATAGAATAATACATAAAAGCATGCATTTAGAATTTTAATGAGAAATGTGAAAAGTGGGCATTTTTGTATTTGAGGATCTTTTTCCATTGAATTTGTAAATGAATCCGTTGAATTTTTTTTGTAAAATAGGAACAAGTCGTCAGAGTGGAAGGCGACATTACAAGTGAAGTCATCCTCCACCATGTCGATTTCTTTTTCTTATTTTTTTTTTAAAAGGTAAAGTTGTTATCTGTAAGACCAGTTTCTATTAATTTAAAAAGTAAAGTCTGACGACTTCACTTTTCATTTTTATTTTTTTATGTTGTAATTATAATTTTTAGATGCTTCATAAAGAGGGGTACTTAGGCATTTAGGGAGCATAGTTTCTACACACCCTACAATTCTACAACTTTTTCTCTCAATCAAGTTTGAAGACATGTTTATATTTGATCCTTTTTCAATTATTTACCTCCAAGAACAAGCTGGCATTTCATCCTTTTGAATTCTGCGATAAAACTTTTAAAATAAGATATATTGCAATGCAGAATTCCTTTAAATGGTCTGCAATAAGAAATAATTAATAAATATTAAAATAATCTGAATTTTACATCATTTAATGGCATACAAAAAATTTTATGATGATATTTCACCCTAATCTAACAATGTAAAGATAACTTATCCAAGAATGTACATCTTATAAAAACAAATTATAACTACAAAGTAAAAAAAATGAAAAGTGAAGTCGTCGTATACGAAAACGACTTCACTTTTTAAATTAATAGAAATCGCCTTTATGAATGACGGTTTTGCTTTTTAAAAAAAAAAAGAAACTGATAGAGTGGAGGACGACTTCACCTATAATATCTTTCTCCACCCTAACGACTTATTTCTATTTTACAAAAAAAAATCGACTGATCCATTTTTACAAATTCGAGTTGAAAAAGATCTTCAAGGACAAAAAAGCCGTGAAAAGTGATTCTTTAGATTAGTTGTGTCTAAATTACAAGTAATTTTTGTTATCTATAGAGGATGAATTAATACTTAATGAGTATTTGTAGATTTGAATGAAAAAAAAAATGCTATGAAATAATTTTAAAATCCCGTTACATAAATATTTGATGTATGGTGTCTGTACTCATGAATTAAGATTAGGTTATTTTCAATCCCAGAAAATGTATATTATTTATTAACTTCAGCCGAAAAGCAACATCTTCATGAACCCTCCCTCGCTTATAACGAAATATTATATAGTAATTTTACCGACAAATCCATATTATATAGTAATTTAATATTTAGTTAATTGAAATGAAATAGTAATTCCACGTAGATACGATTCTTATTTACACTTTTTAAAAACTATAATAATGAGTTTAAATATTGAAATATTCTTCTCACACGTAAATCTGGAGAGTAACTTGTTTATTATAGTCAAGAGCACAATAATTTAAGATTGAAAAAAAAATATGGTTTTGGGAGGGTAAAGGAAGTGGGGTAGGAAAATGCAAAGGGAATCAATCACTTTTAGCAAATAAATTAAGACATATATACAAATACGTTTGTCCAGCGATTTACACTGATAAAGGGTTCTTAGTGCGACGTAGACTTGGCTATTAAGATTGCAATAATTATAATAACAAATGGTGGCTTTGGTTGGAAAAAACATTAAAACAACCTTCTCCATGCAAACAAAGCATTGCATGCTAAGATACCATTTGACGTTTTTTGTCCACAAAATTAGTCAAAAATTGCAAAGGCTACATGTGGGGTCTCCTCAAGACAAAACAACATCCTTTTGTTTTACCTTTTTGTGTTGATTGCCTCAAAGGAATACCTTACACTTTTCTCACCCATGGCTCAACTAGCATAATGCCTATTGCGATTTTGGTCATAATTTATTATCCAAGAGAATAATAATATACAGGATTAAATATGTTTTTCGTCTCTTAACTTTAAGTGAATTTTGATATTAGTTAATTTTGAAACTTTAGACTAATGTAGTCATTCCTTCCTCTTTCAAAATACGTGAATTTAGTCCTTTTAATCAAATTTTATTAGATTTATTTGATGTTTCGTACTCATTTAGGATTGTATTTGAGTTGTTTATACTGTTTGACACATTTTTATTTTAATGTTAAATACTATTATAAAACGTGCTTGAAATGTCAAATAAATTTAATAAAATTTGATTAAAAGGATTAAATCCACGTATTTCGAAAGATGGAGGACTCAATTGGTCCAAAGTTTCAAAATTGACTAATTTCAAAATCCATTGAAAGTTAAGAAACCAAAAACATATTTAACTCTAACATACAACCAATTTGATTTTATGTATATTTATTACATATTTATTTATTTTATTTATCTTATTATCATAATATATATTCTATAAATCTATTCTCTACATGTGTATATAAGTGTTATTTGGTATTGATTATTACCGTCCAAGGAATAACCGACCTCAACATGTTCATTTGGATTCTGTCTTGATAAATATTTATCATAAAACAACGAGTTTCAGTCATAGGCCGAGGTGACGAGCAGGATTTGGGCCGAGTAAGATTTGGATCGAGCGAGATTTGGGCCAAGGTGGTTAATTCATTCCTAAAAGGAAGGGATTTAATATCCAGCGAAAAAATAGGAATTAGTTACTGATATTTTGCCACACTAACAAGTCTTTCTACGAATCAGGTAGGTAGGAGTCCTATATAAAGAAGAAGAAAGGAAGAGATAAGGGACCTTTTTTGGAACCAGAACTAATGAACTCCAAATAGGGGAAACGCATATCTATCAGTGTAAGAGCTAGCATAGGGATAATTTGTTTTTGGTTTTTGTCTCCCTGATATTCGAGACTGGAACAATTATTATGGTTGGATCAAATTTTATATCATGCCTAATTATTAATATTATTTTTCATAATTAGAAATTTTTTTGCATCTTGGAAACAAACTGAAAATTATAGGTTATATATAGTTATAAATTAGAGCTTTTTTAAGCTGTTCCTACATAGGACTTTTCAATTAGGGTTTGAGGTTGTCTAACTAAAGTGTTTAAATATCTTATATTCTCTGTCTTACACCTCTTATATATTTGATGTCGTTTTTGTATAGACCTTGTTTATGTGAATTTCAGAATATAATATTTCTTATATGAATTGAGAACACACAACTTTTCTAGCTTGAGATATATTTACAGCTAGTAAAGTTGACAAATAATGGAAAGATTAAATCAATTATCACCGCTTCTTAATTTATTTTTATGTAAGAATTGAAACATGCATCATCATCATCATCATTAATTGTGAACCCAACAACAGAATTCAGTGAATAAGTTTGTAATATGTAACTTCATTAACATTTGTAACTCAACGCAAACAAGTTCTGGAATTTCTGATTATAAAATGGAGTCTTTGACTGTTGGAATCTGTGTAAAAGGCCAAAGTTGTTTCAACCAAATAACTGATATATAGTAAGTCATCACTTTGAAACCTGAAAAGAGTTTTTGTTCTATTGGCTTCCATGCTGCATGTGTTCCAATCCCTGAACATTGACATCAAATGCAGGACCAGTTTCCAAACCACTTTAATTTCTTTTCTTTTATTCTATTCCCCTTATACATAAGTATACACTCTGTACATTGTACGTAGCAAGGTACAAATACTAAAAAAAAATACAAAATTCACACTCTACTGTACCAACTAAACTGCACTTATAGGATATTTATCTCATACCCAAGTTCATCACTTTCCCTTTAACCCCTTTCCAATTGGGCAGGTTTTCAAAAAGCAAAGGAATCCAATCTCTCTCTCCCAACACAAAATCATGATTTCACTCACACACCCCTCTACTCTTCAACACCTACAAGGCCAAAAAACACTAACCTCACACCAAACCAAACCTTAGTAACATAACCTGAAACTCACAAAACCTCGATGTTCTAATTATATCGTTGGAACTCCAATGACACTCCCCGATTAACTCTCTCACATTCGACGGTGTGAGAGAGGGCACAACCTCAACCATCCATGGAGATTCAACAATCGCTGAAGCTCACCATCCACAAGAAATGGCCATCGTCACCCAAGAAAACACCAAAAGATTCAGAACCGATAAACACCGCTGCTGCAACTCCGAAGCTGAAGTGGAAGAAAATCTTCTTCCACACTAAAACCAAACCCAAAATCCAAACCCCCCCAGATGAATTCCTCTGCCCCGTTTCCCATTCCCTCATGTCCGACCCCGTCATCGTCTCCTCCGGCCACTCCTTCGAACGCTCCTCCGTCGAAGCCTGTAAAAATCTCAACTTTACACCCCAACTCCCCGACGGCACCACCCCCGATTTCTCCACCCTCATCCCCAACCTCGCCCTTAAATCCGCCATCCTCAAGTGGTGCCACACCACCCACACACCCCCTCCTCTCCCCCACAACAACCTCGTGCAACAAACCTCAATCTCCTCCCCTGACACGAAACTGGTACAACAGACCTCAATTTCCCCCGACACCCCCAACTCAAACCTCGTAGAAACCTCGATCTCCCCGAACGTCGTTCCCACAGAAGAAAAGCTCTCCGACAGAGATCCAATCCTGGATTCCCTGGACGAAAACCCACCCTCGAGCAACCTCCGCCGCCACGCGGAAACCGAGGTGCCCATAAGACCGACGCATCTGTACACGAGCTCCGAGGAATCCATAGCCACGTCCTCAGCCTCAACGCCGCCGTTTCAGCTCGCCACGCGCCCCAGTTGCTGCTACTACTCTTCCCCTTCCTCGTCAGAAATCGAACCCGCCGCAACCCCAGAAGAAGAAGAAATCACGGGGAAGCTCAAAAGCCCACAGCAGAACATAATCGAGGAAGCGCTTCTCTCTCTGAGAAAACTCACCCGAGTGAGAGAAGAAACCCGGGTCCAACTCTGCACTCCGCGGATACTCTCTGCGTTACGCTCCCTCGTGTTGTCGAAACACGTGAACGTTCAGGTGAACACTTTGGCTTCAGTGGTGAACCTTTCTCTGGAGAAGAGTAACAAACTGAAGATCGTGCGGTCGGGGATGGTGCCACCGTTGATCGAGGTTCTGAAATTCGGATCCCCTGAAGCGCAGGAACACTGTGCCGGCGCGTTGTTCAGTTTGTCTCTCGAAGACGATAACAAAACCGCCATTGGTGTTCTGGGTGGTTTGGGTCCGTTGCTTCAGATGCTCCGAGTCGAGAGCGAGCGGACTCGGCATGACTCGGCCTTGGCGCTTTACCATTTGTCGTTGGTTCAGAGTAACCGGTCCAAGATGGTTAAACTCGGTTCGGTTCCGGTTCTTTTAAGTATGGTTAAGTTGGGTCACATGACAGGTCGGGTTTTATTGATTTTGGGGAACTTAGGTTCCGGGTCGGACGGGCGGGCCGCGATGTTGGATGCGGGTGTTGTGGAGTGTTTGGTCGGGTTGCTGAGTGGTCCCGACTCGGCTACCGGGTCTACTCGGGAGAGTTGTGTGACGGTGATGTACGCGTTGAGTCACGGCGGTTTGAGGTTTAAGGCGGTTGCGAAGGCGGCGGGGCTGGTGGAGGTGTTGCAGAAGGTGGAGAAAGTGGGGAGTGAGAGGGCTAGGCACAAGGTGAAGAAGATTTTGGAGGTGATGAGAGCCAAGGAGGTGGAGGAGGAAGACGTGGATTGGGAGGAATTGCTTGACTCGGGGTTGGGTTGCCGGACTCGGGGCCGACTCGGTGGCGGGTTTGACGAGTCGAGTGCTAACTCGGCCGAGTTTTGAGTACAGTGGAATCTTTTGTTTCTTATTTTCTGTAATTATTGGTCTTTTTAAGACTAGGTTGTTTTGGATTATTGTTTTAAAAAAAAATCCATGGTTTATGATTTTTGAAGGGAGAATTGATAAATGGGGGCATTTTTTTTAAACATATGCAATATCAATGTAATGTTTTGGCTTAATTGTATTTTCATCTGAAACTTTTATACAAACTTTGTCCTTTTATTTTTATGAATTTGATTCCGGACTAATTATGTTCTTTCTTCGAATTTAACATTTAATATTTAATAAAAATGTCGTGATATTCTACTATTGCCACACAAATATTTGTATTAAATATTAAAAGTTAAGTTAACACATAAATCATCAATATGACTAACGTAATAAGAGATCAATTTTTGTAAAGAAAGGGCAAAACAAAAATAATTTTTGTTTGCTTATCTATTCATTAGAAAATAATCATTTCATGATATCATCTTATTCATTAATATGATACGATGAAAAGATGAATTTTTTATGCAAAAAAATACAATGATAAATGATATAAATTAAAGCATATTTTGTTGGAGTGATGAAATGTTGAAGGGTTGTTGTAAGTGTTTGATTGTTAGAGGAGGAGAATGGTGTTGTTGATTGAAAAAACGAAGGGGAAAAGAGTAATAATAATAAAGTTGATGATTTTTGAAGCAGAAAGTGGTGTATATGCTTATGGATTAGTCACTTTATTCCTTCTTCTACAGGGTGTAGCTGGTTTTTGGCTTTTCTTTTTCTTTTCTTTTGCACTGAAACTTGTGGTATCTCAATATATTTTAAGCTCACATCACAACCTCTTTTCAATTTGAACGTGGATTAGATTTGTTGTGGAGGCTACGCGGGAGCATTTTTGCTGTCAAAGTTTTATCTTATTCATGTAAACATGGATAAACTGTGCTCATGAACAGCTAAATTTATGAAATTGTTCCATTGCACTATCAAACAACTTCTGCATAATCACTGCAAATCATGGTGCTAACAGTTCTGGAGTCAAAGAACTACCAGCAATAGTATTTTTTAGGTGATTGATTCATGGCCCACAAACCAAACCATGATCATTCCTTGAATTGCCTTTACTTGCTACTTATATTCTTTTCTCAAGACGTTGCTACACTTTTCTTACTATTATTCTGTTGTAATTTGATCATGTATTTAGATTTGTGATTTGTGTTAATTTTTATGTTCGTTTTTTATTCAATTAAGTTCTTATTTTTTTTGTCTTTTTTTTGTTAAGTTAGTGTTAATATTGTTTTAAAGTATCATGTATCAAAATGTAAGTTTGTCATATGCCAAAATATTAGTCATCTTGTATTTTGAAATTATTTGATTCTATCAAGTGATAATTTTAAAGTAGAAAATGACCTAAATTTTGATACGTAACAAATTCAAATATTGACATTTAATACTTTCAAACGATGTTAAAATCAATTTAAAAGAAATGATCATGTTAACGTATCAAACGCATCTTAAAATGATGTATGACACTACAAAAAAAATGATTTTTTTTTCTACAGACAAAATTCGTATGTAATTAAATATTATCTACGAATTACATACGAAAGAAAATCCGTATGTAAAATAGACGTTTGAAATCTAACATACAAAAAAAAAATCCGTAGATAATATTACATAGGAAATTTTCCGTAGATAATGAAGTCTGTAAAAAATTATACAATTTTGACAAGTTTTAACTCAATTGTTATCATAAAACACCATTTAACAAACCCAAACAAGTTAACTTGTTATTAGGTTTAAAAAATTATATTAATTTATTTTTAAGGTCTAGAAAGTAAAATATATTGAAAGAAAAACAAATTTCAATTTTATATTCAAGTTTAGAGTTTAAAATCATATAACACTTTTTAAAAATGAAAGTTAATTGAATATAAAAACAAAAGGGATAAAAAGTCTATTAACTTCTTTTCTTCTTCTTTTAGATCTATTGGTCTTGCACGATCTGATTTGTAAAAGCAATAGTGTGTTGTTTTAACATTGTGTGCTTTTACAGATAACGATTTATAAAGCAATGTTGAACGTTTCCCGCAAATTCTTATAATTGAATCAAATAAAATGCAACTAATAACTATGAAAACCAATGTTTTGAGAACTAAACTTAAAGGGTAACTTTTTTTTTTTAATACGGGTTAAATATGTTTTTTTTTCCTTAGTTTTTAATGAATTTTAGAATTAGTTTATTTTAAAACTTTGAATTAATTTAGTTATTAATCTTTTGAAATACGTGAATTTATTCCTTTTAATCAAATTTTGTTAAATTTATTTTACATTTCAAACGCGTTTCATAATAGTATTTGACTTAACATTAAAGCAAAAATGTGTCAAACAGTATAAATAACTCAAATACAATCCTGAAATGTATACGAAACATCAAATAAATCTAACCAAATTTAGTTAAAAGAATTAATTCCACATATTTCGAAAGATAAATGACTTAATTTGTCCAAAGTTTCAAAATAAACTAATTCCAAAATTTACTAAAAATTAAGAAACAAAAACATATTTAACCCTTTAATATAATACTTGTTGTCAACTTATGATAACAAGTAATTTGGCTCATACCCAAAATCAGATCACTCACTTGAACCAAATTAAATTTTTTTCAAAAATAAAAACAGTTAACATGAAAAAAAAAAATGTGAGGTATACCTAATTTATTTGAGGGTAGACTTCAAATTTGGATTTTCCTAACTTTAATTTTCGAGGAAAAGATAGATTACCCAACTTAGTTTCATGTCATGTAGTTTTTTCTGTAGATCAATGGTTTATTTTGAAAAACAGGGACATGCTATACAAAATTATTAATTTAAATTAATATTTTACTCACAGTATGGTATTTTTCTTTTGTCAATGAATATGATAATTTTTTATAGTAAATTTAAAAAAAAAATTGGCATGTCTTTTAGTTTTCTGTTTATTTTTGCTTGAAATTTAGTTTTATAATTTTAATCACGGCTTAATTTTTTTAATTTATGTATTTATCACAATCCGACCATTATTGAATATCCATTTCAAAAGTATTTGGTTATTGCCTCAAAAAAAACTTACCAAACTAAATGGAAAACTTTTGTATCATTTATTTTAAAGTTGAACTACCTTTAACAAAAAAAATAAAAAAGAGAAAAAAGATAATGGCTATACACTTAAAACCATGTGTTTAAATCAATTTGAAATTACATTTTAAGATACTTCTGAATTACGTTATTTACAAAAATTATCTTTTGAATTACGTAATTTATAACTATATGTAATATTATCTTAAATAAGATGATTTAGAAGTATGTTTCAGATTATATAATTTACTTTTAAATTGTATAATTCATAATTATGTTTTAAATTATATAATATAAACATCCTAAATTATATAATTCTAAGTATATAAATTGAAGCCCAATTGCAATGAGGGATTATTGGGCCAACAAGTGGGTTTCTGTAATTCTGATAAACTTTTACTAAGTTCAAACCCCTTTTGTTTTGACAAAAACAGTATATATTTTGTGCCATATCTCAATAGATCTTATCTAAATATACAATAAAAATTAATAAAAATTCGTTTTTGCAATATATATTCGTAAAATCTAGTCGAGATTATATAAATGTATTTTCGTTATCTATCTAAATAAGATTTATTGAGATAGCTAAAGAAAATTGTTATCCATTTAGATAAATCTCATTGTATAATAAAAAAAATGATTTTGTTAAAAATATATTTTTAATAAAAAAATGTTGGGACCCAAATGAAAAGGGGCACTTTTTTGTGATCAAAATCAATTTATTAAATAAAATAATCAACTTGGTATATAAATTAAAATGAAATAATTAAAACTCTAGAACCAAAATTATTGACACACTAAATTAAAAAAATCAAATAAAAATTAATTAAACTTTTTTTATGTTGGGTTTATTTAGGCAAAAAAAAAACTAATTCCTGAAAAGTGATTTATTTTTGCGAGTGTAAGTGGAGCCAACCCAAACCGCGTGTACCAAAACCAAACAATGTTAGGATTCCGCAATAAAGCTGTCTTTTCGGCCGTAATCAATGAACAAAGATGTTTAACTTCCTACACATTCTATAATCTTTAAGAATCATTTAATATTGTTGATAAATAAATATATAGGATTTTATTTATTTATCTATTTTATAAAAGAAAAAAATATGACACAGCTTTTAAGCAGAAATATATGGTAGAACAAATAATAAGATTTAAAATTTATAAACCATCAAAAATATAAAATAAAATTGAAAGAGAAACATAAAATTAAGTAGTAACATTCCGTGGAGTATGGAAAAGAAAGAACTATAGTAAAAGTTGAGGTCCCACATCGACGGCATTATGGTATTGGACAGCCTGGTTCCAAATTCATCATTTGACTTTACACAACCCAAAAAACCTGTGTCGGTTGAGGTTTTCTTCTTCAATCACGGTTCATGTTTCTTTTAACTGCGTCAACCGTTCAACTCTCCCATGTAAAACAACCAAGTTAAATAGTTGGTTTAAATTTGGTTCAAATATGTCATATGGTATCTATTTTGAAAAAATGTCACTTGAGTTTTTTTTAAAAAGATATCTCAATTAATTTTTAAAAAAAAATTCTTAATATTAATATTTAAATTAACTTACAAAATTAAGTATTAATATTTATATTAAAATTTAATGATAAAAGTCATAAATAAAATTAACGTATTAATAATATTTTTTATGAAAAAAATATAATTGGAACATTTTTTCAAAAATTTGAACTCTATTAATATCATTTTAAGAGCGAGTATCAAATTGACACATCTAGCTAAAAGTAAGTATCATTTTACTAATTTAACTTATTTTCATTTGATCACTTTCATTATTAAAACATTATACATTCCATTTTTGTCGATAATTTTTAGTGAATTTATTTTTTCTTTTACATTTCGTCAACATTGGATTATTATTAATAACTCTTCTTTTACAGTCGAACTAACTCTTTTTTGTGAATCGACGAGTTTTATCACCTTAAGAATTTGTTAAGCTTATGGCATCGAAGGCATGGGAATTGCTACAAGAAATAATAGACACCGTATAAAATTATAAATAATAACTAAACATAAAAAGGTCAACTTACTATATTAAATATTACTTAATTAATAATATAAAGTTCACACTTGTTATATCATTTGAATATATGTTATGAAAAATTAAGATGAAATATTACTCTCATATAATATTAACTTGTCATAAAAAAGATTTATAATAGATTTGTTGTTTCTATTTACTAAAATGGTTAAAATGTGGTTATTATAAATTGGAATTTTCAAAATTCATTAATAAAATATATTGGATCAAAAATTCAATTTCATTTAAATTAGATTATATTAATTTTGAATTTTTTTTTTCAATATAATTTAAATTGAAATCTAGATTAAATTTACCATCAAATTAACTATGTCAATTATACTAAGTTTAATGTAAGATTGACCTAATTGACTTAATGTGATGTGAACCCAACTCAATCTCACATTATCTCAAATCGGTGTAGACTCAATATATCGATCAAACACAAGTCTAATTTGACTTAGATCAACGTCTTCATTCCACTTGAGTTCGATTCGACATAGATAAGCTATACTTGACTTGATCTAGGTTAGCCTAGCTCGATTGAAAAAAGACGCAAACAAATTTAGTTTGACCTTGACTCAAGTTGACTTGGCTCTACTTGAGCTTAGGCCACTCAACTCGACCTGAGCTTAGAACAAATTAACTTAATTCACACGACGACCAACTTGCCTTTACTTGGACTCAAATTGATTCAATTCAACTTGAGTTTAGACCAACTCGGTTTGATCTAGGTTTAAACCAATTGAGCTCGACTTAGATCTGGATTGAATTGATTCGACCTACACCAAAATCGAGTTGGTTTGACTTTGAACTAAATTGACTCAACTCAACCTTGTATGAGTTTAACCCAATTTTATCTTGAGTGTGATATGACCTCCTATTTCGTAACTTAAAATGACGTTAACACATTTTAAGTTTTTAATTTTCAACCAAATAAATATTCAATCCATTTCTAATTAAATAGATTAGAAAATATAAATTTCGATTTAAAATAAACTAATTTAAATGAATTTAAAATAATATAAATATAGATAATTTATAAATTATATTTGATAATTAATATTTTTTCCTCGTCATCATAGAACATAAAGATTAGTAAAAAGAAGAATATTATATATATATATATATATATATATATATATATATATATATATATATATATATATATATAAAGTATGAAATGTTTAGTATACAAAATAATTTATCAGGACTCAAAGATAGTAAACTAATATCAAAATGTACAATACTATAGTGTTTAACAATCTAAATGATGGAGATGATTTGAATGGAAAAGGCTATATTCAATTATTTACTTAATCTCTTTGTATTAACTTTTCTTCCGTTTAAAAGTTATTCATTTTAATTCTTACATATGGAAAATTAATCACCTTTATTTTATTTGGACGAGACAATTTCAAAGAGTAATTTATTTATTTGGATAATTTAAAATATTTTTAAGGAAAATAAAATGTTTGGATGAGAAAATTAAAAGGAAATTGATGTAATATCCCATTTAATAGTTTTTATACTACTAAATAAAAATATTCACATTATGATTCAGCAAAGCAAATAGTGTGGATAAGCAGTTATAAAGTGTTGATTACAGTCATCCGAAGCTAACCACGTTACAAAAATAAACTCTAAAGTAGAGGTGCAACTTATATACAATGGAGTCAGTTCATACAACTTAGAACTTCAAGATCTAACTCAAAAATGCACTACTACTACTACTATTCCAAGTCAAGCTCAGCTCCTGTCTAGGAGACGGGTGTCTGCATCTGGATTTGGCTCTACTCACACCAGTAATCAGTGATCATTGCAAAGGAGAACACACAAGGAAACAAACATAAACAAGGAGGGTAAGCTAACTGAAATGAGCGAAAAAGAATACAGTTCACAGAGTAAAATCATTCACAACATATAACTCAAACAGATAATTCTAGACTCGATATCCGGATTGTGTAAGTGACATTGGAGCTCTTGGTGGTTTGCACCTGTGAAGGTTCCCAAACTCTGTAGAGTTTGAGCACAAGGGGTTATCACCCAACCACTCACAGGGTAAGTCCCCTTCGCGTCTAAGACTTAATCAAGTCCAAAGACTAGGACCTCCTGCTACTCCTCACGACATAATCCATTCTATTCTATCTGAGCATGAATGATTATTGGAGTTTCAGGATACCAACCAATACGGATTCCTCACGTCCTTACACACACTCTAACATTCTCTTCAGAATTTCCCTTGAAATTCTATCTCAACCACATCTTTTCACAGTTCATGATCATCATATTCACCATACATAGCATTAGCAACACATACCATTCACAAAAGAAGTTAATTGCACAAAATCTCTTTCAGACATGTAAACTCATCCTTTAAAGTATAACATCACATACCCCACTGCAGGAGCTTTCGCTCAAGCTAGTCAATCTAGCCTAGGCGAGAGACTATCTCGCTTAGGCAAGTCAATCTCGCCTGGGCGAGGCCCTAACAATGGCAAAACTCAAAAACCTGGGCGAACTCTCGCTCAGGCTAAACTGGGTCGCTTAGAAGAGGATGTCTCTCGCTTAAGTGACCTCAGCTCGCCTAGGCGAGGTTTCACGCAGGAACAACAGTGGGTTTCCTGGTATTTTCGCTCAGGCGAGAGCCACTCGCCCAAGCGAAAATACCAGGTTACGAACATGTTCCCACATGCAGAAACCCAGATTTTTCCACACAATCCAATACACAAACAATTGTATCGTTCAAGCATCAATTCATCACCTAATCAAGCCATCTAAAGTCATTTAAACAGATTTCTCTACGAATTTAAGACAAAGGTTAGCTTCCTTACCTTTCTATGGAGTTTGAGCTTGGTAAGATACCTTCTCAACAATGGGGCTCAGAATTTCAGTTCAACCTAGATAATTTAGCCATTACAACACAAGATTATGAGGACGTTTGATTAATTCCAGAATAGAGGCTGGATTTCGAATTCAGAGCAAAATAAGATTGGACTTGGAAGAATATACTTATTGTGAGGGAGAGAGTTGGAAGCAAAGTCAGTGGGGAGCTCTGCAAGGATTTCTTTTCTAGGAACTGAATTTGCAAGAGAAAAGGGATTAGAATTGTGGAGAGTGTGGGGGTTTGAGAGGAGAAGACTGAAGAGAATTTGTGAAGTGTGTTTTGTTCAGTGTGGTGAGCTGATGCACTTAACTTGGTGAGAATAGATAACTTAGAGAAACAAGAGAAAAGGGGGTTTCACAATTGAAGTTGAGAAATTTTAAGGAGATATTCCAAATAACTAAAATAGTAGAATTTGAACATTAAGAAAAGAAATAAATTGAAATTTTCCAAGTTGTGAAATTATTAATTACGTAGGACAAAGAAAGTTCCCAGGTCCAAAAAGTTGAGTCGGGTCAGGTCAAAGGTCAAGTCAAGTCGGTCCGTCCCAAAGGTTGAGTCGAATCAGTCGAAGGTCGGACCGAGCTAGCCAGGGTCGAAGGTCGAGGTGATCCAGACTAGGTTGAAAGTCGAGCTGAGTCGGCCTAGGCAGAAGCTCTAGCCAAGCCAAACTAGGAACGTCAAGCCGATTTGGCTCGTGCCGAAGGTTTAACTAGCCTAGGCCGAACGAAGGTCGAATCGAGCCATGTCAAACCAAAAATCAAGTTGAACTGGCCCAGGGAGAAGGTTTAGTCTAGCCTGCCTGGGCCGAAGGTCTAATCAAGTCAACCCGTATTGAAGGTCTAGTCGACCTAGCCGAAGGTCGAGCCGAATTGATCATTAGCCAAAGGTGGAGTCGAGTCTGAGCTGGTACAGGTCAAAGGTCTAATCGAGTTAACTCGTGACGAAGGTCAGGCCTGAGTTGAATCTTCAGGAGTCAATTCAGACCAAGTCAAGACGAGTCGTCCGGATCGAATGTCAAACTAACTCAACTCAAACTCAATAGAGTTAAGTTTGTCTATATTAAATTGATTTATCTAAATAAAAAAATTGAAATATATTTCAATTATTTTATCCAAACAAATTATTTAATAAATTAAAGAAAATTCGTTATAAAAAATTCAAATAATATATATTTACATTTTTTAGAATAATTTAAATTATTTATCCAAACACAAACTTAATTCTTTTACGTATCATTTCTAATAATTTTTATTCTCTCTCGTCTAAATCTAAACTCAAACTAAAGAAACAATAACACGTATAAAACTAAAAGGAACAATCTTAAATACAAAAACGAAAGATAAAATTTGCTTATCTGTATAAGTAATTATACCAATTAAAACTGTAATATATTAGTTCCGAACGAAGAACAAAAACATTATTAGAGTTTAAGTAATCACCGCAGAAAGTATTATATATCAGATAGCGTATGCGGCGCCTCTGATGCATTAAAAACTCTGCAACAACTTCACCAGCTGTATCCCAAAACGCGCGTTTGAGTGAATGCAAAATGCACATGCACATGCAGCTTCTTTCCATAAGGGACAAAATAGATGCCACAGTGCAGACAAAACGTGCTTTTCAAAATCCAAAGCCAAATTCTTCAATTATTTAACCAATTAAGCATCCCTCCCTCACATAATTATAATATCCAACAACAAAAAATGCGTATTTCCATGACAAATCTATTGCAATGCTCACCATAATCAACACAGATTCTTGAAACTTGAATTTGGACCAACTCACTCATGTGTTAAGGATAAAAAAACTTAATTACGAAAATTAATCAACAGAGAAAGAAAACGAGTGAATTATCGTTTAAATTTTGGCATCATTTTGATTTTTGTACAAGACATTTGAAAAAACAAACATAGAAATTTCTTTTTCAAACTGAAAGAACTAAAAATATCAATTATAAACTTCAAAAAGCAAAATAAGTTTAACTCAAATTAGTATTTGATTACATTAGTATCTTTAAAAAAATCTTTTCTAAATTACCTTTATTTGATACTTAACATCTAAAAAATAAGTTTTTTATTGAAAACAAAATTCAAATTAAATAAAGTGTACTTTAGAAGTAGTTTCATTAAATGAGTAGCTATAAATTGATTATAATGTTTGGTATTATTACTGATAAAAATTAGTTCTGACTGTTTTATCTCTTAAACCCCTTAAGGTAAAAAGATTTAAATTTCTTACCAGAGGTAACACTATTTAGCCCAAAATTTGGCTGAACAATAGTGAGTTAGATTTGGATTTTGATCCTACTATTCATTGTTCATCTAACTCAATTACAAAAATTCTTCCTTCGAGATGAAGATTAAACATTTATTTAACCTAGAATCCATATTCAATCACTCCACACCAATTTGTATGCAATCTCAAACCTACATGAACTCTGAGAAAACAGATTAAAATGAGAAACTTTATTAATTAAATCTTATAATATTACATTCAAAACCATAACTCAGATTCATCTATCCAAAGAACAACAACAATTACTGCATTCCCTGCATTTCCCCACCTCACACAACCCAAATCTATGTATGTATAATCAACCTCAACAACATCAAATTCATGCACAACAGAGGTTTCGTTCTCGTTCATTCTCATTCTCATCATAAATCACAAGATCTTATCTCATAAAATCATCAACAGCTTCCAGAAAGAAGAAGAAGAAAGAATCAATTAATCTGATCACACCTGCGTCGGATCTCCCCCTTTCTCCCCGTCTGCACATTGAGCAGACTCAGCTTCTGCATCGCGGAGGCAAAAACCCTAAAAAACCTAGCTTGATCCTTGGCGAAGCCCTCCACGAAGGGTCTGGTAACAGGGTCACTGTACAAACTGTGATCGGATTTCAGCACACCCAAACCCTTAGGAAGGTTCTGGAAGTACACATTGTCGAACTTGTTGGGAGTCATAATGTCGTTGAAGACGGAAAGGGTAGGGTTGGTTCTGTAATCAGCGCAAGCTTTGGATAAAGCTTCAGAAAAACGAGGGTTGTAGGAAGAAGAAGAGTTCGAGAGGTTGGAGACGAATTCGGAGCAGTGAGAGAATCCCACGGTGTGGGCTCCACTCAGAGCGACGAACTCCTCCACCGAGAAGCCGCGCCGGGTGAAGATTTCCGTGATTTGGGGCATGGGCATGGATGGGGTGGGGAGGTGGTTGGGGACGGAGGCGGCGGAGGAGAAGCGGCCGTCACGACGCCCGAGGAAAACGGGGTAGAAGGGGCCGCCGAGCATGGTGAGGAGGTCGCGGGTGGCGGCGGAGAGGATGTCGGCGCAGGAGACGGTGTTGGGGCAGGCGAGTTCGAGGGCGGTCTTGGCGCGGACGACGAGGTCGAAGGCGTCGCCGGGGAGGGAGAGGTTGATGTCGGCGTCGCGCTCCGCCTTGTTGAACGCCGTGGAGGAGAGGAGGATGGAGGCGTCGCAGCCGTTGGGGAGGAGGCAGTCGTGGAGGAAGAGGCGGATTGTGGCGGGCGCCGTCGTGGGGCTCGCGATCTGCTTCGCCGTCACGGTGTCGCGGATGATCTGCGCGAACTGCGGACACGTGTCCTTGTAGAAGTCCAACGTTAGACGCGCGTTAGCGCAGAAACAAAAGAACGATAACAATGTGAGAAACGAAAGAGAAAACGAAGACATTGTAGGAACTGAGAAACGAAAAGAGACACAGAGAGAGTGAAGTAAAGTGAAGAGAGTGGAAGGGGTTTTGTTGGAAGTGACGAAGTGTGGGAAACACGCGCAAGAGTATTGAGAGTGGGAATATGGTCACGGGATGTGTGCGGTGGGACACTGTGTGGGCTGGCATGTTGCAAGAAATAGATTGGCGACATCAACGGCACTGGATTTTAGTTGGCAATTGGAATTCATGTAATAATAATAATAATAATAATAATAGATACTTTTTTAGAGAAAATTAAATTAAAAAATACATATTATTGATATTTAGTAATTGTCATTTACACTAACGCGTTCTTAAATATACCGGTGGATATCGCTGTTTTTAACGCGTAGTTACGTGATTAGGTTTTTAACGCGTAATTAAACTAAATTGTTTTATTTAATATATGATTTTTTTACTGTTTATATATATATATATATATATATATATATATATATATATATATATATATATATATATATATATTAACATTCGAAATTCAAAAATATGAAATGTTTTGACTTAAAAAATAAATAAAAACATCTAATAAAACACGAAAATTTAACTAATATTTAAACCCATTTAGATTAAGAAAGTGGTGATGGATATTGATCAGTAAACATCGACATCATTTATTGATTTCATTTTCGAAACTATCACTTACAAAGTCAAAACGGGTTTAGTTTAAAATTTGAAACAATTTTTGGAGGTCGTTTGTTGATAGCTATATTTGCATGAAATTTTCGACAAGTTGAACCAATTATACAATTATGTGAGCTTCAGAACCTTTCTTTATTCTTTATTGTTAATTTTTGAAGCACCTAAATGAAAGAAAAAAAAGTTAATGTTCAAATTATCTTGATATTCGCATGATTTTTGAGAGTTTTATATATATATATATATATATATATATATATATATATATATATATATATATATATATATATATATATATATATATATCAAAAAGATGGTTAGAGATCACAAGTAAAGACAAAGTAAGAATGAGTTAGACATAAAGTACATTTTTTTTAAATGAATCTCTATTAACACAGAAAAGTGGAGCTTTCTTGGTAAAAAATCAAAGTGGTGAAAATTGTTATTCCTAGTACTGAATCTTTTGATCTCAAAACCATAATCACCAAACAAGAATCCAGTTCTATATAAACTTTCCTTGACATTCCTTCTCCTACGTTGGAAACGATGCATTCATAACACGACAAGATAACACCCGATAATCTTTGAGCAAACATAAGAACTTGTCACAAAAGTTGCAAAATCTGCAATTACAAGCACACAAAATCCAACATAAGTTATACCGTAAAATTCACCACTTTATGTTAGTTTGCTTTATGAATTGTTTTCATATGAGATAGCAAGAAAAGAAACTTATGATGCAGTGAATTATTGAGAATTTTATGGTTTTAATAGATTCATGATATGAAGATGAAACTGGTATGAGGTAAATCAAGTCAACACTCGCGTGAACATTTTTTTTCTCATAGATTGGGGAAACTTGCTACGTACGTAGACATGTAATAGGTAGGTCCAAGGAAAAATATATACGAGGATTATGTTCTGTTTTAGGATTAACTATGTTTTTGTCGCTTAAGTGAATTTTAAAATTAGTCTATTTTGAAACTTTGAACTAATTTAGTCTTTCATCTTTCAAAATATTTGGATTTAGTCATTTTAATCAACTTTTGTTAAATTTATTTGACATTTCAAACGCGTTTCATAATAGGATTTGACTTAAAATTAAAGCAAAAATGTGTCAAACTGAATAAACAACTTAAATATAATCCTAAAATATGTCTGAAATATCAAATAAATCTAATGAAATTTAATTAAAATGATTAAATTTATATATTTTGAAATATGAAAAATTAAATTGGTCTAAAATTTTAAAATTAATAAATTTTAAAATTCATTAAAATTAAGGGATAAAAACATATTTAATCACTCTGATGTATGCAATTATTGTCACCTTTTATTTACTTTTCTTTCTCCTTTTTAGTAATTTAGAAAGCTCTGAGCAAGTTCTTGAGCGTTTCTAACAAGGCAAGGCAAAAGTACATAAACGCGTTACCGAGAAACAATTCACACGCTGAAAATCTCAAATCAGCTTTTCATTTATTTGAATAATTTTTAACGATGAGAATTTGAAAAGGAAAAAAAAAATATATATATTTATTGTTCTATTGAGTGCTTATACAAAAAGTAAAATGATTAACTATATGGGTCGAAGGAAAAGAGATAAAAAGGAAATAAAAATGATAGACGTAAAAAGAATGAAATGAAAAAGAAGAGAAAGAAGAAAGAAAAATACGAATGATATAAATTTTTAATCTCAAATTTTTTCTTCTATTTCTTTTAAAAATAAATAATTTATTGTTGATTGAAAATTAAAAATATCTGTTTGTTGATTGAAAATTAAAAATATCTGTTTGAAAAACATGTATTAAGGCTTATTATTAAATCTTATCATTAGTATATTATGTGAATGGATAAAATTAGCATTATCATTAGTTATACAGGAATTAAATGACTTGTTAACACTCAATCAAGATTATCTAATATTGGAAAATTGAAATATAAAATCTGTAATAAAAAATTTTATGAAGACTAAATTTACACTTTCTGAAACTGTATACAACTAAAGTGAATGTAGGAAAAAAAAGAAGATAAATATTCATCCCTACAAATCTTGGCTATGGTTAGAATCTATGTTTCACTAAACCAATGAAAAAAATAATTTATATGTAATTATTTTTAAGTAGTTATTATAAAAAAAAAGTGTGTTAATGTAACTAATTTTAATTAATACTTTTTTTACACCATAGAGGAAAGTGGAAAAAGTGGTTATGAATTGTTAAATTAATTATACAATGCTGTCTAAAAAATTAGAAATGTCACTTTTAAATTAGAATTTAATCAAAATGCAGTCTAAGGACAATTTCTTTATATTATCATCCAATCATTAACAATCTTGTTATATCATTATTCAAACACAAATTATATAATCACAAACTATGTTTTTATATCAGTATGCAATCACAAATTCTCTGTCATGTGTAATAATTTTGTTGCTGTCATAAACAGTTTCACACATCCATTAGCTACAAAGTTTATATATAGGATAATGATCACATGACAGGCCTCAAAGTTAACCAAATGATCTCAAAGTTACATCATCACTAACTAAGTAGTAGCCTCATGCTTCCACAACACTCAAATTTTCAAGAACAATGACAGTGGAAGTTTACAAGGGAAACTCAATTGCAAGAGTTTTTCCAATATAACAAACACAAGAACCCTACTAAATCATAATTTATTGTACAACCACACTTGAATTCACTGCACTTCAGGGGAAGAAATAGGTTCCCTCAGTATACTGATCAAAATGCTGAGGATTGTTCATGAAGCTTGCTAGTCTATGATTACCTGCAGACCCTTTATACTTATTCCACCAACTCATGTAACTGCTTCCCTTCAAGAAAATCTCTGGTGACACTTCATACCTTTTCAGTGATTCATAAACATACTTCTCAAATTCAAGCAACTTCCCTTCTACCTCTTTATTCTCTTTCAAATTCTCCAACTGTCCACACAAAAGGAGAGCCTCTTCAAGCTTTGCCCAAAAGCAAGAATCAAAGGTTAAAATCGATTCCACATTCTTTCTGGTGTTGCCGTTTGAATCAGCTTTTTGTTTCTTATCTTCTTCCAGCCACTTCTCCAACACTGCATAATGTCTAGACCTTCCTTTAGCCTCATAGTCTTTACAAAGACCTTTTGCATAGTATTCAGCGATGTATAGAGGCTCAACCATTCTCCTGTAGTTAGTTCCAGCAAAAAGCCAGCGAGTACGAAAGGCTGCAGCTTCTGTCTGAGGTTTCATCTCTGCTTCTTCAACCATGTCACTCCAGTAGTTTCTGAGCCTTTTCTGCGACGGAATAACATCTTGGTCATCTGTTGAGGCCTCCTTTTTGAAGCAGTCATAGTACCCAATACCTTGACTTTTACAAAGCTTCTTGTACAATTCAAAATTTGCCATGTCTATCTTCATTATATTCAATTTCTTGGATGGATCAAATTTCTCCTTCTTCTGGGACATGAATTTATTCTCCAGTTCTTCCAACTTTGTTGCCAAAGCGGTTATATCAATGTTCTGGTGTTGTTGCTTCTGTAAAATCAAATTTAGATGATATTATGAAACAAATGTACTCAAGAAATTCTAGTCTAGTTACACACAAGACTAATAAGATTTAGAGAGCATACATGTGTAGAATCATAGATATTGTTCTGTAATCAAATTTGGAATTTCATAGATAATACATGATGAAATATTTCATTGAATGTCATCATGTATTATCAAGTTAACTCTTGATTCGATGAGAAAACGGCATTTGTAGTATTACTTATAGGTTCTGTTCTTACTTTAAATGCAAGCGATTTAGAATTTGAAAGATATTCAGCTACCTGCATATCTAGTGCTGCACACAACTGCAAACCGATACTTGCATTCAGTGAAGTAGAATGTGTCAAGTTCATCCCCTGTAGGTTAAAGTCCCTGCAAATTGCTTTACGATTGAGATTTTGCACAAGTTTTCCATAATCTGGGACCTCAAAACCTTGACTTTGATCATTGATTGAGCTCACAAGAAGCTCCAAAACAGACTCGGGGTTCTCAAAACAAGAAGAACCTGTATCAGAACAGAAGATAAATGTCCCAAAAGGCATGTAAGCACTTGGGTGGGGATTCAACTTCTTGAGAAGTGAGTCTTTGCAAGAGACAACATGTAGAAAGCAAGAACTCCATGTAGAACTTCGTGATATGGCTTGTTGCAACCTTTTGTCACCAACAAGAGGAGAACCAAAGGTGATGCAGAGAGGCCGTTTCTTCCCTGAACCAATGCTATCTAACAGCAACACAGTAAAGAGTGAAGCTATTGCTCCTCCAACACCATGTCCAGTAACAATCAATGGATGGGAGCTATTAATCTGCATCAGTATTTCCATTGTTACAAGGGCTCACACAGGAAGAACAATAAATTCTAAGCAAATTAAAGAAATAAAGTGTGTTTGATTTCAACTTTCAAAAGTTATTTTTAGTTTTCAAAAAGAAAAGTCAAAAATGACAGAACAGAAATTCACAGTGACTCACTCTAGAGCTTGGACTACAAATCATGCAGGCCACATAAGAAATGTAATATCTTAATCAATCTATTGTGTTTCAGATTGCAACTTTTCAAATAGAAACCACAAAAATAATGAAAGGGGAAGGAGAAGATGTACCTTGGACTTCAACTCATCAAGCTTCTCAAGATTGTCAATGACTAGCGAAACTGCAGACCCATTAAGAGAGAACTCTGGAATTTTCTTGGTACATAGAAACTCTAAGCGGTGGAAGTTATTGTTCTCCTTGAGATAAGAAGAAGAAACCAATTTCTGCTGAGGATCAAAATCATTCCTGACCTCAAACACCACAATCGTCAAATCCGATTCCTCCCGAACTTTCCAGAACAATCCGTTCCCCACGTGGGGAACCATATCTTCATCACGTGAGGAGATAACACCCCATGTTTTTAGAAGAAGACGAGAGCTTGTGACAAAGGGTGCTTGCACAATTCCACTGCTAAATCTGCAATCACAACAAGTTCACAACACAAAGTTAATCAGACACAAACAATCAAACAAACATGTTGGTTGCATAGGATTCAATTCAAGTGTTTCAAGTTTATGACTTTTGAAACACAAAACAAAACCCAACAAGCAAAATCGAGTGCAGGAAGAGTTAAGGTTGCACATACGATTGAGTAACGTTCATGGTGGTGTGAGTGAGAAAGTTGAAAGGAGGTATGAGAGGTGTAAAGAAGAGGAGAATTGAGTTGAAGATGAATGAAGATTATGAAATTTAATAGCAAATGCAACTGTGGAAAGAAACTGCGTGGAAGATCCATTTGCAAGCAAAGAAGTAGAGTTTATCAGGTCAATGCACGTTAACTTTAGCTTATACAACAAATAAGTCTGAGAGAGATGTTCTGAGACATGATATATAGCATTAGTTAATTTTATCAATTATATCCTTACTTTTTTATTCTTTTTTAGTTAAAATTAAAAAAATATCAAATTTTATAATTATTTTTTATGATCAACAAAATTTATGGTATCTCTTGAATTTTAGTAAAACAACCTGGAAAAATATATAAAGAGAAGGGATACATTATATGTTAGTGAATGAGAGTTTAATTATGGAATGGTTCAAGATTAGGTAATGATTATACACAATCTTTGAAATATTCTTTATTTTCAGATAAAACTTTAAATAGTTTATAAACTTTTATCACTTTCACTCCTTAATTAATGAATTTGTCTTCAATTTATAAATTTATAGCTTTTAATAAGTTGTAGTTTTAAACATATTTTTATTCTTTATAATAATTTTTTATTTTTGTCTCTAATCAAAGTAACATTATTTTATTTTGATTTTGATTTTTTCCTATTTAAAACACTGTCTAAACAAACATAGGAATCAAAATCAAAGTAAAAAAATTAAATAATAGATAATATATATATATAAGTAACATTATTTTATTTTGATTTTGATTTTTTCCTATTTAAAACACTGTCTAAACAAACATAGGAATCAAAATCAAAGTAAAAAAATTAAATAATAGATAATATATATATATATATATATATATATATATATATATATATTTATTTAAGTAATAATGTGTGTGCGTATAATGCAAAAGATGAAAAGCTCTATAAAATAGAGTATAAATATCGATAAGTTTATTGGCAAAAGAAATGGAAAGAATCTTAAGTAGACCCAATTGCACTTTTCATACATAATGTCACAATCAAGTTTAATATGATTAGTATATTCATAAAAAAAAAATGAAGAGTTGATCTATTCTCACAAAAATAAAATAGCAATATAATTGTAACTAACATGAAAATCGCTAAGTAAATGAATCATTCAAATTCAGAAGTTGTATTAGCAAAAATTCAATAACACCACAATCGTCAAATCCGATTCCTTGTAAACTTTTCACAACAACAATGATTTAAGAAAAAAATTTCTTGCACAAGCCTCCTTCTGTAACAAAATAATAATAAAAAAAAATTATAGTAGATGAAAAAGATAAGTGTGATGGAAGAAGATGAATATGGATGAAGGATATGAGTGTAGATGAAGGAAGTAAATATAAAGGAAGGAAATGAGTGTGGATGAAGATGAGTATGAGAATATTTACATTAAAAATGAAAGAGTAAAATTGTGTGAGGAAATTTGTCATATTTAAATATGAGTGTTTGAATTAACAATAAATTATGATTCATATTTGTTGCCAGGCACAAAGTCATAGCATGTAAATTAACATCAACTTTATCGATGTTAACTTAAATAAATATAACTAAAAACAAGTAAGATTAGTCTCGATTAGATCAATGTTAACCTTATAACACTACCATAAATATTTTTACTTATGTTAGCATTGTTTTATGATTAGTAAGTCGACTTTATTAGAATTCAACATCGAACGAATATTATTATCATCGGCTAAGCCGACTCTAATTTGAGAACGTAAATCCCACACTAACACATTTATTTTTATTAAAAGAAGTTAAAAATGGTTAGTATCGACTTAGAGTTTGCAATAGCTAAATCATTTTAAAATAATTTTACATTTTATAATCTTTTCTTATAAACAAAATTAACATTTTGTGTCACGTTATAGTTGGACAAATCAACTTTAATAGTGTCTGAAATTTGATCGACGTTAACTTTGAAAGTTAATTTAGTTTTCCTGTAGTGCAAATATATTACTACTTAGGAGATATTATTATGTTACATGTTTTTATTGGGTAGACACATGTTTCTTTTATCTCCTAATAATAGATATAATCATCCTCGGCCATCAAAATGTATCAGCTATATGTACTAGATATAGTCGACTTGGATCCTCCTTCTTGATAGGTTATCCCAACTTAATCCACCTAAAATATAAAAAATCGTAGGAGGCTCTCAAGGCTTGACAAAAAGTAGAATAAGGATCGAGCTAAATTGGTATCTAAATTAGTTGTCAATAATGTTTAGTTTATAAATTGATACCAAAATTGATCATTATAGTGACTAATTATTTTTTGTCATTAAAATTGGTCATTATTCCAAGATTTTCTTGTAGTCTACTACGACTTCATAAATTAAATACTTCATTGGTAAGTATCGATAAAATATCCTAAAGTATCTTACACGAATACGTGATCCCAAAGTATCAGACACGAATACGTGATTCAAATTAAAGTATCGGTGATTCAAATTAAAGTATCGGCGCATCATAGTCTGTTCAAAATAAAAAGAAAGGAAGAAACTTGTGATGCAGTGCATTATTGAGAATTTTATAGCTTTAATAGATCAATGATATGAAGATGAAGTCAGTGGTATGAGATAAATCAAGTCAACATTTTCTTCTCATAGATAGAGGAAACTTGCTACGTACGTAGACATAGCATTGTTAGGTTCAAGGAAACACATACACGAGGCATTGCTCAGTGCTTCTTCAAAGGCAAATGCAGGTTACTTTGCTCACTGATTTAGCTTCTTCAACCTTCAAAACTGATAGTAGCAAGTTGCATTCTGTTTCAGCAGTTGCATTCATACTTGAAGTAATGATTGTTCCAAGCTAATCATGTGCTGAGTAATAATTTCCTCAACTGGACTGAACTTTGCATTGCGTACTTCATCACAGCACTGAAATGAGCTCTCCAAACAGCACTCCTACAGTTCACTGCACAAGAACCTTAAAATTCACTCTGCACTGAAATTCCAAGAAATCTCAAGGAGAAAAAATTAGCTTAGAAAAACTCTACAAAACCGAGACTCGTCAGTTATCTACTTATGTTAGTGATTGATTGGTGAAATGATTTGTAATAATGTAACTCCAAAGTAGGTTAGGGCGTTACAATGCTTCCATTACACTCAAATTTTCCAGAACAATGAGAGTGGAAGTTTACAAGGGAAAGACAACTGCAAGAGTTTACAATAAGACAGCACAAGGGATGACAAAACAAAGATCCCTACCAAAATCAACAAAGGAAATGCAGAATGATTAAATCATAATTTATTGTACAGCCAACCACACTTTGCATTCGCTAGTCTATGATTGCTCATGAACCCTAAACCCTAAACCCTAAATTCTTCAGGAGAAGAAATAGGCTCCCTCAGTATACTGATCAAAATGCTGAGGATTGCTCATGAAGCTTGCTAGTCTATGATTATCAGCAAATCTTTTATACTTATTCCACCAACTCATGTAACTGCTTCCTTTCAAGAAAATTTCTGGTGACACTTCATACCTTTTCAGTGATTCATAAACATACTTCTCAAAGTCAACCAACTTCCCTTTTACCTCTTCATTCTCTTTCAAATTCTCCAACTGTCCACACAAAAGGAGAGCCTCTTCAAGTTTTGCCCAAAAGCAAGAGTCAATGGTTAAAATCAATTCCACATTCTTTCTAGTGTTGCCGTTTGAATCACTTTTTTGTTTCTTATCTTCTTCCAGCCACTTCTCCAACACTATATAATGTCTAGACCTTCCTTTAGCCTCATAGTCCTTACGAAGACCATTTGCATAGTATTCAGCAATGTCTAGGGGCTCAACCATTCTCCTGAAGTTAGTTCCAGCAAAAAGCCAGCGAGTACGAAAAGCTGCAGCTTCTGTCTGAGGTTTCATCTCTGCCTCTTCAACCATCTTACTCCAGTAGATTCTGAGCTCTCTCTGCCACTGAACAGCATCTTGGTCAATTGTTGAGACGGCCTTTTTGAAGCAGTCATAGTACCCAATACCTAGACTTTTACAATGCTTCTTGTACCATTCAAGTTTTGCCATCTCTATCTTCTTCATATTCAATCTCTTGGATGGATCAAATTTCTCCTTCTTCTGGAACATGAATTTTTTCTCCAGTGTTTCCAGCTTTGTTGCCAAAGCATTTATATCAATCTTCTGGTGTTGTATCTCCTGTAAAATCAAATTTCGATCAGATCTTATGAAAAAATTTGCTACCAAATTATAGTCTAGTTACAGACAAGACTAATTTGCTCACCAAATTATGTCATCATATATTATCAAGTTGAAACTCTTAATTTAATAAGAAATTTGCCCTCATAGTATTGCTTATAAGTTCTGTTCTTACTCTAAATGCAAGCGGTTTAGAACTTGAAACATATTCAGGTACCTGCATATCAGATGTCAATCCCAGTGCTGCACACAACTGCAAATAGATACTTGCGTTCAGTGAAGTAGAATTTGTCAAGTTCAGTCCCCGTGGGGTAAAGTCCTTGCAAATTGCTTTACGATTGAGATTTCGGACAAGTTTTCCATAATCTGCGACCTCAAAACCTTGACTTTGATCACCGATTGAGCTCACAAGAAGCTCCAAAACAGACTCGGGGTTCTCAAAACAAGTAGCACCTGTATCAGAACAGAAGAGAAATATCCCAAAAGGTATGTAAGCACTTGGGTGGGGATTCAACTTCTTGGGAAGTGAGTCTTTGCAAGAGACAACATGTAGAAAGGATGAACTCCATATAGCTTCTTGCAACTTTTTGTCACCAATAAGGGGAGAACCAAAGGTGATGCAGAGAGGACGTTTCTTTCCTGAACCAATTCTATCTAACAGCAACACAGTAAAGAGAGAAGCTATTGCTCCTCCAACACCATGTCCAGTAACAATCAAGGGATGGGAGCTATTAATCTGCATCAGTATTACCATTGTTACAAGGACTCACTCACATAGGAAGAACAATAAATTCTAAGCAAATAAAAGAAACAAAGTGAGTTTGATTTCAACTTTCAAAAGTTATTTTTAGTTTTCAAAGAAAAGTAAAAAATGACAGAACAGAAATTCACAATGACTCACTCTAGAGCTTAGACTACAAATCATGCAGGCCACATAAGAAATGTAATGTCTTAATCAATCTATTGTGTTTCAGATTGCAATTTTTCAAATAGAAACCACAAAAATAATGAAAGGGGAAGAAGGAGAAGATGTACCTTGGACTTCAACTCATCAAGCTTCTCAAGATTGTCAATGACTAGCGAAACTGCAGACTCATTAACAGAGAACTCTGGAATTTTCTTGGTACATAGAAACTCAAAGCGGTGGAAGTTATTGTTCTCCTTGAGATAAGAAGAAGAAACCAATTTCTGCTGAGGATCAAAATCATTCCTGACCTCAAACACCACAATCGTCAAATCCGATTCCTCCCGAACTTTCCAGAACAATCCCCTACCCCCGTGGGGAACCACATCTTCATCACGTGAGGAGATAGCATCCCATGTTTTTGAAAGAAGAGAAGAGCTTGTGACAAAGGGTGCTTGCACAATTCCACTGTTAAATCTGCAACCACAACAAGTTCATAACTCAAAGTTAATCAGACACAAACAAGCAAACAAACAAACATGTTGGTTACATAGGATTCAATTCAAGTGTTTCAAGTTTATGACTTTTGAAACAAAAAAACAAAACCCAACAAACAAATTGAGTGCAGGAAGAGTTAAGTTGTGACATACGATTGAGTAAGATTCATGGTGGTTGTGTGAGTAAGAAGAGGAGAATTGAGTTGAAGATGAATGAAAATTGTGAAACTTAAAAGAAAGTGAATAGTGGAAACTGCGTGGAAGATCCACTGGCAAGTAAAGAAGAAGGTCAACGAAGCGCGTCAACATTACCTCATTAAACAAATAAGTCTGAGAGAGATGTTCTCGGATATGTCGTGTGTTCACATTCGATTTTAAACTTTTTTTTTTTTTTTACGCACTGTAAAGAGAAAGGAGAAATTATATGCTATTGATTGAGACTGTAATTATGCAAGCTTTAAGATTTGGAAATGATTATTTTTAATGATCAGATAAAACTTAATTATAAACTATAAACTTTTATTAGTTTCATTACTTATTTAATGAACCTCACTTCAATTTATAACTTTTAATAAATTGTAGTTTTAAATATAGTTAGAAGAAACGCTTAGTTATTGGAGTTAAACATCTAAGAACATTTATGATCACAAATACAATATATAGGGTCAAGCTTGTGATTTTCTAATTCACTTGATATAATTCTTAGTTTAGTGAGAAAATGTCACTAATTATAGTGTCACCTTGTTGATTAATGTTAATTATTTTTAAAGATTAAAAATCCTAAATAAATTCCATTGAGAATATTGTGACCTAAAATATTTATATACCATGGTATCACCATATGGTTGCATCACTTCCAAATATATTTTATTATATATCTCTCTAATGAGTTAAGATATCAAAATATATGGTAAAAAAAAAAGTAGGTAGACTTTTTGCCATCACCCACTAAAATTTAAGATATTTTTATTAATATATTATTTGAAAACTTTTGTACGAGATATATGTTATGAAGGGTCTTTATGTAAGCTTTTCTCATATAGAGAGAAAAATATAAAAAAATTTAATTTTTTTTTTTTGTAAATTAAAATTAAGAAAGTGTAAATTAAAAGTAATCTTTAAGAAACAATATAAAAAGTATGTACAAGTTAATCCATACATAAATTAATTTTAAATTTTTTTGTTATTTTTTTAAAACGTGTTTTCAAAATATATCCAAAAAACTCGAAATTAAGATAGGCACAAATCTTCATCGACGAGTTTAGAGAGAGACCCATCTGCTTTACATTAAAATTGGGCCTTATGACCCATTTAAGTCTAGAACTTTCAAGACCAAAATATAAAATGTCATTTCTTTTTGCACCCATAGTTTTCGTGTGCACTCATATGGAAGTGATTAAAAGACCAAACTGTCTCCTTACCATCGCCACCCCTTCTTTAAATGTTGTATTATGAATGGACTTAAGAAAAAAAGTGTTTTGAATTTCGGAAGTCATTTTTTTACATAAAAAAAAATGTTTTTGGGAATATGTAATGTGAAAAAATACTTTCAAATTACATAATTAAAATAGAAAAATGATATTTTAATAAAATTTGACAAACTACTTATTTAGATAAAAAAAGTGTTATTTTTATTACTTCATTTCAATTAAAAATAAAAAATAATCTATGTTAATACTATTTATAAAAAGTTTATCTAAGTTTGTCTATATTTTTTTTCAAAAACTCATTTTTCATTAAAATAACACTTAAAAAAATAACCAGTTTCAAACATACTTTGAACCTTCACAATGCAAACTTTTTTTTATTAAGAAATTATTTCTACGTTGTGCAAACTAAAAGCTTTTTTTAAATGATTTCAAAAATGAATAAATTTTCTTTTAAGTTTTTTTTTTCAAGAAGTAAAAAGATTTTTGATTCAAAATAAACTTTCAAATTACAGAATTTAAAAGTTAAAAATAACTTTCGAATGGTATAATTCAAAATATATTTTTTTATGCAAAAGAACATCTTAGATTTTAAAATTCAAAAATCATTTTTCAAAGATAAAGGGAAAATTTTCCTACTTTCAGATGTCCGTAAGAAAATATGCTGGTTCAAGAAGAAATCAAAATCTAAAAAGGCTGTGTTTCTACGTTACGAAAGTATAAAAGACGAAAAATATTTTATAACACGCAAAAATTATTTAAAAAATCTTCAATTATAGCTTTTTGAAAAACAAACAAATTAAAAATTTAAATCAATTGTTTATTTCAATAACTTTATAAAAAATTATTAAAGCATTTTTTATAAGCATCTATGACAAGGGTCGCTCTTCACTTTTGGGAAAAAATTGTTCACTTTTTTTGCTTCAAATAAACCACCGTTACTTCCTAGGTAACTTGCTTATAACCTGTTTGTTCCAATGTCACAACCAAGAAAGTTACCATTTATAGCTCAAGCTACTGCAATTGAAATCTAGAGCTTTAACCTAAGGCATTACTCTGTGATATGCTTTTTTCAATGCAGTTCAATCAAAGCATTCTGAGAATGGTAGATAGGCGTGATTTATTATTGGCGTCCCCATGCTTGAATCAATGCCAACAAAAGGACAAGTAAAGGATGTATCACCCACCTCATAACATCTCAAAAAGATGTGCCCAAAAAGGAATCAAAATCTTCAAAAGGGTCACCTTCAAATTAATTATGCAGTTCTCAAATCTGCATTAAAGATATCACCGCAAGAAATTATAATTCTCAAATGAGTACACCAAAATACTTCCTCATATTAATCATATGATATTTCATGGACCACACTGATCCTATAGACAGCACAAAATAGTGCTGAACCAATGGATCAACACTTGTATAATTTATGATGGTTATTAAGTACACCAGCAACTTGATCAAACCACATACTCATCCATGCATTCAAACTTGATAACTTGAAAGAAAAAGAAAAACTTAGGTGCTACTAAATAATAGGTGGAGGATTCTACGGGCACTTGTATTTGTTGCCATGAGTCAACATATCAGTGTAGCATTTGCCACACTTTTCTCTGTTGCCATAAGTTCCAGGAGGAACACATCTGCAACGGTAGCAACAGGTCACGCATGCCCTCAAACAAAATTTCTTCCTTGAGTGCAATTGGCACCTACCATCACACAGTGGAAGACAATCTGAAAAGAAAAAAATGCAGAGAAAAAGCCTTCAGTTATTATTCCTTCGGTGTATCTCAGTTAGCATTTAAAGAGAATGTCACATTAACAAACAAAGGTTCTCTTCTCTTCTCTCACATGCATCATGAGATCAGAGATTGACTCACATTCAGATCAGGTTTTTCCATAACCAAATTTGACAAGTACTTCTGACTAATATATAATTACAAACATAAGATAGCTTGTGTTGTTATTCTTAAACATATTTAACCAATTTTAATCCATGTCAGTTGAAAGTACACTGACCAAAATACATTAAAAAAAGTGGCAAAAATCATATCATTCAATTACAATAGGCACTGTAGAGAAGTTCTTAGAGACATACCCTTAATTGACTTCACTATTGGAGATGGAGGAGGAGGAGGGTAAACCACTGGGGGTGCTGGTGTTGGTGGCTTCACTTGTGGTGGTGCTGGTGTTGGTGGCTTCACTTGTGGTGGTGCTGGTGTTGGTGGCTTCACTTGTGGTGGTGTTGGAGCTGGTGGCTTCACTTGTGGTGGTGCTGGAGCTGGTGGCTTCACTGTTGGGGACTGAGGAGGGGGTACCTTAGCAGGGGGTGTGGTTGGACTTGGTGTGGTCACTGGCCCTGGAGGGGAAGGAGTTGGTGCCTTCAGTGGTGGTGCAGGTGAAGGTGCAGAAACTTTAGAACTTACATAGTTCACCTATGCCAAATGCCATGTTCAACTTTCTCAACAACAGTATTCATTTATACATATGCTAATGTGCAAACACTGATGCATTCACCTTAAAAGTTGTGACACAACACAAAGATTAAGTGTATAATTGAAGAAAGTTTTGGTACTTAAGTTTGACTCAAAATTATGTATGAAAACATGGTTTTCAAAAACAAATCAAGACTTGCTTTTACAGAGCTACTTTTCAGTTAAAATTATAATGTAGACACATACTATTGAAAGTTATGGTGTCTCAAAACAATAGTAAGTCTCTAAACTGTGGTTAGAGTCTCTCAGACTTAAAATCAAACATTGTTTAAGTGCTTTTTGATTTCTGTTGAGACCAACTGAACCTGGATCTAACTCTTTATTTCCTTCTCAGTTTACACAGTAAAAACTGAAATATCTTCTTTCAGAGTTTCAAGGAGTCTCCAACCATACATGTAATCTGTGCTACTAAAGAATATATGTTTTCTTGGTTAGTTTAAAATATCTTCTGTATCTGTGTCAATGCAGAGATTGTCATTGTTAAAGAAGAAGAGAAAGTCATGAGAAATTGAAAAAATAGTGTGCTGCTTTTTTAACTGTTTCTCCATCTTCCTTAATGATCTAAACAAATTGTGCTTTTTTGTGGTATGTGTGTAGACAGCTCTATAAATCACATTTTGTTGTCAACTCAATCTTTTAAAAGGACAAACAAAATCAATAAATTGGTCAAAATCTGAACTTGACAATAAGGTAGCTAGATTAGACACTCTTAATGAAAGATAATAAACAAATCATACTAATAACGACAAAAACAATTTCAAAAAGAAAACCTTTTAAAGCAAGGATGTAGAGAAACCAAACAAAACTAAAAGGAAAAGTTTGAGTGAGTGAGTGAGTGAGTGAGCATACCACTGTCTTAAGATCTTCTTCATGAGAAAAAACCTGCACAAGAACATGAAGGTGAGTTGTTCATGTTGAAGCAGAAACAGTTGAAGGAACAAAAACACTTCAAAGAGTGTGTACCTTTGAGGTAACCACTAGAAAAATGGCTAGAAGAAAAATGGAATTGGAAGCCATTTCTGGAGCAGGGACCAGAAATGTGGGAAGAAGAGTGTAGAGCTTGTTGGACAGTGTTAAGAAAGAACTGGTTCTTGGTGTATTATATAGAGGTCAAGAGAAAAAGTTAGGCACGGTAGCAGAAAAACACGTTTTAGGTCTGAAGAGTGTTGTAAATAAAATTTTGTAATATATTTTTTTGCTGGTTTAAACATTTGTCTCAAATTCTGAATAAGGTTTAACAATGTATAATGTACAAGTGAAGAAATTTCGTATGTTTATTATTTTGAGATTATAGATTGAATGCTATGTTATGTTATGTTGTATTGTGAGTGATGAAAATTTCTCAATTTTCTTCTGTCATGAATCTCTCAGCAAACACTACAAAAACCTTTTCCAAACAAAATACCAACGAAACAAATCATATCTTAGAGGCACAAAGCAGAGAAATATTGTTAAATTTTTGTTTAGGTTATATGATTATGGTGGGAGAATTAATACCTAGCTGTCACCAAGTTACACTGACTCAAACAGCTTCGACCCACGTGCCTCTAACATTGTGTCTGTGCAAGTAGCATTATCTTAATGCAGAGTTCTTATTATGAGAGTGTGTGTTACCACTAATCAATGCAGATTATGTATTTGAGAAATTGAGTCAATCCACAACCTATAGAGAACACAAGTCCAAAGTTAATGACATAAGTTATGACGAAATCTTGGTTTGACAACCAACTAGTCAAACTAATGCAATTGTTATTCTTCACAATATTAAAGGTGGGGTTATTAATTGTTATCCATAGAAACTTAGTTTATGTTAGAAAATTTACAATTACTCACGTATTCTAATCAACTAATTTAGTTAGACTCGTGATATTACGGTATGATACAATGTGATGAAACCTATACTATAATAAAAACGTTTATTAGTGTTAGAAGTTCCACCTTGGTCAGAGATTAGACAATTTCATATTATATAAGTGAGGTGTAAATCTCACCTTATAAACCAATTTTATGGAGTTGAATTAGACTTAAACTCTACCTCTAAAAATAAGTTTTAACTACTTAAATATGTTAATAAAATAAAGTATTTAATAAAAGAGATGTCTAACGAGCGCAATCAAAATAAAATAAAGTATTTAATAAAAAAGATGTCTAACAAGAAACTACAAGCACAATCAAAATAAAATAATGTAAAAAAATATGAAGAATAGAAGAAAAAGTTAGAATAATTAACCAAATGCTTCAAAACTTTTATAAGAGTAATGATCAAAAGTTTAATTTTATGTTTTTGGAAAGTTCTTAGAAGTCGTGTGTTTGTAATTGTTTAATTGATTATTTTTGAAACTTAAAAAAAAATTATACCAAACACTACTAAAAAAATTCATATTTTTTTATCAATTTTGTTTTGAAATTTTTTTCGTAGGAAATATTTACAAATTTTGTTGTAAGAAAATTTTTGCAAGAAATTACTACCAATTTTTTTGTAAAATATTTTGTATAAAATACTTTTTGCAACAAATTTTGAAGGAAATAATTATCCGCGAAGGAATTACCTATGAATTAAGATTCTTAGAATAAATGACAGAAAAAAAATTACAATTTTTTTTAACAAATTTGCAAATGTAATATAAAAATTTTTAGTAGTAAAACTTATTTTAATAAATATAATTATTATTATGAGGTATAATTGACTGCATTATTGTTAATTTATTATAAGAATATAAGAAAAATAATATAATCAATTATTTAGGTCATAATGAATTATGTGTGAATGCTTTTATTTCAGACCAACTTCATATTTGAGACATATAGTTGAGCAAGCCTCTTAATATAATACATTAGATTATTTAATATAACCATCAATGAAGTAATTTATTATTGGTTAATGTAACACTTTTGTAATTTAAAATATAATAGATTATGTTATCAATTAATATCTTTTTAAAACAATTTTTAAAATGATCTACGTTTCTTTAAAGACACAATGAATATGATGCATACATTTATTTGCACTTAATCTAATACATGAAAGCCATTTATTGATATATAAAAATTAAAATTGGCACCAATATAAAATAGAAGGTATATGATAAAAAAAAAACAAATTGAAGAGTTTTCAATCTTGAAGGTCGTTTGACCAATTAAACCTTAAATTCTAAATCTTAAATTTTAAATTATAAATTAATTTGAACAATAAAAAATGAGTACCTTGCATAAAGTGAAAAAAAAAACTTTTACAATCTAGAGGTAGGTTTGTTGTGTTTTTTATTGAAAATGAACATGGAAGAAAATAAAAGAAAAAAAGATTAATTTAAAATAACCTTAGCATAAAATAGAGGTTTAAGAACAGTATAATAGCGGGAAAAAATAAATAATCTGTTAATAATATATCTGTCTAATAGTTCAACCTAGAAAGGGATCAGAATTGATTAATGAGTCTTTCACTTGGTTAAGTGAAATCTTGAAAGAATCTTTTAAGTCTTATAACCCATTTAATCAATTTCGCAGTTCTGTGTTAATGGACTGTTTAATGCAATTAAGAAAGATTGTAAGAGAAGAGATAAATCAAGACACAACAGTTTATACTGGTTCGATTCAAGATGAATCTACGTCCAGTCTTCTCCTAAGTAAACCCACTTAGGAGGATTCCACTAATACAATTAGGATCCAAGAATTACAAGAACACCTATATAATTCTATAACCTAAAACCCAAGAACTTGATCTACCAATCAAGAACCCCCCCTAGGAGCAATGCATCCACGCAATTGCACCTAGGCCTACACTTCACACAATGAAGCAATTGTAATCAGAAATACAATAAAAAGAATCAAGAAACGAATACACCTATTGTTGTGCAGATTTGTCAATTTGCTCCTAGATTCAAGCTAGACCCATCAAGGTAGAATCAACCATCAATCTCTTTGAATCTTCACTTGAATGATCTTCAAGAATGCTTAAGAACTCTATGAATCTCAGAGGGCTGTTTCTCAGAATGTTTTTCAGTGATTTGTAACTTTTTTCCCGACTAAAACAAATTTCATAAAACAACTTTTATATAGAGTTCTCTGTTGTCATTAATGGATTAGGAATTTACCTAATCGATTATCATGAGTGTATTTTCACTGCCTTAGTGCAGTACTCACAGCTAATCCATTAGTTAAACAGCTAATCAATTCATGATTGTACAAGCAAGAGTGTGATGGTTAATTACAACTTAATGCAGACTTGATTTAGATATGATATTTCATACTAACAGCCTAATGCACAGCCTAACTAAAACAGGACTAATTCTAAACTGGTAATGCACATGAAGTGTAGTCTTGGACATCATCAAAACCATCTTCATATGTGTTGAAGTAACTCCTCCTTTCAACATAATCTATTATAATCACGACATAATCAATTATATAGTTAAAATGAAATAATAATAAAATAAGATAACTCGACACTCTAAACAAATTAACTTATATATTATTTTCTATTTGTTCAAATCCAACCAAATCAATATTATTCAAAAAATCATATAGATGAAGTAATATATCCATTAAATATTGTGTTTGTTTTTAGTCCTCCAATTTTTAGTAAAAATTGGATTTAAATAATTAAATCATGCATTTCTAAATATGAGAGACTAAATTGGTTGAAGGTTTTCAAGAGAGAATAAGTTTAATTTTTACTGAAAATTGAAAGACAAAAAACATATTTAAACCTTAAATACGAAACATAACTCATGTGAATAAAAATTATTAAATAAAACTAGCATCAAAAACATCAATATTAACTAATATTTTACATTTTTTAAATATTAAATCATTTAATTTATTAATTATTAAATAATATATTTTGTTTTATAAAAATATTTTTGAAGTGCAACAACAAATGCCTTTACAAATTTAATAGGAAAAAAAACTTGTTCAAGTTATAGAGTCTATTGTCTAAACTTTATAAAAAAAAATCATTTGTCGAAAAAACTTGAGTTGATTTCACTCTAATTATTTTTTGTTCTATTTTTATCGAAAAATATTAAATTGTTATTTTAATTTAGTTTTAATTTTAAAAAAATATAAATTAAATTAATTTTTAAAAATTAAGATCAAATTGAGAAAAAAAAATATTAAAAAGACCAACTTACACTTTTCATCAAAAATAAAGATCATATGTATAATTAAATCTAAGAAAAACGTTGAAATATAACTCTAGTTAATGACTGACCCATCTGATGACAAAATAAAGAAGTGTTCTTTAATTATCATAATTAATTATATGATACCTATAGTCCATTATGGTTGCATTTTTATTATTAAATAACATTATACAATAAACAATTATTCTTTTACTGATTTATTTTCACCTAAACATTTATTTTTTATGATTTATGTGGTTGTGTAGGAAAGTAAAGTCCATAAGGTACCTGGTGTGGTGACAGCTCATACATAAGATGTAGGGATGTGACTGAAAAGGAAGGACAGTGTGACCCATTATTTTATCATTCCTTTCTCACCATTTTTAGAGTCAACTTTATATAAAGAGGATAACAGCTATACACATCCAGTTTCGCTTTAAATGTCTCATTTTTTTATTAAATAAAAAAACTTAAATATTTTTCATATAAAAAACTTTGATTTCTATATTTTTGGGTTAAATATATTTTTCATCTTTCAATTTTTATTAAAAATTAAAATTAGTCTCTTTTAAAAATTTTAAACCAATTTAATCTCTCAATTCTATAAATACGTAAATTTAGTCATTTTAATCAAATTTTATTAAGTTTATTTCACATTTCATTATAGCATTTTAGTTTATTTATATCGTCTGACACATGTTTGCTTCAATGTTAGTTGAGAAACACGTTTGAAACGTCAAATAAACTTAACAAAATTTGGTTTGAATGACTAAATCCGCGCATTTATAAAGATGAGAGACTAAATTGGTTTAAAGTTTATGAGGTGACTAGTTCCAATTTTCACTACAAGTTGAAGAATTAAAAACATATTTAATCCTTATATTTTTTATCCTTATCAAACTTAAGAGTATTGTTTCTTAATTCTTGTGTAAATATAATTTTAGTTTTTATAAAAAGTTGTCTTTTAATTTTGGGTTAAATATATTTTTGTCTTTTAACTTTTAGATAAAATCAAAATTAGTCTCTTTTAAAAAAATTTGTCCAATTTAGCCTTCCACCTTTAAAAATATGTAGATTTAATCCTTTTAACTAAATTTGGTTAAGTTTATTTGATGTTTTAAACACATTTTTCAGCTAACATTGAAGCAAAAATGTGTTAAATGATATTAACAACTCAAATACTATAATGAAACGTATTTGAAACGTCAAATAAACTAAATAAAATGCATTTTTAGAATTGAGAGATTAAATTGAACTAAAATTTCAAAAATGAATTAATTCTATTTTTGAGTGAAAGTTAAGAGATAAAAAAATTATTTAATAATCCTTAAAATTTTGTTCCTTCAAAATTCTTAATTGTTTTCATTTCGCAATATTTATTTTAAAATAAATTAATAACATTTATATTACACATTTTAAGATTTTTTTTAAATGATATAAGTGAATGTTATATATAACAGTAATATGTGTTTTTTGAAATAGTTGTCTACACAATTAGTTAGTATTATAAATAAAAAAATATAAAAGTTGTGATCATTTTCAATTTTACGTGAATTAAATACAAATTTCTTACAGCAATCAAAATTATAACTTATTGATATTAAATTAAAAACATATTTAAGTTATTTTGACGTGTAAATCATATGAAAGATGAAGATATAACAAAATTGTAAAGTTTGAAATGAGACTGTTACTTTGTATTTATGCTAGCGTGCTTTTATGCTTTGAGAATATCAATGCTTCATGTATTTTTTCAATTTGGATTGTTTTTCATAAGTTGTTTGATCATAGTTAAGACATTGATAATCTGTTTAAACGTTTTAATATTAAAATAATCGAGATTTAATATTTTAATAATATTATCAATTTAAAATAAATTAATAAATATAATTTTTTTTAATTTTTCTTTATATTCATAAAAATTGAATTGGATAATAAAGTTTAGCAATACACGCACTCGTTTAGATCTGTTAGATAAATTCTTTTCAGTAACGGGTTGAAATTTTATCTCACACCATTCATATTATTCACATTTAAACAAATATAGATAACAAATACAAATATAACTAAAAAATGGTGCTGAATTAAATTATATAGTGTTTATTTTTCACTGTATAAAAACTGTTTCTAATATTGTCATATATTAAAAACTAAATTATAAGAAATAATTAAAATCAATATTTAAAAATTTTCAACTAATTTTATTAATTTTAAAAACTAACATTTTTTGGAATTTATTTTAGCCCTACAGAGTTTTGAAATTAAAAACTCAACCTCTTAAGTTTTTTATTTAAGAGTTAAATATGTTTTTTATCTCTTAACTTTTAATAAATTTTGAAATTAGTACAATTTAAAATTTTTGATTAATTTAATCCTTGATTATTCGAAATACATGAATTTAATCCTTTTAATCAAATTTTATTAGATTAATTTAATATTTTATATACATCTCAAAATTATATTTAAATTATTTATATTATTTAATACATTTTTACTTTAATATTAAATCAGATATTATTATAAATTCCATTTAAAATATTAAATAAATTTAATAAAATTTAATTAAAATAATTAAATTTATATATTTTAAAAAATAATAAATTAAATAAATTCAAAATTTTAAAATAAATTAATTTTAAAATTTATAAAAAAATTAAGAATTAAAAAATATATTTAACCTTTTATTTAAATAAATAATCGTATTGCAGAGATTGCAATTATCATAAAGGTTAAAAGACAACGCTGGGGTTCTCGGTAGTCGTGCTCTATTCTTCAGATTGCGTTATCTTCGTCGATGTGTCAGTATCAGAATAAAATGTTAAATAAAAGTATAATCATTTAAAAAAAAATCATATAATGTCGCATAATGTGAAACAGCTGGAATTTATATTAGCTGTGATTTATTTACAACGTAGTCATTATTCAACATTATTCAAAAATAATAAATTTATTTTAAAACTGTGGAATGACGATAGGAAATCTTATGATATCGCTAATATAGTTAGATTAAAATTGTTCGATACATTTAAAGTGTTTGAATTAGTTGTAAACTGATATTTTAATAATTCTGTGTTTCATATAAAATTAAGAGTTAAATATGTTTTTTGTCCCTTAATTTTTAGTAAATTTGGAAATTAGTCTATTTTAAAATTTTGGACCAATTTAGTCATTTATTTTTCGAAATATGTAAATTTAGTCCTTTTAATCAATCAAATTTTGTTAAGTTTATTTGACATTTCAAACACGTTTTAATATAGTATCTGACTTAATATTAAAACAAAAATGTGTCAAACAATATAAATAACTCAAATACAATTCTGAAATGCATACGAAACATCAAATAAACCTAACGAAATTTGATTAAAAAGACTAAATTTATGTACTTCGAAAAATAAATGACTAAATTAATTCATAACTTCGAAATAAACTAATTCCAAAATTCACTGAAAGTTAAGAAACCAAAAATATATTTAACCCTAAAATTAATGTACGAGCATGTTAGATAAAAAAGCTTAAAATCACGTTTTGGTTGTGTAGTTTCATGAATTCGTCATCTTTTGCTTCTATTAAATTTTAGTTGCGATTTCATTTTTCAATTTTTTTCATATAAAGCATTTTTTTATTCAATATTAGTATGTTCTATTCGTTTAAAAATGTTACACAGTCCTAAATAATAACAGTATCAATTACTAATCAAAGTGAAGTATTAATAGTAGGTTTAAAGATTAATTTTAATGTCTTATTTTGATGCGCGTGTGTGGATATATATATATATATATATATATATATATATATATATATATATATATATATATATATATATATATATAGCTTAAATATTTAATATAAAAGATTGTGATTGGAGTAATTATAGTAATAAGAGCCGTTGGAATTATTTTTTATACGTGGGAAGAATCTATTTTTGTTATTAATAAATTAGAAAGAAAAAAATTTATTTTTGAAAATATCATTTATTAATAATTATAATTAAACGAGAATATATAGCTTAAAAATTTGTTTATTTGTATCAAGAACTATTCAATATATATATATATATATATATATATATATATATATATATATATATATAAAATAATTAATATATATATTAAGAGTGAAATAAAATTTCTTAATTTTAAAATATTAGAAAACTAAATATGTAATTGAAATTTTATAGAAATAAAAGTTGCTTCCTTTGTCAAAGTATATAGAAAAAAAATGTATTTAAACCTAGATTTTAAGTTACATTGTTTTGTTTGTACTATTTAAAAAACTAATTTTAGAAAGTTATATATTATTATTATTATGTATTTAAATTCATAATTATCAGAACCAAAATTGAAGGGAAATGGTAATAAATTTATGTTAATTATAGTTAAAAGTTTTCACCGGATAAAAATTGTTCATAGTTTTTTAGTTTGACAATTTTTGTCAAATATATTAAAATTTTTAAAAATATAAAAAAATATATTTATGCAGACCTTTAATTTTTATTATTCATTATATTTTTTTATCATAAAGCTTAAGTGTTTCTTATGTGCTCGGTGATATAACTATTACAAAATATTAGACATTATATTATTTTTAATTAGAATTTATCATATTATTAAGTCAATAATAACTAATAATACAGTTATATTGATTTTAATTAATAATTACAGATTTGTTATTGTGTTTAAATTCTATCCATGCTATTATTACGTACAAGCTGTAAACTTGAAGTAAAAGACACGTAAGTTGACACATTTGTCTTTTTATTATCAATGCCTACTTTTTCAGTAAAAAAAAAGAATGTTTTTCATCCCTGCTTTAAAAAAATTAATAATTCAACTAAATTTATAATATATAATATTTAATTTGTAGATATATGTCCGATTTGTGGATATTAATTTGTAGATATATGTCCAATTACAATGTTGGTTAAAGTCTTAAATTTAATATGAATAAATTATCATCGGAGTTAACTATACTTATTTATAATTAATTAATTTGTTAAGTTATAAAAGGTTGCAGTGAAAATAAAAAAGTTATAACGGATTTTATGAGGTAAAATTTAAAGAATATTTTTAAAATGATAAAATGCGGTATTGGAAGTCCATATTGATCACAGATAAGATCCACATAAACTAGAAATAAAACAATTTCATAGTATATAAGTGAAATTTCATAGTATATAAATCTTACCTTACAAGCCAGTTTTGTGAGGTTAACTAAATTTAAAACTCAACTCTAAATTCATGTATGAGACGTATATATCATGACGATAAGGCCATTTCATAGTATATAGGTGAAGTTGAATTAGACTCAAAATCTACTTTTAACCTGTGATGAAAGTCTCTTAAAATTAAAGGAGATGTATATATCTTGACGATAAAACCATTTCATAGTATATAAGTGGAATTGAATTAGACTCAAAATCTATTTTTAACCTGTAATGAAAGTCTCTTAAAGTTAAAGAAGATATGACGAGAAAGATTAAATGGTTTAAGAATTTATTTAAATTAGTTTGAAAAATGATATTATTTTAATAAATAACTATTATAAACAAAATCAATAACTAATAAGCAGATAACGAGATATTCAATTTTAAATAACCAGATAATAATAAATAAATAAATTCGAATTACAGGAAGAGAGATAGAAGAGAAAAAGTTCGTGAAAATTGCACCAAAATTTTTAATTTTCAAGTAATGAATAAGAAACTAAACTATCATACCTTTTATCATATATGAAAAAGAAAAATCAACCTTTTCTCCATTGTCTATTTCTTATGAAAATATCAACCCTTTGTTTTTATTTTACCGCAAACACGAAAGTTGCAGTGGAAAAGGCATAAAAGTCTTCTTTTTCTTGTTTCTTTTTACATAAAAAAGGCATAAAATCAAGATAGTAGAAAGTGTGAAGATGTAGAAAATGTACCAGGATATTTTATTGATTAAAATTAAATAAAAAGGACAAAAATAGAAGAGAGCCTCGTTAAATAAGTTATGAGACTCCAAAATTGCGATTTTGGAAAAATTAAATAATGAAAGATATTGTATTAAACCAATCCAGATACAAATATATTTCTAACATTTCTCTTACATACTTTAGAATAATGTATATTATGTTTAACTTAAACTTTTAATATAGTAATTCTGAAGGAGGAAAGGGTTCAGAAAAAAAATTATTTATTTTATTAATTGTTAGGAAAATGGTAAATAAATACGAGTGAAACACATGTATCTATCACTAGATACGGTGGTTGTGAAACATGTTACTTAATCTTGTAGAGTAAGGGTGTAACATCACCAAACGTTGGAAGTAGGGCATGTGACATCACGTGCACTGTCCAACAAATTCTCAATGGGAATGGTCGACATGTTTTTTGCAGTCAAATTTAGGGTTCATATTTTAATGTTTCTTAATTATATATCCTACATTTTCAACTACATCTCACTTCTACACTTATTTTCTACAACTAATTTAGACAAAATAAGAATTGTACACTATTTAAGATCAAATAATATGTAATTAGTTTTTGTTTATTTATTGAACAGGTTAATTTACCATGGAGCAAAACTTTATTCAAATACTACTTCAACTCAATTTTGTTTAACCTTATTTTTATTTCCATCAAGTTAGATTAGTATCTAACAAGTTTTGACGAACAATATTCTTAAAATATTAAAAAAATTAAATTTAATTACGAATTAATCCATACATTTATATCTATAATTTAATTTTGGTTCCTATATATATATATATATATATATATATATATATATATATATATATATATATATATATTAATCTCAATTGAATTATAATATTTATTAAATAAAACTAATTTGGTTTCTTCTTGATGTTAATGTTATTTGAAAGTATTACTTATCAAAATTTAATTTATCCTTCATTTTGAATTGAATTTATCTTCTACTATTTTCCTTCACCTTCCACTACATATTTATTTGGCATCATTTTAAGATAATAAAACACTATCATATCAAAAGGGTAATTCTATGCAATTCCAAAAATAAAATGTAATTCATGGATTTGAATCTCTCTTTGAAAATATCAGTTAACACTCAAAACTGATATGAATAAAAATAAAATACAGATAAATTTCTTTCGGATACTTCAACTAGAAATCTATAATTTTTTTGAATACTTGAAATAAAAACTAACCATATATTAAAATTGAAGGCAAAAAAAAATCTTATCTTTATTACGAGGTGATAGCATATAGGAGTAAATTACAATTAAATTGTTTTCGATAGACAATGGGGATTTTTATTTTTATTTATTTTGATTTGTTTTGTGCGAGAGTGGTTGGCACGTGGAGAAGGTTACCATAGGATTCCGAAGGTTATGATGAAAGAATATTATTATTAACAGTATATTGTAAAACATAACACATGTCCAAAAAATGGAGCTATTTATTTATCTTCCTTTTTCAGTAAGTCCTTGTTGGAAGACCCATTGCCAACCTAGCACTTCCATGATGGGACATCACAACCACATTACCAAATCTTCACTTTCATTTCATTGGGCCATACTCCCCTTCACCATCTACTCATCATCATAATTTTTTTTAAGTAAAGTTTAATTATTCAGATTATACCCATTTTAGTAAATGTGTCTTAATTTGTTATTCAGTTTTAAAAAAGTGTCAATTGTATCTTAATTTTTGAAAAAGTGTAGTTGACTAAAGTTGTTAACACTTTTTTAAAAATGGGTACCAGATTGACACACCTCTATCAAAGTGGGTACCATCTCAGTAATTAAATCTATCTTTAACCCTAATAATAATTATCATTACTATTCTTTAAAAATAATAGAGTTAAATATCTTATTGGTCCTTCAACTTTTAGTGAAAATTAAAATTAGTCCCTCTTAAAAATTTTAAACCAATTTAATCTTTTGTTTTTAGAAATACGTAGATTTAGTCCTTTAAACCAATTTTTTTAAAGTTTATTTGATGTTTTAAACATGTTTGTCAGTTAATATTGAATCAAACATGTATTATTATAATTGTATTTTTAATTGTTCAAATGATGTAGAAAAACTTATAACATTGAGGAAGGTGTGTGTGAACTGATTGAGATGTGTTAGAATTTGTTGTATTATGGTGAAGGTCTCACATGGGTCCATGCAGACCATGATCCAAAGCAAGTTTGCAGACACAATTTTATTTCATAAAAAGTTTGGTGTCTATGAATAAAAGGAACATGACCCCAATTGTTAGACAAGTCAAACCTAGGGGCCATTTTTTTTAGCATAATTTGGTGTTTATGAAACCTAATTCATTGCAAATAATGTTATTTTAACTCAACTTTTCCAAAATCACTTTTGAGTGATGCTTTATCGCTTCTCATCTCGTCTTTTTCCTCACAATAATATTAGAATGTCAAGTGAAATTAACTACTCATTATTCATTGTAACAAATAAGGGTAACTAAAGGTGGATTTATTTCTTTTTCATGTATATAAATGTTTGTATTCATTAATAAAAACATAAAAATGAAATTTGTTGAACTTAATGTTTTGGAAGGGGGACATAGATGGAGTAAATGAAAGTTTGTTATGAATACACAATTGTTCAAGAGAAATTTATCATTTAACAAAATATAATACACCGGTTGAAATGAATATAATTACAAAACTTGAATTTGTATGAACCAGCAAATTAAGATAATAGATTAATCAAATATTGTTGGGTAGTAATAAAAAATAAACTGAAATACGTTATATTATAATGTATTATTTAATTGTTATAAATATATTCGTTTACAAAAATATATTTAGATATTTTAAAATATGGATTGTAACTAAAATAGTCCATAAAACTCCTTCATTGTCATTCCTATGTTATTTAAGGGATACAACTCTAAGAAATAAGATTGATTTTGTTTTTTTTTACTCATACGCTCACTCTTCACTTAATTACTCATCGCGTGAACGTCCTTGTAACATTTGAACGATGCACTTGTTTCATCATACACAGCAAGTTTCAAAAGCAAAAGATGCATTGTTCACTAATGTTTTAGCGATCATGATATTGTTTGAGCATTGACATGTAACTCTATGTTCTCATATGTTTCAGAAAGTCATACATCACTGTCAAGACTAAATGCTTGAGCATCATTTACACTAATGAGAGAGAATTGTCTCAATTTCTCTTGAGCTTCAAGTCATCATTTGAGCATATGTGACGATGTTTGAGAAAGAGTGAGTGGTGCATGTAATCATAACTCGTTGTTTGAGTGTCACTTAAGTGATATGTTATTGCTTAAGTAATATCAACTTAGAAAGCATATATCACAAACAATGAAGAATGCGACTTATCATTTAACACTTATGATTTAAAAAATTTCAATTATATTGGTAATAAGATTATACCAATAAACAATATTGTATATCCTTTACATCATTCCAACCTTTTATATGCAAAGATTAACATATAAGTTACTAAGTGCATATAAATTCAATAGCCACACCACACATCTAAATAATCATTCAATTAATTAATACTAATGTTAACTTTCCTTATCTAGAGATAATGTGTTTACTTAACAACTCTTCTTTATAAATTTTAAAAGATTCAACTAAGATTTCACTAAGTCTCCAAATATCAAACTTTACACCAACAATATCTCCCTTTTGCAAAACACCAAGCAGGAAATGAACTATTTACCTTAATCAAGAATCTAAATAGTCATACTTGATCCTCACCTTACTACATCTTCAAAATTGTAAGTTATTCTTTAACTTAAAAAGGAGAAATAGACATTTTAAAGAGACACCTTAAACCATTCTTAAAGTTGGTCCTCTAAATTTTTTCTTCACTTGTTACTTGACTCTACTAACATAGAATGAAAAATAGTGAGTTTGTTTTTTATAGAGAGAAGCGAGAAAAAAAAAACTAAAAACGTTGTCTACAAAGAAATTTTTGAAACTCTTTAACAAAAAAGATATTCTAAGTATGTTAGTCAATATTTGTGATTCTTATTTCAACTTATTCAATTGTTCAAATATAGATAAATTTACTGAAATTAACTACAATGATGAAAATTACATATCATCCTAATCATGGTGGTTGTCTTATTCAAATTACACGTTATGAGGGATGAAATACCTTTTGTCCACCAATCAAAATGGTATTCAATGTTTATCATATTTTTGTAAACACTAATTTCTTTTTGATTATGTTGTCCATTGATTACATAACATGGATGACACAATATTTTTATACATCATACACTTCACAAATTAAAAATACGTCATTTTTTCATCATAAATATCATTATATATCACTCATTGTTTATTGTACGGGTAGAAAAACTAATAAAAAAAATATACCTATAACCATTCTTAAAGTTGACCCTCTAAATTTTCTCTTCGGTAGCTATTCGACTCTCCTAACATAGAACCAAAAATAATGAGTTTTTTAATAAAGAGAAACGAGAAAAAAAAAATAGAACAAAAAGACATAATAGAAGAAAACTTACAATTTCAATTTACTAAGAGCACCTCATGCTCTTACTATGTCTACCCCCATTTGTTTGGAATCTATTTAAATCTCTAACCCACCTCTTCAAGGTCCAAATTGTTTACTAACCACACCATCTATATTTATTTTTATCATCTCTCAACTTAAACACTACTATCTTCCTTCAACGGAAAAACAAAAACTAACCCATACAAAATTGAATTAAAGCTTATAAAGATAATATAAATTTAATCATCATTTCTCAAATTATATCACACATTTATATTAACATCGAACAGAAAATTGTTAAAGTCAAACTCACGTTTTGAAGGGAAATTTTTTTTTTTTTTAACTATTACTACTTTTTTAACAATTAAACTCGAGAATAAGAACCACATAATTTTGTAATTTTAATTAATATAAAAAGTTAAATTACTGACATTTATTTATAGAATATAATGTCCCAGTACTACTTGCATATTTATCACTGGACCAAGAGTGGTCTTTACAGCACTGCAGTTAATGCATTAAATGAAATTTGTTGTGGATACAATTAAATCACAGCAGAATGGTTACAGTAATGAGTATTGTACGATCAATTTTTAAAGTTAAGAATAGTCATGATTCTTTCCGGTGTGGAAAATAAAATATAGTAGAACAACTAGTTTATTTTTGAACTAAATATAGTTAGTTTGAGTGAAATTTTAAATTAGCCGAAACTTGCAAATATTTAGAGGTACGTAAATATATTTTTTTAATTAAATTTTGTTAAATTTATTTAATATTTTAAATACATTTTTGTGATTAATATGAAATGAATGATGTCAAATAGGATAAATAACATTGACTTATATCATTAAATGCATTTGAAATATCAATTAAATTTAACAAAATTTGATTAAAAAGATCAAATTTATACATTTCTAAATTTGAAACTAGATTAGGACAAAATTTTAAAGAGAAACTAATTTTAGTTTTCACTAAAAGTTCTAAAGGTGCCCCTATGACTAGGATTTCCTCTATTTGAGTATTGTTAGCTCTATACATCAGATGGATGTTACAACCGCATTTTTAGATGGTGAATTAGAGGGAGAAATTTATATGACTCAACCTCAAGAGTGTGTTGTTCCTGGTCAAGAAAATAAAATGTGCAAACTTTCAAAAATTTTGTACAGGTTGAAACAAGCACCAAAACAGTAGCATGAAAAACTAGAAAGTGTCTTACTTTGTGATGGTTTTTCACCTAATGATGCTGAAAAATGTGTATACTCTAAATGTAAAATTTGTGATTGTGGCATTATATGTTTGTATGTCATGCTAATATTTGGTACATGCATTAATATATTCTATAACTAAATTGTTTCTAGGATCTAAATTTGAAATGAAAGAGATAAGTGAAGTCAATGTGATTTTAGGTGTTATAATCATAAGGAAAGGAGATAGTATATTACTACCCCAAGAACAATACATTGAGAAACTTCTTAAGAAGTTTGAATATTATGAGTACCCCTTATGATGCTAACTCTAAATTAAAGAAAAATAGAGGATAGTTTATTTCTCAATCTTAGTATACCTAGATAATTGGGAACTTATTGCATATGTACACTCAAAGCCCAAATTAAGAGCATTGGGATGCAGTTGCAAGACTTATGAAATACCTAAGAAGTTTAATGGATTATACCATTAAATATAGAGGATTTCCTACTATACTAGAAGGATATGATGATGCTAATTGGATCTCTGATTCATAAAAGACAAAATTCACTAGTGATTATGTATTCACACTTGGAATGGTGTGATTACATAGAGATCAACCAAACAAACAATTATTACAAGATCAACAATAAGAATTGAGTTTGTTGCTGTCGAAATGACTAATAGTGAGATTGAGTGGTTGAAAAGCTTTTTAGCAAACATTCCACTAGGAAAGAAACTAAACTCATCTATGCCAATACATTGTGATTGCCAACAGACAATAACAATAACTAAAAACAATAATTGCAATGGAAAAAATAGATATATACAATTTAAAATGCTATTTAATACGTAAAAAAAATTGAGTTAAAAGAAGTATATTCTAAACCAAATTTAGGAACTATGAATATATTTAACTTTTTCTTTTTTAACTTTTCTGTTCTAAAAGTGTGTGCGTGGAGATTCCTAATCTCACTTCCACAGGATTTCATTAAGAAGAAATCTTTCACTTTTAAGAAAATAATAATTACAACTAACAAAGATAGTATCATAACTCATTGGTATCAAATTTTCTCGGTGTTTCTTCTGACAAGAAGATAACATGTTGCAATGCAACAACAATAATAATAAGGACGAAGAGGAAAGTTAACCAACAACAATAGTCAGATCTATACAAACCAAAATGTTTGTTGGAAGCTCTACTCAGGTAAGTGTGAACAGATGACTTCCCTAAAAAAAATTCCCTGAAACTATTGCTATTACACCAACACATTTAGTCTAGGCAACTGCAACTTCTTCATCTTCAAAACTAAGATTTAATGTCTGCAATTTAAAGCCTGAACCTTGTATGGTTTCTACCAGACCAGAAGCCACACCTGTAGCTTGAACAGTTGTCTGTTTCTTCAACTGAACCATAACACAAAGCCATTAATGACATTGCACAAAAACTAAACTCATTCAAGGATGTTTACTTAATAGATTGACATATTCTACAAAAAAAAAAAAAAAAGCTTAATGGCAAGGTATTAGGATTCAGGAATAGGATGTGTCTCAACAATTCAACTCTGGCATTACTATTTTCAAATTTTCAATTCTATTATGGTGCCAACCAAGCCTGTAAGAAAATTAGTTTAACTCATGTTGGAGTTCATCCTTTAAAAAATTAAGCTTTGTGGCAATTGACAATTCCATTGAAGTGCTTGAAGCATACCTCTAAAATTGCAAGTCCCTCAGAAAGCTGAACCTTCAAATCAGTAACACCTTCTGTGTCCTAATGTACAGTGAAACCATGATAACCAAGTGTTAAGGATAACAAGAAAAGTTTCCCAGAGACAATGACATGATATGTTTCAGAGGAATGATTTTAATAAAACAAGGACATGAATCATAGGAATTGTTGCTGCTATGTTCATTAAGGAACCAATGGAAAAATAACAGCATGGGAAAACATATGAAGATACACGTCACCAAAGTTATTTACATCAAGTTTACACTCACATTGAAGCAATTGAGAAAAATAAAAGATTCAAAAGATCATAGAGATACCTCTAAAGCTTTGGTTAAAGCAGGAATAGCTGATTCACTCAATGTTCCCTCTGCCTTAATATATGCATAAAGTACACAGTCAGTCTCAAGAAAAGTGATACAATTACAAACAGAAAATGTATCTACTTTAAGATCCAATTGCACAACTTTTTAAGGGGAAAAAATAATTCTAAAACACTAGAAACTACGACTTAAAGCTATGATATCTAATCTGTTATAGATTTCGACAGCTAAAATGTTGATTAGTGTGAGAAATATTTTAGGCCTTAGTTCATTGGCCCGAGATGGGAGGGCACTAAGGTTAGTTATTGAATAACCATCAATCTACGCTTTGAATGATATTGTGTCAAACACGTTGGAACAACTCTGATCCAGGAGCTTATGCTGGTTTTAAAGTTAAGCAACTTGAATCGAAAATATCATTGCAGCAAATGAGTTATTATAGAAACTGCTTATATAATAAGTACAACCAAGGTTGTTTAACCATTATAAAAACATTTTCAAGTCAAAACTAGGGTTCCTTCTGTGAATGAAGAGACAAAATGAAACCAACTAAAATAAGTGAGTGGTTAAATCAATTCTTGCCTTCCAACACTCTTAGGACATGGAAATTACCCTCCCTACTGATCCTTAAATATATATTTCACTTCATTGACTGTTAACTCGGACTAATTTGAACAAAGAAATGCATATATCAACGTCTTAAGTACTAATCTTCATTTGTTGGGACTAACACAATGATGTTATATCTTTCATAAAGTTTGGTTCTTTTCACGCTATATGAGATTAGTGTGGTTATTTATTCTAATTTACACGACTTGGTCCAGTCTAGATTTGCAAAGACACAGCTTGTCCTATCCATGTTCAAATTTGATGCAATCCCCTTATAATTTTAACACCCCAATTGCAGGAAAATGACACTGATCGAGTCATTGGGTTGAAAAAAGATCAAAATTTGTGACTTGGGTAAGTGAGCAAAATTCATGAAAACTTCAATCCAAAGCCACATTGACAAAAACACATTGTTGTACCTGAAAGAACATGGTGAGAGTGTCTGATGGGGAAACTGGAACCACAACAGGTTGCTGTTCCGAGGATGATGGTTCTTCACTCTCATCAGCGTTGAGTTCTTCTTGCTGGGTTTCTTCTTCCACTGCCTTCACCACGCGCTTCTTAATCGTTCGTGCCTTCAGAGACGAACTGCGAGTGCGCAAGGGGAAGCTGCAAAAGACAAAGGAGGGAGAAGAAGATGAAGAAGAAGGGAGTGTTGAAGAAGAGGGGCGAATGGAGTGCAGAGAGAAAGATGAGAACAGTGTCGCCATTTTCAAACACAGTCTCAGAAAAGAGAAGTTCCTGTTCTTATTTCGCACCCTATCTATATCTATCTATTTATCCAAACCAGAAAACAACCTTGTATTACAACACATAAAAAAACTAATAATTGTTTAATGTTTTTTTATTTTTTATACATTTATAAATATTTTAACATCAATAATGTTTACTCACCTAAATTTTTTTTCTTCACATTTTTCATTAGTTTCTGTATTTTATTTACTCAGATTTTTATTTTCAGAAACCAATATTTGAAGAAACAAAAAATATAATCTTTAAAAAAGAAAAAATTTAAGTAACGAAATCTTAAAAACCAGTAGTTTTCAATTATGGTTTAAATTTTAACTTTTTAGCCCAACTTTTTCGATACCGTCGTTTATGAATCCAAATTAGATTTATTGGTAGAAGAAAGAAAAAGAAAAAGAAAAAGAAAATATGGTTGCTTGTAGATAATAATGTCGAGAATGAAAGAAAAAATGTCGGATCAATTTAATAATTCATATGGTTATAAAACTTATTATGTTTTTACTTCATAAAATCTGAAAATGAATCTGATTTTGGTTTCCCATTGTTTTATAGAATATTTTAGTCTCTTAAATTAAGAAAAAATCTTTTAAATTGACTGTTTGAGGTCTACAATGGTTTTAAAAAACAATTTAATCTCTCAAATTTAATATTAATAAATTAAAAACACATTTCTTTCAAATTTAAGAAATTAAGATTATTTTAACTTTCGAAAGATGGATTCATTCCAAATTTCAGAAACTGAAAATATAGTTGAACCTTAAATAAAATTATAAACCACTTATATTTTAATACTCTAAAGAATTTTAAGTAGTAGTACTGAACAATTATCTCTATGATCCTACCTGATCTCAATATAACACTATTTAAGTTTTCAATTACTCAAATGATCCTACCTAATTTCAATATAACAAGTGAATTAAGACAGAAAATAATCAGACTCAAACACAAAAAACGCAAAAATTTACTTACAAGACTTTATTACATTATATGAGGCAACACCATCTTAAGCAATTTCACATTCACTTCTCTTTTCCTTTAAAATTCACACAAATCCAGTTTCTCAAATCCATCTTAAAAAACAAACAGAAGCTGAATCATGTCATAGCACATTGACCAACAAAATTTCCAACAGTACTTCATCAGTGGCATGCAGTTTCCCAAGTCCACTGTACCTAAGACATTGCCTCTGTACAGAAAAAGGTCACCAACAGCTAGAACGCAATTAAAGCAATTGGCAATCTTCTTGAACTTCACCAGCTGCAAAGTTTAGGAACCAGACACAAAAATAAAATTTATACAAGGCTAAGTAAGAGGTTAATGGTTTATTCTACCTTATAGCAAAACTTTAAAGTTTTACAGGGAAGAGCCTTGAGACTAACCTTTGAGATTTATGGCCTGGTTTGCTTGAGCATCAGCTTCAGAGTTATATTCCTAAAACATCAATTGAAGAATAAGTTTCTAACTTGTAAAGTTGCAAGTAAATTCTAAATATACAGCACATGATAAAGTACTACCCTAAGAACATGACTGATCTTGAATGAAAGAAACTTATTCTTCAACTCCTTGGCCTCACTGCACAAGGAAGCCATATTCGGGTGTTTGATTTTCCATAAACCTTGAATCTGTTGCAAAGTCAATCGTATAAGAAGGTGAACTGGTCACGAAATGTATATAAACTAAAGAGCAATTGTTGGTAAATCCCAATTCAACTCAATTATCAGACCATTAGGAAGGAATGACTTCATGAATCCAAAGAACCTTTCATTGTTAGGAACTATACTTGTTACTTCAAATTTCAAATGTGTGTGCAAGATATTTATTTAATAGTTAAAGTAATTTTCTTTTATCACCATCCAGACGCTATTTCAGTACTGAAACACAGGATAACGTGGTAGAGAACAAAAGGGGAAATTTTGACAAGTACTAAAAATATAACAAACCTGGTTGCAGACAAGAAGAGAGTCTCCTTGGACAACAATGTGCTTATATCCTTTCTTAAGGGCACATTTCAATCCTAGTATTAAACTTCGATATTCAGCAACATTATTTGTTTGAGTTCCCACTCCTTCACGCAATCGATAGACCTAAGCAGAGACCTAATAGTTAGCTATATTCTGTAAAAAAGTATAACAAATAACCACAAGAATTTTCGCAGATAGTAGAGACCTTGTTCCCATCACGCAGTACAGCTCCTGCACCAGCTGGTCCAGGATTTCCTTTGGAAGCACCATCAAAATGAAGGGTGCACGAAAGCTACAAAAGACAAGCAAGATTTCATCGTCACTGTATAGTTACAAGATCGTTACTTTCAGGCATGCATGAATTAATGATAGTATAGAATGCTTGAAATTTTAGAGTAGCATGAACAATAAATTAAGAAGCCTATGAATGCCTGAAAAGGAGTTAAATAAAACAGCAAAAACTTAAGTATGTTTCAATCTTATAACTACAAGAACATACATATTTATTATCACTTGCAGATAAATTAGAAAGAAATAAAATCAAAGAATTGCTATGAAGCTGAAATAGTCACCAATTACAAAACACATTACCAAGTAAAGTATAAATTGTGTGGACATTTGTAAAGTATAGTATGTACAGGCACTTCTATGATGATGTAGAGTGTGAATGCCAATATTAGCAATTAGCAATGCAAAACATAATCAAACAGGCTTACAGAAGTAGACAACTTTGCTTGGGATCCACCTAGTGCATGATCTGACTGTGAATTTGTTCGGAATGAAGATGATCCAGCTAGCTTCTGCACAAGAAAGGAAAAGAACTAGTTAAATTAAGCTCATTAGTTAAATTAACTAAACTTGAGCAAAATACTATTCAAATTTGTCTGGTTCATGACTAACTAGCAAACATTATGATAACTAGCAACCATATGTTAAATTTTTAAAAGAGTACATAAGTAAACATTATGATATTTATGTAAGTAATTCCCAACTCCAGTCCTTGACATTGTAAGCACTGGTTATGATAGTCCCTAACCAAACAAAGTCATTTCAGTTTCAACTGCCATTTTTGCACAAAAAGTGCAAGTTTTACAAATTGGTGGACCTAACCAAATAGTTCATGAACTTAAGTAAACCCAACTTGAGTTGAAAAACTTGGTTCTTATAAAACTCAACTCGAGTTTGAATCAAACCAAATCTTATTGAGTTGAGCTGTGCTAAGTTCAGTTTGACTTAACCCATTTTCAATCCTAGCTCCAAATATGTGCTTCACTTAAATCTATAGCGTTTCTTGAGGAATTTAAGTGCAATTTCCTGTTCAAGGATGTGGAATCGTTGATAACTTACGCCAGTGTCAGGCTGAATAGCTCCTCGCAAGTTCCTTGATGAGGAACTCATGTCAAAAGTTCTTCCTCCAGCAGAATATGGATCCTGCAAAAAAAGCCCATCTCCTCTTGAAGTCAAACTTTTTTCAATTGCAACCAAGGTAGTTAAAATCAAAATAAAGTAGTTAAAATCAAAATTATGAGTAGGATTCCGAGAGGTTAACAAAATCATAAAATCGTAACACAAATCATAAATTCTTAAGTTTACATTTAATTGGATTTGGGTGAAAAGATGCACTTGCACACAATGCAAGCTACATGGAGAGTAGAGATGTTTGTAAGTTACAAGAGTCTTAATTGCATTTTATTTTAATTGAAACGCATTAAACCAAGAAGGTGAATAGTACAGAAAAAATACCCTTGATTTTTAGTTGATTAAAATAAAACCCAATTAAGGCACTTGTTACTTACAAACATCCATTGGGTACCCAATTAAATGTAAAATTAAGAAACTCATAACCTCTAGTGTACATCTCTTCTTCTCCCTACGAAATCCAAAGTAAAATATACTATTCGTGATACAACCTCAAGTTTAACTACCTAGTAAAAAACATGACCTTAAAAAACCTTTAGAAGTCCTTAAACTCTACAGTTAAAAAAATGAATTCATGACAAAATTACCATCCAACATAAAATGCAACGAAATAAAAGTTTCAACAAAAAGTTCAAGTTAACAATATCACAAAAAATGGTTTTCACCCCATACACAAGGAAAATTTTCGAGTATTACAGAACAACGGAAATAAGAAGGGTTCCTGAAACCTGATAAGGACAAGCAAGAAGGCTTCCAAATAGCCCCTCATTCACATCAGCAGCACTAATAGAATACGGGGCTCCCTTAAGCCCATGTGCAGCAAGGTATTCCTCAGTTTCCTGAGGTAAAGAATACCCTTTGTAAATACTTAGAGAGTCACTAGATACCTGCATGGAGAACGCAAATACTCAAATAAGAATACCCCCAACTTCTATAGTAATCAAAACATAAAAATAAAAAACAAAAACTTGCTGGAACTCAAGAAATAAAAAACCAAACCCAGAAATATAATGCATATTCAGCGTAAAGAATTAGGCCTTGTTTGATTCTCTTCTAACTACTGATTTAAAAACTACTCCATAAAACAATTCCACTCAAGTCAACAATCAATTTCTAATCCAAAACCTATGAAGTTATGAAAATTGTTTCTAAAACCACTGTTAAACAAAAAAAAAAAAAGCCAAGTTTTCTCATCCTCCTGAACTACTTTCTTCAAGTGCTCTATCCAACAAGAAAATAAAACTTTTAGGAAACAAAAATGTACTCAAGAGACAAACAAATTTTAGAAAACAGATAACAGTTCTTAGAATCAATAATAATTCAAAGCCTAAATTTCCAAACTACAAAACACAGAGGCTTAGAAATGCGCCCCTACCCAAATGCAGAAAAATACCAAAGACGAAAACAATGCAACATGAAAGAAAGTAACAAGGTGGGGAGATGACATACAGAAGACGTAAGTAACTGTTGGATGTCACTCAAAGACTTGTAAATGCCAACAACGTCCCCTTTCTTTACAACATAGAAAGCATCTTTCTCCTCCTCGGACATTGCAACAACACTGCAACTATTCACATTCACAAAGGTATGATTTTTAGCAGAGAAAAAAAAACATCGTGCGAACAGATAACCCCAAAATTTGAAGCAAAACATTATACAGTGAACAAAGAAACCCAGTTGCAGAATGAACCACTTCCAAATTACCAAGAATTTGAAAAGGCACAATTTCGAACTTCCTGTTTTTTTTTATTTTGACGTGACGTTATGTTGAGTAACAGCGACAGAGTGAGAAACCATGTCAACCAAAAAGTTCTAGTGATCAACCATGTACTATGTCATGCGTAGCACAGTGTAGGTGTTCGGAACAAAAACGTAAGACCCAATTGTACATTAAGGCCCATTTAAGTGTTAACTTCTAGTGGACTCCTACTGGATCTATAAGCCCATATCAATCAAGATTTTAAGCCCAATATTGAATTTTTTTTTTTAACAAAAAGAAAAACCCTAAACTTGGTTTAATTTTGAAGACAAGTTGAACTTGACATTTTCTCTCTCCACTCCTTACTTTCTTATATAAAAAATAATAATCAATTCCAAAATAAATTATAAATCATGTAACTTTAAAATATAGTTATAAATTACAAGTTTTAATCAAATTATATTTAAGATGGTATAGTACAAAACAAGAAATACAACTTTAAATTACATAATCTAAAATATATTCCGATTTATAAAGCTCCTTATATAATCTAATATTTAAAATATAATTTTGAAAGTTCATTGTTAGTTTTGAATTACGTAATGTATAAACCATTATTAAAATAATTATTATAAACTTTTAGAAACACCAAGTTCGAAATGTATTATTGGATAAACTTTCCTAGAATCTATTCATCACACATAATCTAAAAAGAAGTGTATCATTTGATAAAATTTTCTTTATCAAGGTTGATTATGTTCTTTACAATGACATCACCTAAAAAGTGTAATTAACTTCAAAGAATGTACTTCATGTTATCAATAACAGATTATATTTCAGAACACAATTTGCAAAAAGGTGGGAGTTTAATGTACACTGTTAATAATAACAGATGCAATGGAGAGAAAATGTTACTCATTCCACAATCTGTTCTGAAAGATAATAAATACAGTTATGTTCCAACAAGATTCTCTCAATGATCCTAAAGCTTTACATAAGTGAAAATCCACAACAAGCCAATAAATCACCACTCCCTGACAAAGTCTTGGGAAAAGAAATAAAAAAATTTAATTTTGTTTGTCTATGATATCATGATCCTCAATGCTTATTATTGTTCTTTATATGGAACAATCAACTTTACTCTATATCTCATTTCTTGGCAGCTGCTATGTAATCTTACGATTGTGTCTTGAAGAACAACTTCAACTGAAATCTGGACTCAACCAAGTATTGATGTAAAACACAAGTGAAAAAAATTTGCAATCTTTGTTTCATTCAGCTAACTTGTTCACCGATCAAGTCCAAACCCATTACGAGAAATGACAATCCTTGGAAGAGCAAAAAGTAGAAGTGAACACCATGTGCTGACATAAGGCTTCTTGCAGATGCTGTGAGCAAAAGAAGTGCAAGTGCAAGCTCCTTCCTGTAGAGTCTGTTTCTTTTTTTCTTTGAAGGGACTTCTTCTGATTGCTTGAGTTTTCCTAACAGTTCCAAGCCAGACTCTGAGTGTCTTCTGAGAATCTTTTCTTCATTTGAAGACTTTGATTCTCTCTCAGCCAAGGCTAACAAATCTGACTCAGAGGATCTCCCTGTCTTCTTTGTCACTACCCACTCATAGGCACTTCCTAGCTGGAAAAGTCCAGAAATCATGGCATTGAACTTTGTGACTGACATGGTGTTCTCAAACAGAAGATAAGGAACTAGGAAAGGGACAGATTTTGGGGCTGGAAGGATGTTCAAGAAAGACATGAAAATGGGGACATAACATATCACCCAAAGGGGTAGTTCAGACTCAGGGATGAACATAGTCAAGGGTAGTATGATGCAAAACAAGGTGAATGAGTAGAAGGGAAGTATAAGTTTCCTCAATAGGAAGAACAGAAATATCAAATTAGACTTCTTCCAGACTGATATCTGCATAGAACAAAATCAAATAAGAACTCAGAATTACGAACATATGATATATAAACATTGAGTAAATAGTGTAGGCACTTATTTTTTCACTCTCATCATCCAATTACAATCAATCATATATGATACGTTTGTTTATTTTTCATATAGCTACTTCAAAAGTCATGCTAATGACACAGTGACAGACCTATGTGTACACGAGAGTGTGGTGCAGGTGCAACCCTGGTTTTGTTAAAATTAGTACTAAGTATCTAACAAATTTTATTTTGTCCCTCCTAGTCTTATATATTTGAGCCCTTGAGCCCCCGCTGTTCTATGATAGATCTGTGTGTAATTGAGAGTGTACAAATATACTATTTGACTTGCTTCATTGACTTAGGGTCTTAGATCCGTCACTGGTCTGAGATCCGTCACTGGTCTGACAGTATAATTTTTACACAAATGTTCAATAGAAATTAAAGTCTTGAAAAAGAAGGGAAAAGTAAGAATACCTTGGAAGTTAATATTGCAGGAAGGCACAGTCTGAAAAGCTGCATTGGACCAGAGTGCCAACGATGTTGTTGTTTCTTATAAGCTTCATAAGACTCTGGTAATTCACATAGAACTTTGACATCATTAAGGAAGATAAACTTCCATCCATTCAGATGAGCTCGGACAGCTATGTCCATGTCTTCAACTGTGGTCCTCTCCAACCACCCTCCTGATTCCTCCAAAGCCTTTATCCTCCAAACTCCAGCTGTTCCATTGAACCCAAAGAAATTCAAGAAATAGCCATTAACCTGTTGTTCCACCTCAAAGTGAAAGCACAGGTTAATGTTCTGGAGCCTTGTCAGTAGATTCTCATCTTTGTTCACAAAGGACCATCTAGCCTGGACCAGCCCCAAGTCAGGTTTTCCCTGAAAAAATGAATCATGAATTAATTTATCACTTGTTTACACTTTAGACCATACCTAGAACACTTTTTTCCTTTGTCCTTATGAGGGTTAAAGTATCATCAGTGCCTACCTTGAAATGTGGAATGGTTAGTTTGAGGAAATCAGGATTGGGCTGAAAATCTGCATCAAAAATTGCCACAAATTCGTAGTCTTTAACATAGTCACATGACATTGCAGACTTAAGATTCCCAGCTTTATACCCAGTTCTAATCAATCTGTGCCTGTACACAATGTTGACCCCTTTCTCTTTCCAAGAAGCAACCTCCTCTTTGATGAGCATCTGTAAATTTCCATCATCCGAATCATCTAGCACTTGAATCAAGATTCTGTCTTTTGGCCAATCGAGTTGAGCAACAGCACCAATGGATTGGGAATAAACCTTAATCAGATAAAAAACAACAACAATCAAGTTGAGCAGCAGCACCAATTGGCTGGGAATAAGCCTTAATCACATAAAAAACAACAAAAATAATGATTCAGATTCTCAAGTAAAACTGGGAAATCATGAGCCTGAACTAGTTTGCTTAAGTACAAATCATAAGGATATTCTAATTTTCAAATTTAAGCCAGACATAATCATAATCATAGTCTTAACCAAAATGTTTATCATATTCAGCAAGTAGAAGCATTGATTCGGTTACCTCTCTCTCATTGCACATGGGAATCTGAACAAGAACCATTGGAAAGTTTGAGGGGTCCTCAACATCACAAGCATCTGCATCAATGGTTGGCTTCAACTTCTTGTACTTGATCCAGAAGCATCCGATGCAAAGAACAAGGCGATCCAGAGACTGAATCAAGAAGAGCACAATGCAGAACTTGGAAACAAGCAGAACAAGAGGAGCAACATAGTCTTCCCTGAAAGAGAGCCAAGCCATATAAGACCATTGCAGCAGACCCTGAACCTCCCAAGGATGAATCATGTGCAAGTTCCATCGGTTGAAATGAGCAATGATCTCTATCACCAAGCCTCCAATTGAGAGAGCAAGAAAGACCTTGATGAACCTGTACAACCTCCCTCTACTCTTAGGACCCTCGTCGCTCATGTCAGCCAGTGAAACGCGCTTCTTCACCAAAGCAACAGTGGATTTGAGACCATTGGTCAACCACGACAAACATGTCATAACTCTGTGGAGTTTAAGGAGAAGAAACCACGTGAACTGCTTGCGGCTCGTGGCTTTCTGCTTCTCTGGGAACATGGGAGAGTCAGAATCATGAACTTGCAACAAGGTGTAGTTGTTGGTGCTGGATTTCTCAGCTGTTGTTACAGCAGAATTTGGTGCCATCACTCTCTTTTTCTCTCAATTCCGTGTAAGTTCTCGGGAAAGAGAAGAAAAAAAAATAAGATTTTGGGAAAAGGGTTAATGCTCGCTCACCAATCACAGTTGAAGCTAATCAATCAATCAGAGATACCTTCCCTCAACATCAAGAATGTATCAAAATCAAAAAACAAAAAACTCAAAAGGGTCATTCCCAGATGAGACTTTTTCCTCTGTTGTTTGCTTTCTCAAGCAAATCTCAGAGCTTCTGATAAATTCTGAGTTTAGAGTTTAGCAGAGAAAGACACTTTGAGGGGCTTAAACTAGGTATTAATAGTGTTCATAGTAACAACCATAGCTTAAAAATATGATTTTTTTATCATGGGGTGAAACTTGAGAACAAGAATAAATTGTACTCTCTTTATTCTTTGGATGTGTCTCATTTGAATGGTTAAATTTGAAGAATTTGAGGTAAGGAAGGTGAAAGAACAGGCTGGCACGTTGAGCAATGTTCAGTAGACACGTAAAGAACCACACCATAACGAGTTACACCTCAATCACACCAGAAACTTTTTTCCTCTCATTGTGACAATAAGATACAGCTAAAGTGCAGATCACACCAGAGGGAAATGCTCGTTGTCTGCTGTAAACGAATCACCACAGAAATTTCCCTCACCACCCTCTTTCCTTCTCTTTTCGCATCATCATCATAATATTAATATTATTTATGATTTATTATAAATAATACGGTTAAATACGTTGCTGATATCGATTTAAAGTGAAAATTGAAATTATTCATCTTAAAAATTTTAAACTAATTTAATCTTTCAATTATTTAAATGTATAAATTTAATTTTTTTAACTAAATTTTGTTAAGTTTATTTGACGTTTTAAACCCATTTTATTATAATATTTTAGTTTGTTTACACTATCTTGATACATGTTAGTTGAGAAACGAGTTTAAAATTTCAAATAAATTTAACAAAATTTTGTTTAAAAAACTAAATCCACATATTTTTACAAATAAAGGACCGAATTAATTCAAAGTTTTCGAGAAACACTAATTCTAATTTTTACTCAAATAAACATTTATAACTTTAACTTAATAATAAATATTTATCCATGGTATTAATTCCTTTTAACAAATTCTTGATTTTGGGGACATTAGACTTTAATCAGGTTAAAATCTTATGGATCATAATGGAAAGAAAAATCCTTGATTAGAGGTAGTGAATTGGGTTTTTGCTATTTTATCATTTGAAATTTCCATAAATAAAACAATGAATACATGTCTTTTTATGGTATGATTTTATTAAAATTGTTTACATCCTCAATAAATAGATAAAGTGAAGAATAAGGTAATTGAAGTTAGTCAACTATGTGAAGAGAAATTATATAAAATAATTTGACAGTACATTGTAAGATTTTGAAAGGTCAAAACTGGACAACACAATCGCAAGATGTTTTGTAAATAATGTTTTTAATGTGGAAAAAGTTTACATAAATAAACATTGATATGTGTTATGAACTTATTATTACAAATTTAAATTTAACATATATAGACAAAAACGTGTGATTAGATGTGATTAGATGACAGCATAAGATTATTTTGTTCTGTGTAATTTACTTTTTATATTTAGACAATAATATTTTTCAATGGTTAATTTATAATTTAAACAGTTGTACAAATTATCTTATATGCATAAACTAACTTTAGAAAGAAAAAAAAGATAGTACATACACTCAAAATATAAAGAAATACAATCATAATATGTTATATAAAGTAAGTTTATTAATTTCTACTAATTGATAAGCATAAATTAGTGCATAAAAATTTAACTTTCCTGAAAAATTGTTAATTTTGTAATAATGATCTTAACAATCATAGAAAAATTGTGTGATTTGTTCACTACACTGACGTCTATTAAATTCATAACTAAATATGATTGTGCACAAAATATTTGTTTCTCAATTATTAGCCTTTTTTAATGATTCAGCCTAGAAAATTATTTATTATGAGATTGGTGGATTGCATTATCAACTATTTACTAAATTATAAATTATTATCGATCATTACATTGTTAAGAATTTTATGATTAAATATGTTTTTGTCCATTAATTTTCAATGAATTTTGAAATTAGTTTATTTTAAAAGTTTGGATCAATTTAGTCCTTTATTTATCGAAATACGTGAATTTAATATTTTTAATAAAACTTTGATAGGTTTATATGATGTTTGGTACGCATTTCAGGATTATATTTGAGTTATTTATGTTCTTTGACACATTTCATTTTTATTTTAATGGTAAGTTAAATATTATTATAAAACGTGTTTAAAATGTCAAATAAATTTAATAAAATTTAATTAAAATAACTAATTTTACGTATTTTAAAAAAAAATAACTAAATTAGTCTAAAATTTTAAAATGGACTAATTTCAGAATTTTCTGACGAATTCTAACCTTTTGAGATTTTATTATTATTATCTTTTTGTGTTATTTGAATTTGAATTATCAAATATTATATGTCTTAAATAGTTGTGTGCAATGTATCTATGTTTATATTATTTTTGTTGATAAGACATAAAGTGAAGCCAGATCATCCATAGTAGTCATATATGACAAATTGAGAAAAGAAAAAAAAATAAAAATTGTGCCTTTATCTGTGCCGTGTTTAAGGGTTTAATTTGATATATAGTCAAAAACAACCAAGAACAAGTTGACAAAAATGGAGTCTTCAACTCCTATTTTAATAAAACCAATTCACACCCAATAAAAATTAATGAGAACAAATAGAATAATGTGTTCTATCATATTATTAGAATAAAAAAATATTTTAACTTTCACCCATAATTAATCTTAACAAAAATTATAATAATAGCAGTAGTCAATTTTAATAAAATAAAATGAAAAATTTCGATTCAAAATATTTATAATAAAAACCTTCTTTAAGAAATAGAAGCATAAAAGAATCTGCAATGCGAGCAGAATTCACCAGATGAGTCAGTTTTGGATATTAGTATAATCCATAAGGAATATACCTATATAGTTAAATATAAACATTAATAATAATTTTGTATTAATTAAAAAATCAATAGATACACTGCCAAACATGAGATTAACTAATTTAGTTTTATTTTACTAATTTTAACTGGATTTTTTTTTTCTAAATACTTGTTAAAGCTTCCTATATATGAGACAAAAAATCTGTTGAAAATAAAATGTTTGAACTATATTATAAAGCATGTGTAGTATCCACTACTAATGTAAAGTTTCCATCAATTTGTTCAGAATGATGCTGCACAATTTCATTTTCTGCAGCTTCTAAATTTAGATATATTAACATCATCATCAAATGATATACTAATATGTTAATATAAATATAGAAGTTTATATATATATATATATATATATATATATATATATATTATATAGAATTTGTTTATTTGTAATAATAACAATTAATTAACATTATAATGGACAATGATAATATAAATTTTATTTCTTATTCTTATTTTATTCTCCTAGTTTAGTGTAAATTATTGATTTTTTTAAAGAAAAAAAATTAATTATATTTTTTATCTCTCAACTATTGCTATTTTTTTTTTCGTCCTCTATCTAAAGTTTGCACTATTTTAGTTATTGATATTTTAAATTGCATGGAATTTCAAACGTCAGAAACTAAAATAGTGCGACCTTTAAATAGAGGATGAAAATAAAAAATTAGCAATAATTGAAAGACGAAAAATATAATTAACAAAAAAAATAGTGTTATATTAATTAATAAATCACTATTAAATCACATTAGAGAATAAAGGATGAAAACAAAAAAATAGAAGTTATTGTCTATTATACAATAATATTAATTAGTTGTTATTATTATAAATAAACAAATTCTCACTGATCTAAGTATCTTAGGTCCCCACTAAGAAATTGATTTTAATGTTTGGCATAAAGTAGAACTATTGGATTGTAGAATTTTGAAAACTTAAAAGTTTTTATTTTTACAAAAACAGTCATATAAACGTGTTTTTTTTTTTTCATATGTTTCCAGTGAAAACATTAGACTGTGACATGGTTTGGTTTGAAAAGTGTGTCGGTGGAATTAGTTATCACGCGGTCTTGGTTATGAGTTGCTTAGGTTAGGTACGATATTCAACCAATAGTAAAACGTTGGAATCATTATAATTTATTTTTTTTAAAATAAAAGTCTAATTAAAAGAAAAAAAATGTTCAAAGGTTAAATATATAAAAAGAAAAGCTATATTGAAAAGAAATAAAGGAATTGACTATGTAAAGGTAGTGGGCAGTTAGAATAGTTTAAAAGAAAAATAATGAAAGTCTAAAAAGTAGTTTGAGAACAAAGATTTTTGTCTCTAATAACGTATCTGTCTACCTTAAAAATGGATAAGATAATCTATAATAACATTAATAATATTCAAAATTTTGGAAAAATATTTTTTTATCAATAACTAGGCTTTGACAATTCACTGTAGATATAAAATAGTCATAACAAAATTGTAATTTTATATTCATAAAAGATAAATAGAAAAAAAGGTAAAAAAAAATAATATCAAAGGAATGTAAAAACCTTTTTGTGTCCAGTAACTCTACTAACTAATGAAGTGTGTATGTTTAAAATGGATAAGATAATTCATAATTAATAATATTGGTAGTATTGAAAAATTTTAATGGAATTTTCTACCTTAATCATATATGAGTATAAATAACATTTAATTTTTAAAGTGATATACAACGGCAGACCTAATCCATGACAGGCTCCCCAAAATTTTTGAAATTTATTTTTTATATATATTTATTTATTTTTTAAAATTATATTTATATATTATTTATATTAAATTTATATTATAAAAAATTATAATAAAAAATAAAATAAAAAGTTTAATAGAGACATTGATTTATAAAAGAGATTACAATTTTTTTTCTATCTATAAGAACTTTCTATAATGTAAATTATCATGAAAATGTGTGAAAAAAAATAAATACAAAGAAATAGATTAGAAAATAGAGATTGAGGAACACATAAATTGAAATTGAAGTATACATTATCGGATGATCTCTCACATATCAAGGTCAGTATCTTATTATAATTTATATATGTTTACGATTCTTTTTAGGATGTTTCTCCCAAATTAAGTTTATTCCAAATGAGTATAAATCCTAATTTTAATTTTAGAGATTGTTTTATGAAATTTGTATGAACCTTAATTATAAATTTTTCCAAATTATTATAACCCTTAATTATGAAATTTAGGGATTTTATGTTGCTTATTTAATTAAAGTTATATGAATTTTGTTATGTTTTGCATTGTGATAATTGTGATTTGTGAATACAAAATTTATTTTTTTCTAAATAGGTGAGAGGTGATAAATTTATATTAGAAAGATTATGATAAAGAGTAAAAGAATTTTTTTTTTTTTGGAAAGGGGAAGGTTTGTGATAAAGATGAAAAAAAAAGCATCTACATTAACTAAACTTAAGAAATTTCATCAAAACCAAAAATTCAAGATAATGAAAAATAAATCTCTAAATTTCATAGGGTTACATATAATAAATTTAACAATTCATTAGAACACGATCTGGGAAAAACATCCTCAAATTTGACAATGCCCACCAAATCAAATTGATTAGGTACGAAGGGCTTATCAAAATGGTATTCATGATTTATATCATGATATAATAGCATGATATAATAACGAATGATAGTCATTTTTTTTTAAATTTTACTATTATGTGTGTTTGTTTTAAGTCAGAGAAATGAAGAGAAAAAATAAAAAAAAAATTAACTAAAAAAATTATATATAACAAATTTAATTTGACGCTCCTAAATTTTTTATCTAATCTCCGTCACTGTCTATATACATATCATTTTGTGTTTATTTAAAATTGTTTTAAAACTTATTATTGATTAAGTAATATAAAAAAAATATTTATTGTTAGTTTATATTTTTTTTTATATAATTAACTTTTTTCAATTATTCTATTTTTTTAAATTGATAAAGGTAAGCAAATTTTAAATGGACCATTTTTTGCTTATCAAAACTTCTAAAATCATTTTCTGTTTTAAGAAAAAAAAGGTTTCAATTTTGATTAATCAAATAGTTTTTATATTAGTTTGACTTCTTTTTAATATTTAAATTTATTATTTTGTTTTGATCACAATAGAATATTTGATCACAACTTGAAATGTTTTACTCTCACCTCATTTAAAGAATTTTGTTTCATTAAAAAAAAACATATTATCTCTTACTAATTTGACTTCTAACTTCTTTGATATTTATTTCTTTTAAGATATTTTCTATTATGATTATAATTTTGATTACACATTTATATTTTTTCTTTGTAATTTGATTCAAATAATTAGTTTCTTTGAAAATGTAAACCTTAATTTCATTAAATCAACACATTTAGTTATTTTTATTGTTTTCTATAATTATTTAACCATTTTTCAATTATTATTTTATACTTTAATTTGATATTTAAAAAATGATAGTTTTTTCCTAATATTTTACATTAAAAAAGGTAAGTCTATTTTGATGTTAAAATAATATTATATTTGTTTTATTATAATTTTTTATTTTTAATTATAAACTTATTTAATCAATATTTAAAATAATTAAAAATCTAAATGCTAGTAAAAGTAAACCCATAAAGATACTCGTTTTCTTTAGTAATAATATTAAGAATGTTTAAGAAAATTGAAACTCAAATTTCTTCAGTCCATTTTTTACCCCTAAGAAGTAAAATTTGTAAAAGGGTAGAATTCATAATAATAATATTTTATTATCTCTCTCCACCACATTAATTAAAGATGTTACTCTGTACATATTTTTTCTTTTTTGCATATTTATAGATTTTCTTTATATGTGTTATATAACTTATTTTCTAAAATGTTTATTCAAATACAATTTTCAACTACCCTAATAGCATTTTAACTCACAAGTTTATTTTTCATACTTTATTACAACTTTTAAGGAAATTAAAACAAATAAAATATAAAGGTTTTTTTTTTTTTTTACCAGCAAATGTGAGTTATTAAATTATGTAATGAGATAGTTGACTTATTATTTTTTTATAAGATTATTTTAAGAAAAATAAATGTTTACTACCAAATTAATCTTATAACTCTCATTATTTCTTTCATCTCTGTCACTCTTCAATTTTATAATCTTAACCTTTCCATTTTAAGAAGATTTATTTTAACATCTCTCACTCTTCCCTCCATTTTTACTCATAAGTCAATTTTATAATTTCTATCGAAAGAAATTGAATCCATGATTTATTTTACTATTTTCCATCTTTATCATTGAATTAATCTTATAACTCAATTAATCTTATAACTCTACAAATGATAATATGTTTTTAAATTTAAATAAAAGTAACTGTAAACTTATATAACGTGTTTTAAAAATTAAATAAAAGTAATCAAATGATAAATATATTTTTTTAATTTAATAATATTTTCTTCTAGTAATTTAAAATAAAATAAATACACGATTAGATGAGAAGAAGTTGAAAGTTCTATATTGTTATACACTAATTACTTTAAAAATAATGCTAACCAGTACACTTAAATACTATTTAAAGTACAATTAATAAATATTAAATTATGTAAATTCTATAATTAACTATAATATTAAATAAATTATGATCTTAATGGTTATTAGTGCAGTTTTACTTTATTTAGAAAGACAAAAATATTTACAAGTATTATACATATATACTTAATTTTTTTTATTAATATTACAATATTATGTTACTAAAAATTACAATATAATTAAAGGTAAAAATATAATTAACAGAAAATAAATCATTGTTTGTAATACAAATAATATAATATTAATTTTTTTATCAATTTTCTGTTAATTTAATTTTTTTAATTATATTTTATTTTTTAATAATATTAAGATATAGTTATTTTATCATTTAATTTTAATTTTTTTACATAATAAATAAATTATCAATTACATTTGTATAATATTTATAATAATTTTATTCTCTAAATAAAATAAAATTATATTAATAATTATTAAGATCATAATTCATTTAATATTATCATTAACCATGAATCTTATAAAATTTAATGATTATTGCACTTAAACAATATTCTTAAACACGGATTAAGAGACCCTTACTTTAATATATTTTGAATAAATAAAAAATAATTAGATAATATTACATAAAAAAATGAATTTATCTTTTTATATTGATAATAAAATTTATTAGTACACTTACCATCTTGTTTATCTATACCGTTATATAAAAGAATAAACTTTTCTTAATGTTGTTTTGAATAATTTTTAATTTAAAAATAAATAAAAGTAATGTATTTATTTAACGAAACAAGTAAATACACAACTTTAATTTATATAAAAAGCAAGTATGTAATTTTTTTACTTAAAAATAATTGTTTTATAAAATTATATATTTTATTGAAATTATATTACTTTAGAATATAATAAAAAAATACATTCTCACAGTCAACGAAACGCATGTCTTGAAACTTATTGCATAATAAAAAGAATTAACCTCGCGCGGAAAACACTAAATACATTAAGTCTAAAGTTTTTGTTATTATTTTAAACTAAAATGCTTTTCTCATCAAATAGAAAATGTAAGGCCCCATTTTATTCCTGTCCTAAAGTTAGTGGGCTGCCCCTAAGTGGGCCTAAGGGTTGGCCCAGTGTATATAAACCCTGCTACGTTGCCCTAATGGGAGGTCTGTGTTTTTCCTTTCTGAACCAGTCGTCGCTCCGCCCCTTCGTACCGCTAGAGCTCTGCTAGGGTTGCCCTGAGGTCCTCCTCGAGCTAGCTCAAAGCTCAAGTCCTACTTCCTGCACGACGTAAGTGACCCTAAAACATGCCGTCTTCGCCTCCCTTCTTCGTATTCCACTGTTTAATGTTGGTTGATGACTCTGTTCTTCCTTTTGTGCCACTGTTCCACCAGTTCCTGATCCGTCTCCCGAACTGCTGTGCTTCGGGGCCCAATG
>Ga0214542_1000476_pt1 | contig 72585 bp, 32 predicted proteins | sample CNSS1metaG_FD_160096 | JGI IMG/M metagenome (GOLD analysis project Ga0214542, IMG submission 160096) | Root nodule microbial communities from cowpea collected in UCLA plant growth center, Los Angeles, California, USA - CNSS1 | ecosystem: Host-associated > Plants > Roots > Nodule | place: USA...
TCTTTTGTTCGGTATTTTGGATCTTGTGCCCCTGCTCCCTTTCCACTCCTCTGCCCCACTTGCCACGTGGCCTTCACTAACCGTTTCTCCAGCTGTATGCTCACCCTTCTTCATCTGCTTTATTACACCCTCAAAATCCTACTGGCAAAGTTTTCACGAAAGGGGAACTTGAGATTATAGCTGGAGAATGCTGCAGCAGGAATTGCTTGGCTATAACATGTTCAAGTAGTGATTTTCCTGCAATAACATGTTCATTCTTCTATTTTTTTTCTAACAATAAAGGTTTTGTTGTTCACAGGAAGAATTTATCAAGAAACTAATACTAGAAGCAGGGGTAGTGTCTATTCCAGGACGAGGATTTTTTCATACAAACGTATCATCAGGTGAAGTTTCTAACCCACCTTATTCGTACCAGAAAAGATACATCAGGTTTGCATTCTGCAAAAGCGATGCGACTTTAACTATTGCGGCAGAAAAACTGGGTAAGCTTTTGGATGATAAAGGGCATCTTGTGCTATATTGAATTTAGGGGAAAGAATAATGTAATGGCAGGAACAAAGAAGAATGATTGAGAATGGTCGAATTAAGAAGCTTGTATTACGGATTAATTTGAGCAAAACAACTGCGAAATTTTCTATGCTTGTATTTGATTCATTAGTCAAAAGCTGAAATATAACATTTTATTTCCTTACTTTTTTTTCCCAGCCTTAAATGCAATATACTTGGATCATAGAGAAAAATCATGCAAATGCAGCACACCTAGGAATTTCAAAATATTAAAATTTAGTTTAGGTTTCTAAAGACATGCTTGTGTCCTGAACTTTTTCAACGTAACGGTTAGTTGTATGCGCTAGAAATGGGAAAAAAATTGTAACTTTTTGTAGCAGTGCCACCTGGGTGATGATTAATAGAGTTACGGTTTTAGTAACAGTCTTAAGAGATATTATTTTCTGAAATTAGGAGGAAAATTATTTGGTAAAGAAGGTAAAATAATATTTGATATATGTTAACTTTTTAATGCATTAAGTATTTTAAATATAATTTGGGATGGTATTGAGATATAATTTATTCACCAGTTACAGTAATAAAAAAGGAGAAAAATATTTAAAATATTAATTTATTGCACTCTATATATAAATTCGGAAATGATATTTGAACAAAATTCTTAGACTCAGTTTTGACATAGATGAGGTGGCACAGTAGTTAAGTTTTTTAAATTGATTTTCATTAAAAAGTTTTACCTTCTTGCACGTACGGACATTTTTTGGAGGGAAAAGAAAAAAAGCATTGTGTTTTGCAAAGAGAAGACAAGGGCATTTTGTTTTGCTGAGAGAAGACAGAGATGACGAAAACACATCGTTGAGAACAAGGGTTTCCATTGTCGTCATCCATGCCTACGGTCGTTTGTGAGTTTCCTTTAATTTTATCTCACGACTTTCTCACACCTTCATCATTTCTGGGTTGGTAACCCAATCATGATTTATTTATTTCTTTGGCACAAAGACCTGCAACCCAAACATCAAAATGTTTGGTCTGTGTGAGATTCACCAGAAAAGTTGAAACATTGGGTTTATTTAAGCAAAAAGGTCAAATATTTGGGTAGTAGGAGTCATTGCAAGTAAGGAATGTGGTAAGAGTGATTGCAAGGTTGGGAGAATCAAGTTTTTTGGGTGTTGTTGTTGGAATCATTCCTTCGTCGATGTTCATTCGTTATGGGTTCTGTATGTGGTGAGTAGTGTTGGAATAAGTGGGGAATTTTTCTTAATATTATGAACAACACTAACAGTTTTTTTTAATGCAAAAATATGAAACTTAATCCACAGGCAAAAAGTGCCTGAATACTACGATTTATTTGTTAAAAGTTAGTTGGTGCTGTAGTTTGTTGACATTGCCAACCATTTTGAAGTGCAAAATTATGGATGGATTCAAGATTTGTGAACTGAAAAGTCAATGCAATGTAAAGTGGATGGCACTACTGACTTAAATTTTTTTTTTAGTCATTTGTATAAGTGCACAAAACTATATGGTAGATCCCCAGTAATTTTGAAATGGGTCCCCATTTCGACGTCAGACCTGATGTCGAAGTTGTCATGAAAAGAAAGTTGCAACTCTGTTGTTTGTGTATATTAAGTGCAATGTTAAGTTATGCAGAATTATATGTTGACAGTAGCAAGCCTTGTGTTTTGTGGAATGATTGAAATATGGATAGACAAGTTTATTGATGCCTTATTAGATGAAAATGTAAGTCCAAATTTCTAGTGTTTATGCTTTAATAAGAAGAAGTATTATGGACATTTAATTATTATCAATATGGAAGTAAGGTTCTTTATACTTTACTTGTGATGAATATAGGATTGTTAAAGGATGTGGTGATGTTTTGGAAGGGGACGTAATTGCACAATTTTACAAAAATTGTGACTAAATTGAGACAAAAATTAAAATACAAGGACCAAATTAAGAATGAGAAAATGACACCTGGCATAATAGTGACATGTGGCATTGTCACTTCACGTGGCACGATGTCAGCTTGACACGTGACAAACTTTTCAAAAGAAAAATAAATAAAAAATTCAAAAAATTCATAAATTGACACGTGACACCCCATTTAACGTTATTACAACACTACTAACGGAAAGGACTTGATTGCATCAAACTTTCCAAAATAGGAACCAAATTGAGATAAAAAAAATAAAGGGACCAAATTGATATTTTACTACGAAAATGGGGACCAAAGACATAATTTAACCTAAACGTTGTAATACATCACTCGATCAAAATGACACAAAGAAAACATAATATTATCAAATATTCAATGTTAGGAGGATGATTATTTCTTCCGTATCAAATACTTTGAAATAAATTATAATTATTTACATTTTAGATTAGAATACCAAATAAAATTTCATGAGAACCAAAACATTTATTAAATTTGTAAACTACAAATATTAATGAAACTTAGTTGACAAAATTAAAAATTATTTAAAAAAAATATAAAGGAAAACAAATATTCAAATTAAAATATATTTTAAATGTTTGTTTACTTCAATTTTTTAAATTCTAATGAATTTCTTTTTTATACACTAATAAAAGTTATAATACACCACTTGATCAAAATGACACAAAGAACAAATAATAAACATAATAATAAAATTTTGACATAGATTTTGTATCTTTTGAACTCCAATATATGTTGGATAGTGACAACAAAATATTCATGGCAATTACATTAAATTTTTATATTGTACTAAATAAAAGTTATTTATACAATTAAAGTGAAAAAATTACAATATGATTGATAATGAGTTAGAAAATAAAAAATAATTAGATAGAATATATCAAAATATTATTTTACATGATGAAAATAAACAATAAAAAAAATGTTAAAAGGTTTACAAAGGTGTGTCTTAGAAATAATTTGAGAGACTATTGAAAGAAATCGCACAAAGAAAATCAAATGTATAATCAAGGGTATAATAAGATGAAAAATACTTTAAAAATCTAAGAAAACTTTTCAAATATCAACATATATACTCAATGGTTGAAAAATAACGAAAATTATTTTAACGAAACAAAAGTATTCTTCAACTTAAACAAAAATCAATAATAATAATAATAATAATAATAAGTAAATAATTTTTTTTATATTACATTAATTTGAGAGTATTAAACATTCTCATATGAAAGGAAAATATATAATAAATAAAAATATTAAAAAATTATAGAAATATTCAAATGTGAGGCATAACAATTTTTTAATTGACATATATTATTTTAACATAATTACATAAAGATTATGATAAGATGAAAAATATATTGGAAATGCGAATGAATTTCATGACAAAGCAACTAATTAGAAGAAATAAAAAATAAAAAGTATATATATATATATATATATATAATTACTTAATTAATTGTGAATATTTTAATAATTTAAACAGATATGGCGGGGACGAGTATTATGACAGGGATATATACATCCCGTACCCATCCTATGCCTAATTGAAAAAGTCGGAGATTTCTCATACCCATACCTATACCCAGTCAATGCGGGAATTCTCCATCAAAATAGAGACGGATTCAAACAATACACACAAAAACGAATTTATTTGTCATCTCTAATTGCCATCTTTCATTTCAGTCTACTTTATGTTGGTCCTATTATTAGGCTTTAGAGGATCGTCATTACTGCAGGATTTCGAGTAGTGTCGTCGTCACTGCTGAGTTGATTTCTTTTGTTAACACTCTCGCTTGTAACTCTCCTACATCGCGGTGTCTGCCTTCACACACTTTTCCTAGTCCCACAAGAGCACCTCCATTGCGAGCAATGTGTCGCCACAAAACTGCAAATTGTAATTTATGTATATATTACACTAGTTAAATTTGAACCGATGTAAAATGTGTTTTACTTTCTACATTGACAGTACCTACATCATCCATTTATCCAATGTAAAAGTTTATTAATAACCGATTTAAAATACATATATTGTAGCAGTGTTGACTTTATAAGTCAAAGTAATTAAGTTTATTGTATAAAGAATTGTAATAGTGGTGTGATGGATTTTTTTTTCTTTTCCGAAGGGTCGATTAAGAAGAAATTGTATATGTATGACTTGAGTACTTTAAATAACTGATATAAAAGCCTGATTTTTTAAATAAATATTTTAAATAATTATTTTGGTTACAAATATTATGTCGGTTATTATAACAACTAATGTAATAGGGTCTTCTTTTTTGTTTATCAAAATGTATTTTGTAAGATTCATGAAATTTAATTAATTAAATAAATAATTAATTATTAAATGCGGATAGTGAGAGTTTTTATGATATTAATTATTGATTAATATGATTTGGAAAAGTATTAGCTTAATGGTTAAGAATACTTAGTTGTGTGTTCAAATCCTATATATACTATTTATGTTTTATTTAATTGATTTTTATTTTAACAATATGTTTGATCATGTTGAGTAATAATATAATCTTAGAATTATAAGAATTATCATGAAACATTAATTGGTTGAATGGTTGTACATTGAGTTGACATTGACATGGTTATGAGTTTAAACTTTGGTAGAATCAAATTAAACTTTCTTTTTGTCAGCTGACAACAATTGGAGAAGATTAGAGCTAACCAAAGGGGAGTCAAGTGCTACCATCACAAGGGAACTCTAGCATTGTCTGTTAAATAAGGAAACCAGGTTAGGGGAGTTGGAACCGTCTACTTTAATTCGTAATTGCTTAATTGTATGACATATATGAATTATTTAATGTATATATTCTATCAATTTGGAAATTTTCGTGTTTCTGGAAAATTTTTAGAAACCGCCTGACGGGCTATTCATAGCCGCCAAGTGACTCATTCATTTGGAGTGATTTCTGGGTCCTGAAAGGGGAACCGTCTAGCGGCCAGGGTTATGCAGTAGACAAATGTTAGAATTGTTATAATTTTTTAAAAATTTTATATTTGAATTTATAAAGTTTTTATTTTTAAAGTAACTCTAACATTTATTTATAAATTATAGATATATAAATATTTAAAACAAAATTTAAATAAATATTAGTGCAAAATATACATTTAAATAAACTTAATTTTGTTAAAAATATCAACTATAATAAAAATACCATTGTAAAATTTATATAAAAATTAAATTTGATACAAAGGACTACATTGAGATACAAATACAGAGATTGAGATTTTTCACATCCAATAGTGACAGGTGGCACTGTCACTGCCACTGCCACATCACACTGTCTCTGTCACGTGGCACAATGTCAGATTGACATGTGACAATTTTATTTTTTTTAAAGAAAATTATAAAAAAATTAAAAATTAAAAAAGAAATTAAAAAAAATCAAAAAAACCAGGTGCTAACATGAGACACATAATTAACACCAACAAATTTTCTAAAATAGGGACTCAATTGAGTCAAATAAAAATAAAAAAAATTACTTGAAATTTCGCTAAAAAATAGAAATCTCTGTAATGATTTAACCTTTGGAAAATTAACATTTTTTCAATTAATGAAAATTTAAAATACATACGATTAAAACCGAAAGCGCAGGGATAGAAAGATTTTAAAACAAAATACAAAAATTAATCTATTTAAAACTTTGATTGATAGATATTTATCTACCTTTTACCTTATATATGTTTGAAAAAAAATGAGAAAATCATAGAATTAAAAGAAAAGTATAAAAGAAAGTTAGAGAAAGAAAAAAATATATTATATACTTTTGTCACTAATTATTTTTTAGTATTAAATAATAAATTTATAATTATAAAATACTATGTGAAATTATTTTAGTTTAATAATATTGTATAAAAAAAAATTATTTTTCTTAAGAACGATATCAAATAATTGTATATAGTATATTAAAAAAAATTGTATGTGATTGTCTTATTTCTAAAAAAATTAAAAAAATTACTGAAATTGAATTACACATATACAAACAGAAATGTTAAAACAAAATAAAATCAAATTACTGATTCATTTGAAAAATCGAATTCAAGACAAAAGAAAAAAAAATAGAAATCCTTAAAATAAAGAAGATACAATATTTGAATATCTCAATTGAAACAGAAGAATATTAATTATTAGTTAATGTAATTTTGACAATGAATTAATGAGAACAACTACGATAAAAAGAATATAATTATTCTGGCTAGACATCTCACACTGAGGAAAGACAAAACAAACTGATTAAAAAATTAATTTTTCAAAATCTATATGTCTCGGTTAAAATTTTATTCAAATCCAAAGTTCAATATTTCAATTATTTCCCATTAAAAGATCACTCTTCCGGCTACGCATATTTATTCATTTCAACTCTTAGAAATAAATCATTCATTTCAGAACATTTATCAATTATTAATAATATAAACTAAAATGAATATAAATATTAAATTTTTTATTTAATATGTTAGTGTTTTATAAAAAAAATTGCAAAAGATTTGCCTAATCATACCCAATCCAACTATGATACGGGCTTTAGCCCAAGTACTGGAGCCCACACCTAACAATTAAAAATACTAAAATAGCCTCGAGGGAGACTTTGACCGTAACGAAGAGAAGTTTGTTGGAAGAAATGCCGGGTGAAGAAGATGATGGTGTCGCCGGAGAACAGCGAAGACCTCTCATCATCAACCATGATTTTGATTCTTCAGTTCACATCCTTCATCAAAATGAAGACACTATCTCTCCTTTGCCATTCAGTCATACAGAAACGCTACCTTTACCCTCTCTTCCCGCTCCTAACCAACGCCTTGCTTCTCTGGATGTCTTCCGCGGTCTAACCGTTGCGGTTTGTCTCCACTACTTCCTTCATCACTTCAATTACTTCATGTGTATGATTAATTCGAAAGCGCCGCTAATTCAAGAGAAGAAAATTAGCTTCTATTATTTTGAATATTCTTTTTGATTTCAGTGACAGTTAGTTACTTGTATACATCTTGTGATTTCGATAATTGGAATCTAGTTGCTTCTCCTTGCATTAAAATGAATCTTTTAAATTTCGCTGCAGTTGATGATATTAGTTGATGACGTCGGAAGAGCATTCCCATCCTTGAATCATTCACCATGGTTTGGGGTGACACTAGCAGATTTTGTAATGCCATTTTTTCTCTTTGTGGTTGGCATTTCGATTGCTCTTGTATTCAAGGTACGTAATCTCGCAAATTCGGAAAACGTACGAAACTGATGTTCTATGCCGTGGTTTTGTACTGTATATCACTTAATGAAAGATGTTTTGGACTTCGGCCACTATTTTTTTATTCATATTTATATATATTAGTGGCTTTCTTATATAGACGTGCAAATAATGAAAGAACAATAACTTAGAACGATGTTTCATTCCTGGACAACCTTTCAGAAAGTCTCTAGCAAACCCAATGCGACGAAAAAGGTTGTATTGAGGACAATTAAGCTTTTCCTTTTGGGGCTGTTACTTCAAGGTATGTTCACTCACTTGTTTTTCTTTCATTTCATTACCTGGCAACCAGCTGAAACTTGTCACCCAAAGTTCTCATGTATTCTTTTGTGCTAGTTATCCATTATTCATATTATTTATTAAAGGCTTAAGTAAGTTTTAAGTCCATGATTAATTTGAGGATTTTTAATGGAGTCTCTATGGAAGTTTCTTGCTATGTTGAATACTCAAAAATTTTATGTTTCAACTTAGTTCTTGCCATTTAATTTTTCCTGGGTGTCGTGACTGTTTGTTTTCCAGAATCTCACATTGTTAACACGTGAAGATAAGGAAGATGACTGGACAATATAATAGTCATGCTACTAAATTGAAAAATATAAATATTTTGAGTACTCAATAGACAAAAAAAAATCTAATAGGAACTCAATTGAAAATACCCAAATTTAGCTAGTACTTAAAACTTAATTCAACTTTATAATCCAGGTTTATGTACTTGTAGTAATTTTCTCTTTGTGTATAAGTGATGCAATTGAAAACCTTTGCTTTAATGCTTTTGTCTGAAAATTGTTCATAGGTGGGTATTTCCATGGACGTGGCAAATTGACGTATGGAGTTGATTTGAGTAAAATTCGCTGGCTTGGTGTACTTCAGGTAACTGCTACCTGTAAATTTGTAAACCGAAACTTGTTAGTCTTGTTTTCTTTCCGTTATTTCTAATTCAGTGGATTTTGTATTATTGTTGTACATGTTATTTCTTTTATGATTTACTACATGCCACTAACAATTGTCAGTTTAATTGATGTTTTGTCAAATAACTTATCTATTTGATCTACAGTTAATGACTGATTTTCGATTGCGATCTTTGTAATGTCACTTCTTGACTATAGTCCATGCTTGGTGAATTGTGTTGGGAAAGTAAATATAGTGTTTTCTCACTTATGTTTTATGTTAAGGATGGTTTCAGATTTGCGATAAGTACAAGGGTCATATGTCATTGAAACTAACTGTACTATTGTAGGATATAGGTATTAGCTGAGAAAACAAGTTGGCACTTAAGAAAATAACCAATCACCTATCACTTTAATTTTTATAAACGTTGCTATGAGTTTGATACATTATTTTCTTGTATGGTATCCAGAGGATATCTATTGGATATTTCTTGGCCTCAATATCAGAGATTTGGCTTGTAAACCATAATATTTTGGTTGACTCACCGGCAGCTTTTGTGAGGAAATACTCCATTCAGTGGTTAGTTTACATTTCTTGTATTTAGTTCTTCCAGGGGACTGAGCTTTGCAATTAAAAGTTTCAACTTCTATGTTGAATATTGCTATAAACTATACATAACAATGCCATGTTTCTTTGTCATTTTCTTAAAAATGTTTGCATAGATGAGTTCTTTGTGCTAATTCTCTCATTACATATCGATGCAGATTCTGCTACCTGATTCATGATAATGCATAGTACTTTGGGTTTTATAATGCCCTTAAGTTTTTATTTTGACATTCTCATATTAAATGGACGTACTTGTCATGTGTCATGGATCTTTTTTGATACACAGTTCACTATGCTGTATCTTAAGGTTAAAACTTGATTAAGATAAACATTTTTTTCTTTTTCTGCATGTTCCGGTTTGATTTCAACTTTTGTTGATTGGATTTTAATGTCTTGAGATGAAAATGTGTCAGCCATCTTTCGAACCTGATAATTCAATATAAACTAATGCTGCAACTTTCACCCGAACTTCATTACAAAATATTAATGGAGTAGTTGTGAATCATGACCAGTCATTGTTAGGCTAAATGCGTAACCTTTATTCAAAGGCATGAATATATCTTTTATAAACTTTCAAGCTACCTTTTTGCAAAAATAAATAAATAATTAGAATTCAGGTTACTGTAATGGATGAAGATACTAGCTCTCGGCATCTAAGTGTCAAAATTAAACTTCCGTGGGCACTATGTTTGCTTGCCTTGTGATATTCTTTGGTCCTGATTGCTTATTTCTTTATGCAGGATGGTTTCTATCTTACTATGCTCAGTGTACCTTTGCTTGCTCTACGGTCTCTACGTTCCAAATTGGAAATTTGAACATTCTAATATGCTTGGGTCCAGTCATTTATCAATTATTCAAAATGTAAGGATTTGGTTTTTATTTATGACTTCATCTTGTGTGCTTAACTCATGACTCGTTGTATACAATAGACAAAGTCAGCATGTAGTTTGGTTTCTTATTACTGATATTCTTTGTGGAATCTGTGTCAAATATAATCTATAACCCCTACACATCGACCAGCCCAATTCTGGTGAAAAAGCGACTCTTAGAATATAGTAGGGTTTTTCTTTATTGGTTTCTATGTTACATGTAATTTGGGTTACTATTGCTGATAGTCAATCCTTCCTTTGTGACAGCTGTCAACTAATCATTTCTGAAACCCCTCCCTTATTTTGCTGAAAAAGAAACTCTCTTATAATTGTGGAAATATTCATAAGCTGTATTTTAATCATGGTTAATTCTCATAGATCAAAGTGCTTACAATTGTTGTATTTTGTTTAGGAATAGAAATGCATTTGCATATTTAGTGATAACCTCTTTTTATGACACATCTAATTTCTGTATTTTACGACACATCCTAGATTCTAAAATCCCATTAGCAGTTTGAGCTGTCTAAATATTGGCCAAAAAATTACCTTGGAAATCTGCTTACACTATCAAGTAGTTGTTTAGTTTTGGATGGCATATAAGCTTCTGTTTTTTACTTCAAAATATTTAAATATCAACAGCCGGCTCTTTGACTAAACCACGGGTTTTCACTTTTCAAAAGTCAAACTTCAATTTGTATTTCATAAAATGATGAAACTCTGGTAGACTAGCATCAAAGAATCTTTTGCTATTTAAAAATGATTTAGAGTTCTTACTTTAATGAACTGAGAAAACAATAATTATAGAGTAATATTCATAGATAATCCATAAATATTAGAGAATAGATGCAGATGGATGTTGTGTGACATTATGATGATTGACATTTAATTTCATTTTTCATGGATTATGATGGATTGGTTTTCACGATTATCATTTTTAAATTGTGTTTTTTTTTTTTTTATGATTCTTCTAGCTACTGGGAAAAATTGGTTTGTAGTTATGCATTTTCATATGCCAGGTTCATTGTGAAGTGAGGGGCAGTCTTGAACCTCCTTGTAATGCAGTGGGATTTGTTGATAGATTAATTCTTGGTGAAGATCATTTGTACCAGCGACCTGTGTACATAAGGACAAAGGTTATTTATCCTAAGTAACTCTATACTCTTTTATTGAATATACTGCCACCTCAAATTTAATTTATCTTATCTGTTAAATGATGTTATTCCTGACCTTTTCATTCTCAGGAGTGTAGTGTCAACTCTCCTGACTATGGACCCTTGCCTCCAAATTCACCTGGATGGTGCCTTGCACCATTTGATCCAGAGGGTATTTTGAGGTGGAAAAGCATTCCCTGCTCCCTTCTTTTATCCTTATATAATTATTACAGGCATTGAAAACGATGGTTAAATCTTATAATTTGAGTCTCCAAAAAGAAGATATTTTATTTTATTGAGCTTTTGCAGAGTACTTAGCTTATGTTTTCTTAATATGTTTTCACTGCTCTCTCATGTGTTGGTATTTATCCTTGAGATTAGATTGGCATTGACAACTTTAAAATATAGTCAATGTAATATCTGCTTCTGATTGATTTTCTTTAATCTTCCAGTTCACTCATGTCTGCGATTACCTGCTTCATGGGATTGCAATATGGTCGCATAATTGTACTTTTCCAGGTTTCGGTTATGATTCCGTTATGACGCCTTAGCTGGAAAATTTAAATTTGCCCTTGGGATATGTCTACTTTTTATGATTCAACTGCTGTATTGTTCATTCAGGATAACAAGCAGAGGGTACTTCTTTGGTCTGTGTTTTCCTTCGCTCTATTGTTAGTAGGATACATTCTGGAGATTTTAGGTACACTTCTAATCATAAATTTATTAAGATAAAAAGGGTTCTATGCTGACAGTTGAATTGTTTTCTCAGGAATTCCTTTATCAAAAGCACTGTACACGTTAAGCTACATGTTCATAACTGCAGGGGCATCGGGCTTAGTCTTGACTGCTATCTATTACATTGTAAGTTCATCCTTGTCCCCTAAGTAGAAATAATTTATATCCCAGGAAAGCAGAGAGATTATAGGCAAATGAACAAAAGGTGGTAGGCTGGTACTTCATGCAGTTAATCTCCTACTACCAATGGAAAAAAAATGTACACGTGTTTTGAGGGCCATTGTTTGGGATCACCCATACAGCCCTCGATAGCCTTATCTGGTGCACTTCCTGAGCCCATTTGTTAACCCAGTTGAATCACTGCCAAAAAAAATGGTGACATTCTGTTCTTAATAGGTGACTATAATCGCTGCCAACTATTTAAAAACCTGCAATCAAAACATATTTTCTTGCAGGTTGACATAGAACATCACAGAAAGCCTACAATTTTACTGCAATGGATGGGAATGAATGCTCTTGTTGTATATGCATTGGCAGCTTGTGACATTTTCCCAGCAGCTATCCAGGGTTTCTATTGGCATTCTCCTGAAAATAATTTGGTAATGTTTGTTTCCCAATGATTCTTTGAATATCTCTTCTTTTATTGTAAGTTATATTATTATATAAGCTAGAACTTGTTTTTTCTTTGAAGATTAAACTTTTACTAATAGGAGTCAACAGATTTCTGTAAATTCCTCTTTGGAATTAGAATTAAACTGCTAATGACCTGTCAGGTGGCATTGGCCAAATTCTAACTAAACTGTTTGCTTTCTTTCTTTGTGGACGATGTGTATTGATTATACTTCTTTGCCTTCTGTGTTAACCTGGAGAATTTGGAATCATAAATTGCTTCACACTTTCTTAGTACGAAAAAGAAGTGACAGTGCCGAATGTATAGTGCAACCCATATACATAACTCTTCACATATTTTGTCCACTGCAATTGAAATGATTCAAAGTATTTTTCACCATTTACTCAAGCAAAATGTTAACTAAAAGCTGTTTAACTTCATTTTATTAGTCCAACGAATATAGCATGGTTTGTTTTCATATGGCAATAATTATGAAAACTACTTTTTTCTAGCATTCCTTAATTTGTCACAATTGCATTTTTTGTGGAGGGATGTCGCAGCAAAGACCTTTTTCGTACTTAATTAGTAAATTCGGTTTTGTTGGCAATTTTATATGCAGGTTGACGCCAGTGAAGCTTTAATGCAGGCCATATTTCATTCCGAAAAGTGGGGTACAATGGCCTTTGTAATTGTTGAGATTTTATTCTGGGGTATTTTTGCTGGTTTCCTCCACAAGAAAGGTATATATATAAAATTGTAATTGATGATGCAATCACACAAAAGGCAATGAGCTGTACATATCTATGTTCCTTGTATGTATCTTCCATTAGAAACTAGCTATGCTTTTTTCAGCAAGTACATATCTTGGTTATATTTGTTGATTCTCCTGTGACCTGCCAAAGTTCTCTTTGTTAACTTTACCTTCAGAGTGTCTGAAAGGCTTTTCCACTGTCTTGAAAATCTTAGTGCGAGTAAAATTCAGCATCGGACTGAATTGATGCTTAAGTAATAATAGCTTTTGCCCGTAAGCCCTCCAATAGGATTAAGTTCCTTTTTGCTTTCCAAAACGAAGATTATTACAGCTATTTGCCATTAACAGGGGGAGTTAATATATAGCAGGGGTACCCTTCGATGCGAGGTTACAAGTTCATAAAAATATTTCCAAGTGTTATTATGCTTAGATATTTCATTTATTAATGAACCCAAAGTGAGGTTCAAGTTGTACGAAAATGACATGTAGTCGAGATAACCCTTTTTCGCATCAGGCAAAGTGTCTCACTTTGAATCTTACCATCGGCTTTATCTGAAAATGTGTTCAAGATTGAGACAGCACAATAAAGTCTGTGAAGGAAGTCATTCTGTATTCCACGAAAGATTAAGGTAAAGAATTTGAGGAAAAATTATGAGTGAAAATGAAGTATCTTCGGCAGAATGAAAATATAGGATATAAATAAAAAAAAGGTGTAAGTTCTATATTTTTTACTTCATTATAAATCGGTACAAAAATAAATAAGAAGAGGATGTGTGTCTGACATTTTTTGGCATTTCCTTCTTCTGTTAAAAATCACTATAAATTGTTTATTTACTAGTGGTTTGTGTAATTGGTGCTTTATAATTAAAAGAAAAGGCTTAAATACTTTTTTGTCTTCATTTTTGTATTGTTTGTTGCAGATGTTTTTCATTTTGACAGAATGTTTAAAATGATCATCATTTTTACTGAATGTTTAAAATAGTTCTTATTTTTGCAATTCGCAATTCGTGTTTTATTTGGTCATTTTCTGTAACACCGTTTAAATCACTAACGAAGCATTGTAATATGGCACGGTTTGTATGTACAGTACACATAACACACCCTAATACAAATACAAACTGTGTCATCTGTACAATGTTTCGTCAATGATTAAACGGCGTTATAGAAAAGGACTAAATAAAACTATGAATTGTAAAAATGAGGATCATTTTAAACATTCGGTAAAAATGAGGATCATTTTAAACATTCTGTCAAAATGAAGACTATCTACAACAAACACTACGAAAATGAGGACCAAGAAGGTATTTAAGCCTGAAAAAAAATGCTTTTTTTAAGCAACATAATTGATTATTATTGAAGACATGATTTCATAAATTATGCTTTTTCTTCTATTTCTTCTTTTACCCTAAACCAAACATTTATAAAAGTCACTCACTGAACGATCAAACACGTCGGGTCCGATAATCACTGTTCCTCAGGATCCAACACAACTAAGCACCACCAGTAGTTGCATGTTCCTCAAGATGGTGTATTAGCAAGAAGTGACGATCATTGCCGACGAGTTAGTAAAATGTCCTAATTAGATTGTTAATCCCAATTAATTTACATAATGGTGATTATTGGATTATTGGATCCCGATTAGACATGTAAAACGGTAAAGCTAAAAACCTATTTTGGAGAGTATAAAAAGATGTCTTAGGTAAAGTAGTTGGGATTTTTTTCACTAGCATTTATGGTCTTGATTAAAATCAAAATTGTGTCTTGCACAGATACCTTTCGAGAAGATGAAATAGGACTAAGATGGAACAAAGAGTATAGGCTAATATTCGGCTTTACAGAAACAATCACTATATTTATTTATCCTTTCGGTCTTTAGTACGAAACATATTTCAGAAGTTGATAGTAATTCATTCTATAATTTTTGTAAAATACTAAAGTTTTTAGTTTATCCCTTCTAAATGCTATAAATATGTGTTTTTTTTAATCAATAGTGAAAATGGAATCTTAAAATTTATTAATATTGAAATTAAATTTGTGAATTTTTATTAGTATATGTGAATTTTTAATAATGATTTTATATTAAGAGCAAGGGAATGAGTATTTACTTTCATTTACTCTTGTTTTTCTTATTTTTATCTACCCGATTTCCCTCTCTATTACTAGATGCATTGTAAGAGAAACATTATTGATACATTTCCTAACATGCTAAATATGGCATATCTGGTTCCTTCTTTTTCAAGACAAGATAAGTCTTAAAAGTAGTGAAGAGATCGCTAGAAGTATTCCTTCTCTCTTTTACCATCTTTAACCCTTGCCATGTCGTTCCCAAAAGTAAATAAACTAAATTATTTCAGAAAACTTTCTAACATAACTTCTCTAAATTCTAATTTTAACTTTATGTACGATTTAATTTAAATTACGAAATATTTTACTTTAAATATTTTCAGTAATATTTATCTAAACCTATTTTTATAAGTGTTTTTAAGGAAATTTGTCCAAACATATCCATATTTAAGTTTTTCTATTTTATTTTCCTATATATACATAACAGGTAGCGTGATCTATCCCCTTCCCTTCAGAGTATCCCCTTCTTCCTGTCTCACACTATTCAGAGAACAGAAAACACAAAAAAAATGTCTACTGAGAAAGACAATGCTGATACATCAGACAACACTGTTCAACCATCATCATCATCATCAAGTGTAAACAATCCTCAAAAATGGCACTTTGGAAGAGCACTTGCATATAGAGCAGTTTATGGTTTCAATGCTTCCAATCACAGAAAAACTAAATGTAATGCTGCCAAGATATCACCAAGCAGACTCAGCAAGGTCTCAGTGCCAACCGGTAATAGCACACAGGATAAGTAAATAGCTTCACAAATATGTGTTTTTCTATGTACTTATGTAACCTTCTACTTCAACCATTGATTATGATTTTTAGTGTTCTCTCTGTTCCATTTTTATATGGAGATTATAGTGTAACTTTATGCATTATGATTTTGATATCTTCTTGCGCATACAAAACTACATTGATCCTTTTTTGCGTCACGACCATTGCTGAATAAATGCAGAGTTCAGTGTGGTCTTTGCAAGTCATTGGTGCTAATGTCTAAAATGTCATATTTTATGTCAAACTTGTAACAAAGAGTGTTTTATAATTGATTATGAAATCCATCAACTTATAACTTCTTGATCAGATAAACTCAATAGTTTCACAACATGGCTTAATACTTAAGGTCAATAATAATTTAAATATACTTTTCGTCTTAATTTTTGTTAAAGCATTTTTAAAAGATAAAATTGTGTGGAATTCTAAATTCCAAAACAGATCATCCTTTAAATGTGGAGATTGATCTTATCATGTCATATATACTTTGTATTTATTATATTTCTTTATCAAATTGTGTTATTTAATTAAACCGAAATCATAGAATGAAATGTATGAATCATGTCATCTTCTCAACTGTCAAGGCAAAGTGTATCATCGTGCTACTAAATGAAATTCCGTTTTTAAGTTTTGGGTCAGAAGCTAAATGAAAATGTAAAAGTGGGTCTCTACCTTTCGAAATCAAATTTGTCAGTATTTCAGTTGGGCTTTAAAAAGTTACGGACAATGTCTTCCCGCACCTCTATATTTTCTTTCCTACATCTCCAAACACAGCAACAAATGTTAAAGATATTCCTTCATATGATTTGATAAAATGCTGTTCTAAGAATTGTAAATTCAAAAATAAAAAGATTAATTTCGAATTATAAAATTCGAAAGTCGAAAAATAACTGTAGATTGTACAATTCTGATTATATTTTTAGATTATGTATTTGAAAATATATTCTAGATTAAATGACTAAGATTTTTTTTATATTCATTGATTGTACCATATGAAATTAAAATTTTATCACAATTAATTTTTTTCTTGCAGATGATTATTCTGGAATTAACTTTTTGTTCACTTACGGATGGTTGAATCCGGAAGTTTATTTCTTTGGCCAATAAAGAAGTATGCAAAATGAAGTATTTGAACAAAAACATACACCATAGTTAGACCAACTATGCATGCTCACATGTTCATAGTGTGCACATGATCCTGAATGATGTCATGTTCAAGTATGCATGTTTACCTTACCATGTTGTCATAGCTAATGCTGCATCTAAAAGAAGTATAAAAATGACGAGATATCAATCACAAAGGGTAAAAAGGTATTTAAACAAAGTTGAGGGTGGAGAAAGAAAATATGGGACTGCATAGAGCAATTGCCAATATTTGAAGCCACAATATTTATTACAATGTTAATGCATGTGCTAAAAACGATGGGGGCTTCTCCTTGCACTTCCAATAGTTTCTTCTGTATCCCAAAAACATTATTATTTCCTACTTTGCCCTCCTAGTAAAAAGTAAAGATTAACGACTAAATTTTCTCTCTCTTATACTTATTACAACAACCCACCTCTTGCATCCCCAATATTTTGAATCCCATTTGACCTAGTCCCTTGTCTCTTCTATTCGTGCAACAGTCGCAATCTCAACTCCAGATCGCAATCCATTGTGTGCTTCACATTCTTTCAACCCTCCTTTCAACCAGTTAAGTTATTCTTCACGTAATTAATCATTTATATGTTTAGTTAAACCGTTAAGTAAATCACTCGCATGCTTTGAATGTTCTATTTGTGCAATGGATCCATGTTTAAATCAGTATGAGTCATTTTGAACCTGTTCTTGTAAATTACGGAAGTGGACTTCTGTAAATCCAAAATTTTCGCTGAAACTGGCCAATATGGATGTCGACGGTTCAGGAATTTGAATTGTGGATGTTGACATCTAGTTCCCATTTTTTTTTTGGTTGGGGTGTGGATTTTATTTGAAGCCTTACAGATGTCAACATTCAGTTTACATATATGAGTTGCGAATGTCAACATTCGTTTCGTTAATTTTGAGCGTTTGAGCATTGGATTACAAATGTCGACATCCGGTTCCCTTTTGTCCACTTGCTTTTCCTATGTTTTTAAAATGTTGTATTACGGATGTTCACATCCGTTTGAGATAATTGTATTGTGGATGTGGACATCTTGTTCACCTATTTTAATTGATAGTGTTATAGATGTCGTTGTTTTGGGTGGAGCACTACGGATGTCGACATTCGTAAGAGGAATTTTGTTACGGATGTAGACATCTATTTCACTTTTGTTGATTTCAGATTCTCTCCAACATCCCTCGAATTTTTCATCTATTCCAACACTAATATAAGTCACTTTTCGCTGCTTGTACACCTCATAATTCTTTTTTCCTTAACATGTACATTGTGACTAATTGCACGTACTCAAACTTTTGTGCTTTTCTTTTTTTCCTTCTTTCTCCACACCTTTGATACCCTATTTAACTTAATTATTTGAAAACATGACCTTCACTTGTGTTACAAATAAATAATACTTAATTTATTTCTTATGGATTAAACAAGAGATAAAATTTGTTTTATATATATATATATATATATATATATATATATATATATATATATATATATATATATATATATATATATATATGCCTAGGACACGAGGTGGTTTAACAAGACGTGGTAGTTCTTCTTCTGGACGTAGTAGTTATTCTTCTACACACGATGTACCCGAGAGTTCTGCACAGGGTGCTACACAGAAGAGACCAACAACTTCAGCTCGTAGAAGGGGTCAACAGACTGTACCTGCTTTACCTGATCAAAACCTACGATCACATAATCAGGATGAGGATGTTATTGAGCACGGGGATGTCGATGTTGCTCAGGACCAAGAGGAGGGGGTTGGGAATGATGGAGCAAGATTTCCTGGTGGTCCAAATGATACATCCTTATTGGTTCGTTATGCTGATCATGTAGCACGTGTGATATGGGAGGGTAAGGTTAGTGAAAAGTTTTTATAAATGTTATATTTGATTGTTCAATTGTTTTTTTATTGTTTTATTGATTTTTTGTTTCTTAGGATCGAGTTATGAAACTGGTCTCTCATTCTAAGAAAGTTAAAAGATTTGGATGACCTCACACTTCTGTTCAACCTTTTGCGTTGAATTCTGGTTTATTGCCTTGTGCGATGTTTTGTATGAGTACCCCGATGCTGGGTTGATCTTGGGTTTAGTTGAGAGATGACACCTTGAGACAAATAATTTTCATCTACCTATTAGTGAGTTGACTATCTCTTTAGATGATGTGTGGTCGCTGATACATCTTCCTATCACCGAAGAGTTTTGCCCAAATGAACCACTTGCTTATGAAGATTCAATAGAAACTTTGATGACACTAATGGGTGTGGATCGGACAATGAATTCAGATAAGTTGAATCATTGTCGTGTTGCCTAGGTTAGATTGAGTTGCCTGAGATACCTCTATAACAACTATTGCGAAAACCAACTATGAGAGTTTGTTGCACGAGCGTATCTTTCGCACCTTGTTAGGTGCACCATATTTGCTAATCAGAGCGCCACTTTTGTTCATGTGCAGTACCTGCAGCTATTTAGAGATCTCCCTACATGTCGTAGATATGCTTAAGGAGTTGTTGCTTTTGTCTACCTTCATGAGCAACTAGGAGATGCTAGCTTTGCATCAACAAAATAATTATTTGGATATCTACCACTTTTACAGGTACCCATATACAGTTAACTTTTATTTTCGTTTTCATATCAGTAGTTAAATGAAATGTTATTATATGTAGATTTGGTTATATGAGTACTTCCCTACATTGGAAAGGAAGTAGTTACGCGATACGTATGTCGAGATTGAACCTCGTGCAACACGTTTTGTCACTAGACAAGTTACTTGTAGTCTACAAGATATTAGAGCCCAATTGGATGTTGTCACATATGATTGGGTGATTTGGTCCCCATATGGATCACATATAACTGCTCGACCCCTTATTGTAGCTTCCATGTTTTCTGGCTTCATCAGGCATGGTAGCATGGTTCACCGTCATATGTCGAAACGTGTGTTGTGACAATTTGGGTTTATGCAGCCTATTTCGCGACCGCCAAATCCACTTCCTATGGTGGACTTTTCTATTATTGATGGTCGATGGAGACACTACGACCAATATGTCGTTGTTCATGTCACAGTCGCGCCAACCCCATTTTCATGTGTTGATGGATATTTGTAGTGGTTTAGGAGAGTCTCTCATCCTTATCTTATACGCGGTGTTGACAACAAGCGACCCATTTATGTGGTTATGCCCCGACTTCGCTGAAATCTACTAGATGACATGCCAGTATGGAGGACAACAGAGTCATCATCTTCTGGTCTATTGGTATGTTAGCAATTTATTTGTTGATATTATTAATTACAAAAAATAATTTACATTAATGTCGTGTTATTGTAGGGTGCCATGAAACAAATTGTCAGCGGCCTCCAAAGGATGTAAAGACGTTAGTGAGGGCACATTTGTTTCCAACACTATACCGGATGTCCACATCCGTTGTTTTCTTATTATCAATTTAAACTATAATGTAAAACATAAAATTATTTAATTATAATTACATATGTATATAGAAAATAAACAACTAAATTTCTAAATAAATATTTTTATATCTAAAATAATATATGTCAAAGGCAAATAAATTATTTAAATGAAAAAAAATGTAATGGCTTGCGCATGTGGACCAAAACGAAATTCAATCGGTTCAAAATGCTTAAATCAGTGCACAAATCAAAATCTAACAAGATTCATGGTGGAAAACTCACATGCGGAGGTCGCAATGGCCGGCGAAACGCGGAGGAGAGCTTGCGAAGAAGTGAAATAGTGAGGTTTCGCGTGGCTGTTAAGCAATATATGAAGTGGGACGTCGGGTCTGAGACTACCCGACGTCGAGTGACGTTGGATAAGTGAAAAAATCGACGTCGAGTGACGTCAGCCGCGTGGGGAACAGACGTCAAGTTGGAGTGATGTCAGGCGCGTGGTGAACATTCGTTAAGGGACGTCGGGGCACACCTGAACAGACGTCAAAGTTGACGTTTTATTTACAAAAATGTCACCGGTCATTTTTGACGTCTGTGTTCTCTTTAGCAGACGTTAATTGGGTGACGTTATAGGCACTTTTTGTGTTAGTGTTAAGTAAAAGAAGTTGCACCCTGACTATTAGCTATAACTTTTGGCCTAGTGGTAAGCGTTTGATCTAACAATAATCGACTTTTGTAAGTGTACGGTTCTGTTAAAGAAGGGCATTCAAACTCCTTGTACTTTTAACAAAACATACATCTTGATGTGCTAGAGGTTGAAGTTGTCTTTTCCATAAATTTCTCAATCTTGATTGTGCTAATCATCTTTTTGATCTTGATCAAGAATCAACCACCGACAAAATGTAAAACACATTAGAACCAAAACTCTAATAACAGTTTATTGGTATTAGATTGAGAAATTTACGAATAGAAACGCCTAGAAGCACTGGACGATTTAATGCAACAAAGAACAAATTTGCGTAAGTATATGATCAACAAGAATATATATATTAATCAATTCTTGATGAACATATATAAAAATCCAAGTATAACAATTCATCACACACTCAAATAGAAAAGAGCGGATTGCAAATACAAAGTTCAACTTACTTGAACCTCTTAAACATTAGCATATAGGTTAGTAACAAATAACTAACCCTGTAATATGATTGTATAAAATGCTAACTATTGGACGATCTTTCACTGTAAAACGATGCAAGGCATTCTCAGCAAAAGCCACATGCAATCACTTGTCTCCTTCAAATATCCTTTATAGCCAACTGAAAAGTCATCTCTTCCAACCTCCCCTTCAAGGATTAATAATGATTATTCAAAAGTACGATGTACTTTTTTAAATCATACCAATACTTCTTCAAGATTTTGAGAAGAGTAATTTTTATAATTAACCCCATATTTCTACCAAAAAAATGGAAATTCTGGTTGAATATTCCATGGATGCATAGGGTTGAAGTGGCTCATAACCCTAGTGATCTCATGCTAATCTCTTGATAATCACTATCAACAACATCTAAGTGTTGCAACCTCATTTGGTAGTAAAACTGAGCAATGAACTCTTCCGCCTTTGCATCAATCATCTCATCCCCTTCTGCATCATTGCTATCACCATTAATATTCTTCTCCTTCACACCTTCTTCTTCACCTTTGTTATCATCATCATTATTATTATTATTCTCCTTCTCTCCATCTTTCTCATTCTCCGCCTCCTGCACCATTTCGTTCAGTCCTACGGCCGAGGCATAACGGCTGCTACACCGAGACGATGAGCGTGTAAACGCCGAAGCAGAATCAAACGCATCATCTCCGTGATCAATGCAATTCGCAAACGGCGTTGAGGAGATCGTTGTTTTAGATTGAGGAGTGCTTTCACTGTTATCATCATGCGGTGTAGATTTGTCGGTTGGCATGTGCAGAGGTCTGATGGACCCCACGATCTTCGTCCACACGCTCTTGGACTCCTCATCCACAATGATTTTCGGTTTTCTGGAACGCCCTGATCGCATCATGAACAGCGCCACCTTAAAAATGTTCTTGGACCTCTTTGTCTTCTTGCTGGAAGAATGAGTATCTGTTTTCTTAGGTGATTCATCTGCGGTAATTGCTTTCTGGTCATTGCTAATGATCACAGAGTTTTCAGGGTTGAGCTCCATTATCTATGGGAGAAAGGGAATTAAGAAAATAACTTTGAATTATAACTTAGAATTATATTTCTCCCTGCTACAAGCAGGGGAATATAGAAGAAGAGTGGTGTGAGAAAAGTTTAAACATAGCTTTTATATATATACTAATGAGAAATATTGTGCGGGAAGTTAAGGAAGGGAAGGAGTCAACACAAACATATTGTCGGTACATTATTGTGTAACTAATAGACAGTGTCATAATTATTTGGGGACATTATTGTTTGAGGGAATTCTAATATTGGGATGGTAGCATACCAGAGAAGGAAGGTTCATGAGTGGCGGTTTTTGAGGCAAAGGACTCGCAGGGAAGGTTTCTGTTTTGGGACAACTGTTACCTTTATTTTTGTTGTTGTCCTTATAGATGAATAAATGAAACCCTAGAAAAAAAAATTTGAGTTATGAGAAATAAGATGTATCAATTTTATTAGTTATTTTAAAATAATATAATTTTAGGTATAGGAAATAAACTCGTCGTCGTGAGTATTGTCCGAACTCATTCCCGTTTTGATGGGAAATCCTTATATTGATTAGGTATGAGTATGGAGAATCTCTTATTTTTTTCAATTGGATATGGATATAGGTATGAGTGTGTATATAATACTACACAATTTCTACTTTTTATTTCTTCTAATTGTTTAGTTTGTCATGAAATTCATTAGCATTTCCAATATTTTTTCTCTTATCATAACATTTATATGCAATTATGTTCAAATGATATATGTCAATTAAATATTTTTTATGTCTCACACATGAATATTTTCTATTCTTTTTTAATATTTTTATTTATTGTATATTTTCCTTTCATATAAAAATGTTTAACACTCTAAACTTAATGTTTAATAGCATAAACATTTCATTTACTAGGTAATATAAAAAAATTATCTTCTTTACTCTATTATTTTTCATTTTTGTTTCATTTAAACAATTATTTTGTTTCACTAAAACAATTTTCGTTATTTCTGAACGATTCAGTATGTTGATATTAGAAAAGTTTTTTTAGATCTCTAAGTTATTTTTCATCTTATCATACCCTTAATTGTACATTTGTTTTCTTTTGTGCGTTTTCATTCAATAGTTTCTCAAATTGTTTCTAACACACACATTTGATCATTTTTTAATATTTTTATTTGTTGTTTATTTTTATCATGTATAATACTATTTTTATATATTTTATATAATTTTTTATTTCCTACTCATTATCAATCATAGTGTAATTTTGTCACTATGATCGTATAAATAAATTTTAGAGTTAAGTATGTTTTTAGTCCCTAAACTTTGACCCAAAATTGGAATTCGTCCCTGTCTGTCTGAAACTTCAATATATTTTGGTCCCTGAACTTTAAAAATGAATGAACATAGTCTTTTTAACTCAATTATGTTAACTTTTTTTTTAGATGTTGAACGCATTTCTCAGTAGATATTGAACTAGGAATGTGTCAAACAGTGTAAACAACTCCAATACTAACATGAAAAGCGTTCGACATGTAAAAAAAGTTAAAATAATTGGGTTAAAAGGACTATATTCATTCATTTATAAAGTTTAGGGACCAAAATATGTCGAAGTTTCAGACATGGACGAATTCCAATTTTGTGTCAAAGTTCGGGACTAAAAACATACTTAACCCTAAATTTTATTTACTATAATATACAAATTTAATGTAATTGCCATGATTTTTTTTCTCACCATCCAACACATATTGAAGTTCAAAAGATACAAGATCTATGTTAAAATTTTATTATTATTAGTTTAATATTTGTTCTTTGCGTAATTTTGATCAAACGATGTGTTATAACTTTTATTAGTATATAAAGAAGAGATTCATTAGAAGTTGAAAAATTGAAGTAAACAAACATTTTAAATATATTTTAATTTGAATATTTGTTTTCCTTTTATATTTTCTTAAAAATATTTTTAAATTTTATCAGCTAGGTTTCACTAATGTTTGCAAATTTATAAATGTTTAGGTTGTAATGAAATTTTATTTGATATTCTAATGTGAAATATATACTATTATAATTTGTTTTCTAAATATTTGATATCGAAGAAACAACTTTTCCCTTAATATTGAATATTTGATAATATTATGTTTCATTTACTGTAATTTTTTATTATTTTATAAAAATTAATAAATTAATACTAAAGAAGTAAGAAAACGGGTACAGGTATGAGTACGAGAATATACCCGTTATCTGGTGGGGATGGAGATGAGACAAAAGTTTGATACCCGTTAGATTTTGATATTGGAATGAAGACGAATTTTTTTCTATGGGAATAAGTATGAGAAAACAAAACTCGTATCTGTCCTACCCTGTTGACATCCTAATCAGAATATGCTTGAGAAAAGTAGGTATTTATGAGAACTAAATTAAAGAAAAAATAGTAATAATAGATATTCTATTATCAATTATGAATAGCCATAATGTTGATTAATATAGGCATGAATTGGATATACTATAAAATTTTATATCTGAGACATTTAGGTAGATTATCTTTGTTTATATGATCTTCAACTTGGTTATGATGAGTCCAAAACTTTACGATCTGACTCAACTCATCACAAATTAGGTTATGTGGATTGACTTACTAATTAGGGTAAAATATATATATATATATATATATATATATATATATATATATTTTTAATTATTTTAAAATATTCAAATTTATATGATGGAAATAATTTTATGTTTTTTTGGATATTAAAATTTGCAGGATTTTAAATATATCAGTAGATAAATACAATAAAATATAAGTTTCTTTTTTTGGGTTATGAATTAAGTGAGTCCAACCCGATTTGAATCCAAATAATCCATGGATTACATGAGCCCAACCCGTTTTTGTCCACAAATCAGACGATTTTTTAAGTTTTTAACCTGGTCCTGGGGTTTAAATATGTAATAAACCGAATTGGCTCAAGATTCTGACAGGTGTTGACATGGCTAGGTGTATAAATGAATTTTAGATTTGGATTTGTTAAGATTACGATAATATTAAAATCTCATTTTCCTAAATAAGATTATTTTAATTTAATGCAGTATATCAACCTTTGAAATTTATAATGTTAAATTTATATTAAAAAATAGATATATCACTTGATAAATAGAGAAAACATTTTACTTAAAATTTATGATATAGAGATGAACCAACAAAATATTGCCAATAGCAACTAAACACATTTATCAATATTCGGCATCAGGTTATGTTAATTTTGATACACTCTGAATTAATGTAAAAGTCAATTAATTAAATACTATTTTAGATTTAATTATCGAAATAATTATTATAAAAAAATATAATTTTATTTTTTATTTTAATTATGTAATTCATAGTTGAATTATATCATGTATGATTAGGGATGTCAACGGGGCGGGTAAGGTATGGGTAGTAGTTTCCCGTACCCTACCCGCTGAATAAATATTCGCCCCGTACCCGTATCCATATCCGTCGGGTATCCGTTATGCGGGTACCCGTCTATTTTTTTCATATCCGCGGGTATCCACGGGTACCCGCGGGTATTTACAAAAATATTTAAAAAAATAATTATTTAACCATAATTATTGTTTGGATCAACAAGTCCCCTTTCTCTGATTCATTCTTGAAAAACAAACAAATAAAAAATCACTACCAATTTATATTGTAGTTTATTTTTGAATAAAATATTAAAGAAATTATTAACTTCATCGATGTCCACCTCTTGCAACATTGTATAAAGTTTCATGTTGTCCAATTTTAAGCTAGAAGAGCCTTAAAACATAAGGAGTTCAGTAAAAATTCCTAACAATCACTTAATTAAAATATCTAAGTAAAAGTGTTAATTTCATTACCTTCCATGTTGGTTCATAACCAGTCTTAGAGACACATCAATGCCTCCACAATATATGAAAGTAATTTACTCATTTGTGGGGTAAGAACCACCATTATTGAATGAAGACTCATAATGTTTTTACTAATATATATATATATATATATATATATATATATATATATATATATATATATATATATATAATTTTTCTGAATTAAAGTTTGTACTAATATAATGAAGACTCATAATGTTTTGACTCATTTGTGGGGTAATAATTTTTCTGAATTAAAGTTTAGCGGTACGGATACTATGATATCCGTACCCACCCCGTTAACATGCGGGTATCAAAAATACTCATACCCACGGGTAACGGATATCCATTTTTAATATCAATTTCCTATCCGTTGCGGGTTTTATCTGCGAATACCCGCGGGTACGGATTTTTTTGACACCCCTATGATATATGATATTTTGGGATCAATTTAGCTACTTTGCTTTTAGTTTTGATTTAAAATGTGTTAAATCCAACCATCATATATTGAAAATTTAATTATTTGGTATATATATATATATAGAGAGAGGGAGAGAGAGACGTAACTTCTTGATCGAAGTCCTTATTAAACTCTATGTTTTAGTTTTTATCCAAGTAAATTGTTTATGACTTTCGTCTTTATCATTTAATTGAAATATGGAATTTGATTAAACAAAATTCTCCATGAGTATTTTTCAGGAGAAAAAAATATGTTTCTCCACAGGTTAAAACTAGTTTATATAAAAATCAATTTATAAAAGTTCTATCATGTAATTTATAAATAATTATTTTTGTTAATTTATGTATAAGTATATAAGCTAATTTTAATCTATAAACATTATATAAGGTATGATATAATGTAGATATGATATTTTTACTATAACATTATATAAGGTATTAGTTTGCACTTTATGTGGTTTGTATACTTTTACCATCATGGTTCAGATTTTGTCACCACTGTCATTTCAAAAATGACACCAAAGTCTTGGTGTTGAGCAATCTTTCTAAGACTTTCCTAACCAAATTTTTAGTCCTTTATTAACTACTATTTTAATATTTACATGTTAGATATTTTCTAGGTTTAAGATTTAATTTCTTATAATGAATACATTATAATTTAGTGCAATTTCTAACCTGGCTAAATTCAGGAATGAATTATACATTAGATTTAAGTTTAGTTGCTAAGTTAGAAATTTAGAATCCCAAATATGACTTGTTAAGATGGATAGTTAGGTTATTAAATTATGTTATTGACATGTGAGTTTTAAAGAATTGTATTTGTGTAACTATAATGTTAAATTTTGATGCAGCAATATTTCACAACCAAGAAGGGTGAATTGGTTTTTCAAATTTTTGATTTGTTCTTACACTTAAAAAACAGTTTTTATGAAATCTGTAACTAATTGACAAAAGGAGTTTAAGAATGCATATTGTTCACCCTTTATACCTAGCAAAATTTAAAAGAGAATGAAAGAGAGCACAAGAGACAACAAGATTTATATTGGTTCGATTCAAATGAATCTACATCCAGTCTCTAGTTTCCCTCACTAGAAATTTCACTATATCAACAAGAGAAGGAATACAAGAAACATCTATGCAATTCCTAAACTCTAAAACCACACTTTCTTGAAAACGCCCCTTCAAGAAATGTGCAAATTGTAATGCTCCAAGCAATTACACACAATTACCACAATCACAATGATAACACACAGAATTTCAGATTCAAGAAACTACAAGAAACTAATACAAAAATAGTGACAGTAATGGAACAATAATACCTGATTTAGTACACAACTTTGTGTCAATATTACACCATCTTCATTTGATCTTGATGATCATTCTTGATGAACACTTAAGCCCTTGCTGCAGAATTTGCTCCAAGAAGATATTCTACTCTTTTCTTTCTTTCTTTGGGTTGAACAACTGCTCAAACAGAAGGTGCAGTGATCTGATTTGATAAATGAGTTGTTGTCGATACGAGCCTAGTCGACTAGATTAGTTGGCTAGTCGACTACATTATGACAAGGCCCAAATTAAAGTTTCAGAACTAACCTAGTTAACTAGATTAGTAGCCTAGTCGACTATCATGACAACATATTAACATTTTCATATTATCACATACATACATTTATGTCTTATTATAATTCCAATCATTCTTATGCTACTATGAACATCATCAAAAATATTACAGATACACTTAATCAACAACATATAATGTGTGCATATATGTTTTTATGATCTATTTGAACTTTATGGACTAAACCTTAACAAATTGTATATTAATTGTAAATTTTCGAAAATTCTATATTTCAAAGTGTTATGTTATTGGAAATTTTAGAGGATTTGTGACACATATTGAACACCGAGGGAACTTTAATTTTTTTCGTTAGAAATTGACTTCAAAGTTATATAGTATTTCCAATTTCATTGTATTTATCATCTATACTTACGTAATTTTGTCATTTGTTTATTGTTTTTGTATGCATACTCTGTATATAATTTTGAGGGCAGTCAAAATGTCAAATCACAAAAGCTAATGTGAGCCTGAACAAGGTGTTTTATTGTATTAACGTATAAATTATTTTTTCTTTATTGATGTATACATTAATTGTGTTTATATTTAAGTAATTGTGTTTATATTATGTTTATTTATGTATACGTATCAATTAATCGTGTTAATTATGTTTATATTTAATTAAAATGTAATAAACAAAATGAAGGTCGAGTGTGGCTATTATATTTAATTATAAGTAAGCTAAAATTCAAACATGTTGAAATAAAGTAATTCATTATATTTGATTAATTCACTGATAGAATGATGGTTGTAGGGAGGGAATCATTCATTGGGAAGATATAACAATAATGATACTTGAGTCTAACTTATATAAGTGATTGATATCATTTTCAATCCAAAACTTGAAGACAATAGGTTTATGAGTTTTTTCCTATTATATAATGTTTAACTTTCTCTTTTCTACCTAGTATAGAACTTAGACTTACATTTAGATTTTTAATAATCATTTTTTCAAAAGTGAGTTCTTTCCATATTGATACTATCTAAACCCTTTGTCAAGACGACTTTCATCACCTCCAATCTAAAATCTCAGGATTCATATGAATTTTTATATTTTCTCGTATCTAATTAATACAAAACTTAAACTCTGACTTATATTCCCAACGTAAAGAATTATCTTTTGTTTAAGGATTAATGTCAAATTTTTACATGGTGCAATTTTTTTTTATCCATAGTTGCCAGTCTGAAATGTTGAACCACGATAAAAATATTTATAAGATTTATTTTGTTCATTTCTATGACACTTTAAGACAAGCAATATATTAAATTAGAATTTACACTTTCCATGTACATATTACTTTACGCTTCCTTAGTATATTTTCGGTTTAATTTACAACAATTTTTTTTATGAAAATATACTGATTACAAAAGATGTTGAAGTATTTTGTTATATATTCTATTTGTCACTTTTGGTGTTGTAATTTTGAAATAATGTACATTTTGTGTAAAATGGAAAAACAAAGTCAACATTAAAAATTCACGCACAATGACGATTAGATCAATAATCTCCATTGAAACACAGGTTGAATTAGATTTTAGTAACTGAAACATGCATGACAATAATTGGATTCATAGTTATCATTGTTTCTATTCCACATATACTACAAAAGTAACCATCCATAAGCATAGTTAAAAATCCATAATCATGATTAAAAGCTTATTCTTTTAACTACTCCTCCAACTATGGTAGTTTTTTTATCGTCGCCAAATGAGCTTTTAAATTATTGTTAAAAGCTTCTTTTGCATTGGGGATAAAATTATTACAAAGTTCTTTATGTGTATTAAGATATACATCATGATGCCAATGATTGCAAACTCCTCTTCCGAACTCGAAGAGTAAAACTTTTTTTAATGATTTCAAAAATAGAAAAAGCTATTATTTTCGCCACAAACAAATGTGAGTTTATCTGAAAAAAGCTTTGGAAATAATTGATTTATGAAGTTTGAGTGAGAAAAGAAAATGTACCTCTGATCCACTCACTTCAAAAGGTGTTTTTGTGCCATTCTTTTTCCATTTCATGGGAACAAGGTCATGCTGGACCTTCGAAGTTTTACACATTCTTGTATATTTAAGAGTAAGAAACAAAATAAAGTATAAAGAATAAACAAGTCAAACCTTTGTTCTTTCTCTTCTTTCTAAATATTACAGTGTGAAGTTTCGTTCTCTCTTTTGTAAGTGTCTCTTTTCCAGGGTTTTTATTTTAACTCTTTTAATCACTCCAGGATTTTCTATTATCTGTTTTTAGTTGGACTTGTGTTTTCTGTATTGTCATTTTTGTGTGAAGTTCAAGCTTTGGTTTCAAGCTAGCAGAGTTTGGGAGAAATATTGTGTAGGGTTATTGTAGAAATCATTTGTTAATTGAAGTCGTTGCGATGGATTTTGCAATTAGAAAATATAATATGAATGTTATATAAAAAATCAAAGTTATAAATAATATTTACCATGTCATTATTTATAATGATATAAAAAAAAATATAATTTTTGTCTGGATCGATGATTATAAACTGTGTATTATTCTTACCATCGTAGCTAAATGACCTAAATATAATTTCTGTGAGCTGTATGTGAATGTTTGGTTGACTTCTCCATGTCAACATTTGCGAATTTTTTTCTCAATTCATTTAAAAAATTACCTAATTTTTAAACTTTCTGGCATGATTTTTTCAATTTTTTTAAAAGTAAAAGAAAGGAAGGGGGAAATACAAGTAATACAGTTCATCATTTAGAATTCGACATAATTTTCAAACGTATGAACATTTAATGATTCTGATTGAATGAATAATATTGAGAGTGTTTATTTTGGTAATTTAGAAAAAAAAAAGTTTAATCCGTAGAAAAGATCCAACATTGGCTATAGATATGAATGATTGCCAATTAGTTATCCCCTTGAGTACGAAATCAGCTAAAATCCTGTTAGATACAAACAAAACACAACATAAATTTGTTGTGACATTTTTTTCCAATAATAATTAGTACAGCTTTTGAAGCACCAAATGAACTTTTGGAGAGAAAACAAGGTGCAGTAGGTAAACAATGAATTGCGTGAGCGAAACGAAACAGAAAGTTCCTAGATTCAAACGGAAAAATAGTTAGAATAGTTGTTAGAGCTTTGGATCCGCTAGCTCTTAATCGATATACATAAATCATATTACGACAAGTTTTGGAAAAAGTGCCTAAACTTTACGTCTAAAATGTCGCGTTTAATGATATTTAAATTTTGTGACTTAAAGCATTCACAGCGGCGTTCAAGTATGATCCAACAAAATCCAACTAGAAGCAGCCTCCATTTCATGTGGTTGTGGGCCCTTCTCTCTATTTTTTACACGTTGTGTCATGTCGTATGACCAAAAAGACCCTTACAAAGGGGTGATGGATTTCCAAAAGTGCTTATTTTTTTTAAACTTGTGTTGATCACCCTTACTAACCATTTTTATCTGTTACGTAAATTGCAAACCTCTAAACAACCACCTTAGTTCATTCTAACTTGGGGTCCAAGTACTTCAACCCTATTCGTTAACATCTAATGATGCGCACTAAAGTGTTTTACAATACCAAACTAATTTTTTAACTAGGTAAATAATACTCGTCAGTACTTCTATTTAAGGAAAGATATTAACACTTTGCATAATAATTATGGTAGATAAAGTCTCTTAAATGCTTAAGTTGATTAGTAGACTTTAGTTGGTAAATCAATGATAACCTATACGAATAAAGGGCATTATAGTAATGAAGTAAAGAAATTATATAATGCAGTCGATCCAGCTTGATCCAACCGCGTACAGTGAAGACGTGTCCTTAACGAGTTGGCACTTCACATTTGATATGTGAAACTTGAGACTGAAAACAAAAACTACTAATCTGTCTCTTTCTCTGATCACGCTACGCGTCCAAAAACCTCCCACACCTTTCTCACTCTTTCCCACTATTGCCCATAGTATATATATGGAAAGAGCACCCAACATCTTTCATCATCAACTTAAAGCACATTCAAAAAGAGTTTCCACATTTCTTGCAATAGCTACGCATACACTCCTCTGGTCTTCACTAGATTTGTGTTTCAACAACATTAATTGGAGAACATTATAAGAGATATCATATCATGGGTTTGAAGAACCGTGGCGTTGGTCATAGAGCATGGAACCTGCTGCGAGTGACATTGCTGTGGGCACGTAAAGGTGGGGTGTTGAGACGGAAGGTAGCGATGGAGCTGCGTCTGGTTCCAAAGTACTTGAAGCGTCTCGGACACAGTAATACGCCGCCCAGCCATATTCATTACTTTGAGCGCGAGCTGTCCTTCGACAAGACCCCCATTTTCCATGTCAAGATGTACCGTCCAACCTCTATGCGCTTCCACTTGCCTCACATTCCTTGTATTAACCCACAAGTTGATTTTGAGTATGATTTCGACGACGACGATGATGATGTTGAATATGATACCGGGAGAAAGAGTGCTCTCACGGCTGCAGGAGAGTGTGACCAAGAATTTTATGATGATTATGAAAGACGCCTGGAGATGACGTCTTGTAGTGAACAGGAGGAACAAGAAGCAGATGCCCAAGGGATAGATAAGCGAGCCGAGGAGTTCATACAAAAATTCTATCAGCAAATGAAGCTGCAGCGCCAGATTTCTCTTCTACAATACAATGCAACACCCAATAGAGACACGACTTCTTGAGCAGTTTTTCAAAAATACAGGCGGCTTACTTCATTTTTCCTTCTTTTTCTGTTGAGTTTTGATGCCACTGTTAATGTTAAAACATTTTAGTAAACGAAATGAGAGAGACTACTGCGGGATGCTGTAAATACCAGGAGCTAGACTTGAGTTCTAGTATTTACATTTTTTTCATGATTATATGCAATAAATGCTACAGAGCTGCCATTCATCGTTGAATTTAAAAGAATGTGACTGATAGCGCCTATGTATATGACATGGAAAGAACTTTTTATAAACTTGTGTAATGCTATAAAAATAACTTGCAGCTCATATTTTACAAACTTATTTCATGCTCAAATTTATAATAAAATATCATTTATAAAGAAATTATAAAATAGTTCAATTATTTACATAAACACGACCTATGTCTTATAAGCAGAAAAAGGCTAAATCCTGTGTAAACTAAGCGGTAAGGTGATATGAAGTTGACAGATTTCATCCATAATATCCAACGCTGTACTCTCCAATGCAAACATAGAAATAGAATGTTGACAATAAGAATAATGATACCAAATTAACTGGTGTTTTCGCTTGGCACTTGTCTCAAAATTAAAACTACGTGATCCTAAAGGCAGATCCTTAAATTGTCCTCAGATCAGCATAAATGTATAGAAAATGGTAAATGTAGCAGATTCTCAGAAAGAGTAGTAATTATGCTGATCTTGTGAAAATAGTGATCAAAATCTGACAGTTTAAAAATCGTAAATACGTATCGGCCATCATGTTATAAACCCATCGTTATAATCTCATCCATAAAACGATTTCTAATTTCCAAAACTCATCGTCAACAAACCTTCCAAAATAATTGACCATGTATTACCTTTTGAATCCGTTGAATAGAAAATATAAAACCTAACAAGCGTACATACAATGAAAAAGATCACGTATATATTTGGGGTAGCATGGTGAACTAATAAAGCGAATTGAATTTCAAGCAGTAATACAAAAATCCGTAAATGTCAGTTAACTGTCAGTAATGAAAAAGTGACTGCTTAATTTGTAGCAAATTGTCATATCCATATAGTATTATTATCAACACATTTTTATTGTGCAATAAAGGTCGAAAAGATATTCGAAAATGAAATCTTATATTAAAGGACATGGTATTACATCAACGGCAAACTACACCGACCGGAAAGTGTCTGGCCACTGCCCGGATATATTTAGAGCGTGGCCATGACTTGCCGATTTAAGCAAAGTGAAGAAAAGACCTTATGAGCTCTACAAAATTACTATTCTAGCTGCCATGGTTGATTGCACTATCCTTCACAAGCGAAGATACACTAGTATTTGCAACCTCCTTTAAGCATCTTGCCATAAAATTAATATAAAAAAATTAATGTGAGGTTTTCTGATGATAATAAAACAATGAGTGTGGAGGTGTGCATAATATTACTCGGCGACTAAGCTATAGTGTAAGCATAGGCAGCTGCAAATGTACAATATTACTCCCTTCCCTCTCCCCAACTTTTTTCCCTCTGGAGAACCAGTTAACAATGGGAAGATTAAAATATTCTGGGAGAGGTTCTTATAGTAACAAAATCAAAGATCAACTTCCATTTTGCCTACTAATATACGCTTCCAATTTCCCTGTTGCGGCCAATATGAGACCTACGTGCAGCATCATTAAATGTTTAATAGACAACCAAAACAAAACTGATGAGAATAGTTATGAGCTATTTGAAATGGGAAAGGGGAATTAAGTGTTTGAAACAACCAACTCAACACAGATGGTGAAAATAACTTAGTTCATTCATTATATGGTCCTTAAGATATAAAAGGCAAGTTAGTGAGTAGCCAGTACCTAAAAACAAAGCAGATGGCCTAGCTGGCCGTGATTTGAATTCTGGATGGAATTGCACACCTACATAAAATGGATGACTTGGAAGCTCTAAGATCTGCACGAGAGAGAATTTATGAAAATCCACAAAATAGATGTAGGGTACAGAAAAACAAGTGGTGAAAGAAGTAAATTCTGTGTAACGATAAAATATAGGAACAAAAAAACAGGATAACAAATGCAACCACAAATGAAACTGAGATTCTCAACGTTTCTTCTAAATTAATATTGCTTCGCATCAACATTACCCAAGCTAAAAACTTACCTCCATTCGTTTTCCACTTTCATCCTTCCCGACAAATTGAAGTCCAGCTTCTTCTAAAGTTCCAATCACATCTGGATTTACCTGCATAATGTTGACGTCAAATAACAGAACATGTACCACATCACACCCATCCTCCAAAACGATCGAAATTCACAAAAGAAACTTCACAATCAAACCTCATATCTGTGCCGATGTCGTTCATCCACATACTCTGAACTACCGTACCTAGCAATTAGGAACAAGAGCGAAATGAGGAAATATTTGTAGAAGTGTATAAAAAATTTCCACAACACTTGAATTTTTCAGATCCACATTCCTTGCAAAATATTCAGGACAAGTAATAGTTGTTAAATTCTTTTTTCAATTTGTGAGTGTTTGCATGGGCGGGGTGAAGGGGAGGGGGATTTTCGTTGAAATCAAAGTGATGATCAAGCACTTTAGTACTTGAATAAACCCAACCTCATTTATTGACATGTTTCTTTCATAGTAAAGCAGGCCTAGACTGAGACTTAATATTGGTCAATAGCCAGACACCTCTCTTAAAAAGCAGTATAATTGGAGGAACGGGTGAAGATGAGTTATTTCAATAGAGGGATATCTGACCTGCTTTTTACTTATTATTTCGTCAACTTAAAATACTACCTAATGGGATATAGCTAGGTCACATACAGCTTGGAAGTGATACAATCAGATGTCTGTAAGAGTGTTCTCCGAGATCCAAGTCTCATGGTACTTCCCATATGCGTTCGTGAACCCTGTTTATGACAGAGTCATTACAAACAAACAAAAAAAAGAATAGGAAAATCTAGGAACTGGGGAGCTCAGACACATACATACCTCTGGCATGAAAATCACAACAGGATTCGGTGTTTGGGCATCAAACTCTACACTGTTTGCTTTTTCCCAACCCAAAACCTTTGAGGAATGTTGAATTACAATGTTAAAAACATGTAGTTAAAAGAACCAAACATCACAAACAGATGTTACTTACTGATCTAGCAAATTCAATTACAGAAATTTGCATTCCCAGGCAAATCCCCAGGTAAGGAACATTGTTCTCTCTAGCATATTTGGCAGCAAGCATCATACCTCTCACACCACGATCTCCAAATCCCCCAGGAACCAAGACACAATCTGCGCTCTGCACGAGTCAATTTTAAAAAATGGATGTTGTCAGTCAAAAGCAATACATATTTCCTGGTACTGTATAAGTCCAATTTGAAAGATGATCTATACACAGAAAACATGTCATTTTTCCACAACTAAAAAAGCCTATAATCTAGCAGAGGTAAGGTACATTATCTAAAAGTATGACGTTTCAGAATTTGCCCACCATACTCAAGATATAATTTGACTAAATTTTCACAAATTGTACATGCGTTTACCTTCAAAGTCGTCCAGGCTGCAGCATGTGCTTCCGGTGTCTGAATAAAAACACAATAAAATAAGCCTGACATTCTTCAAAGTGACAAGTAAGCTAATTTCTTGAAATGCAATTTGAAAGAAATCATTACTGATTTTGCACTCTCGTCTTCTAGATCAGACGCTGCAATCCAGTCGATTGATGGCTTAAAAGAGCGTGCAACACAAGCATGCAGAAGGGCCTGTAAATAATCAGGCATTATTAAAAATTATTACACAAATAAATAGATGTAAAATTATTCAGTGCATTTCAATGACAACCCTTGTATTGAATTGTCAAAAAACTTGCAAAAACAAAATTTATTTGTTAAATGAAAAAGCCACCACGCTGCAATGGAAGTGAGTTGATGCTCCTAAATTGTTGTACACGCTTTAATTATAAAAAACAACAAATTATGCTAATTGCTACCAAAAGGAAATAGCAGTTTTAAGGATTTATTAAGAATATGAAATTCAGATAATTTCTCCAGAAAATGACATTAGATTTATGGGGGAAAGTCAGACTAAACGAAAAAAAAGCCAGAATTTTAAATGATATTATCAAGTTGTGCATATATGATAGATTCCTCATTTTCAAAACCAAGCCAATAGCTACATAGTCAATATAATAATCAGCCATTAAGTTTTCAGTTAAATATACTGTTATCGTGCCACTCTTGTGATAAACATGAAATAAGAGATAAAACACACCTTTACAACCGATAAATATGAATCTGTTAGACCAACATACTTTCCAACCATTGCAATCCTAACCTGTAATTTCAAGTGCTGTCATACTCATTGCACAATTTATTATAAAATGCATTTGGAAAAAGCATTGCAAACTAAAGATATAATACTAACAGATTCAGTAAGACTGTCAAAGGTCTCAGCCATCTCTGTCCACTGCTGCAAATCAGGAGGTGTAGCTTGGCTGAAAAAGAATTTAGTAAGTGTGAAGAAAAAAACAAGTATAATATATCCAGCACGCCTAAGTATGATCAACTTTATTCCGAATAATGAATATATTCTGTCTCACTCCAATTATGATGTAGGATGGCAAGAGGGGTCATTTAAGCATACATAGATTACAGTGCAACTTTTCATGCAATTAAGCGCAATTACCGTTGTTGACACTTCATGTTATTGAAGTAGAAAAACTTTATCAATGGTTTCGACTTTGAAGGATGCAGAAGAAATAGGGTTTATATCATCCCAGTCAAAGTTTGAAGACTGTAACAGACTCAGATTAATCAAATTACATCATAACTAGATTTTTCTTCTATCTTCCCTAAATCAAGAAGTCGTCTACTTTCTAAGGAAAAAACTCACTTGAGTAAGTTAAGCTGCTGCAGAATTGAATGATGAGCATTTTGGTTCTGAAAATAGCAGCCAATCATAAAAAAAAAATCCACAAAATATAAACAAATAAGCCAAGCTTCAATGCAACCAAAAGATTTATCAAAAACCCACTCTCAATAACAGGGGAATATGCCAAATGTTTGGTACATCATGGATGTTCAGAATATTCTCAATCTGTGAAAAAACATACAGAAAATATAGATCAATTAACCGATAGAACAAAACTCTCAGACAACTGAGCTCGGTTCACCAACAACTTACTGGAACATGACAAAATTTTGAGAGCTTTTCCTTGGTACTTTCTAGAAGAGGCTGCCAAAATTCATGAACAAAGTATTTCAGCAGCTAATATAACCAAACTAGCATTAAAGACAACAGAAAAAGTCAAAACAGAAGGAAACATTTGAAAAACGCTGAATTTATAGTTGATCTCAGCAAATAGAAAAGATGAACAATGTGAAATTCAAGCAATCACCACATTATTCTAATAGAATTATTAAGGTAAGAATGCAGCTCAACATAATAGCCCAATTGTAACAACATAATTTCCCTGGGGAAGAAAAAGCAAAACAAATAAACAGAAGCTCGAAGTAGCTTTGCATAGTACCGAGTCTGTCTTATTTTACCAAGAAATCATATTTCCTCAAACAAAAACACAGTACCTTGGGGTAATGGAGTGGGAAAGAAAAATACCTGAGAGAATATAGGTTTTAAGGTTCTTTTCTAGGTCATTAGGCTTCGAGTATCTATTTACATGTACAGAAGAATGTTGCATGTACAAGGTCAAACCCAACATCCCAAATACTCAATCTAACAACATTGATCCTTGTACTACCTTTCTAAATCTTAACCAGAATTCTAACAGGATCCAATCCATTAGTGCTAGAATAATGAACAAACACACCCAACCAAGAGTGATACTATACTACCTTGCCACGTCTAAACCGTTAAAGAACAACAATTTAGAAAATCATTATGTAGGCCTTTATAAAGACTGCATTAGGGCAACTACAATGCAAGGATCTTATAAAAAACTCTCATGAAGTCTTATCTTACTTTAAATGGGTCTCATCATGCCCACATCACTTATAAGCAACTCTTACAAGTTCTGTTCCAACGGCCAGGTCTTGTAAAACCCACATATCTATAATTTTGTATTTACATTTCAATTCTCAAGACATGACTGTTGATATTGAACAATTATTTTTTATTCTTGAGACCATACAAAACTCATTATTAATTTTAAAACCCTGATCATGTCACGTCAGCAGGGATTTTGTTATAAGACCTGAGTCTTAAATTTAAGACTACTGATAAGACCTTCGCATTGGAGATGTTTGACATGTTAATCTGAAATGGAAATTTCATAACAGTTATTCATCCACTGAACAACAGATTAATGGTTAGACAAAAACAAAAATAAATGAAATTTATCAACGTGACTATGACAAAAAATATGAAAAGCGTGAAAGTGTCGACCACATTCAGCAACATTATTAACATCACATTTTTTATCAAATATTATTACTGGGAGACTAGGTAAAGCCAATTTTCTGACTTTTACCCACACATTTAGTGAAAGACCCAACTTTAAAGGAAAAATGGACTTCCATTAAGACGAGCATATTAACAAATATTAATCATAATCATATTTGTTGCTAAAAGTGGAACCTGAATTTTGTAACTGATGCTCGTGTCAATAATTCCCTTTGCTTAAAAGAAAGAAAATAATAGTGTAGTATGCAACTGGGCATGATAAGACTAAGTGAGAGAGAATTTTGTAACTGAATTTTGCAACTGAAGCTCATTTCAATAATTCCTTGACTTAAAAGAAAGAAAAGAATAGTACAGTACGCAACTGAGCGCGCTAAGATTAAGTGAGTAAGAAAATTATATGTACTCCTACTACCAAAAGACTCAAGAGCGAACCTTACAACAGAAATTATTTTCTTTTAAATGCATCCTGGTGCTAAAATGGCAGAACAATATACCTCTGCAGAGCGACTTGTTAAAAGATGAGGTGTCAATCCCAATGCTCGCAGTTCCCTGACGCTATGTTGTGTAGGCTTTGTTTTCTGGAAGCAGAATATTGTACCCGAAATGAGAAAAGAAAAATCAATTTAAACTAAGTCTGCTGCAGTAATGCACAAGTAGTTAAATAGTACTTGCTCTCCCACGACACCCAACACTGGTATCAGGCTAACATGGATGAGACAGAAGTTATCAGGCCCTGAGAAGGAATCATGAGAATAAAAACATAAAAAACGTATTACAAATACTATGTATCAAGATAACATTTCATTTCCATAATAAAAAGGAAAAATTGTCAGCCAAAGAAAACATTTCATTGCCATACTTGGACTTCCAAGTTGGGGTGATTAGGAGAATTTTCAAAAAGATTTTAAAAAGGTTTCCAAGTCAAACATGAGGAAAATTATCAGAAATTCAATAATAATAAATGATTTTGACAATACAAATCATAGCCGTAAAAGGGCAATACGGTACTGAGTAGCATATAGAGAGAGAGAGAGAGAGGGAAACGCTATATTGTCTACCATTAGTTTAAAAGCAAAAATATTCTATTTCATACCCACTTGAAAGGACAATTGCCGTAGAGCCTCAATAAATGGCATAGATTCAATATCACCTGTAGAAAGACAAATATGATCCCGTATTATTGATTGAAGCGGATGGTGCAGTTTCAATAGAGACATCGTCTCCAAGTAAAAATCTTACCAACAGTGCCTCCCAGCTCAATCACACAAACATCCGCAGGGCCCTCTTTTCCGTCAACGGGAATCACAGCAACGGACTCAATCCAATCTTTGATAGCATCAGTGATGTGCGGAACCACCTATTTTAAAATACCAATCACTCAGCAAACCGATCTTTATTATCCACAGTCGCATACAAGTAAAAAACAAATATGTAGCAACAAGAGTTAAATGGCATACGTGCGGTGTATCACCTGAACAGTTTTCCCAAGATAATCTCCTTTACGTTCCTTCTCAAGAACAGACTAGTCACAAGAAACGAAACCGTTAAGCCACAAAAGCAAAATCACTCTCCAGCACCCTGTAACTGAGTTCCATAACCATTACAGAGATAAAGCACTGAAAAAGCAAGCATGAACCTGGTATATTTTTCCAGTGGTGATGTTATTATCCTTGGTAAGCGTAACATCGAGGAAGCGCTCGTAATTTCCCAAATCCAAATCAACCTTTCTCCGAGTCAAAACATAACACAGAGAGTTGAAATTGAGCACCAGCTGGGCGGCAATGAAATTAAAGCATGCAGAGGTGAAATAAACACGGGAAGAAGGAAAAAAACCTCTCCGCCGTCGTCGAGAACAAAAACCTCCCCGTGCTCGAAGGGAGACATGGTGCCAGCGTCGATGTTCAAATACGGATCTGCATGGGAGCGGTTGAAAGGTGAGAATTAGTAGAAAAAGCGGCTACAGGAAACAGAGGAAAGAGAACAAATTGAGAGAAAGAGAGAACCGATTTTGATGGAAGTGACGCGAAGGCCACAGGCCTTGAGGACAACGCCGATGCTACTGGCGGTGACGCCTTTGCCAAGGCCACTGACGACTCCCCCGCTGATGAGGACGTATTTCATTTGGTTTTGGGGGAAATGAGAGAAGTTGGCAGACCAAGTGTTTGGGTTTATACCCGAGCGGGAAGGAAGGTTGAGACGGTTATGGAATGGAATGGGAAGTGTGCATTAAGAGACGAGAGTGGTGAAGCTGACGGTCCCTTTCGAAATGGTATTTAAAAAAACCTAAAGCCAAAAATGAAAAAGCGTCTCAACTCAAGTCTCGTCTCCACCTCTTCCATCTTCTTGGACTTATAGCCGCCTACCGCCCACAACTGTCCAACTTGCTGCTTTGCGCATAATAAAAAGCCATTATAAAAAATTAAAATAAAACGTTTATTGTTAGTTATACGCTAATATCATAATAAAAAAAATTCCAACGTAAAACAATAAAATATAGTAGAGAAGAAATGAAAACGAATTATGGAAAATGACTTTCATGTAAAAAATAAAACAAATAAGCATTTAAAATGTTTAATTTTACTAATCATTTTTTATTATAGCATAATTTTAATTATGGTAATATATTTAATTAGTTTATTTTCATATATAAATTTTAAGACAGCATAAATGCAGACTCGCTTGGACGCGATCAAGAATCTTTTATACCTTTTATATGGATAAATTTAATTAACTATCTTTAAAAATGAAGTGGATTTAAATTCTTCTTTCTCTTTAAAATAAAAGTAAAGATAAATGTATAACATTAATGAATCTGGTTAAGTCAACAAAGAAAGAAATGTAGCTAAATAGAAACTAAGTAATTGTATTTTATAATAAAATTTAACAATTTTTAAAATAAAAGTAAACGACAAATGTATAACATTACATGAATTTGGTTAAGTCAACAAAAAAGGTAGCTAAATAAAAAATAAGTCATCGTATTTTCTAATAAAGTTTAACAATTTTTAAAATAATTTTACTATGTTTTAAGTATCAGAAAAATGTAGAGTAAATATAATTTTGATTTCAAAATTTTAAAAATTATTCTCTCAACAATGTAAATACACTATGTTAATCTCCAAACACTAAATTTTACAATTTAAAGTTAAAGATTTAGATTTTATAATAATTTTTAACCTCTCAAATTTAATATTTAAAGTCTAATTTTTTTATTTTATTTTGAAAAGATTAAAAAATTAATAAATTCGGAAATCAAAATGAGAATTATCTCAAATTTTAGAGATTACAAATATAATTGAACCTTTTCAATTTTTATGATCAAAATCTATTAAATATATAAAGAACTCAATAATAATTTATTTATATGTTATTTTGAACTTATTATAAATATTATAATTTAATATAATTGTAACTTAAGGCATGCATATGGACACAAAATATATGCAATTTTTATTTTTCATATTTCTAGAAAAAGTAATCATTATATGGATAAAATCTCTCCAAGTTGTTTTAGGTTTATTACATCGATAAGGTTATAATTGGTATATTTGTTTATAAACTCAAATATTTTTCATTTTATCTCTCCAAGTTAGAACTGTAGAATTTTTGTAAGAGTTTATATATTTTATTACATGAGTTTGATTTGGTTTCTCTGTTCTTTCTTATTTTTAATAAAATTTCATGTAAAAACAAATAATAAATGATATCAAAATATATTTATGTCAGTATAACAATATAAAAATATATTATGATGCTTAATATGAATTTTACAAAATCTTAACCTTATTTTTTATATTTGTTTAAAAAAAAGTCTATTAAAATTTTGGTTAAATTACTCTTTTAGTCCCTTTATTTGTTATGAAATTTCAGTTTGGTCCTCAAGTTTTTCGTTTCAATTTAGTCATCATTTTTGTAAAAATGACTCAATTTGGTCCTCACTGTTAACTTTGACCAGACGGTGTTAAAGTCAACGCCACGTGTCAATTTTTGGTTTATTTGCATTTTTTAAATTTTTTTAAATTTTTTATTTATTTTTTACACGTGTCACTTCATAGTTGTGTCACGTGTCAATTTTTTACATGCGGCACAACTGTGAAGTGACACGTGTAAAAAATCAAAAAAAAATCAAAAAAAAATAAAAATTGACACGTGGCGTTGACTTTAACACCGTTTGGTCAAAGTTAACAGTGAAGACCAAATTGAGTCATTTTTAAAAAAATGAGGACCAAATTGAAACAATGAAAAACTTGAAAATCAAACTGAAATTTCATGACAAATAAAAGGACCAAAAGAGTAATTTAACCTAAAATTTTTAACCTAAATTTATGTTTGATAGGTGAATATCATACGTAAATCCAGTTGTTTTAACAATTAATCAACCCATAAATCCAAAAAATAAAAATGAACATTACTAGCTCAAAACTACTAATTTTAACTCTACACAATGACTTATCAAAATAAATGTTTGAAATACACAAAACTGCGAGATTTATAGAAAATGAAAAAATGAAAATTGTTCTAGAGTGTGTCCAAAAGAACAAAATCAAAACATGTTAAACAAAAGGAATTTTATTCAACACAATGAAATATCTAAATTATACATCTCGCAAATAGGGATGATAACGACTCGGGTCAGACACGGATATTGCTTACCCAATACTTGAACCGCAACAAAACCTCTATGGACAAAACCTCTATGGATGAAGATGAAGACACAAGGAGGAGAAGGGAGAGGTCCTCAGCACCCCAAAGAGCCTATCTCTAGCACCTTAGGCGATTTATAGTTGTGAGAATGGAAGAAGATTATCGAAACCCTCATGAAAACATGTTTAAATACTCAATTTCGTGTAGCGAAACATTCTGGTTGGACGAATTGTCATAACTTGTTAGGTGACTTGATCTTGCTCTTTGGATGAATTAGGTCAAATTGATTGGACCTAGAAAATGTATGTGAATGAATTGTAATTGAGTGATAATCATTAATATGTTCTTCGATCTATTGAAATTTTCACATATCTATAAAATATTTCACAAATAAAAACGAAATACTTTTCTCTCCAAAACTATTTCATAAAACCTTAATTATTTAAAGTAGTAATAAAAATACCACTAAAGAATAAAAATAAACATAATAAAAACAATAATAATATCACAAATGTTGATCATTTATTTACACAATTGTTGTCATACGTCTTTTTACGTCTGTTACCACCTACATGCCAAACTAAATTTAGTAATGTTGAGGACAATTTTTTGTATTGATGCATATACAATCGTTCACATGAATAATAATAACAAGTCATATTCTCCCATGAAGAAGCCGAGATAGCAAGTCATATTCATATATTCATATTCTCAGATGAAGAAACACATATTTTGCTTTCTTGAGATAGTGCAATTATGCAAATCCCAACGAATCAAACCAAATACTTTTTGAGTTATTCCCTAACGTTTCTTTTTTGTTTTACTTTTTCGCACGATAATTTCTAGTGACATATAGCCCAAGATATTCGTTTTGTATCCTAAGACCCCCAACTTATATTGAGAAAAAAATTAATGTTCCTTAATTTTTAAGTGCGATAGTGATTCGGTCACCGTTGATTGTCTTTTATATATTTATATATATACTGTCACTACTTTTCTCCCACCAGCAGAAAAAGCTCTTTGTTTGCTATCCTTTTCCTTTCTTTATTTTCCTCTTCAAGAGAATCATATTCAATAAGTGGTCTCCCGAGGTAATTTCCCCTTTTTATTTTGTTAAGGTTGTCCTTCTCCTCCTCATATGAGTGATCCAACATACCATAATAATATCTTATTTAATATAACAGATAAATTTTATTTGACTTAGCCTTATCGTTTTTTATTAAATATTATAATTTTGTTCATAATTACTAAAGATGCTTACATAATTACTTTAAAGCTATGCTCTTATTTAAAATCACAATAATCTATATATTTTGCATTTAAATATGTTTTGTTCTATTTATCTTCAATTTCATTTTTCTTAACGTATAAATGTGTATTCAATTGGTAAACTTCAAAATATCTCAAGAAAGAATTAATTGAAAGTAATGCTTATAACTTGGATTCTGTAAATAAATGCCAAATTTTATATTTTGGTTTACTTCACAAGTCAAATCTAATTTCGACTATTTAAATAGTTTATGTTCCTGTATATTTTTTATTTTATTTTATCAGAATGTTCCTATATTTTATTTGTAAAACCCTCTTTGCTCTACAAATTTAAAGGGTCTACCCCATCTATTGGGCCTAAGGACTGACCCATAAGGTGTCCAAAGCCCCTAAGGCAGTCTAATCCCTCTTATTTCTGTCATTCTTGCAAAAACAGTACCTTACTCTATCCTTTTTTCCTTCAACACAAGCTCTGCTAGGGTTTTGATCTCCTCCATCTTCAAGCTAGCTCAACTCCGTTCCTACGTCACGTAAGTTGGTCTTCAACTCGTATCCTCTCCCATCTAACTATATTTTCGTGATTTCAGTTAGATTTTACCGTAGTGAGCTTGTGTAAGACCCGAGAAATTTAAATAATTAATTAAATAATTATTTAATAAATGTGGGTAGTATGAGCCTTTAAGGCATTTAATGTGAATTACTATGATGTGGAAAAGTAATAGCTCAAGTGGTTGAGAGTACTTTAATTGTGTGAAAGGACTTGGTTTGAGTCTTATGTATCATTTATGCCAATTGTGTATTATTTATTTGTTTTTATTTTTAAATATATGTTGAGCATGATTATGAAATGATATAATCATTTAATTATATTAGTCATCATGAAACATGAATTGGTTAAATGGTTGAACATTGATTTGGCATTTGTATGGTTATGGGTTCAAGCCTTAGAGAACCCAAATTAAACTTTATTTTTGCTATTTTGGGTTTTGGCTTGAATTTGAAGGGTTAAGAGAAACCCTAGATGCATGGGCAGCCAAGGGAGGCTAAAAAACGGACCATAAAGAATCAATGAATGATAATAAACATTACCATTAAACCTTAAATTCGTTTTTGGTAATTATCTAGCTTTAAGGCACCTTTAAAAGGCCAATGTGAGGTAAGAAGAAGGGTTTTGGCAAGCTGTGAGTGTACTCAGAAAATAGAACACGAATTTTGAGAGTCGTAAGGTTGGAATGAAGCTTTGAAGCTGAATTGGGAGAGAAAGCCAAAGGGAGATCATTGAGGATCAAGAGATAATTCACAACAATTCCAAAATTTAAGCCAAGGGAATCAAGTTAGGGGAGTTTACACGTTAATTTTTATATATGAGCATGAACTGTATAATGATTAATGATAATTGTATGCTTGTATCTTGTTCTAGTTGCATTTTTCAAGTTTCTGGAAATTTTCCACAAACCGCCTGACGGCTTTGAAGGCCCGTCAGGCGATGCATGAGAGTGACACCCATTTCTGGGTTTTGAGATGAACCGCCTGGCGGCAAGGGTGACTCCGCCAGGCAACACGAATCCTTGTGTTCTTGTTCAACGATTCTGTATGGATTCTGTGATGGTTGAATATTGTGCAAGGTTCCTGTGCATGATTTGAATTTATAAAGTTATGAAATCGATGATTATCACTATGTTTGTATGAATTCAAGTGATTGATTGGGAAACATCAAAGTGAAAGGAGGTCGTGTTGGGATTGGGGTCGAATTGTTAATTTGATTCTTGGAAATTAATGATAACGAAGTTGAGATTATGGAATTATTGAATTCATAGGCATTAAAGAAATCAATTTGTTTGTAATTTATGCGCTTGATTGATTGGGATGAGATTTGAGGGTTTAGGGTTCATCACGGGTGCGGGAAAAAATCTGGGGTTTGCCCAGAATTCGATGTGCCACCTAGCGGTAAGTATGCACCGCCAGGCGATAGACGCGACAGTACTGGAAATTGCATTCTATGACTATTCGGGACGCGTTTTGGGATTTTGTGAGGGTGAGGCTAAATTTTACACGTTATAATTATATAAAAATAGTTCAAATTGAATAAATATGATGAGTGAACAATATAATTAGGTTAAGACGAATGCTAGAATTGTTGATTTGGGTTTTTAAGGTTTAAGTAGATGCAGAACAATCTGAGATTTTTCCAGAACTGTATGCATCGCCTGGCAGTGCATGAATTGCCGCCAGGCGACCCACGTTAAAATAACTAAGTTTCTGGGTTACTGTTAAAAAATTGCATGGCGGTGGAAAGCTGCCGCCAGGCGATGCGTGTGGTGTTCTGTTCATGAAAACGTTGTTTTTCGTACTTTTGGGCAATAGGAACCGTCGGGTAGTAGTTTAGTCCCGCCAGGCGCCACCATCCTGATTTTGGGCGCTAGGTGCCACTAATTTTTCTGGTTCGTGCAGTTTTCGTAAAACTGCATTTCCTGGTTCGTTAACCGTCCGATTTAGGTGAAATTTTGGAAGGTGGTCTATAACATGTGGTTCTTCACTTTGAACGGTGGAGATTGGTTTTGGAGGTCAGTAGCTAGATATATAAATTACTTAATATATATGATTTTGGAGTCTTTAAAATACATGAATAAGCTCTTAATAAGTTCAAGTAACTTCTAATGAAGTATGATTGAGTTATGTGGTAAGTCTCCATCAATTTGAATGTTCCTTTGGATTAGTCACATATGGAGAATTGGTTTGGTGAAGGCATGGGTGTCAATATTAAATTGCATTGGTGCATAAGATCATGTGCTTAAAATTGTTAGAGTGTTGCTGCTTATATTTTGTTTGAGCATGCTTGGGATGGTCTATATGACTAGGGAATGAATGCACATGTGAGGTGCTATAAGGCCTGGAACATTATAGATGGTAATGTTTTTCATTAGGGGTACTCTAGAATGAGAGCAACTTGTGTGAAGTGTGCTTAAACCTGAACTAAAACCAATATTGCGCAAGTACTGGTGTAGCGCTTGGCAGTAAAGAGGAGTGCGCCAGGCGGAGTCTACAGTTCAATGAATCCTAAGGCACGTGGCGCGTGGCGGTAGGAGAAGTTCCGCCAGGCGATAACTGTAGTGGCAGTGAAGACTAAGGCGTTTAGCGCCTGGCGGTACGTGTCCCCCGCCATGCGAATTTGCTGCAGCAGATTGGTGTTATGCTTGTTATGATGTGCGTGATCTACAAGGCTTCTAGGATATCTTAAAGGTCGACTTGCTGGTGTTCCTTGAGTTGAGCTCAGAACGTATCCCTTGAGTTGAGCTTGGGATAGGGGTTAAGCACGTGACATTCCTTTAGTTGAGCTCGGAATGGCATCCCTCGAGTTGAGCTCGGGATGGCGGATGAACATGAGGAACCCTTGAGTTGAGCTCTGGTTGGTGAGTGTTGCCGGTGTGAGTGTGCTGGTTGTGGCCAGTACGGATGGGTCCAAATAGATTGCTCTCCTCAGTAGTTGACTAACGAGTTTGGTAGTCTTGGAACGTTACGGATTATGTTCGTATATGGGAACTCCACCTGGCGTTACGATGTATGATCCATAGTAATGGTTTCTCGCACGTGCTCTATCGGTTGTGGTCGATAGGTATGGCAGCAGGTCATCTTGAGGTAATCACTAGAAGACGTAGAACACATTTCACATGGTTATGGCCATGTGATGTGAAATCAAAGGACATAACTCCTTTGGTGTGATTGTATTATATGTGTAATTGTACTATATATATGTTTATTTTGTTAGCTCACCCTATTTGTTTGTGTTTGGCAATGATCGTATACGCGGTATACGTGAGCAGATGGTGTTGCAGGTGAATCTGGTGAGACGTAGAGCCAGAGCGGGGCTAGTCTTGGGGAGTTTTTCTCAGAGTTTTTACATTGTCTTTATGATTTCAAATAAGTTGTAATTATTGGTAATACTGGACTATTTGATAATTATAAGAGTAATTATGTTCTTGGATTTTGAATTATTATTGAAGTAATACAAGTTTGAAATTTCCCGCATTTTTGGGAAATGGATTTATAATTAATGAAATTTTATTTTATTATTTAAACTCGTAATATCCGGTAGGAATGTTACAGCTTGTCCTAAATTTGTCCCGCTATTTTTTCCAGCATCGAATATGCTCTTAGAGCTACTGTGCTCAACTGTTTGGGTGTCCGAGACCTTGGCTAGTATTTTTCCAGGTAATGGCAACTAGGGTTTATGTTTTTAAAGTTATTTTGCCGATTTTTGTTTTGTTTGTATGGTTGTGATGCTTGAATGAGGTTGTTAGTCGAATAAAAATGTATGGTGTGCAAGTATGTTTATTTGATGTGGCGTTACTCTTTTTTCTACACTACACACTTCTCGTTAACCGTTGGATCGAGCTGAAATTCTAACAGCTGATCCTTAACACATAATTCTTGACTTTGACCGGTCGGATCTTGAATCAGAGCACTGTAGTGAGAGCAGTTTTTATCGCAAGGTCATTGTAGTTTGGTTGTTGACAACACTGCACACTTTTCGTAAAATGAAGGTTCCTACTTTGTTAATCGTTGGATCGAGCTGATATTTTAACAGTTGATCCTTAACACATAGTTCTTGACTTTGACCAGAGCGAGAGCAGTTTTTATCGCAAGATCACTGTAGTTTGGTTATTGACAACATTAAATACAAATTTTTTGGAGCTTTACACAAGCTGCAATTTTATTTCTAAAATCCCAAAATCGTTTGCATAATATGTTGTTAAGTTGGATTGCTATGTTAAAGCATGAGATGAGTGAATGTGCATGAGTAAAATGGTTTATGGGTTGTGAATGATGAGTTTGGCATGATTTTGGCATGTAATGAGTATGGGATGGTTGGTTATAAAAGTAACATGGAATTGGTATGAGCAATAATGTTATATTGATTGATGGAACATGATGTTGATGTGGTCAGGTCGTAATTCCATGATAGTTTCGTGGTGGTGCCTCATTGGTTAGGACGTAATTCCATGATAGTTTCGTGGTGGTGCCTCATAGGTCAGGGCGTAATCCCATGAATCTCTAGGTGAGATCTCATGGTGGTGCCTCATTTGGCCAGGACGTAATTCCATGACCCCTATTAGTGGGAGTTCATGGTGGTGCCTCATTTATATAATTTAGTAAGGATTCAAGGTAAGGATTGCATCCTGACACTCTAAAGAGTCTGTGAGTCTCACGCATAACGTACTGACTCAAGTGGTGAGAGTAGTAGGAGGCTTGGAACACTATAAGGTTAACCTTGTGCGTGAGGGATGAAACACTGTAACAATTAGCTCGGTAGAGCATTAAAGGCCACCACAAGTGCAAGTATCCGCTGAATCCGACTAATTATATGTTTCTGGATAAGTTGTGTCTTGAGCCTTAGTGTATTGGTTACGAGTCATCACATGATTGGTTTATGTATGTGTTCTTATAGATCCAAGTTGTAATCCACAAATCTACTGAGGTACTCGGATATCTGGTCTCTAACTATCTCTCTTACTTCAGTCAGATATAGGGGGCAGCGCAGGGGGACCTGCAAAAGACACTCCGATGCCTAAGTCAGCACTAGTGATATCAGGATTTCAGAGAATATTTTAATGCGTGATCAATGCATAGAACAATGTGCTATTTATACCTTTTTACATGTGGGTCCTACCTGAAATGGGCTTTCTGGCCCAATATTCCCTTTCTGGCCATTTCTGGATCCAATGGTAAGGAGAGAAATTACAAGGAGGTCCTTCGAGGGTTGGCGGTATTCGGTGTTCAACCATGAGGATCTTCATGGGTGGGTACTTCTTGTCTGTCTTGTCTGTCTTGTATTCATAGGTTCCTTGTTGGCCCTCTTCATTTATGCTCGCGTTGGGGCGGATTGGGCACTATTTTGATATCGTCGCATGTCCTCAACCCTAATGAACATAACTGCTCTTTTTCTAAGCTCTTGCATTCCCAAGGTTGGGCGCATGGCCAGCTCGTCGACGAATGGTCCTGGCCTAAGGGAGGTCATCATGTATGTTAAGATGAGGTTGGGGGTGATATCTTTAATTTTCATGGTGATCGCTTCGAACCTATCTATGAAAGTTCGGAGGGGTTCTCCCTCTTCTTGCCTGAGGTTGAGGAGGGCAATCGTTGTGAGGTCGTGGAGGCGACTTGTGTCGAATTGCGTAGTGAAGGTAGTGGTTAGTGCGGTAAAGGAGTCGATGGTGTAGGATGGTAAGCTCATGAACCATTCCAAGGCCGACCCTCTGAGGGCTACTGAGAACGACTTACACAGCACGACATCGTCTATGGAGTACAATCCCACTTGATTGGTGTAAATGGACACAAATTCGTCTAGGTCCGTCGTGCCGTCATACGTGATGGTGGGCACCTTCCACTTATGGGGTAGGGGGTTTCCGTGATTCCATCTATGAAATGGTGCTGACGGTTCTTTCTTGAAGCAAATGAGCTGTAGTTACCACCCGTCGTGGGCCCGGTGAGTTTATATTCACTCTCGTTCTTGGTAGGAGGGATATCTACTCTCAAATGAGTGGGACAGGGTTCCTTAGCCATCCTATCTGTTTCGATCTTCCGCCTGAGGTGAGAGTTCTCTTCCCTAAGTGCTTCCATTTCGTCTGCGTTTCTTTTCTTGTATTCTGCAAACTCTTGTTGCATTCTGGCTTGGGCTTCCAAAATGCGCGATATTTCTGATGAGGGACTAAGGTCCCCGACTTCAGTTGTCGGGGCCACGGTTGGGACTTCTACTGCTCTTCTTCTCGTGGATACCATCTTATCTTTGGGTTGTTGTTTAGATTTGCGAAGTACTTTACGACCCCACGGTGGGTGCCAATTGTTCTTATAGAGCCAAGCTGTAATCCACAAATCTGCTGAGGTACTCGGATATTTGGTCTCTAGTTGTCTTCTCTTACTTCGGTCAGATATAGGGGGCGGCGCAGGGGGACCTACAAAAGACACTCCGATGCCTAAGTCAGCACTAGTGATATCAGGATTTCAGAGAATATGTTAATGCGTGATCAATGCATAGAACAGTGTGCTATTTATACCTTTTTACCTGTGGGTCCTACCTGAAATGGGCTTTCTGGCCCAATATTCCCTTTCTGGCCATTTCTGGATCCAATGGTAAGGAGAGAAATTACTAGGAGGTCCTTCGAGGCTTGGCGGTATTCAGTGTTCAACCATGAGGATCTTCATGGGTGGGTACTTCTTGTTTGTCTTGACCATCTAAGTGGTAGTTGGACTCAGGCTGCTCGTCTTTTGAACTTTGGTGTAGAACAAATAGTCAGGGGAGGGGTACTTAGTGCAGAGTATGCGGCTTAGGGAATTGTTGGTAGTTGCATACTTCAGAGGAAGACATCTAGTGCAGGGTATGCGGCCCACATGGTTGTTGGTGGCCGCATACTTCAGAGGAAGACATCTAGTGCAGGGTATGCGACCCACAGGGTTGTTGGTGGCCGCATACTGCAGGAGAGGACATCTAGTATAGATATGCGGCCCAGAGGGTTGCTGATGGCCGCATAGTACAGGGGAGGATAGCTAGTGCAGGGTATGCGACCCACAGGGTTGTTGGTGGCCACTAGAAACCCTTTGGGCCGCATACCCTGCACTAGATGTCCTCCCCTACAGTATGCGGCCACCAGCAACACCCTGGGTCGCATACCCTGTACTAGGTATCCTCCCCAGTAGTATGCAGCCATCAACAACCATCAAGGCCGCATACCCTATACAAGGTATCCTCCCCTACAGTGTTCGACCACCTACAACCCTGTGGATCGCATACCCTGCACTAGATATCCTCCCTTGTAGTATGCAGCCATCAGCAACCCTCTGGGCCGCATACCCTATATTAGATGTCCTCTCCTGCAGTATGTGGCCACCAGCAACCATTTAGGTCGCATACCCTGTACTAGGTATCCTCCCCTACAGTATGCTGCCACCAACAACCCTGTGGGCCGCATACCCTGCACTAGATGTCCTCCCTTGCAGTATGTGGCCACCAGCAACCATAAAGGCCGCATACCCTGTACTAGGTATCCTCCCCTGCAGTATGCGGCCACTAACAACCCTGCGGACCGCATACCCTGCACTAGATATCCTCCCCTGTAGTATGCAGCCATAAACAACCCTCTAGGTCGCATACCCTATACTAGATGTCCTCTCCTGCAGTATGCGGCCATCAACAACCCTCTGGGTCGCACACCCTATACTAGATGTCCTCTCCTGTAGTATGTGGCCACCAACAACCATCTAGGTCGCATACCCTGTACTAGGTATCCTTTCCTGCAGTATGCAGCCACCAACAACCATGTGGGCCGCATACCCTGCACTAGATGTCATCCCCTGCAATATGCAGCCACCAACAACCCTATGGGTCGCATACCCTGCACTAGATGTCCTCTCCTGTAGTATGCGGCCACCAACAACCCTATGGGCCGCATACCCTGCACTAGATGTCCTCCCCTACAATATGCGGCCACCAGCGACCCTCTAGGCCGCATACCCTGTACTAGGTATCCTCCCCTGCAGTATGCGACCACCAACAACCCTGTGGGTCGCATACCCTGCACTAGCTATCCTCCCTTGTACTATGCGGCCATCAGTAACCCTCTGAGCCGCATACTCTATACTAGATGTCCTCTCCTGTAGTATTGGGCCACCAACAACGCTGTGGGCCGCATACCCTGCACTAGATGTCTTCCTCTGAAGTATGCAACTACCAACAATTCCCTGAGCCGCATACTCTGCACTAAGTACCCTTCCCCAGACTATTTGTTCTACACCAAAGTTCAAAAGACGAGCAGCCTAAGTCCAACTACCACTTAGATGGTCAAGACAGACAAGAAGTACCCACCCATAAAGATCCTCATGGTTGAACACCGAATACCGCCAACCCTCGAAGGACCTCCTAGTAATTTCTCTCCTTACCATTGGATCCAGAAATGGCCAAAAAGGGAATATTGGGCCAGAAAGCCCATTTCAGGTAGGACCCACAGGTAAAAAGGTATAAATAACACACTGTTCTATTAAAATATTCTCTGAAATCCTGATATCACCAGTGCTGACTTAGGCATCGAAGTGTCTTTTGCAGGTCCCCCTGCGCCGCCCCTTATATCTGATCGAAGTAAGAGAAGACAGCTAGAGACCAGATATCCGAGTACCTCAACAGATTTTTGGATTACAGCTTGGCTCTATAAGAACATAGACATATTAACTAAGGGAAATCTATGATTTGTTAATATTATATGATCATCTCTGTAATGTCTATTTGTTGAGGTTAGTGTGTATTGACACTAAAGAAAATAGTATCAAAAGAAGAAAATATTGATTGATTTAGAAAATATTACAACCGAATATACAAGAAAAACAAAATTGTAGAAAAATTAAATATTCCTAACATCCTTTGTGATAGATAGTAGATCTCAATTATTCTCATCTTATCCATAAAAGTAGATAAAAAGTAAGTTACAAAAAGAAGGTAAAATATGTGTGAAGTGAACACATAATTGATCTTGCATTTTAAGTGACTAAATGATGTACATTGGATTGGATTTTCTTGTATAAGAAACGATAATGATAATTAATATTAATACATTTAGAACATTTGTAATAAGGTTAGAAGTTAATTGACTCATGACTTGGTTGTCACAAAAGACCATGACTAAAACATTGGTTACTTCAAAATGAGTGACTAAATGTTTGACCCATACAACTTGGTCATAAATGATAATGGTAGATACTTTTTCTTCAAATAAGACTTTAAAACAATATGTTATAGATCGATTTCCATTAAATTAATGAGTTTCCTAAGAAAGCAAAAAAATCAAAAGTAAAGGAGTGAGTATTAAAATAATTATCCAATTTGCATTTCCATGTGTACCAAGATAAAGATAATTTTCTATAGAAAATAATAATGATTAACATGGTATAAACTTTTTCGACTCGTGAACAACCACTGCTAAAATTTTAATTTTTAACGTCAGTAATGGGTGTAGTTTAGTGGTGATTATATTCGTCACTATATTTATTTTCGTCAGTTAATCCACCGACTTAGAATTTGGCACCACAAAAGTATTACCGTGTTAATTTAATATAATCGTTGAAATAACCGCCTTTAAAATTTTTAAAGTTGGTTTTAATTGTCTCTAAATTAATTTAAAAAAAATTCATTTAATATTTAGAGGTGGTTATAATCACCAGCAAACTTGTAACATTTTGAATTAGAGACGGTTATAACCGCCACCAGAATTGTAACATTTTGAAAAAGAAAAAAAATTAATCATGTGCACTCCTCATAAGTGATCCAACATACCACAATAATATTTTATTTAACATAACAGATAAATTTTATTTGACTTAGTCTTGTCATTGTTAAATATTATAATTTTGTTCATATTTTCTAAAGATGCATACATAATTACTTTAAAGCTATGCTCTTATTCAAAATCACAATAATCTATATATTTTGCATTTAAATATGCTTTGTTCTATTTATCTTCAATTTCATTTTTCTTAACGTATAAATGTGTATTCAATTGGTAAACTTCAAAATATCTCAAGAAATAATTAATTGAAAGTAATGCTTATAACTTGGATTCTGTAAATAAATGCCAAATTTTAAAATACCCATGTGCACTCCCTAATTTCAAGGATTTAATCATGTTTAGTTGAGTTAACTCTTGATTAACAAAGTTAACTTCATTTTCTTGTCCATTATTCCTCTTTTGGTTGAACTCCTCCATTATAAACACTAGTATCCTTCATTTGTAAAACACACCTTGAAGATTGAATGAAATTGTCCTTGTGAGTTATTAAGAGTTTAAGAATCATCTTCTCTTGTTTTGGTTCTTATCCTGAGAAGGTTTCTCAAGTAGTTAATTTCATTGCATTTATCCTTTGATTCTTGGATTAAAAGGGGTGTTCTTACTTTTCTATTGTCTTAATCTATCTTTACTTTTATTATTTTACTTTCTTGATTTTACTTTGAAATTAATACAACAAGTGAATTTTTTCATGGTTCTTCTTGCTTTTGCCTCATACTTTTGTAATTTTATGGAATTTCTCTTCTCCAACACCTCTTAAGTTGATAAAAACCCTTTTAACCATGTATGATTTATGCTACTGTTGGATCCTTAAAGTTACAGGATTTGTCTCGCTTGAAAATGTGGAAACAATTGTTTATATTTATATTTGAAAGCATAAATTTGGTATGGGTAATTGAATCTTTTTAACTATTTTTATTTGAAATTTATTTATTGTCATTTTCCAAATGTATGCATATGATGATGATGGAGATTATAATTATGAAAAACTGGAAAAAGAAAAGTCATTCTAAAACTACCCGATGTTATTTGAAATGAAAACGAAAATTTTTCTAAAGTTGCATCCACTTGTAAAAATATAGAATGTGTCTTATGTTAAATAAGAGGAGTCCTAAGATAGAAAATGATTCAGACACATGTCACCATTCAAATAAACATTAATTTAACAGAAAATATCAAATTAAATTTATTTAAAATATATTATAACTCAATTGAGTAATATATATATATATATATATATATATATATGAACCGATATAAATCATATGTATAAATATAAAAATCAAATTACTAATTAAACTAATATATAACTTTGACACATTTTATTTGACGTATTAATATTATGTTTATTAATCTTATTTTAATTACTATCAATTTTAAATTAAAAATATAAAGCATTAAAATAGTGTTATTGTTGTAATATTTGTATTGTTTTTTTATATTTTATTTATATAGACCGTCTCACAAATTCACATACGAATCATTATGCGAAATAGATCCAAACGAATGAAACAAGTCCCTCTATAATCCTTAAATATTATGAAAACAAATACTTTCCAATGACAATTATAATTTAATTACATGCGAACAAAAATCAATTCAAATATAATGACTATGAAGAAAAAAAACATGGATAACAGAATATGTATTAAAAATGAACTTGTGTCCCTTCCAATCAAATTATTAATACACTTGATTTTACATTTTGCAATAATAATAAACAATAGTTAAAAACAATAACTTGAAAAATATCTTTCACCTATTATATTTATACATGATCAATTTTCTTAATTGTCTCCAAAAGAGAAACTAAAAAGAATCTACAAATGTTATTATTAGAGGAAAATGTATCATATTGATTTTCATTACTTTATTTTTTAAACCGATTATATTGCCTGTATATAATAAATTGAATGGAGAATTATGAAATATACGATGACTTTTTTCTTACGGATTCTCCTCAATCAGAGAAGTAAAGTTTTGTTGGTTTACAAAGATATAATTTCTAAAGAATAAAGATGGTTTATTAAGGATTAAATTTATATTTCAAAATTATTGCCTTTTTATTATATCACTATTTATTTATTTTTCATGTAATATTATGGTGTGCCTACCATCATCTTTGAGAATGAATATTTTTCTCTCAAATTTTTATCATGCTAAACACAGGGAATAAAAACAGAGTTTTCTTTTACGAAAAAAAAAAAAGGTTTAAAATAGCAACACGTGTCAGGAAAAAGGTGCGCGTCTAGGATCATGAAATAGAGCAAAGAGAACATATTAGATTTCCCTCCAATCGTTTTTCTGAGGCCTCAAAACCAAACCAACTCTGATACTGCTATGTTTCACTGTGATGGAAGACGGAACGCGAAGCGTAAGCCTTCTCTGGACAATAAATTAGGGTTTCAGCATTGAACAAACCCTTCTTCCCACCCCAAAGAGAAAGCCTGAGTTTAGATGAGTTGGTCTCAACAATGGGTTCTGATTCCAATTTGGGAGGGACACCCTCAACATCTTCGCCCAGTGCCAAGCGCACAAGAGATCCTGAAGAGGAAGTTTACCTCGACAATCTTCGCTCCCACAAACGTTACCTAAGCGAGGTTACAAACATCATTTTCTAATTCCCCCTTTTGTCGTTGTATTATCACTTCCTTTATTTTAATGTTTTTACACTAACCTACTTTCTTAATTGTTTTTCGTTTGTCGGTTTGTTTTTTCGCTAAGTTAGACTTCTTAATCATTCTGCAGTTATCTTTGTGAAATGCCCTGCTATGGCCTTTCATCTTCCACCGTTTCTAACTGTGTTTCTTTTAATACACGTTTCTGAATCTTGATTTAATTTATCAATAATTGCCTTGTTTAAGTATTGTTTAGATTTGAGAGACTTGTCTTGAGTGTGTTTTTTTGTTAATTACGGACTTGTTTTGTATGACAAAACACGACATCAGAAGGAACATTTTTTTGTTGGAATATGTGTGTGTTTGTGTCATATAGATCTTTGTTTGAGTTGATATCTTGTGGTTTTAATATTTTATTTTCGTTCTTGTTTTTGTTGCAGTCGAATGAAATTAACTATTGTTAAATCAGAGTAACTTACATTTATTGTTTCTGTCCCCAGATAATGGCATCCAGTCTCAATGGATTGACAGTTGGGGACTCGCTTCCTGATAATCTCATGGAATCTCCGGCAAGATCTGAAAGCATGTTCTCTTTCAGGTAAAATCATAACTATTTTTTCTGTGTAAGATTTATTCACTCTTTGGGATTTTATGAATAACTATGTCTATGGATGAGTTATTTTGATTCATTTCAGCTGTAACAGTAGGATATTAGTAGAACTTGAGTAATGTAGGAGCAAGCTTGTAATTGCTCAGGACATGAGTTATTGTCAGTTGCATTATTACATTTAACATACATGTTGTGGTTTGGCAGTGTAGGCTGGCTTTTGAAATCTTTTGTAAATTATACTATTTTTATCTTCCTTGTTACTTTTGTGATTATTCTTCTCTCTGTTATATGCCAGAGTTCGGTTTAAGTTTTCATAAAATCATCATTTGGCAATTGATAGATACAGTAGATAGTTCTGTTGGTATCTCTAATTGCATATCTTGAGTCTGAATTAATTTTCACCTGTAGTGGTGCATGTCATTATGCTGTGTATTTTTTTCTTTGGGGCGGTGCCGGCCAATCAACTACTTTTGGTGTGCATAAGTGTTGAGAAGGAGGATCTCTTTGGTATTACAGAATAATAAAGCAGGAATAGGATCACTAAAACTTTCCTCATTTTGGTTTTCTTTGCAAAAAAACTCCGAAATTGAAATGGGTAGAAGACCCTGGTTTGTGTCTAGTCACATGATCTGGATACTGATACATTCACATAACATTTTCTCATGCAAACATATTATATATGATTTAGTAATAGTCTCTTCACTTGGTGCTCTTTAAACAGAACCTTGTTGACCATGAAATTTTTGTCATTTTCATGGTCGAAGGGTTCTTCTTACTACTGTGCCTCTTATGTGGACTATTTGATGTGTACTTGTGGAGTACTAATGGGTAGGTGTAGGGACTAGAAATCACAACCAGAGATACTTTCCAGTCTTTAGACAAAAGTTGATTCACCCTAGATTCAGATGTGTATCATATGTGATTATTTTCCCCCCATATCTCTTCTTCCTCATAAATAGGCAACTCACCTTACTCAAGAATGCGGATCTTTGGTTCAAAAAAGTAAAATACTACAAAAAAAATCATGGAATCATGGGTGGCCATTTTTATTTTGTGGAGGGAGGGACAAAGATTGAACTAGCAAGTAGCCATAGTCTGCAGAGTTCTTTAATAGATTTCCAACTGGGTCAACTGTGAAGTGACTCTAGTCCTTAGACATGTTGCTTGATTTCTCTTGCAGTATATATACCTTAAAAACTTTCCCATCTTTATATGACTCAAAATCTATTAAAATTATTTTCAAATGTATACACACCCGTAAAAATGATCATGTATGATCAAAATTGTTGCTAACTCTACTTCATTTGTTGTTTCATATTTATATGATCATGGGTTTCCATATGGTGTGTATCTTAGTTTATGGTTACATTCAAATCCCATAATAAACATGACTGTAGACGGCTTTATTCATAGTCAATTAGTCATATATGATTTAGTAACATAAGTGCATAATTTAACATATTCAATACAATATAATTTCACATTGTCATGTTATCAAATGTTGAAAATACTACCAGATTAAGCAAATAACTATAAAATAATCGAAATTTATATGGTGTATGACTAGAAAAGCGATAAAAGTATATTAATAGTGTAGTTCAGAGATTAACAAATAAGGACCGAAAACAAAAGTTGTTTCGGTTTTTTATTTGGTTGTTAGATTAGTTTCATGTTCTGACAATTGAAAGAGTATAATTTGGGACATTTTTAACATAAGAATTGAACTGCAGGCAATCTGTTGTTAAAATTAAATAGTTTTATTACCCAATGATTAGCAACGTTTACAATAATTACTTTTGTTGAATTTATTTTCAGAGATGATATATCTTTACAATATTCACCTATGTCAGAAGATTCAGATGACTTGAGGTTTTGTGAGACTCCTGTGCACAGTTGCTCATCCCAGCCCGACAGTCTTCCCAGTAGTCCAGTTTCTTCTCCACACAGGTACCAAAAGTCTCAGAATGTATTATCTTCGGCACCTTCGTCAAGTTCAAATGCTTCTCATGGCTCCACCGTTTCCGCTGCAACTTGCCCCCAGCCTCGTCAGCGAGGGTCAGATTCATCTGAAGGTCGCTTCCCATCATCTCCAAGTGATATATGCCACTCAGCTGACTTGAGAAGAGCTGCACTTCTAAGATCTGTGCAGATGAGAACACAACCATCTTCTGCATCTTTGGACCTGCCTTTTGGTTCTAACCAAGACCCTGCTCCTAACATAGACCCTGAGGAAAGATCATGCTCATATATGAAATCTCTAGTTGATGAGAGAGAGTACTGAGGAATGAAGAGTGGTGTTAAGTTGTATTGCAGGGTTGGTCCGAGACAATGGGTGTTCCGAATGTTAATTTTGCTCATAGGAGGATTGTCAATCCAATGCAAGATGGTTGCTTGGGTTAGCTATGGCCAAAAAGTGTTAGTGTTAGTCTTTTCTATCTTGTGGGATTTTGCTAACCCAGCTCTATGTAGTAAATAGTTGTATGGCTTTGGAATTTTACCTTACTAATTTTTTATTTCGTTAGTTTATTTTAATCTAATTGAGGATTGTAAATGAAAAAAATTGACCACGAGAATCAAATAGATGATTAACATGGTATAAGCGTGATAAATTTACGGCCACCATCAAATGGCTAAAGAAGGCCAAAGTAAAAGACAACAAAGTAGTCCTCAAAATTTTAAATCGCTCAGGTATAATTCGATCGGGGTAGAAGAATGGTAATCTTTCATCCCCAAATAAGATAGGATCATTAATACAGACTCAAATTAAGCACTACAAGTCTCCATGTCAAATATCTCCCAGCAATGTCGATTTCAAAGTCATCAAAGTCTCACCAGAAGGAGTCATGGTGGATATCCCAAGATTCCAAGAAGGATGGTTAATTGCACCGTTGAATCAAGCATAGGCAGACAAGATATTTTTCTTTAGAGTGAACTCGTCGGCCTTTGCAGGGCTAACAGACTGCATCAATCAATAAAATACAAGCAAGTGAGTATGTATGCGGATTACACTTTCAATTTTCATCTCACTCTACGACTAAATTTAATTATTGCGAAACAATTATTTCGAGAAAACAAGTTGTTTCTCAAGAAGTCTTCAAATTTTAATAATATATAGCATGTTTGGATTAGCTTCTCAGCGAGAAAAAATTAATAGTGTTTAGAATAGCTTTACAGCGAGAAAAAGTGAATTAATTTTTCACGGTGATGGTGAAGCATCAAATATCATCGATGGGGAATATTGTTATTACCTTGTCAAGTATGCGCTGTAGGCGCTGGATTTCGTTTTTAGCATAATCGGAACCTTTTACCAAGGAATTCTTTGCAGCTTTCAAGTAAATCTTCCCGTAACTGATCATAAAAAAGGTTAATTAGATCATTGCTTCTAGTTTTCTTAATTTTGAGCAAATATTACAGAATATATGCAATACAGTAAAACGAAATAAGCTACCATCTAGGTGACATAATTAAAAGCATATGCCACTCAAAAATATTCGAAAGGATGATGTTTTCTAGAATATATACACAAAATAGTAATACGAATTAAGCTATTCTCTAAGTTACATAATTAAGCATACGCATTGAAAAATATTAAACAGGATGATGTTTTTAAGAATATTCAAGTTTACCTTGAGGCTGAACCCTGAAGCTTCTCAACTTCTTCTTCAATTCGGGTAAACACGGATTTCTTCTCTTCATCGCTGGCAGCTACAAACTCCTTCACCAAGACATCCAAGCTTTCTACTCTACCAGCCTAGACAGAAATACCAAACGTAGGAATAAGATACTAAGTGTAACAAGTTTAACTTCCATCCCCCACCAAAAGTTAAAACAAAAACAAAAACAAAAACAAAACTCTAGCTTTTCCTCATTGATGTGAATTCACTAACTTGGGAAGTAAGTTGTCCTTTTCCATCTCGACTTGTTCCAGATTTCTCATTGATAAAAGCCACAAAGTCATCCAAGTCTCTTCCACCTCCATACTCTTCACCGGCTTTGTTGCTCTTTGGGAAGAACTTCAAGGTAGGAAATCCACTCACATCGTACCTGCATACATATTATTCCAGGAAACTTCCATTATTTATGTTGTAGGTCAACCTTTATAGTTCGCTCAATTTTTTTGTTTCCGTAATCGTTGTAAGCACATTAGTCACGTATCCACCGCACTAGCAGTATTAGCACATCCATCTGTTTCAGCTCCTATATTATTATTTTTTTTCCCTATTATATCAAAGCCCATATCTGAAATGGATTGAAATGTATTCGCTAAACAGGTAAAGGTTCATATAATCACAATAAAACAGGAAAAAAGAGGAACTGCAAACGAGCACTACGCAAAAAGCACAATAGTCTACCGGCCTTTGCCTCTAAGGTTTGATTTGCCAGAACAAACACAACTCATTAGAATAATAGATCAGATAAATAAAACTCACTTTTCAGCCAGATCCCTATATTTATCAGCATCCAGATTAGCAATGACTACATTTTCCTCCAATTTAAATGCCGTGGCAACTTTCTCGTATGTCTGAATGTAAAAAGAGCACAGTCAGGTTTCATATTATTGGCTTTACAGAAATTAAAGGCCCAACATTAAATTGACAACATGAAATCCTCAAAGATATACTTACAGGAGCAAGACTTTTGCAATGTCCACACCTAGAAGATTCGTAAAATTTATTAGATCTAGCAGTATATGAGAGTTTTCAAATAATATGTAATGTTAAACAAGTTTAACCAACTTCTAGACCGAAACAAAGCATGAGTTAAAGAAAAAATAGGAACAAATGAAAATTATTGCTGAGTACCATGGTGCATAAAACTCAACCAAGACATCTTTGGTTTCATCCAAGACAATCTCATTAAAATTTTCAGGTGTTAGGACCACTACATGGGAAGGAGCTGTAGCAATCTTCACATTTGTTCCTGCAAGCATATTTTCGGGTTAGGAATCACTATAAATTGCAAGGCAGAAGCACACAGAAGACACAGGGGAAACCCAATACTGATGATTTCTATCTCCAAGATGATTAAATGCTAAAAAATCTAGGGAAAGTGTGTACAATACTAAGACATGAATGAAACCTAAAAGTTAGTGAGTTTGTAAGTCTTCCCACATAAAAATACTTTTCTTTTTTCAAAAGCTGGTGCAAGATGTTCTAGAAACTACACTCCCTCAGAAGTTACACAGACATTTTAATATCACAACGCCTTTTGCCTTTATAGATATTATAGCACAAGGCTTCAAAAACCTCAAAAAGTACCTCCTTCTGTATTTACAAACTCAGCAAGTGATTCAGCAGTGCGTGGCCCTTCATACCTGTGGTGTCCAAAATGAAGTATTGAAAGTTATGATATATGTGAAAAACGAAAGATAAATAACCATGAAATGAGACGTAAAATCATTTGCATGTTATATTCCAATAGCCAAGATCTCCTCACTTTTTAGGTTCAAGAGATCCTTTTGGAAACCACTGAAGTGTTGGGTACCCAGAAACTCCATATTTGCTGCACAAACTCTTGTGCTCATCACAGTCAACCTACAGTACATTAAGAAGTAAGCTAATGTCAATTTAACGAGTAATGAAATTATTGCATTGCTGATGAGAATGGGCAAAAATAAAAACATACAAGCATGCCAGTTTTTATGGACGTTCCAATCCCGTCTAGTTATAGTTAAAGATCACCACATGTGTGTGTGTTTGGTAGTTGGCCTGGAGGATTGGGTGCATATATAGTGGGAGAGTGAGAGGTGAACTAATCTTTGATTATATAACTATACACGAATGGTTAAGATTGTTTTACTCAAATCTAATCTTCACTATCCATTTTGATTGTTTGTGTGTGTGAATTTAGAGAGATAATAAAGGAAGGTAGGAGGAGATGCCATTTGCTAAGAAGAAAACTAAGTTTTCAAGAAAGGAGAAAAGACAATTCGAGTAATTATGTAGTAAATGTTAAAGTTGTAGCGTAGACTTGTTCGATAAGAAGGATGCATGGTAGGAGAAAAGATAATTCGAACAATTATGTAGTAAATGTTGAAGTTGTAGCTTAGACTTCTTCGATAAGAAGGAAGTACATAAAATGAACATGCTCCACACCAGATTGAGAGACTATCAATAAAATAAAATAAAAAGACAATCATAAATAGACAAAATGCCTGATGATTAGAAAGTACCACAAAAGAAATTAAGTAAACAGAAAAAATGCAAATAATATTCAAAGTTTTGAAAGAAAAACTATGGAGCTGACCTTCCCAATTAAAACAGATTTAGCTTTCTTGAAGCTGCTCCCAAGCTTTTCATATTCTGGAGCTAGCTTTTTGCAGTGTCCACACCTATTATGACAAAAGAGGGAGAAATCGTATTCAGAACGACATTAGTGTAGAACACAACATAAAGAAATTACTCAGTGACTAGTACAATTAACAGGTTATTCTCACGAAGTTTTAAACATCCAATGACTGATCAAGACCTTTTGTTTCGGAGTTTTGGACAGGTTTGGAAGCTCAATGTAAAAAAGATGACAGTTTAATTCTAGTATATTATAGTAAGCTTAATTGCAGCATTCAGTCCTTCTTGTACAATTACAGGGATTATTATCCTCTAATTATTTGACCAAAGGAATCAAACAGTTGATTAGTTGAATTTAAAAAAAAAAAATCAGAGTAGTATTTTTAATTTAATTTATTAATTTCAAAAATAAGTTCACAGACTAAACTGAAGGACAATGCTTCCGATAGAATCTAGAGGAACTAAATTGCACCAAAAGTCAAAACAGCGTCGTATTGTATCATCTACAAGTCGATAGCTAACTACAAACCAATCGAAGTTAAACGGCAAGTTGAAACGCTAAACTCAAAGAACACATGTGATCGGAACAAAGCGAAAAAAGAAGAAGGAAAACACCGGAATCCGTAAACAAAAACCCTACCTAACGATTTCAAAAACAATAATGGAAGAAGCGGTAGTTAATGGAGACAGAGAGTAAGAGATCGAAAAGATTGTGAGTTACCAGGGAGCATAGAACTCCACGAGAGCTCCTCTGTCCTGACCAACTTCCTTCTCGAAGTTTTCTTCAGAGAGCACAACGACGTCGTCTGCTGAGGCCGCTAGAAACAGTAGCGCAAACGCCAAAGCTCCCAACACTATTCTACTGCTCCAGATCTGATACTTCTCCATCTTCTTCTTCTTCTTCTTCGTGGTCTTCTTGGCTGTTTTCTTTCTTCTCGATTTCAGCTCAACTGCTTTGGCACGTGCAGGGTTTTATACGAAACCCCGTTTGAAGCAATAGGTGTATCGGTACCGTATTTGTCACGTGGCACCGTTTTATTGCATCGCTTGTAATCAAAGTCATCGTTGGCCTATGCATTTCTCGCGGCGCTACCACATCATTCTACATTCTTACCTATGACGTCTCATCGTTGACGTGGCAATCTTTCAAAGGAACACGGTGTCAATATCCATACATCTGAGCCACGTGGAAAAGACACGTCATGCACGTACTAATATACGTATCTATACAAACGATGTAATTCGGCTACGGTTTCATAAATTTTATGATTTTTTCAGTAATATTTGTGTTAATTTAAAGGTTTTTATACCGTTAACCAATAAAAGTAATTTTATATGTATTTTTAGAATTATTATTATTACTTTTTCAAATTTTTTATCATATATAATAATTTTAAAAATTATACCTTTCAATGTATTTTAATTATTTGGAGTCTTATTTTTATCTAGTGAGTTCATAACAAGTACGTATACGTGGGATATAAAAATATTTTATTTATTAATTTCAATATTGACATTTTATACGGTATGTCTTCTTCTATTATGAAAATATTTGCTTATATCATTCATTTATTCATGCTTATTTTTTTATTATTATTAATGTTTTTTTGTCTTAGATTAATATAAATAATCGTCCCGTAATTTATATCATAACATGATAGGATATAATTTTTTCACTTAACGTGGCATAAAGACGTGTTTTTTAATTTAAACATTTGATGGAATTGTATTTGTATCTCTTTAATTTGAACTCTGTGATTTTAGATATTTATTTCCAAATTTTATTTGCTGACGTAAACCATTTTTGGTCTATTAATCGACTTTTCCGACATAAAAACGTGAAATTTTCATTTTTGACTCTAATGCGCCGAAATTTTTTATTAAAATATCAAATTTGACTGGAAAACAAGGAAAACGAAACTTTAAAACTTTTAATTTTCAAACCATTTTTACTTTCAAATTTTTTAATTATTTAAAGATGAATATGAGAGATACATATGAGCTAAATATGAGGATTAACATTCATTCTCATTTAAATCCTTAATTTAAATGAGGTTGTAAAATTTATTATAGAATTAAATATAACTTTGTTATCTACATTTTAATGTCAATTGAAATTTATTTTTATTCAAAATTTTGGATATATTTTGATTTTTAGTTTTTTTTTTTAATTTTTTTAACATGTTTCATTTTAGTATTTGAATTTTTATATTATTTGACATATTTTTGTTTCAATATCAATCGAAAAACTTAATTTATTGAACACATCAAATGTAACATCCCATTTAATAGCTTTTTCATACTATCAAACAAAACATTATATCATGATAAAACATAGCAGATAGTAGAGGTAAAAGTCATACACACATAGTTTAAGTATCTAGTACAGTCTTCCATGCTTCTACATCTATAAGCACGTATACATAAGGTAAGAGTAGATAGAAAGGATGCTAAACTACACCCAAAACCTCAAAATGTACAGTGGAAGTCTAAACCATAGAGGTAATCCTTATCAGGCTCCAACTCCTACTCAAGAGGGGGCATCTCCATCTGATTTCTGCTCTGCTCCCACCAAACATAGGTGATCATTGCAAAAGAGATGATATGCAAAAGCAACAACGCGAAAAAAAAAGGGTAAGCTAACTGAAGGAAACAATATCAACACACTTGCAATTAGAGATATCATTTATAGCAGAAAATTCAATACTAATTTTTAGACTCGACATCCGGATCGTGTAAGTGACGTTGGAACTCTTGGTGGCTTGCGCCTGTAACGGTTCCCAGACTCTGCAGAGTCTGGACACATGGAGTATTCACCCGACCGTTCCCAGGGTAAGTCCCCTCCACGTCTAAGACTTGATCAAGTCCGACGACGAGGACCTCCTGCTACTCCTCACGACATAATCCATTCTACTCTATCTGAGCTTGAATGATTATTGGAGTTTCAGGATACCAACCATTATAGATTCCTTACATCCTTACACACACTACAATATCCACTTGGATTTCCCTTGAAATCCCCTTCAAACTTCATCCCTTCATACTTACATTCATCCATTTACATCATTCAATTCATCAATGGTAGCATTCCAATCATACAGAGTCTATATTGTACAAGGATGCTTTAAATCATACATTTTTACTAAGGAGAACAAATTTGAAGTACTTCAACTACAGTACCTCTCGCTCAGGCTAGAAAGTCTAGCCTAGGCGAGGAGTTATCTCGCTCAGGCGAGTCAGTCTCGCCTAGGCGAGACACTAACAGGGGCAAAAAGAACAACCTGAACGAATTCTCGCTCAGGCTAGGCTGGTTCGCCCAGACGAGATTCGCTATCTCGCTCAGGCGACCCCAGCTCGCCTAGGCGAGACTTCGCACAGGAATAGAGGTGCATCCCCTGAGGCTTTCGCTCAGGCGAGAGTAACTCGCCTAGGCGAAAATACCAGGTTACACACCTGTTCCCACATGCAACAAACCAGATTCTATCAATCAACAAGTAATTTTCACCAACACACACCATACAAACACGAATTCATCACTTAATTACATAATTCAAGCTCATCCATGGATTTTCTATACAAATTCGAGAAGAGGAGTTAGCTTCCCTTACCTCAATATATCTTTATAATAACTAGGACCCTCCCACTCAAAACTTCAGTTGTACCACTTAAAGAACTGAAATTACAGGTTCAAAATGAGATAGGTTCTCAACAGCAGAAAGGGATTCTACCAATTGTCGAATTAAAGAGAAATGAAATGGTTGGGAGTGACTTACATGAAGGAGAAGGATGAGTTGAAGCTAAGAGGAGAGATTCTGAATTTGACCTGGGTTGGGATTCTGCAATTAGAGAAGAGTGGTTTAGGATTTTCTCTTTTGGTAAAGAGAAGACAGAGAAGAGAGGAGAAGAGTGTTTTCAGTGGTGTGGGTGGCAGAGAGTGAGAAGATAATAGAGGCTGAAATTTTGGGTCTCCACATCAAACAAATTTAATATAATTAAATAATAATTATATATATATATATATATATATATATATATATTTAAAATTTAAGAACCAAACTATATCAAAATTTTATATATAAATAAATTTTAATTTCATATTAAAATTTAAAAACTAAAAATATATTTAACTTTTATTTATTTCTAAAAACATATTAAAACATTCTTCAAAGTTTTGCTGGAGGGCATAGGCTATAGGGTGCAATCTTGTTTATCTTTTATACAAAACCTATGATAGTAAATCAGTTTCTCTTTAACTTCATCCTCCCGGAAGTGTAAAGTTTTTTGTCGTTGCTTGGGTTTGTACAAACTAGTCTCCTGTGGATTTCAACTTTTACTTTCTGTACTCCCCCAAATTCTTCTCACACCCAACAAACTTTTAAAATTATTTTAAAAGTGATTTCCAGATTATATATTCCAAAAATTTTCAGGAGCAAACTTTCTGAAATTTCCGAAAGAAAATTTCTAGAACGAGATTGTCAAAATAGAAAACGCAGGAAATGTGTTTTGGAACAAGTTTTTCAGAATAACATTTCTGAAACAAATTTTTTAGAGGAAAGGTTTCTGAAATAAATTTCTGTTTGAAATAATTATAGTGTCTTTTAGAACGAATTTTCTTAAACACCTCACATAAAATGTATTCTGAAAAAATATATTATTGCTTCCTTCATTTTTCTTTGTAACATTCTTCCTCTCTTTTTTATTCCTTTGCAGCAGCGGCATGATGGAAGCAGCAACTGTGAGACGGTTAGTGGTAATAGTGGAGTGATGTGGTACAATAATAAATGGTATTTTAATCTTTTTCACTGCTGCGTTGGTAGAGTTTGTAATTATGTGGGTGCAGGAAGCAATAACCATGAGCTTTTGCAGGTAAAGTGTGCCAACTAACATGGGCCAAGTTGGCATGTTAAAGAATGGGCAAGAGGAGATTGACACAACACGCCCAAAAACTTGGCCTCTATGAAGTTTGATAGTTCTCTTGCCCACAAACAAATATAAGAAAAAAAAATCAAAGTGGATGCGAATTTTTTTGTGTAATTCATTTTTAACTCGTTACTCGTTTTAAATGAACTATAACACCATAAATAACACAATAAAAAATAAATTAAATGTGCATGAATTGTATAATATATTAGTTGAAGAGAAAATTAAATTTAACAAATTTAGAAAGTCACTCTTTTCATCATGAATCAATTAGTCGGAAAGAAAAATGATAAGAAACATGGTAAAAGGGTAAAGTACAGGAGAAAGACTAAATATCACAAATTTTGAATTCATCAACTTTCTTTCACTCTTTTTTTTCAAATTTTATTTTTGTATAAATATTTTTAATATTTTGTTATTTTTTAAGACTATTTAGTATATAATGAAAAAAAAATTATATTAAATTAAATAAGGAAGATATATTTACATTTTTTTCCATTGTAATCATAAGGATCCACCGTTTGATCTTGTCTTCAACTCCCTCTGCACTTCAAAATTGTGAACAAAGTAACATAATGAAAGGTTAGTGGGTGGTGTTGTTGCTAGGAATTTAACTAAAGATAGGAATGATTTTATTTGTAGATAATTTTAAATTTTTTTAGTGATATTTACTAATTTTAGCATTATTTTTTCAGGATATTTGGGTCATTTCAGATAAAAGTCTTTCTTTTTTATCCACTTGAAAAAGTTATCCTTTCATTTTATTTTCTGTTAAACGATAAAAGTTATTTTTTTCCCTTCTGTATGTTTCTAAATGCAATAGATGGTTTTGTCAGCAAATTACCATTATGGAGACAACCGATAATTTAATTAGCTGCATTGTTAACCAGCCACGTTAAACTTTTTTTTTTCTAAAAGAGATGATAATCATATCTTCTTAAAATAATATCTATTTTTTTCTTTTAAAATACTCACTTAATAACCCATTTTAATGATATTACTAAGATTTTAAATTAAACAATAAAAGATATAATTAAAATACTAATATTTTAGATTATTAAGTAGATGTATTTTTTTTTATTCTTAAAATATCGTCACCTTTTTCACTTTTTTTATGGAAATGGACGAGTTCATAATTATTTCCTTAATTAGATACGTGGCAAAATCATAAGCACATACAGAAAATAAAATAAAAAAAAAGTTTTGAATAAAGAAATATTAAAATTGTACTAGATTACATTGCATATGTGAAGTAGTCCATATGGCTCCGAATGACGACTACTCGAATCCCACACCGAAAGGACACAAATGCTATAAATAGGCGAGTGTCGTTTTGTAAGGACAGGTAGCGAGAAAAAAAGAAAGAAAAGCATTTCACGTTTATACTTAAATAAATCAAATCCACTATTATTTCACTGATAATTTTTTTATTATTATAAGAAAGCGTTATGGTTGATCTCAATAATAAAAAAATTTAAATAACTAGTCAACCATCATTTAATTATATCACTATCAACTTCAAACTACTTTTTAAATATCTTATTTACTGGATTTTGATATGAATAGAATTTTAATTAAATGAAGAAGATTTAGGGATGATTATTATGGATAGTTAGAATAAATAAAATATTGACAGCAACCAACTTATGGAAGGAGGTTGTGGAGTGATGAAATGGTTTATTGAAAAAGTATAAGGAAATGGAAGGAAAGGTTATCTATTCAACTATTTAACTATAATATTCGGAAGATATAAGGTGAGTTTGATGAATATGAAAGGGAGAGTGAGAGAGTGTAAGAACCTAGAAAATGACGTTTTAAAAGTGATAGTGGTTTAAAAATAGTGAGACTCGATTATTTTAATATTAAAAGGTTTTAGTATAAATAAAATTGTTATAAACGAGTTTCATTATTTTAAAACACACCATCTCTCTAGAAAC
>Ga0214542_1000477_pt1 | contig 72573 bp, 44 predicted proteins | sample CNSS1metaG_FD_160096 | JGI IMG/M metagenome (GOLD analysis project Ga0214542, IMG submission 160096) | Root nodule microbial communities from cowpea collected in UCLA plant growth center, Los Angeles, California, USA - CNSS1 | ecosystem: Host-associated > Plants > Roots > Nodule | place: USA...
ATTTTTTATAAGATTAAAAATAATTAAGTATAAATATTTTTACAAAATTAAGTACTAATATTTATAATGTTTCTCTCAATCTCAGACCAAATTTATTATTTGTATGAATGTTATGCTATTTTTTTTTATTAAAAATGACTTAATAAAATGACTTTTACCACTAAATTTTAATATAAATATCAAATACTTAATTTTTTTAAAACTTTTATACTTAATTACTTTTAATTTTATTAAAAAATATTTTAATTATTAAAAATTATTAGGTCAAAATTGAATCAAATACACATAAGTAGGTACTAAATTGAAACGAAAAAACATAAATGGGGACTAAATCGAAATCAAAATCATCACAATGGCATCTGATAGTGACACTGACACGTGGCATTACAATGCCACGTGGCACTGACAATGTCACGTGTCACACACAGGGACTTGACACGTGACATTTTTATTTTTTTTTATAAAAAATTTAAAAAAAAATTAAAAAATTAAAAAAAAATTAAATTTAAAAAAAAATCAAAAAACCACAGATTGACACGTGGCACGTTGACTAACGGCGTTAGTCAACTCTATCTGAAAGGGACCTAATTGAAGCAATTTTCAAAAATTGGGATGCAATTAACACTTTTTAAAAAGCGGGTACCAATTTGACACACTAATACCAAACTGGTACCTTACGATTAATTAAACCGAAAATAAAGTATAACATTCATGACTTTCTTGTCATTCCACACGTCCCAATTACTATTTTTTTAAATAATCTTACCAATTTGTCCTATATACACAAATGCCACCAGGTTAATATCTTTACTATTTCATCTTATTTTCATAAATGTCATTCAGCACACATTTTTATAATTTTATTGTTATTAAAATTATATTTATTAGTATTATTATTTTATTAACAATAATATTATTATTAGATTTAATTATTATTTTGATTTCTAATTTGTTATTTTGGATAATTTTAATTTTTTATTATTTTTTTGTTTAATTAATTTTTTAAGTTTTTTTTTAAAAATTGGATTTGATCTCGTTAATACTATGTACGTATATTTCATGTCATATATTATTTCGTGGAATTTCCAATTTTTTGTCATATCATATATCACGTGTCGACTTTAATTTATTTTTAATTTAAAAAATAGACAAATACTGCTGTTTAATTGTGTTACTTACCCGTAGCAAATCCTTGCATTTGGCGTAAAAATATAGTTAACTGTTTAACTTTTATTTATCAAAATTACATTTTGGTTCAGAAGCAAAGAAAGTATATTTACTTTGGTTCAAAACAATTGAGAAGTCTTGACTAATTTTGTGGGTTAATGGATTTAATTATCAGATGACAGGTACTTTGTGTCGATATGAAACAAGGGTTCCACTTTTATATTTTTATATTAATTTTGATAAAAATTTGAGTTAAAATCAATAAAAATAAATAAATAATTTTTAAAATGGTTTTTAAATATAAAGTATTGAAAAAATAAAATATGCATATAAAAGAAATTTAAAACAATAGATTTAATTATTGGATGACAGGGTATTTGGTGTCAATATGAAACAACGGCCCCACTTTTTTAATTTTAATATAGTGTATTTGTATTAATTTTGATAAAAAATTGAGTTAAAATTAATAAATAATATATAATTAATTTTTAAAATTATTGTTAATTATAAAATTAAAAAAATAAATATTTATATAAAAAAATTAAAATAATTGTTAACAATCAAAAATATAAATATAAAAAAAAAAAAAAAATAATATATATATATATATATATATATATATATATATATTTCAAACTTATTACATATAATTAATTCTTAAATTTAATCATTATAGTAATTAAAAAAAATGAGATAACAAATATTATTTATTAAATTAATACTTCATTGGTGAGATAAAAGAGAATTATTTTTTTTATTTTAGTACTGAAATATAATATATACATGAAAAATATAGAAATAATAAATTTATGTCTAATTTTCTATTTTTTTAGAAAAAAAATGTGAGAATGAAAATATATTATTTTTACTCATGTATTTATATATATATATATATATATATAAATAAATAATTATTTAAAAATATTTAACATCAATTTTCATGTTTTATTTATTTTAAACACAATATGTATGCATATAACAACTACTCGTACACACACATTTCATTATAAAATTATATATAACTTAAAAGTTCTCTTTAAATTTTAATCATACAACATCACTAATTAATTGGTGTCAAAATTATAATTTAAAAAAAAATCTAAATATTGTTTTTTAATCTTGTTATTATTATTGTTGATATTATTGTAATTGTTATTATTTTATTAGTATAATACATTATTATTATTATTATTATTATTATTATTATTATTATTATTATTATTATTATTATGATGATGATGATGGTGGGTATTATTAACTTTTTTTTATAATTCATTATTTAAATATAAAAAAATAATATTTATTTTTAATTAATATTTTATAAAAAATAATGATAATTAGTTATTTAATATTTTTATATTATCAAATTTATTATTTAAATATTATATATAATTTTACATTGTTATAATCTTTAAATATAATTACATAAATGATTTATTTGTTTAAATATAATATTTTTATATTTATTTTTTAATTATATATATATATATATATATATATATATATATATATATATATATATATATATATATATATATATATATATATGCTAAGACTAGTCATATATTAAAAAGTATCTTAAGGATTATAATTATTTAAAATTTAAAAAATTCTTTTGAAATATAAAAATTATATTTTTTAAGAAATTTTTATTTTAATAAAAAATAAATAAATAACTGCAAAATATATGATAAAATATATTTATTTGTTATTATATTTTAGTATAAATATAACTAAAATAAAGAATATAATTGTTATTTTGAATTTTAAATGTCTACTTCTAACGTGATGGAAAAATACACCATAGAAGAATATGCAACATAACATAATTTTTTTCATTGTGGATATGAGTAAGTAACACAACCATGTACACCATATACATAGACAAGCTATGCACTATAGAAAAACATATTATAAAAAATTTATAAAGACTTAAACTCCGAGATTGTAATACATGGGAAGGCTGTGTTGTTAATGTCCTCGTCTCATGGCTCAGTCTAAAATTAAGATACTGTGGGATGGTGCATGTGATGGACATACCACTGCAGAATAGGTCAAAAGGCGAGTTCTCGATTCATGCGTGTCTGTGTAAAAGAAAATATTTTATGCGTTCTATTCCTCATAGTATTTGCGTTAAGGTGTTTAGTTCCTGTCAAGAGGCTAAGTCTCCATTTCTGTTTAAAAAAAGTATTTAGACGAGTTCTATTCTTCATTGTATTTCTGTTTCACTTTTACTTCTTGTCGGATAGATGTAATAAGATAAATATTAGAATAAGAAATATTTAGAAGTGATGGTTTAGTAACCAAAGAATGATGGGACAGAGATAAAAATAATTAAATACACAATTTTAAACCTTAATATAATGAATTTTTAATGATTAAAGTAATAACTATATATTTTTTTATTATGAAAAAATATTTAATCTTTAAGAGTAAGAACTAAAGTTTTTCCTCTCAACTGCTTATTTTTTTTACATATGTATTTATATATTTAATGACTATTTTAAAAATTAATTATATATTTATTATTGATTTTAACTTAAATTTTTAAAAATTAAAAAATGTGAACATATAATTATAATAATAATTATTTGATTTTTTATAATATTAAAAAAAAAACAAATGATAATTTTTGTGATTTTATCCGCATAACTATAATTTCCACTATTCGATTTTTATAATATCGATAAGAAAATAAGAAATAATAATTTTTGTGGTTTTATCCACGTAACTACAATTTTTTTTTTAAGTTTTATGATTCTGATAATTTTTCGTATATACATATAATATTGAAATTTATAATTTTTTAATGTACATGTTATTTATAATAATATATAAAGAGATACTTCTTTTTATCTATATTTCGTTATTCTAATTTTATTCTTAATTATTATTTTAAAAACTAATTATTTATAAATAATTTACTTTGAACCGTTAGTCAAAAAACCTCTTTTGTCTTCAACAGTTATTTTAAAAACCTTTCTTATGTACATATTTTATTTTTCTAATTTTACGTTTAACAATTATTTTAAAAATCCATTATAAATTTTTTATTAAACTGAACCGAATCGAATTGAACTAAACCAAATCGGACCAGACCAAACCGAACTGAACCAAACTGAATCGGATCAGACCGAACTGAACCGCACTGAACTAAAACGAACCGGACCAGACCGAACCGAACTGAACTAAACCGAACCGCACTGAACTGAAACGAACCGGACTAGACAGAACCAAATTGAATCACACTAAACCGAACCGAAACGGGCCGAACCGAATCAAACCGCACTGAACTTGATCATACTAAACTGAACCGAACCAGACCAGACCGAACCAAACCAATCTAAACCAAACTGAACCGAACCAAACCAAACTGAACTGAAATACTCTTTAGTTGTGCTGAATTTTAAAACACCTTCAAAAAAAGAGGATAAAATTTAAAGGAAAATTTTACACTTTCATAATTAATTAATATAGAGCAAAAGGAGAGTCACTTTGTAATGTGCACAAAAAATATCATACCCAAAAGTTTTTTCAGCACCAACACCACAATCGTAAGGTCCTCTTAAACAATTGAAACATAACGTGTTTTTCCCTAAATTAAATATAGCAAGTGTATAAACAATAACATAAACAAATTGTATACTTTCAATGAAAAAAACATCAAAAGGATAAGCTTGAATTTATTTGTATTCACCTCTCACACAAATAACTATTTATTTTGTCAAAGTAGAGAATATAGAGTTTCGAAATTGGTAAAAGCCTAAATATTTAAGTATTTAAGAAAAATATTATAAGACAATGAAAAAGAAAAGTGAAATGGGAGCAGTGAAGCATTGAGTATAACAAAGTAAGAAGAATGCAAAAGACATATAAGTGATCAATTAGTGAGTAATTAACCAATAGAAGTTCAGTTTTTTAAGAACAAACAGTAAAACAATACAGTTTAATTTTTATTATTATTTTTTTACTATAATATATAATTTTTATTAAAAATGGTTTTTTTTTACTTTAATATAATACATATAATTATAGTTAAGTTTAGTTAGATTATTTTTTTTCATTTATAACAATATATAAAGAGATACCCTCTTTTGTGTCCATATTTCGTTATTCCAATTTTACCCTTAATTATTATTTTAAAAACTAATTATTTTATAAATAGTTTACTGTTAACTGTTAGTCTAAAAACCTCTTTTGTCTTCAACAGTTGTTTTAAAAACCTCTCTTATGTATATTTTATTTTTCTAATTTTACGTTTAACAATTATTTTAAAAATTCATTATATATTCTTTATTGAACTGAACCGAACCGAATCGAATTGAACCGAACTGGACCAGACCAAACCGAACTGAACCAAATTGAATCGGATCAAACCGAACCATAACGAATCGGACCAGACCGAACCGAACCGAACTAAACCGAATCGAACTGCACTGAACCGAAATGAACCGGACCAGAACGAACTAAACTGAATCAAACTGAAATTAACCGAACCAGATCGAACCGAACTAAACCGAACCGCACTGAACTAAAATGAACTGAACTGAACTAAACTGAACCGAACCGAACCAGACCGAACCGAATCGAACCGCACTGAACCGAGCCGCACTAAACCGAACCAGACCAGACCGGATTAAACAAAACCAAACCAAACTGAACCAACCAAAGCAAATTGAACTGAAATACTTTTTAGTTGTGCTAAAATTTAAAACACGTTCAAAAAAAGAGGAGAAAATTAAAAAAAAAAAAAACACTTTGATAATTAATTAATATAGAGCAAAGGAGAGTCGCTTTGCAATGTGCGCAAAAAATGTCATATCCGAAAGTTTTTTCAGCACCAACACCAACATTGTAAGGTCCCTCTTAAACAATTAATGCTTCCTTTTAATATCTTTTATTTTTTTAATGAGATATATTAATCTATCCCAATGTAGATATTAAATTTTGTATAAAATAACTACAAATCTCTTCTACAATGACAAAATATTAAGGGTAAATATCTAAAATTTATAACCCATTTTGAAAATTTTGTCTTGTCGACAACAACTAGATAATCAAATCAAAGAGATGAAGAAACACATGACAACATTTTTTTTTCAGCAACCACGTGACAATGTAAATGCAATAAGCATGAAGGAAGAGAATCTCTACTACATTTAAAGGTTAATCAACAAGTAATTATAAAATATTTACAAGAAGAAATAAAAAATACATTTTCTACGATATTAAAATAACGTTAACTGATGATTGTGTCTATTCTTTATATACTATTATAGATGAATGAAAAAAACTTTTTTTTGCCCTCCTATGATTTATAACAACAGTCACATGTTTCAAAACAACCTTCTACCCTTTCTAAAGGGACTTCAAGATTACCTATTCAACAAGATTTTTGGAACAAATTTTATGAAATTCTAAGAACATGATTTCCAAAATATGGTTTTTGGAAGAAAATTTTTGAAATGAAATTTCTAAAGCATATGAAATACATTTTGTAAAGAGCCTTCTAGACCAGAATTTTCAAAATAAGCTTTCCAGAACATATGAAATATTATTTTAAATGAACTTTTCATAACAAACTTTTCAAAACTTATAAGATGCAGTCTGAAATAGGATTTCAAGAACAAGATTTCCGAAACAAATTATTCAGAACGAGTTTTCTTGAACAAACTTCCCATAAATTATCATCGGTTTACACTCTCTCTTATTGCTTCCTCTCAAAAGGATTGCAGCAACAATGGAGAACGAAGGTGTAGTGACAATGATGACAGATGTGGAGGCTCGGTAGCTGCAATGACATGGTTTAACGATGAAAGATATTTTAATATTTTTGCTTTTAGCATGGGAGTTAAACTTAACTCAAATTTCTATAAAATATTAAAAAATACGAACACACAGGCACAACAACGCCTGTGTTTTTGCTACAACAACAAAAATCATTACCAATCCATACTCACTACAACAATAATCTTCGTGTTTATCAAAATATATGCATTAATAAGGTTATTACTAGTTCTTCAATATGTGTATACCATTACATATACATTTAATGTCTCATAAGTAAATAACAATATTCAATGATATTTTTTAGTTCTTTAAAACTCAACAACTTATGGACCATGTCTTCTACAAAGAATTAAGAAGACTGCTTCAAAGGTAAATATATATTTTTATTATTTATACATAATTCAATTGCTACATAATATTTATGTTATTTGCATATATATTAACTATAATATTTACTTTTTTTAAAATGCAGGGAAGCTGAAACACATCATAGACATCAATCTTTATTTGACCTTCCAATTAAAAAAATGTTTAAGGATGTAAATCTATGATACTTTCATTTACTATTTTTTGTCTACATCATTCTTTTAAGGATTGTATATTTATAGACACCTACTAAAATAGTTTGTATATTTATAGACAGCTACCATTGACTCCATCACATATAGCTCATTAACCCCAAGTCTTGATCAAATGTATTAAATATTAGTTGATACACAATCTTACCAACTAGTAATTTATTGCTTTTTTTTTTCAACCAATCTACGTATACTCATCATAAATTGCCATTGATTATTCTTAATGTTATACATATAGATCCATAAAAAAAAGCAAACACACGGATGCACTCTATTTTCGCTAGTAAATAAATAATAAATCTACCGCTGACGAGTTATTAATCTATATTTTAAAGTAATTATAAAAATATAAGCAAAATATTATACTAAGTGATATTATATTAAATAACTTTTACTTTTTATTTAATTTAAAAATAAATATTATCTTCCCGTTTTTCTAGATATGCATTCATTTATTTTTATATTTTAATAAATGTTATTTTTATTTGTCATATATTAATAATAATTGGTAATTAGTAAAGTGACACCCACTTTTTTTTATTTAAAAATATTACATTAACTAAATTTAAATACAAAATTAAAAAAATGCAAAAAATAAAGTTTAAAATATAACATACAACATAAATTTAATGATTTGGTTATGATATATTAAAAGTATCATAAGAATTATAATATTTAAAATTTTAAAAATTATTCTGAAATATAAAACTTACATTTTTGTTTTTCGAGAAATATTTATTTTAATAAAAATAAATAAATAACTGTAAACCATATGATTGGATGTATTTGTTTATGATTATGTTTTAGTATAAATAAATAAACATAACTAAAATAAAGGTATAAAGAGCATAATTGTTATTTTATCTATTCTAATATAGAAAGAGAAAAAATACAACACAAGAGGAGGACCTTTTAGTCCATAAAAAAGTGATACCTGCTTAGACTTGCAAATGAAGACTTGTGTTCATGTACCTACCGTGTAGTGGAAAGAGAGAGAGAAAGAAAGGGAACAATTATAGTGGTTCATCCTTCCTCTGTTCTTCTTCTATGCTTCGCGCTCTGGTTTTTTTCCGAGATTGACTCTGCAATTGATGATGGCTGTGCCAGTAGAGGAAGCCATTGCTGCTCTATCCACATTCTCGCTCGAGGTACTCTCTTCACCTACAACTCTCGCACCTCAATTTCTTTCTCTATTTCAATCCAATTTCCGTCACATTTTTCTCACTTCTTTTGTCACGAACATTGAAATGCGCTTAAGATTCTTTTTTATCTTTTTGTACTTCTGCTATTGTTTGTCTGATTCACTCCATCACTCGCTTAATTCGTTGTTGCTAATTCTAATTGAAGAAACTTCCATCTTGGTTTCTTTGAAGTTTTGTGAGTTTGTTATAGACAGTGTGTGGCTTCTTTATTTTATCTTTCCGAAATGTTTATTAAGCAGAAGATAACTGAAACAAACTTCTGATCTGTCAATGCTAGATTTACATGGCATGTCATTTTATGATGAGGTCCCAAACTAACGCATTGCAGCAACTTGAGGGTTTTGTTTCTATGTACGAGAGTTTTTTTTTTTTTTTTTTTTTACCCCTTTTTTTTGTTTTTTTTTGTTAGATATTTTTTTTTTTTTTTTTCATGTACCCCTTTATTTAGTTTGTTGTGAATTATGTAGGATGAGCAACCGGAGGTGCAGGGACCTGGAGTGTGGGTTTCAACTGAGAGAGGTGCAACAGAAAGTCCAATAGGTACTTCTTTTTCTTATTCCATTTTTTTTTTCTGTTATGGTTTTACGCTATGATGACTGTAATTAATAGCTTCAAAGATGCATAGAGTTATTAGTAATTGCTATTTACCACCCTCTTTTTTGTAGAGTACAGCGATGTCTCTGCTTACCGACTATCTCTATCAGAGGACACAAAAGCTCTCAATCAGCTGGTATGCAGCTCTTGAGCTATTCTTGTTGTTTAATCTACCCTTTACCTCTAGTTCATTTTTTTTTTTCTGATTATAAATTTTAACTGTTTTTTCTTATACAAAATGCAGAATGTCCTTAGCCAAGAGGGAAAGGAGATGGCATCAGTGCTTTACACTTATCGCAGTTGCGTCAAAGCACTTCCTCAGGTAAATTTCTCCAAAGCTACGTTGAGGAGTTCATCAATGCATACAAAATACATTTCTTTTAGATAAATAAAGAAAATGTCTGAACAGAAAGAGTTAAGCTTTGGGCTTTAAGTATATTATATTTAAAGTTCACCAGCACTAATTCAGACTTACTATATATATATATATATTATGTTGCTTTTTAAAACCTAGCATTTTGCCGGTAATGAATGAATTCAAGTAGTCCGGGCTTTGCCTAAGTGATAGTTTTATCTAATGCAACATGAGATCTTATGTGCTGCCATTTTCTTTTTCTTTGTTGATAGTTGGAAATATTAAATTGACTACACTGGAAATTCTTTTTAATATTTCCGTATGCCTATATTGTTTTATGTAATTTATGCATTTTTCCACAATGGAGCAGCTACCTGATTCTATGAAGCAAAGTCAAGCTGACTTATATTTGGAGACATATCAAGTTCTGGATTTGGAAATGAGTCGTCTGCGTGAAATTCAGAGATGGCAAGCATCAGCTTCTTCAAAAGTATGGGATGTTCTCAACATATTATAAGACCCTTTCTTATTTTATTAGAAGCTTAGCCGATCCAGACTTAGGACGTTAAGTCAATATGTAAATGTCACTTTTATGCAGTTAGCTGCTGACATGCAACGCTTTTCTAGGCCTGAACGACGCATTAATGGCCCTACAATATCTCACTTGTGGTGTGTTATAATTATTATGCTTTTGTTGTTAATTTTTGTTATTGTTGTTGTTTTGGATTTTTTAATATCTTTGTTCTTAAGTGCAGGTCTATGTTGAAGTTGCTTGATGTTTTAGTGCAACTTGATCATCTTAAAAATGCTAAGGCAAGCATACCAAATGACTTTTCATGGTATAAAAGGTATGTATTTTATTTATGCCTATCTCCCTTTATCTTTAGGTTGAGGGTCTTAAACTGTTCTTCCAGGTTCAGTGTTTCAGTTTGTGTCTACTGTATCTTATATCTATTTCTTTGTGGAGGCTTTATTTTTTTATTCTCGGTGCTTTAGGTGCATGTCAATTTGTTTGTATAATAATGAACATAGATTTAATCTCTTTGTTAATAGTATTTGGTTTCCAAAATTCTTCAATATAACTTTCGCAGAGTTGATCTGTTAGATACATTTCTTTGTACTTTTCACTTGTTTGGATAAATAGAAGAGAGCAAAAATAAACAAATTATATTAAATATATTTTTATATTCATTAAATTTTTTTATTCCGTTCTTATTCTTAATATAACTTTATTTATTATTTCTAAGTAATAAAAAATTATTTAATTTTGAAGAAATTAAAACAAAAATAATAGAACAGCAGATGTGGGAGACAATTCTTCAAGGAAAGAATTTCATGCCTAAATTGGGAGGATCTTATTTCCATGTAGGCCTCTAAAAAAAATTCACTTTTCCCCTTCATTTCATTAAAAAATGAACAAGCAAAGTTAATTTTTCTTTCATTTTCATCTTCTGTACAATCTGTATTGTAAGAATGTTGAAATTATGATTTCCTTTTTTGTGTATGTTAATAAGTACAGGTTTAGAAATATTATTATCCAATCATCTACTCACCTGATTTAGGATTTCCATATTTGAAAAGTTACTTGATGAAGTTCAGTCATTCATAATGGTTCTTTTTTCCCTTCAATTTGTCAGGACTTTTACACAAGTCAGTGGTCAGTGGCAAGACACTGATTCAATGAGGGAGGAATTAGATGATTTGCAGGTGCATAATAGATGAAATTTCTAAGTTTGTGACATATAGAGTACTGGAAATTTGTTATTTATTGATTGGTTATGAAAGATTCTTTTCCAAAATTGTCCATGTTCATATTGTACTTTGGAATATGCCAAACTAAAGATGGCCGGTGATTGATCCTTTTTTAATTCAATGTGCAGATTTTCTTGAGCACAAGATGGGCTATTTTGTTGAATTTGCATGTGGAGATGTTCCGAGTGAACAAGTATCCTGTATATTTTCTTCACATTTCTTTGTTCCATTTGAGATTCTTTGCAAAACCACAACACCTACACTTTTGGTATAACTTGTAAATGTTTTATTTTTTTGTTTAGATTTTTTTTTTTGGAAAAATGTCATTTGTGTTCACGATGTGTAGGAGACTGGAGAATTTTATCCTTAACCTAGTTATACTTTCATAAAAAAGACAAGGTGGATTTGGTCAATACTTGAGTTGAGAAGTAAAGACAAGAGAATAACTGGTGGCTAGGCTAGCTCAAATCCTTCTTTTGATTAGTTATCTAAGTTTGCAGTTTAAAGCAAATCAAAGCAAATCAAGTTGATAAAAAGTGTTTTGAATCTAAAATTTAGGGTTAGTCTATTGTTCTTGAGTACTATCACAAAGAAGTGCAAAGAACTGATCGATATATCACACCAATAATTTTATGCTTTGTAACACTGTTTAAATATCCTGATTTTTTGTTTCTTATTAAAATCCTTGACTTGATATAGTGTAGAAGACATTCTTCAAGTTCTTATAGTCTTTGTTGTAGAGTCTTTAGAATTGGACTTTGCCCTTCTCTTTCCAGAACGCCACATTCTTTTGCGTGTTTTGCCTGTTCTTGTTGTCCTAGTGACATCATCAGAGAAAGATAGTGAGTCTCTGTACAAGAGGGTGAAAATCAACAGACTGATCAATATATTTAAGGTACCGTTGTTTATATGCTTATTGATAAATGTACTGGTTAACAGAATAACTTTATTATTTGATTACCTGAAAATTTCTACGTTTAATGCACTGAATTCTTTCTCTATTGCCAATAAGTTCAAATTTGTGTATCATTTTAACCTTTTTTACAGAATGAGGCAGTCATTCCTGCATTTCCAGATCTGCATTTGTCTCCTGCTGCAATATTAAAGGAATTGTCAACATACTTTCCTAAATTTTCTTCTCAAACTCGCCTTCTCACACTTCCGGCACCACATGAGCTTCCACCTCGCGAGGCACAAGAATATCCTCCAAATTGTTTTGTATTGTTACTGATAAATTTATACTAATTTGTTATTATTGAACTAGATTTTACTTTCTTGAGTGTCATCCATTAACTGATACTACTTTTTAGTACCACTCTAACTGCAGATAGTTGAGTTGTTATCATGATATATATGTTTGGGTAACAAATTACATGTTTTCTGTTCAATTAATTTAAAGAATGCCAGGAGGGTGATCTATATAGTTTTTTTTTTTTTTTTTTTTTTTTTTTTTTTTTTTATTTTTTTTTTTTAATTTTTTTTTTTTTTTTTTTTTTTTTTTTTTTTTTTTTTTGGGGGTGTTTTTTTTTTTTTTTTTTTTTTTTTTTTTTTTTTTTTTTTTTTTATTGTTGACAAATTTTTTATATTGTGTATCAGCTGGAATTGAATAATACGTTAATTGAAAACTGGAGTGGTTATAGGTTCAAAAAAAAAATGGTGTTTATGCAGTTAATTTTTTCCTGCAATATTTTTGTGTATTCATTGTTAGATGACATGGAAAACTGTAGGTTTAATGAATATATTTTATTGCAGCCTCTGATGCATTTTAGAACTTAAATTAGTTTGTAGTTAAGATTACTAGAGGAGCTTCTATTAATAAAATTATTGAGGAATCTTTTCTGTAATGTTGATTTTATATAGACTTATAAAGCATCTTCCTACTGACTCCTTTAGAATGTAAACTTGACATGATACACATATCAGAGACATTATTTGATCATAAATCATATTGGAGCCATCCGTGCTGAGCATGACGATTTTGTAATTCGATTTGCTTCTGCAATGAATCAGGTGCTGCCCTCTGCTCTGCTTTGTCAGCAGATTGAATGTCCTCCTTGAAATCTTATTTGCTTTGTTTCTTTGGACTATTTCTTAGCGTGTATACCTGCTACTTAGTTGTTTGTCTCTATTTTTACAGCTGTTATTGTTGAAGTCAACTGATGGTTCTGATGTTGAATGGAGCAAGGAAGTCAAGGGGAACATGTATGATATGATTGTTGAAGGTTTTCAGCTATTAAGCAAATGGACTGCTCGCATATGGGAACAATGTGCATGGAAATTTTCTCGACCATGCAAAGATGCATCCCCATCATTTTCTGACTATGAAAAGGTAAGGAGTTTTCAAATGTTGCAGTTATCGAATCTTGGTAGTTTCTGATCATTCTTTTTCTCCTTTGTTGTGATGGCTGATTTATGTTCTAATCTGGTACTGGGACTACGGCAAATATTACTACTATCATTTTTTTATTTGTATAATGTAATTAACTATTTACACAAAATAGCAATTTTTCGTCACAATTACAATTTGTATGTGCAGTGGTGTTGATACCACTTGTAGCCTTATCCATCTTAAATATTATTCAAATTGATTTAGTTTTTCCATTGGACATGTCAAAATTAACCATTTTCACTCTAAGCCAATATTTCCTTTATTTTTTATTTGTTATGAAACAATTAATTTTGAGCAATTCTAAAATATGATATTGTGCTTTCAGTAGTGTTGATACTCCTTGTTACTTCAAGCATATTAAAACGCTTAAATTTTGAATCAGCCATAATTGTTTTACATAAGCCACATAAAACTTAACCATTTATCAAGTATTGCATCAGTTAGCCATTTATTTTCAGTTATTCAGTTATTTGTGTTAACTACACACAAAGGTGATTTTTATATTAATTGTACATTTTGATTTATGTCAAAGTTGGCACCCTACACTTCAAATCAAAATCTATCTTGAATGGTTTCTATTATAAAATAGAAGTTAACATAAGCTTTGTGTTTCTTGTAGGTAGTAAGATATAATTACAGTGCAGAAGAAAGGAAAGCACTGGTTGAACTTGTGGGCTACATAAAGAGTGTTGGATCTATGATGCAGCGGTGTGATACATTGGTTGCTGATGCTTTATGGGAAACAATACATGCTGAGGTCCAGGATTTTGTCCAAAACACATTAGCTATTATGTTGCGGACTACCTTCAGAAAGAAGAAGGACCTCTCTAGGTAGTATTCTAATTTCACATTACATTGTATAAAATTGTTATTTTTTTAATTTGATAGCTGATATGTTCCTTGGACTTGGTGTTCTCATGGAATTGTTATTGATCATAATTCTGTATCATGAAAAATAATTCTTCTGTATCATAATCAACAATATAGCAATGTTCTGGATCAAAATGTTCCTTTGTCTGTCATTTTTTTTACATTTCAAGATATCATCTTCTTTTCCAGTTACACCTTTGTTTCCATTTTTGATTTTATAAAAGTGAATAATTATTATGCATTGAAAATTGTTTAAACTTTAAACATTAAATAAATTTTTATTGTAAATTTATATGCACATTAAGAAAAGTTCCCATGTGTTATCTATTTCCAGCTAGAAAATTTATGATCATATATGACCTGAATCTAAATTTATAGGTGAGAAGCTCAAATGACATTATGGAGGGAAGTTTATTTTTTGTTAAAAATATGTTAAGTGAACAAAAAAAGACTTCAAGAACAACATTTTGAGAAAGAAAAGGTTCAGAACCCTTTGATTCACTTTTAGAAAGAAAAGGTAGTTATAATTAATGAGAGAGAATACAGATAGGCATACAACATTTCTTTTGATTGATATGGAGAGTGAATAAGTAGGTTATAACGTTCATCACTTTAATTAATATGGAAAGAGAGAAGATAATGACACATAAATTGAAATAAGAAAACTGAAATAAATGTAATAGGTAACTCACTTAAAATTGCATTAGAAATAGAAAAATTAAATGATTTCCTTCGCTTGGGTGAAAAATATCGTACACCAGTATTAGGCTATCTCCATAGTTAGATTTTAGACTGTTAACAAAACCTGGATTTTCAGTTTGTAAAATTTTGCTTATGGTTTCATGATTTGAGTTGTTATTATTTGATAGAAATTGAGTTTTATTTTTAAATTTTACCGGCAGTATTTGATGATCTTTTGAATTATCCTATGAGACTTAACTTCTTTATGGAGTTTTTGGGTTGGATGTTGTCCCTTCATTTGAATCCCAAGAAAATTTCCAGGAAAACAGTTCACTGATTGAAAAGTCTGCATCAATTTTTCCTTGATTCTTTTTTCTTTTTTGTATCAATTACCCAAATATGGATTTTCAGGATTCTTTCAGATATGCGGACCCTTTCAGCTGATTGGATGGCTAATACAAACAAATCAGAATCTGAGTTACAGTCCTCACAGCATGGAGGCGAAGATAGCAAAGCAAACATATTTTATCCAAGAGCGGTTGCCCCAACTACTGCTCAGGTCTGCATCGTTTTCAATTCTCTTTGCTCCTCTTTTATAGTTTGTTATATCAATATGCATGAAGAGCCGCATGTATTAGGGATCAAAGTTTTAATATTGAACTCTGCTATCTGTATAGATGTTTTTGTTCAACTAGCATATGGACTTACCAATGCTGTGGTAGAGGAAAATAAATGAAGTCTTTATTTTGAAACGTTGACCATTCATTTATGTGGTATGCATGTGGGAAGACTCATTCTTACTTGATATGATTTTGAAAAAAATCTATTTTCTTTGTTTCTTAGATTACTTTTTTCAAGTTCCGGTGTTCTGCATGAAATTTTCTTGGTGTGTATTCACATACATTATAGTAATCAAAAGTTGTTACCAAAGATTCTGTGTATCCTGACTTGAGCTGCTTTACAAGTTCTTTCTGTGGATACATGTAATGCTGTGGTTAGCATGTAATTGTTGCTTAGCTAATCTCTTTACTACAGGTCCACTGCTTGCAGTTCTTAATATATGAGGTGGTTTCTGGTGGTAACCTTAGGAGGCCAGGTGGACTCTTTGGCAATAGTGGCTCAGAAATCCCAGTTAATGATTTAAAACAGCTGGAGACATTTTTTTACAAGCTTGGTTTTTTCCTTCATATTTTAGACTACTCAGGTAATGGTATTTATCTGAGCGTCAATGTTACTGCAAAGACTCATCCTTTGCACACATTCCATTGATATATGAAATATCATCTAAACTGACAATCTCTTCCTCTCACTACTCCTGCCTTATGGCTCCTCTCCTACACTAGGGGCTATGAAGCGTTACATTTCGTGTCATATTGCTGTTGATAACATATATGGCTTTATGATGCACTGCTTTCAACCTATTAGGGGATCCTTTATCCCTTCATGGTTTTTATCTGAGAGAATGAAAGGGTGAACTAGTCCAATATCTAGAATCGAAATAAAAAGTACATGCAATGGGGCTGATAGATGATTATTAACATATCATTTGGTGTTCAGGAAATCCTTGGGTTCTTGCTAAAGTTAAAACTTCTAATACAAAACTAAACATCATTGAATTGGGAGGGTACATGGATGTTTACATTATCACTGAACGCAACATTAAACTGGTACCTACATTCTTGAGTAGAATAGTTTCCTATAAATTTCTGCTTTTTGGGTGCTATTTAGTTCTCTTGTAAATTATTAGGTTCAGATTATGTATGCCCCTGGCATGTGGACCTAACAATGAAGATTGGTCCTTTTAAAGCTTCCAAGCTCATTTTTGTGCTTATGATTTAGCGGTCACAACTTGTTTTTATTTGCTCATTATTGTACCTTAAGTATACAAATTGGAAGGTCATTGTCACCAATTTTTTAGAAAGTATCCTAAATGTTTTTGATTTCTTGGACTAGAGAAGAAATACATTAGAAGATAGTAAATTCTGAAAGATTTTGACCCTCTAATTTCTGAGACAGTTTACTGATAGAATCCTTTGCATATGCCTTATTACATCCTTCAGTGAATTGACTTGGGTGATGATGCTTGCAGCGACTGTTGCAACATTGACAGATCTTGGTTTCTTATGGTTTAGAGAATTCTATTTAGAGTCTTCACGAGTCATTCAGGTAATAATCATCACAAAATTATTTGAGTTTCACATCTATCATGTTCACAGCAATCATTATTTATAAGTCCAGCTACGAATTTCATAGCTCCTTGCAAAATATTGATTGCCTCAAGCATTCACTCATCTATTTGTACTTGTAATTGAATAAAAAAAATTCAAATAGTGGAAGGCTAGCAACTTGGAATTTGAATTGTTACATAGTAGGAAGATGGTGTGTATCTGTTATTTTTTCCAAAGTTTTCTTCTAATATTGAAATTTTTCTTTGTCCTGAACTTTGGAAGTTAACATCTTGTCTCTAATTCTGCATACTTTTAGTTATACCCTACTCCCCACCAAATCCTGGTTCTGTTAGTTATGTAAACTACTCAGAGATAGAGACTGAAATAACAATCAAAAGAAGGCTGAAGATTTCGTAGAAACATGTTTTATTAAGAATGAAAAGTTATATGTTGTGTGAATCTGATCTTTCTTTATGCTTGCTGGTAGCCTATTCTGAACTTCAACATTACTCTATTTTCAAGTAGTCATTCCTGTGTTACGGGTTTTCAATGTTGTTTTTAAAACTTTGAAATTTTCAAATTCTACCAAACTTGTGATCTTTTTTATTTTCTTTATATGCTTGTTTGTTCCATCTCCCCTTCTTTTACTAAATTTTCGTTATTTAATGTAGTTTCCAATTGAATGCTCTCTTCCCTGGATGTTGGTGGATTGTGTACTTGAGTCACCAAATTCTGGTCTTCTCGAGAGTGTTCTGATGCCTTTTGACGTCTATAATGATTCAGCTCAGCAAGCCTTGGTGTTGCTGAAGCAACGTTTTCTATACGATGAAATTGAGGCTGAGGTATTAGAAATTTTTAACTTGAAGGCTAATGCTAGTTGACTATATGATGAATTTCCTGGAACAGTATAATATCTGATACAGATGATTAGGTGCATATGGTGAAGTACACCAAATTTATTGGAGTGATACATGTGGTGTCAGGTATCCTATATTTACTAAATTGTTAGAGATGTAACAATGCCATGGGAATTGAGAACAAGGGGTATAAGTGGGGGGATCCTTGTGGAGGCATATAGAAAATTGAGTGAGGACTTTTGGACGGGAGGATGCAGGATCCTCAATAAACTTGCAATTTTTTGTATATTTCTTTTATATTTAAGAGTTGTTTTTACAGTTATGCTTCGTGACTTATGTTAACATCAGTTTATACTAGTAGAAGGTACTGTATCAACTGTTTTCTATTTACCTTTTTTCATAGGTGGATCATTGTTTTGATATATTTGTTACAAAATTGTGTGAAATCATTTTCACATATTACAAAAGCTGGGCAGCAAGGTATGCTTATCTTTCTCTGACTCAACCACATTTTCTTTTCATTATTCCATGGACTAACCTTTTTTCGTACTGATGGATACCTAAATCATGCAGTGAATTGCTTGATCCTTCATTCCTCTTTGCTTCAGACAATGCGGAAAAGTATGCTGTGCAACCCATAAGGCTCAATATGCTGCTTAAAATGACTAGAGTGAAGGTTAATGGATTACATTGTCATCATGTTTATTTTACATAATTTTGGTTTGGTGCTTTAAAGTGTAAGCTAGGTGCATACTGCCTGCTTAACAATTTTTGAATATTAAAATAGCCCATGGGGCATGTGTGGAAGGATTGGAAAAATATGTGTGCATGGTGTTAGATCACCTGCCTCCCAGCAGAATCTGGAAACACTTGACTGAAGCCCTACATTAAATGAAAAAATATTAACTGTTTTATACTTTTTTTAGTACATATAAGGGATTTTCCGATCCAAACCTCATTATCATCAAGTGACTTTGAATGATGTGACTTTCTATAACTTGAGGACGTATACAAAATAGACAACTTTGTGTAATAAGCAGGAATAAGTTGTAAGCCTATTTTTCCCCTGGGATTTGGTTTCATACTGATTATCAATCAGTTTCAGAAAAGGTTTCCCATGAGTTAACAAAGTTTGTTTATCAGAAAGTCCTGGTTTGAAATCTTGGAAAAACAGTTGCTGGGAGTGTTTCTGCTTTAATTGTTCAACCTAACTCCACATTGATTAGTTATGTTCCAAAGTGGCTTTTGGATACCAATAGTCTAACGTAATGTTTGGTCTAACTTTTTGGGACTTCTCTCTTTGAAGGGCGAAGCTAGGGCAAATGCAATTCTAGAAAAACTATTGAGTATAAAAGTAGGTTCTTTCTAATGAACTAATGAAGAAAATAATAATGAAGACTAAGATAGATGCTTACATGATTTATAATTTCTTTTTATTTTCATGGTGTATTCGTTGTTCAGTTTATATGATCCCTCTCTCACACACACACATACGTTCTGCTGGATGTCATAATTTCAATTTCTCTCATGTGATTATATATACTTGTACAGCTTCTCGGAAGGATGATTAATTTGCGAAGTTTGATCACTGAACGGATTAACAAGGCTTTCCGTGAAAATATTGAGTTTTTGTTTGATCGCTTTGAATGCCAGGATCTTTGTGCCATAGTGGTCAGTGATTTTACCTCAGCTACTTCCCATTACCAACAACTATGAACTACTTTTCTTTTCTCAATGTTCATTGACTAAAGCAATACTTTGACTATTTTATTTAAGGAATTAGAGAAGTTGTTGGATGTTTTAAAGCATTCCCATGAACTACTGTCCAGAGATCTTTCTATTGACTCTTTCAGTCTCATGTTGAATGAGATGCAAGAGAACATCTCCCTTGTATCATTTTCTAGTCGACTGGCCTCGCAGGTTTGTGTTTTGAGCTCTAAAGATGTACTTTAACTGGTGTCTCCCTTTCTTCTCTGCAAATGTTAATTAATTTCCTGTTATCTTTTAATATTGAACCTTCGTATTGAAAGCTGAAACACTGTTTAAATGGTAATTAGTAATGTCACGACTTGCTCTGTTTTCAATTTAATTTGATCTATTTCTTTATCCATGCTAGATTTGGTCGGAGTTGCAAACCGATTTTTTGCCAAATTTCATTCTCTGCAATACTACTCAACGTTTTATCAGATCATCAAGAACTGTTCCTGTTCAAAAGCCATCTGTACCCTCTGCTAAGCCTAGCTTCTATTGCGGTACTCAAGTAAGCATTCCTCGGACTGCCTTTAATGGTACAACCATTATAAGTCAGTATCAATATTTTTACGGCTTAAATAATCACCAATTTGTGAATAAACCTCTTAAATACCAGCAGCTCAAAGTCTCACTTAAGTCAGATGTTTACTTTGTTAAAATAATGTGATTTACTTTCCCTGACTAAATTTTTTATCTCACTTTCCATTTTGGGAAGTTGGAAAAGTTATTTCAGCATGGTTTAGTCCTTAGGACCACGTGCCAGGAGACTGTTGAAAGTATAGAAAAATCTAATACAAATTTCTTGGAGTTTAGATCACTTTTCTCAGCTTTCGTTCTGTTTTTCTATATTTTTTCTGTTTCTTATATTCATTTTTTTTTGTTTTACTTGTTCAGTGTTTTTAATAACGAGGGAGATGAACTATTGTGTTTGTGTGCGCTTTCTACAATTTTCATTATGTTCACATATTATAGACGTAGGTATATATGTTTCTCATTCTCTCACTGTGATAGGATTTGAATTCCGCCCATCAAAGTTTTGCGCGACTGCATAGTGGATTCTTTGGAATACCGCACATGTTTTCTATTGTTCGACTTCTGGGATCCCGATCATTACCTTGGCTTATTAGAGCTCTTCTTGATCACATATCAAACAAGGTACACTCTTCTTTATATTTGCTAAATTCTGAATAATTATAATTGCACACTTTTCTTTTTCTCTAGAAACCTCGTAAACATTATAAAATATAATTTTATATATACATTAAGTTTGATAATAAACTATATAGAAATTTGTGTGAACTAATTGAAATATTTCTTGCTTCTTAAACCTTGTCACTCTGATAAAGTTCTTTTTTAGTTTTCTACCAAAAATCCTTCATGCATATGAATTTAGTATCCATATTCAGGACACATGTTCCCTATTTCAATAGGTTATGTTCCGATCTCAATTCCACTAACATTTTATTATTAAGGTCAGTCACCACATCTTAGGTATTGTCCACTTTGGAGTTTGGTGGCTCCATCATGGTTTTGTCTTTAAAATGTGTCTCTGTGAGTTAAGAAAAGGTGTATATAAATAGCCCTTGGCTTTGACAGCTAAACAATATGAAACTTTTGGGCATACTAGAATATAAGCCGCTCAGTCAAGGACTAAGGGGAAGGCTCCTTTGCTTTTGGACCTCTTTTTCATTCTCATGAACGATGCTAATATTCTGGCCTCAATTTTGCTAAGATAACATTGTTAAGGTTAAACACACAATCCAAGGTATTGTATGCTTTGGAGCTTAGTGACTCTGTCATAGTTTTGTCATTTAAAGGTGTTACGGTGGGTCAAAAGAGGAAGGTGTATGTAAATATGATGCTCCGACATGTCTCTTAAATGGTGTGTCCCATGTCCGATACGTATCGGACACCGACATTTGTACGATACTTGTAAGACACACTATGTCCAATTTAAAAGATTTTTTTTATCTTTGACATGATTTTGACAATTAAAATAAGGAAAAAATCTTATAGTATCACTACTTTTCGCACATTGAATATTAGATAGATAGATTAGATTCATTTTTTTGTTAGTTGACAGTTTCAAATTTAACATGTATATACATGTCGTGTCTTGTGTCCTATATTTTTTCAATTTAGCCGTATCTTCGTGTATGTGTCCGTGTCATATCTATACCCGTTTCCGTATCCGGGCAACATAAATAGCCTTAGTTTTACTCGTAAGCTAGGTGGACTTTGAGCTTATCAAAACAGATTATAAAGTGCAAAGTCGTCCTAGCTACGGAAAACTGATCAACTAACTCTTTATAATCATGTAAAAAGGACTTGAGCAATGAATGCATAGTTCAAGGCTTTGCATAATAAGTTTTACCATATTAGTGTACACACTATTTTGCTAAGGATAGGGGGAATGAATGATAAAATGTTACAATATGTAGTTTTTCAAGTATATAGATTACACATCGACATTCACGAAAGCTTCTACCTTAATATAACTATTTTAAGCAACTGATTGTTTTTTATTGACACATGCATACTGGATGCTTTTAGTTTTGATTTGTCTATATTTATTGATATTATAAAATTTGGATGTGGCTCACTAACACTGAAAATGCATGCTATTTCCAGATTACTTTGCTTGAACCAATGATTACAGGATTACAAGAATCTTTGCCAAAATCAATTGGGCTTCTTCCTTTCGATGGAGGTGTGACAGGTAAATGGTGACATTTTTTCATTCACTTTGTTTTTATTGAGAAAAAGGGTTTATTCTGCAATTTACTTACATACGAATGCTTAAAATGTATTCTTCTTTCAACATCTTGACAGTAAATTAGGCATACTGATTCAATGTATAGAAAATTGTTTAAGCATATAAAATTGTGAAAAGCAAATCATTGACAAAATAATAGTGAGTTTTATTGTGTAAACCGTATTGGTGATTCATATGCTTGGATATGCATGCAATGCAACGTACCATATTCCAAATTATTAGTAAATATGCCCCAATTACACAGTGCGTGACCAAAAATGTTTCTTAGATAAATATTAATTATTAGTTCTTAGTTGTTGGTAGCGCCTATGTCTTTGCCTTTTCTTTTTAGTAAAGTAATACTGGGATACAGTTTCTATGTCATGGAATTGAGGTCATTGGCATAATTCTTTCTCTCTTCTTTTGTTTTTCTTATATTAGGGGAAGAAACCTTAGAAGAATAATGCATTTTTCAAAATCTCAATAGCACTTAAAGGTTTTGCTAGAAATATATCAACACAGTTATATTTCATGGACTCTACAAATAATTCTCAAAAAAATTAACTTCAAAGGAATACATTACATACATACGTGATCTTATCTGGAAATTGACTTAGATTATTTCTACACAGGTTGTGTGAGACTTGTTAAGGAACATCTTAACTGGGAGACAAAATCGGAGCTGAAAGCTGAGGTTCTTCATGGCATAAAAGAGATTGGAAGTGTATTATATTGGATGGGGCTTCTAGATATTGTGTTGGTCAGTAAGGCAGTTTAATTTCCAGTTTATATATTGGAATTGACATCGACAAAAGCTAAAAACTTAATAAAATCTGCTTTATATTTCAAGATAATTTAAGAATTTATATTATGTTTTTTCTAACACTACCTAAAAAGAAGAGGATGGGACAAAAACAATTATTTAGCCCATTGTACATGTAGTCAAGAACGTTTCTATATTGAAACTTGAAGGCCATGAAAAGCTTGGTAAATAAATACAATAAACAAAAAGGAAATGTTTTGCAGATGACTTGCTTGAAGTCCTTATTTGGTCATAAACTTTAAATAGATGAAGAGGGAAAATTTATTTAGGTAGAACTAGAAAAATTTGGGCTTTCGCTTTGAAGGCACAAAAATGGAGAGGAAGGATCTAAGAATGTATGAGTGCAAGGTAGGTGCTTGTGGGCTAGGTTTAACCGGTCTAGTCCCATCCTAATATTTTGGACTTGAACCAGGCTGGTTCTATACTTAGACAAGACAAAGTAAGAGGTATTTAGGGAGTTTGAAATCTCACAAAGGCATTTTAAGAATCTGAACCCCTGAACTAGAGGAGATCTAATTTCAGTTAAAGTATAATAATTTATCTATCATCATCTAACTCCCAAAGTAATTTTACAAGGATGCATAGTGCTGAAGAATAAATTTTGCAAAATTGATAGTATTACATGGGAAATAAGGAGGAATAATCATATATCTCCTTTAATTGCAATTTTGATGTTTTCATGTATGCTGCTTTAATTTGTGAGTAATAGTGATAAATACATTGCATTCTTTATAGAGAGAAAAGGATTCTATGGATTTCATGCAAACTGCTCCTTGGCTGGGCTTGCTTCCTGGAGGAGATGGTCAAATAGTGACTTCCCAAGATGGTGAACACAGCCCTGTTGTTAGTCTCTTTAAATCAACAGCTTCTGCAATGGTTTCATACCCTGGTTGCCCATCACCTTCCTCTTTCCATATTATGTCAAAACAAGCAGAAGCTGCAGGTTTGCTGTTGGAATGCTTTTAATTTTTTTTGCTGTTATCTTGGCATGTTTCTTTGTATAAGGCACTAATGCTTGTAATCGAAAGTGGAATCATCAAAATCATTTTGAGAGGCATGTAACCAAAGTGCCTTTTGAGAGGCTCAGCATCTGCATTTACTACCACCACTTTTTTCTTTCAATTCTTATCCACAATAATACCCACTACATCAAGCATTATGCCTTATTTTAAGCAACTAACAGCATAAAATTTTATGGAGAAAGAAAATTGTTAGGATAGACTTGGATGGCCAAAAACATCTTTTCATATCTTACATTATCCTTTAGGATAAGTTTTCCTGTTTCCTCATTTATATCTTAGGATTAGTTACCATATTTCCTTATATAATCATGATTTTTTTTTATCTATGTAGGTAGGAGTATGATTAGTATAAAAAAGGGTTAGTGCTGTAGGTTTTATGAACACAACAATGCATTATAGCCCATCTCTATAATAACAATTAAACTTCATTTCTTTTTCTCCCTCTATACCAAAAGCCATTTTTTTTTGACAAATACATTACTATACCTTTGTATTTATAATAAATTCTTTTTCAATAAAACTTTCTGACTTTTGATTACTTAAAATCAACTCTGGGGATTTCATTTAACAAAATCCTTTTATTATCTATTTCTAGTAGAAACGCTCATGTTATAGTTGCGTTCATTTACTTTGTGATGTGTTATTTTAGGAGAAGAAAAGGACATTTTTTATTATACACTAATAAAAATTACACGAGTGATATATAGCAGGCAGGGCTGGCCAGTATTCGGTACTACCCTGATTATAGAACAAATACAAGGATAAAATAGGGAAAGGCAGAATGAAATCAGATTTAAAGAATCTAGTCTTGATCATAAACTACCTAAATCTTCTAGAATCCTTATTTGAATTTAAAATAAAAGTACATACATGATCCTTTATTAATGGCTCAAACCTTGTTTCTTTTATTGCAGATCTTTTATACAAGGCTAACTTGAATACTGGAAGTGTGCTGGAGTATGCACTTGCCTTCACTAGTGCTGCGTTGGATAAATATTGTAGCAAATGGAGTGCTGCACCCAAGACAGGCTTCATTGACATTACAATTTCCAGAGATTTCTATCGAATATACAGTGGTCTCCAAATTGTAAGGAGCAACCTTCCACGCCCCTCTTTTACTTGTCACACTGCTAAATAACTTGCTAGTGCTTTGAATGAGGAATTGACTCCCCATATCAAATTCTTTAAATGTTGAGTTTAATTACAGGTTAAATGGCTGAAACTTAGCTTGAACCACTTTGTAACATCTTGTTTAATACATTAATAAATTTCCTATGTGTAATTATTTAAATAATATATATAATTAATGTGAGCTTTTGCTTGAGCTACGTAGGGATACTTGGAAGAGTCTGCTCAAGTGCCATCAAATAGTCATGACAGGCTGGGAGATTCAATTGCTTGGGGGGGCTGCACTATTATTTATTTGCTTGGGCAGCAACTGCATTTTGAGCTCTTTGACTTCTCGTATCAGATCCTCAATATCGCAGAAGTGGAGGCCGTATCTGTTATGCAAACACATAAGAACTCACAATTTGCTGTTCAGGTTTATTTTTCTTCCAATCACCCAAAAGAATATTTGCTAGTTCTACATCATCATTGTCCATTAATAAAATTACTGCTTTCATTATTGTCTACACGCAAACATTATTGAAATGTTTTCCGTCTTGCTCAATTATTTATCCTTCTGTACTGCATTTCTAGAGAATGATATGTTTTTTCAATTTAGGAACAGAGTGATAAAGATTAAATCAACCTCAGTTTTACCATGTTAAGACAAATCAAGTTTAATTTAGATGGATGTCGCATCAGATGTTTTAACTATGTCCAAACCTTGCAGCATAAGGAGTTATGGTTTTGTTTATGTGTGGTTGTATGCTGCTTAAATAGCATTTATTTTTCTTTTAACAGGGATGGGAAGCCTTATTGGAAGCAATGAAAAAAGCTAGGAGATTAAATAACCATGTATTCTCTATGCTTAAAGCACGTTGCCCCCTCGAAGAAAAGACAGCTTGTGCTATTAAGCAAAGTGGTGCTCCAATACATCGAATAAAATTTGACAACACAGTTTCAGCATTTGAAACACTGCCACAGAAAGGTGCTTAAACGAGTAGTCAAGTTGTGCGCTTCCTGCAAATTCTGTGTTACGTTGTACATGTATCTCTTGTGTTGTTGTATGTAAATGTTTCACGAGTTGAATTTCTATGCAGAGGTGGCAACATTTTTTTATAAGCTGTAATGGAACTCAGTCAGTTGACAGTTACAACCATCGGTTGCTATTAGTTATAAGCTTGTTGTATAAAGAGTAATTCAATTGGAGATTAATTTTGCTTTTTTCTCCAAACTCTTTCCTTTACTTCCAAGACACCTTTCGTGGTAACAAAGCTAGCTCTCAAGAAATGCTAATATAATTCACTCTTCAAATCATCTCTAGTTCAATTTCATTCAAGTTTAACAAAGGTAACCTTCCTTCGAAGCAACACGTGTGAATAATGATCAGGGATTTAAGTTGCATCAGTATAAAATAAAACCTCTTTTCATTGCTAGAAATCAGAAATATAAATGTACATTTTTAGATTTTATTCCAATAGTCAATTTAAAAAAAAAAAAAGATACTTTGTTTAGTAGTCATTTGATAACTAATATCAGATGAAAACTCCTTTTACTGTTAAAAATGATAGTTATACATATATATTATGAGACCCTACTTGACCTGTCAATATTAAAAGAAAAAAAGTCATGTATAGATGATCGATATTGTTTTAATTAGTTTTGATCTTAATAATTCTGTTTTAGTACAAATTTGAGATTTGCTTTGTTTACACTCTCATTTCTCATTTGACAAAACTTTCGTTATATCATATATAAACTATATAGATTAGAAGATAATTGTGCACGACTCTTTTGTTATGTCACAATTAACTGATAACTAGTCCTAACAATTCATGCATGTACGGTTTATAAGACTCAAATACGGAGTTCTTATGTTTTAAATAACTAATACTTTTTCATATAATATACTCATAAATATGTTGTTGGTATAACAAATGCAAGAATACATAATAATTAGGAAGATGTTAACTGGTGTCTTAAGAATACTGGTTAAGGAATATTAGTATGCATTGGTTTTGACATTTTTACATTAAAAGCTGAAATAATTAAGTACATTAATTAAAACAATATAAATATATATAATAGATTTAATAGAGAAAATTACTCTTTTAAATTTTTAGACAATAACCTTCTAATACAAATCAAAGATTTCAAAATTCTTAAAGTCTCTACTAGAAAAAAAAAATGTCTCCTATTTTTTTTTTAAATATTTAACACTATATTTTTATTGATTTTTCTGTTAATTTAAATTTTCTTATGTTTAATTTTTAGTAACATTAAAATATAATTATTTTATTATTTAATTGTTTTTTAACTTTTTAATGGTAAGTAACAATTGTTAAGATTAAAAGCAATTTACAATTGAGATTAAAACCTAACTAAAAATACATATTAGGAGGCTACTAACTTCATTATTATGATTGGTTGATTACTTTGTTGCTATGATGCACCGATACTTCAACTTGGGTCACGACACGTATCGTGTCCGATATTTTAGGATACTTTAACAATAATTATCAATGAAGTATCTACTTTATAAAGTCGTAATACACTACAATAAAATTTTTGAATAGTGAACAATTTTAGTGACAAAAAATAATTAGTCACTATAGTAACCAAATTGACAACTAAAATAGTTCCAAAAAATTATAATTAGTCTATAAATTGATAATTAAAATAATTTCAACTATGAATTGATCTTTAAATTGGTCACTAACATTAGCTACCAAGTTTTGGCTACTAAGATAATTAGTCTCTAATTAAGAATTTTGGATACACACATTAATAATCTTATATTTATTATATTTGTAAGAATTATTCTACATTTTTCAATATTCATATATCGCGTATCTATCACGTATCGTATCCTATTATTACGAAAATAAACGTATCGACGTCGTATCCGATATACGTATCGTATCTGTGCATCATAGCTTTGTTGACTTATTTTTATCTTGTATTAATTATTTGATTAGTGTAAAATGTAATTTGTAGTGAACATTTAAAATAAAATTTTCAAAATGTATTTTTATAAAATATTTTTAGAGCAATATTAGGTAATCATCTGTTTGCCTTTGTCATACTATTTTATGCGTTCACATTTTTTATTTATTTCATATAATCGAATTTGCAGCTTCTTTTTTAGCAAATGTTTGTGTGATTAGTTTGGGTACTAAAAATTAAAACATAAAATATTGGATTTATTTTAAAAGTTATTTTATTATTTTTCCTTAAAAATATTTGCTTTATAATATATGATTTATTTAGTTCATACAAATTAATAATACATTCAAGATAAACACACAGCCAAACATAATATTAAAGAAGAAGTAATTTTAAACACTTAAATATAAAAGGAAAATGTTTATAATACTTGACAGATAAGTAATGATATTTAAGACATTAACATTATGGCAATATGTTAAATATGAGAATATCTTCTGGTAGACAATAATCATTTAATAGTGATTTTGTCATTTTATATCATTGACTAAGAAGTTCTTTTATTACAAGGAATCAGTTTCCGATCCTGCATTCCTTAAAAACCTGTTGTTTGTTGTGCTACTTAATATAGGAAGAAGAAAATAAAAGATACATTTATAATTATTACATTCCCGTGTGCACCTTAGACTTCAATTTAATTCACGCGCACATTACTCTCCAGCCTTTTATATGGGCTGGGCCGGGCCCAGTGGGTCGGTGACGTGCCGTTATAACTAGCTTATTTTGTTTATTTATTTATTTGAGCTATCTATCACTCTACCACGCTACACGGTATCTGCACTCTGCACACACGCACTCGCATAGAGAGATAAAGAGAGTTAAATTGTGTGTTGCGTTGTGAAGCATGACATGACAGGGACAGAGACACATTGCTTACTGTTTATAATTTCGTCAACTGTCATCATTTTGATACAATAGAGAAGAGAAGAGAGAATTTTCATTTGTTTGAATTAGGAAGAAAGAAAAGAAGGGGAATGAATTTTGGGAGTTAGTAGGAATAGTAATGGCGAAGAGGGAGCGAGTGAGAGGAGTGTCGGCGTCGGAATTGAAGGAGAGGTTGAGGGAATTGGTGAAGGTTATCGTTGACTCCGACGACTACACGGTGGCAGCCGCCGACGAAGCCATCGCCACCCTTTCGGCTCTCAAACATTTAAAGTCTCCAGACTCTTTGGACGACTTTCCCCTTCCTCCCGAATTTCGATGCCCCATTTCAACCCAATTGATGACGGATCCCGTTATCTTATCCACCGGCCAGGTTAGGTTATTCCCTCTTTTCAATTTCAGTTTTTTTTTTTTTTTTTTTTTGTTTTTGTTTTGTTGTTTATAGTTTATTCCTTTAGAAAATAGAAAGCGTGACACTGAGTTGTGACTGATAGTGTGTGTGTTTTTTTGTGTTTTAATTTCGTTGTATTGCTGCTGCTTCAGACTTATGATAGGCCATTCATTCAAAGGTGGTTGGATGAGGGCCACAGAACGTGTCCGCAGACCCAGCAGGTCCTGTCTCACTCCATTTTAACACCTAATTACTTGGTCCGGGACATGATTGTGCAGTGGTGTAGGGAGCGTGGAATTGAGCTTCCTGAGACTGTTAAGGACATTGATGAAGTGGTCACTAATGCGGATAGGAACCATTTGAATTCGTTGCTTCGGAAGTTGTCATTGTCTGTTTCTGATCAGAAACAAGCTGCCAAGGAGCTTCGCCTTTTGACAAAGCGAATGCCTTCGATTCGAATCCTTGTTGGGGAGTCCAGTGATGTGATTCCCCAATTGCTGAGTCCATTATCATCGCCTGTCACGGCTTCTACTGATCCTGATCTCCATGAGGACTTGATCACCACGGTTCTCAATCTCTCTATCCATGATGATAACAAAAAGGCCTTTGCAGAGGATCCTGCAGTGATTTCTCTGCTTATTGATGCCTTGAAAAGTGGAACAATTCAAACGAGGAGCAATGCTGCTGCTGCTATTTTCACATTGTCCGCGCTTGATTCCAACAAACACATCATTGGAAAATCCGGGGCTATCAAGCATTTGCTTGAGCTTTTGGATGAGGGACAGCCATTGGCCATGAAAGATGCTGCTTCGGCAATATTTAACCTTTGTCTAGTGCACGAGAATAAAGGGAGGACAGTGCGAGATGGGGCGGTTCGGGTTATTCTGAACAAGATGATGGACCACATTCTAGTTGATGAGTTGTTGGCTATACTGGCACTCCTATCCAGTCATCCCAGGGCTGTTGAAGAAATGGGTGATCTAGGTGCTGTTCCTTTGTTATTGGGGATTATTAGGGAGAGTGCATCAGAGAGGAGCAAGGAAAATTGTGTTGCAATTCTGTATACAATCTGTTTTAGTGATAGAACTAAGTTGAAGGAAATTAGAGAAGAAGAAAAAGCAAATGGTACACTGTCAAAGCTTGCACATTGTGGAACTTCAAGGGCCAAAAGGAAAGCTAACGGTATTCTTGAAAGGTTTAATAGATCCCCCTCCTTAACACACACTGCTTAGTGAAATTAAACCTCGGGGATTAGGAAATCACCACTCTGTAAATAGTTTTTCTTGTGTTCTTCTGTACAAGCACAAACCATCTCGGGTAGCTGTAAAAATGGGAAAGAGAAGTTCACATATTATGTACAGAACCTTCACTTACAATCAGGGTGAATGAGCAAAGAGTTTGTTACTTATTCCTTTATTTCATTTCTGTTTGATTCTTTATCCCTTTTGGAAAAGCTCTTTTTCTTTGCTAAAGTTACTATATTCTTCTATTTTCTCGTTGCCTGACTGACTGCCCGTGATTGATGTTTTTGCTATCTAAATTTGTAAGTATTCTTCCCTTGTTTGTCGCGTAGCCAACCAACTTTGAGTGCTGACAAAGTGTCTGTTTGTATTTTGTTAGTGGCTCTATTGTTGTATTTGTATGTGGTTTTCGTTGCTGGTAACTTGGTATCTCACAGCTGAGAAGGGATAACTAATAAAAAGGTTAGTGTGTGGGAGTGGGGTAGGGTAGGGCCTCCTTTTGTCTTCTTTCCCTCGCCAACCAGTGAAGAGTGTCGGCACCGTTTTTGTTGCTCTATCTTTACCCAACTTTCTTTTATTACACTTTTAGGCATCAATTTTGCCCATGCCCCATAGATTTATGAATTTATTATATATGTATAATTATCGGTCACGTACTTTCTCCTCTAAGTTGATATGACTGATATTTTGACTTGTGCGTTTCTTTTTATTCAAATTTATTTTTCAAGTTCAGTTCCATGGTGTCACCGACAGTCTAGAATATTCAAAGTACTTGGGTCATGCATGCCTAACTATTCAGAATCTTAATCATGTCCTGACTGCTGCTGCTGACTAACTTGTTAGTCCATCAAATGTGTTTAGTTAACTTGTTCCAACAGCCTATCATAAGTATGGAAAAGAAACAGTGGATTGGTTTGGTCACATACATGAAGAGTGCTAGGAAATAAGGACGATTTTAGGCTGAGTACTGCTGAAATCGTGTCTTTCTATATGATAAGGTTCTTTGTACCTAGAGCTTTTATTTCCTTCACTAGTCGCAATTATAATGATTACTTCAATAAAATAATATTGCCATTATTGTCTTTTATTATACTAGGTTTGCTGCAAAAGGTTGGTGAGTCGAGTGGTGAGTAGCCTACTCGTAGAATTTAATTATTAAGCCCCAAAGAATGGCTGGTTTTTGGTTCAAGTAGAATGATTTTAAACTTTTGTTTAGAGCAGTTTTAGGAGGAGCTACTTGTAAGGAACTGTTGCATATACAGTACCTCGCAGGAGCTCATATGGACAGATAAGTATGGGCATAAACTATTTGTACTGTAAACTCTTTTATATTAATTTCATTAAAATATGTCTTTAACTAATACTTTTGTTAATTCATTTTAAATTATGAAATAAACTATTTCATTTTTCTTTATTTTCCTTTTTTAACGTTATTAATTGAAAATCATGGATGAGGTTGAATCTCTAGTGACGCTTGTGCCTGTGGGGTTATTCTCTCCTTGTAGGGTGTTTGAATGCCATAATTTAAGATGAATTCATATTTTCTATTGGTATTTTTGATACTGTCATTCAAGTCTTCAAAATATATTAAAAGCCTCTAGTATATTTTGAAAATTCAGTACCAAAAACTTATTACAGAATCTAAATTCAATTTAAGATAGTAATACATTTATTAGGAGATATTTAAATTTTTTATTATAAATGAGTTGTTTAAACATCAACTATTTTAATTTCTTAAAATTATAGAAAAGAAAAAGCATAATCTTAAACTCACAATCCTCACAAATTTGTGATTGCTTTCTTGGAATATCAAGAAATGCAAACAATTCTCAGAGAAACCCAGCGTTAGAGATTCCTTAACATCCAAAGAATAGTTATATGGCAGTAAATGAATAAAAGTGGTTGTGGTTGGTGAAATTGGATAGGGATGTGTTCACTGTTTCGGCATGTAGCATGTGATTAGCATCCCCAGTAATATTACCATGGTTTTTCTCTCCTACCTCTTTTCTCTCCCAAAGAAGAAACACCATTTATGCAGTCTATGTTTAAGCATCTCTCATGAATTAGTTACATAGGTATTCTATTCATATTGTGGACAGACCAAATTTGGTGTTGAAATTTGAAAAAATATTTCATATTTGTGCACACTACTCTTTCACTTTTGGCAAAAATGACTGCAATAAAATAATTACATTTTGTATATGCATGGACAATAATAGTGTAAAGTTGAATTGGAAAGAAGACAAATGCAGATGGAGAGAAGAATTTGGAAGGTCCTTTTCGTGGGCACTATAAAACGCCACCTACTGATCCCAAAAACCTGTTATTTCGTTCTGGGCACGTTAGTCACCGACTCACTCACGGGCTCCACAATGCTTGTTCCAAAGTAAACCATGAACTGAGCGCCATTATTTGATGCCTGAAGATGGAAAATGGTGGAATCTCACGCAATGTAAGGTTCTGTCACTTATTTGGCTACTGTCTATAATATAATCATAACTTCCTCAACAGCAACCATATTCAATGGATGAAACTCTTCAAAAAAAATCACTATCCTTGGAATCCTATTTAGATAGTGCATTTTTGTTTTTGACTATTTTTTTTATATTATTTATCTAGTTGAAGATTGTTGATTTTTTACAGACACCTGAAACATAATCTAACAGTACTGTATAATTATCATCAAACTCCTAATACTATAATTCTGTGAACTGTGAAGTGAATCTGTCTAAGTATACAATTTTTGAGTCATATTTCTTTGAAATGGTCCTCAATGTACAGAACACACACACACACAGTTTTTGAATAGACTAGCAAATAGAGGAGGATGGTACAATCACTAATCACCAATCAACATGCTCATACAAAATGGTCCACAACCACAAATATCATAATATCATAACCTTTTGAATATTTTTTTGTCAGCACTTAAAATTAATCCACATCTTGACAGAGAAAGAGTGATATAATATGACAAAAGAAATATGAAGTAAAATAGTGTTATCATAAAAGTATATTGGATGTATATACATAAAATGTATGATATACTGATGAAAGGATGTCTTTAGAATACCACTTACTAAATAGAATCAAATATTACAGTACATACAAATTTTAATTTTTGCATTCATGTCATTTTTATTAAAACGTTTTTTCTTTAAAAATGTTCTTTTTAAATGAATGAATGTCACCTTTATTAATAGCCTTGTTTCCTAAAGGCATGACATCTTACACCAACTTCTGGTCCATCTATATTCCCAACCCTCTCAAGTTGATGTTCTACACAACCACAACAAAATTAAATTGTTATCCAGTTACTAAATTCATATTCAACTGTCCCACTTTTCATTGCATTTTTTGTACAAATCCTTGATTTACTCAAATCCACGTGATTTTGAACAATAGATTGATAACAATAGTACTTGATAACACTGTTTCCTAAAGGCATGACATTTTACACTAACTTCTGACTTATCTATTCCCAACTATGAAAGTCTATGTTTAATTTCACTTAAAAAAAAAAAAAAAAGGAGTGCAATGGTGAACTTAGTGTAACTTTAATTTGACATCCTTGAAAATGGTGAAATGAATTTCGAATGTCCACACATCCATCCATGGTGGTCTTCGTCAGTATAGTCTACTTTCCAACTTTCTAGGGTAATAACTAAATTAAGAATATTTAAAATAACAAAACAAAATTAAAATAATAATCACAATATTGATTTAAATTGTAAAATGTGTATTATAAATGGTTATTCAAAATTTATCAACCTTTATTTTGATCTTATTTTATTTTATTTTTAATCTTTACAAAACAATATTTTTATCTAAAGTTTTAATTATAATTTGAAAATCTTCTTATATCATAAACTACATTTTTTGCTCTTCTATCTTTTATTAAATTTCAACAAATATTATTAATGTGGCAAATAATATAAAAATGTTTGACATGCCATAATTAGATTTTTATCATTCATTATCATTACGTTAATTAATAAATAAAATGTATTCATCTGAATTAACATAAAAATAAAATATATTTTATTTAGATCAATTCTAATTTAATTTAACATTTCAATATAATTTAATATATGTTAACCGGAATTCTAAAGTCGGGTAACATATTTGTTTAAATTTTGTTTTAAAGTAAAATTTAATAAATATTTTAATTAATATAATTTTTTAAAAAATTTATTTAAATTAACATAAAAATAAATTTTATTTTATTTAAATCAATTTTAATTTAATAATTCATTACAAATTTTAATTATTTTAATTTAATATTTAAATATAATTTGATATATGTAATCGGATATGTTTGTTTAAATTTTGTTTTAAATTAAAGTTTAGTAAATATTTTATTTAGTATAATTTTCTTTTAAATATGCATTTGAAAATAAATTTACTTCATTTGTTTAATTTTAATTTAATAAAAAATTAAACAAAAATTATCAAATATTTTAATCAGTACAATTTAACTTTAGTATAATTTCATACATGTTAATTGAATTTTAAAATTCGATTATACTTGTTTAAATTTAGTTTTAAGTTAAAATTAAATAAATATCTTAACTAGTATAATTTTTCAAAAAATATTTATTTGAATTAACATAAAAATAAAATGAATTAACATGAATATTTTGAAATTCGTAGGACACTAACAAAATTAGAAATTCGGTTAAATATTTTTACGGATTTCAAAATCTATTTAAATATTCTTTTGGATTTCGAAATTTAATTAAGTACTTTTATTTCAAAATTCAACAGTTTTTTAAGTCGGATTTTGAAATCTGATATTTCGAAATTTGGTTTTGAAATCCACTTTTAACCCTTCAAATTTTGTGTTTTTTTTTTCGACAGATCTCATCTCCTATTGCATGTTTTTAAATTTGTTTCAGCTATCAATTAAAATTAACCATTTAAACCCTTATATTTAAAAATTTTCAAATTCGGTTCATCCCCAGATTATTCACAAATTAATAAACAACATAAGAGAGTGAGTGGAGAGTGAAGGAGAAAGATGCGAGTCTTATGCAACGCTAGATAAATGAGGTGGTGAGGGTTGGCGAGAGAATAAATAAGGATAAAGAAAAAAATTAATTATGTTTTTACCTACTCAATCAAAGTCAAATAAGAGACCATTATTGAGATTTAGAAAATTTTGGGGTTGTAGGAAGAAAACTTAGAGGTGTAAGAAGAAACTCTCAAAAATTTAATAAGGTGATGTTTATTTTATGACATTAAAATTTGGGAATGGTAAAAAATTTCAAGATTATTGTCGTGTGCTGTTTATTACCAAGAATATAAATACGTGTGCTTGTCTTACTTATCAAAACGTAATACTTTACGAAACGAAAGTTATTTTCTTCGATAATTACAAAATCTTACTTCATTGTTCTGCTTTTTGTTTTCTTTCACTTTTATTTTTGTAATCGTATAATTTTTTACCCTTACTGAATATCAATAAAATGTATTCATGAAATAATACTTGTATACTTATCATTCACGATGTAATGCTCTATTAATTTCTATTGTGTTTTAAATTATCTAACTATTACATTAACTGATTATATTTTTAATAATAATTAAAGTTAAAAACGTGAGAATAAAATCATAGATTAGCACATGCATATTCTACCGGACATTTTGGGCTTAAGAAGTGTTTTTTGAATTTTGGAAAGCTTGAACTTTATTGGACTTTTATAAAGTTTACAAGGAATCTACAAGCAAAACAAAACAAATAACTAACACATATACTTCAATTTATAGATTATTGTATGAGTATGAGTTGTATGTACACATATATCATAGAAAAAATTAAATTACATATATTACGTACATTAGTAAATTAAACCAATTTAAATATATATATATATATATATATATATATATATATATATATATATATCATATAAAAACTTAAATTACATATATTATATCACTAAATCAAACCGATCCAAATAAGTAATTTCTGATTCAGATTAACACAAGTTGTAAAATTGGTTTGAATTGATTTTTTGAATATTGAAATCAAACTGAATCATATTTAAAATTTTATATTTAGTTCAAAGTTTTTCTTAACCAAAAATTGAATTAAAATATACAGCAAACATTCTAATCAGGGATGTCAAAAAATCCGTACTCGCGGGTATCCGTGGATAAAACCCGCAACAGATAGAAAACATATATTAAAAATGGATATCCGCTACCCGTGGGTATGAATATTTTTGATACCCGCTATCCGCTAAACTTTAATTCACAAAAACACCCTCATATATATATATATATATATATATATATATATATATATATATATATATATATATATATATAAGTAAAAAGCATTCTGAGTCTTCATTCAATAATGGTGGTCGGATTCTTATCCCACATCGGAGTATATTACTTCCAGATATTGTGGAGGCATTGATGTGTCTTCAAGACCGGTTATGGACCAACATGAGATGTAATGAAATTAACACTTTTACTTAAATATTTTAATTAAGTGATTGTTACAAATTTGTAATGAACTTCTTATGTTTTCAGACTCTTCTAGATTAAAATTGGATAACATGAAACTTTATACAATGTTACAAGATGTGAACATTGATGAAGTTAGTAATTTCTTTAATATTTCATTTAAAAATAAACTACAATATAATTTGTTAGTGATTTTTCATTTGTTTGTTTCTTCATGAATCAATCGAAGAATGTGAACTTGTTGATCCAAGCACTAGTTATGGTTAAATATTTGTTTTTTTAAATATTTTTGTAAATATCCGCGGGTACCCATGGATACCCGCGGATATGAGAAAATAGGCGGGACGGATATGGGTATGGATACAGGACGAACATTTATCTAGCGGATAGGGTATGGGAGAACTACTATCCGGATCCTACCCATCCCATTGACATCCTAATTCTAATGTAAAATAAAACTAATTTAGTGTCACAAATTCTTTTAGCTAATTTGCTATTTGGAATCACCAACTCATGTTTACCTAAAAAACAAAACCTTTGCACCAGACTAAAAATAATAATAACTAAGTTCACTCAAACTAAAAGTTTCATTATTTCTCCTCGCACAACTCACAATCTCCTTTTTAATTTTTTTGTAAAAAAATACCATTTTATGTTCAATGTCCTTGTCATAAAAGAAGAGGAAAAAAATAATAATATTTGCTTAACAGTATAGAATTTAATTTAATTAATCATTAGCTAAACTTTCACATGTAATGTATAATTTAAATTTTCAATTTAATAGATTTTCTTCTCTTAAGTATCTTTCTCCATACTAAATCGCATATGATTTTTTACTTCATTCCCTTTCTGAATAAAATTTTGCAGTGAATACTCCAACAATTTACGGTACGTGTATTGAGTCCAGCATTGTTCAACATAACTAAATAAGATCTGACATTTTCAAAATATATATACACAATATTGGAAGATAAACAGTGTTATATCATATTAGATAAATCAGTAAAGGTAGGTTAATCTTAAAAAAAAAAAAAAAAACAAAAAAACACTGTTTTTTGCATTTTAGTTATTACATTTAATTATAACTTGTTTCAGAATAAAATAAATTACTATTCTAAAAAAACAAATACTTTAAAGTGAGTCCAAAAATCTATTTAATTTTTTTAAAGGTTAAAATTGCAGTGACTGTGAAAAAAAAAAAGGAAGAACTTATTTCTCCATTTTTCTTTTTCTTGATAAATTTTAACGTTCTTACCTTTCAATAAAGTGTTTTTTCTTTTTTCAAATTTGTCCACGGAGTAATTATTCTCTTTGGCTCATTCAAAGTATTGCTTTTATATCTTAATAAAGTATAATGCACTTGTAAAATAATAAAGTTATTTAAGTAAAATGATTTCAAGAAGGGACATATTTATTACTGTTTTTTATATGTGAAAGAAAATCTTAAACCACACTTATTGTGGTATATGAAATACTCCACCCGTTCTTCTGGAACCATCACAAATTTTAATATTGTATTCAATTGTCATCAGGGGTTTAAGACAAGATTAATTATTATTTTTATTATTTATAATCATTTACATTATTTTTAATTAATTTATATATAGTGTGAAGAATACCATCTTTCCGAACTCTTACTAACAACGTCAAAAAAAAAAAAAAAAAAATCCTATTCACAAATATTTGTAAATAAAATTTACAACATGTAGAAATAGACATTATAAATGGGTACCTGCATATATCGAGTATAATTTTCTTTTATACTGCATGTTAATAGAGCAGGTATGAGTATCAATATCATAGTATCCATAAATACCGTGATCGTTATATTCTAATTTAAATTAAAAAAAAATCTGATTAAAATAGGATAATGATATTTTGACCCGCCTTTTTTAACTCACTTTTAACCCACCACTCCAATCCTCCTTAAATCATCACATCACTAAAAAGAATCAAAATAGATAATTGAAAGGTGATTGAGATGATGAGTTAAAAGTGGGTAAAAAAATTGAATCAAAAAACTATTATCAATTAAAATATTAATACATTGATTTTGAATGAATTATTTTTATAAAATTTCCATTTCTTTGTAAGTTAGCATTCAACATTATTTAAATGAATTATTTGACTTTGTTTGAAATATATGTATATTATGTTTGTATTTTATTTGAATTTACTATTAAAATATATTACTAAATATTTTAAATTATTTTTTGTAAATACATGTAGGTATCTGTGAATATTAAAAAAATATAGAAATACTCATAACACATATCTGCACATATAAAAATAAATACGAGATAAATATTTATCAAGAGGATAAAATAGAAACCATTATTACCCTACCCTAATTATTCTACTCGAGTTGCTCAACAAAAGTAACTTTTCTTTTTTTTATTTGTTTAAATCCTGCCTGAATGCTACACTATTTTTTTTTCAAATAAAACTGTAAAATTCATCCCAGGTTGATTTCAAGTTATTGAATTATTTATTTAAAAGAAATAAGGCAATGCAAGGAAATATAAAATACAATAAACAATTATTCATAATGCAAATGAATTGCAGTATTGACTATTCTCTTTTGCGAAAGAAATCACTTCTACAAACTAAAGCAAAAAAAGAAAAAGAAAACACAACCCTAATAAAATGAATGTCTTCTCTTTAACAACAAGTACAGAGCAACCATAGACATTAATTATTTTCCTCGTCCTTTGTGTTAAACACAAATAATCAATCAATCAATCACCCTAGTTTTCGTTAAGCCGTCATCATCATCTGAAGCAGATCCGAAAGCTCAAGAAACGCAACGTTGAATCTTCAATTCCATAATCTTTTTTAATTAAATAAACGGAGGGTAAATGAAATTTTGTTTGAAATTAGTTGTTGTTGAATTTTTTGCGAAGAAGAGTAGCACGCAAATCGGCAACGTCAACCTCGTTGGTGTTCTCTGGTTTGTAGTAACCAGTGACAGGATCCGGCACCCATGAAACCTCGTACGTCGACACCCTTTTCTCTTCCCCTGACTTCCCTGCCATGGAGGTAACTGCTCCCCTTGTCGCGCTCTGTGTTGCAACAGAGTATCCGCGTCTGTTTAATGTAAACCATCGCATTAATTCACCAATTAACAATCTAATAACCGTAAAAAGGATTAAAATGAAAACATTTATAGCTACCTGGTTAGAGCGTTGGAGAATCCGTCTAGAAGAAGAGCAGAGAAAGTCTTGACGTTAGCGAAAGAGCGAGCCATTGGTGTGATGAGATTAAAGAGTGGATTACAACCGAGGAAATCTTGTTGTTTCTTTGATAAGAATTTCAAAGGTTGGCGAAACACAAGCTTTCCAAAGTGTAATGTTTTTAATTTGAGTTTGTTTGTGAGAGATGAGGTGAGGGTGGTGTTTATATAAGGAGAACGATGACTAACGACAAAGGAAAATTATGGACGCGTCAAAATATGAGTTGAAGGTAGAGTTTGCAATGAGCTGATAAATTGGGAAGGTTCTAAAATTTGGGTAATCTCTTATGAAAAGGTGGTGAGATTATGACATAGGAAGGAGGCGTGTGAGGGCGTGAATTGGAAAAGTTTGATGGAGTCAATGGTGGTGTGAGCTGAATCTGGTCGCGCTTTTGACTCAGCAAGTTGGCATTAATTACAAACGTGTGGTGTGCACAATCAACTGGCATCTCTAGAAGAATGCTGAAATTTAGGAGAACCTTCCCAAGCCTCACTTTTTGGGTAACCAATCAATTGAAGTTCAATTTGAATTTCATTTTTCTCGTTCTCCTCGTTTTCCCATTTTCTTTCACCCACTTCAATCATACTAAGGAAGGGAGGGCATGGAGGAGTTACCACAGAGTTATTAAAATTAGGATGAAGCATGAAGAAATTTACGGCTTCAAATTTGTTATTATTAGGTTGTGATGTTATACTAATAAGTTATGCATAGTCTGTATTGGGCGAAACAGATAAGAAAGTAACGAAGGGGAGAGGTGATGGTTTTTACTACAAAAAGAATGAGCAAAGTTAACACGGCACTACCATAGTTTGTTCTCATGAAATTATTAGATTCATGGCATCACCCAATCTAAATATTGAGTCTCGTATCATCACATCAAAACTCACCTCTCAAATCAAAGTTGTTCTATATAAAAATAACGTTTTTTCCATTAATAATCTCGCTATCTCCAAAGATGTATATGATAATTTAGTTTTTGTTAAAGATTAAAAGTGTTTAGGGGCACACTTAGTTACTAGTAGGGTTTTATCGACAAACCAAGGTAGAACGTCAAAAGATATGACCTTTGGCTCTCACATAACAAAATATATGACTTTTGGTTAAAGATTCACATAAAAAAAAAATAGTTTTTGGCTTAAGTTTCACATGGGTCGAATGTGATGGGTTGAATGTGAAGTATCTTAGTTGGATTCAACTAAAGTTTTATTGTTATTGAATTAAGAAGGACAATGATGGGTGAGTCAGGTCAAGGTCAAGTAAGTTAGTTCACAGTATGGGATGAAGTGACATTTTTTAGCTCATTGTCATATATAATTCAATATGCATATATATAACTCGTAGCTCATGCGGGCCTGTTACAGACAGGACAGACAGGTCCGCATAACTTTTTGCACATGTAATTTGATATATGTTTTTTGGCATAAAAGTTGTGTATGTAAATTGTTCACTTCTGGCTAATACTTCATTTTTGATATTGCACATGTGTAAGATTGAAAAATAAATTTTAACCATAAATTAATGTATGCAATATTCATTTGCTAAATAAAATATAAACATTTAATTACTAAAGAAAAGTGGATCGACAAACTCACGGGCCAAAACCAATGTAGTGCAGACTAGTATGTTCAATTTGTAATTAAAACTTTATAAATAAATTTAAACTATTATTCACAAACTAATTATATTTTTTATTAATAATCAAATTATTTTAAATATCAATAATTTTTAATTTATAAAATAATAATTAATTATTTTTTAAAATTTGTTATTATTTTTTTATATTTAGTGTTTTATTAACTAAATCTGTAATCCCATTTATCAAATATTTCACAAAAAATAACGTATCTTAGATTATCGTTTTTTATATAAAATATCTTACAAAATGCATACCATCTGTGAATTAAACGGGGCTATGTCTAGGATCTATGACAAAATTATTTATCAAAATTATACAACACGACAAGTTCATTAAAATATTCTTTGATAAAGATAATTTAAGATCAATTAAAGTTATTTTAAGTTTAAGATTTTTTAGTCTTATTAAGAGAAAAAACAATCAATACCATATCCGACCATAACTTATCATTAAGTATTTTGAATTAAAAAAAGATCTGACTTATTCATACAACTAGGCCTTAAATAGTTGGGAGGCCTAAATCAATGTTTAACGGCATTCGGCCTTCGATCTAGTCAACTTCATTATTTGTAGTGGAAAAAAATTCAAATACAAATAAAATAACTAATAAGAAAAATTAAACTAATTGTTAACCCTTAGCATTTGCAACATTTTAAAAAAAATTAATAAAAGTCTTACTTTATTCACCTTCAAATTTATTTCATCATAAATAATAATTAAATTACATATTTTAAAAATGTGTGTAAATTTTTAAATAATACATTATAATTATTCAAAATAATAAGTACCGATCAAAAGAGGAATATATATATATATATATATATATATATATATATATATATATATATATATATATTTTTTTTTTAAATATATTTTACAAATTAACTTTAAAAAATAATAATAAAAAAATGTAAATGAAAAATTAAATATATTACATTAAATGCTACGTTCAACTTCCTAATTTATGATTTTCCATGTATTAACTGTCTTAAACTAACAGTATAAATGATACATGGATACATCTTTTGAAGTCTAGGTTATATAATAATGTTATATATATAGAGGTAAATAAATATTTGAATTTTAAAAAAGAGTTTTGTAAAGTAATTTTAAAAAATGTAAAATTAAATACCAACTTTGTGTCGTACAGTACTATTTAAGAAAATAAGTTACTTATTTATACATTAATGAAAAATATTACACTATTAGCTTTAAATTGTTTAGATTAGCATGTGTTTAATTCTTACCGATAAAGAAAAGAAAAACATAAGAAGAGTGTGTTGAGTAATTTTGTTATCATTCATTAGACCAATAATATGAAAATTTGAGGGTGGAGATGATTAGGCCCACTAGCAAAAGACGACCAAAGCCCAATTATTTTGAAAATCAGCAGTAGCTTCCCCCGCCGTGGCTTAGGGTTTTACCTTTACCCCGTCGTGGAAAAGCTTCGTCTTCTCTTTCACTTGGTGAGCGCAAAATGTCTGAAGTGAATGCTACCCCTGAAGTCCCTCAAAACAACACCATCTACATCAACAACCTTAACGAGAAGATCAAGATTGATGGTACGCGTCTTTTTCGTGTTTCCGCAACTTCGATTTCGATGGATTATACGTTCCTTGAATTGTCGTATGTTGGATGTAGAGTTGAAGAAGTCTCTGAACGCTGTTTTCACTCAGTTCGGGAAGATACTTGAGGTGTTAGCTTTTAAAACCCTAAAACACAAAGGTCAAGCTTGGGTGGTCTTTGAGGATGTCTCTTCTGCTTCCAATGCTCTGAGGCAAATGCAAGGATTTCCCTTCTATGATAAGCCCATGGTATCATATCTTCTATTTCGCTTTTTCAAACTCAAATTTATATCTGTTTTGTAATTTTTATTATTATTTGAATGGTGTTTTGAATTGGGCGCATAGTTTTAGTCAATTATGATTGATTTTGCCGGTTGGAATTATGTGTTATTGTCTCGTTGTAATTTCTAATGCTACTTCTTGTCAAGAACTATGATAATCTCCAATTTGCAGAAGCTCGTACGAACAGAAAATTGTTCGGAAATTTAGCATTATTTACGTGCCACAAGGTTTTACTCTTCTTTTTCTTATTATAATGGTTAGAATCAAGAACAATGCTTATCTATCATCAGCAGCAGCTCTTCTATTTTCAGTAGATATTACTTTGTTCATGGGATATGAAGATGCTGAAGGAAGGACTAATGTTGTGTAAAATTGCTGTCAACGTTTGACTAGAGGCAACAGTGGCTATCATGTTTGCCATGTTGTACGTTGAATTAGTTGTTTTTATTAATTAGGTTCCATTCTCGTCACCTCACCAAAAACAGCATAGAAAGATTTTTTTGGGGTAGGAACAAATTATTTTAGATAGAAATAGCCTACAACTCTAGGCAAAACTGACGCAAAGGACTGGCAGAAGTAGAACTTTTCATATATTTATCCTCAATGCCAAGGATTCATTGACTACAAATCATTTATAATTAATTTAGCATACACTCCTCAGTGGTTTACCATTTGGTGCCAAATTAACTACGCCATTGTATATTGGGCATCAAGGATACTACATCTCATTCCTGATTACGTTCCAAGGGAAAATTGTAATTGCAATTCTATTGAATAAGCTTTGATGTTAAGTTCCTGAACCAAATCAGATTTTAGATTTATGTGGCAGTGTAGCACTGGAAAAAAAGAGAAGAGGAGATAGAAGATTTTGAGTTGGTTGACATCGTGATGTGGCATTAAAAAGCTGACAATCATTTCCATCTGAATTGCCTGTTCAAATTGCTTATGTAATTTTCTTTGCAATAATGGTTGCCCACTCCCTACTTGGGGCCTCACCTGCTAATCTATGTCATTAATATGATTCCATACATGTTGCCGTTGGCTTCACCTGATTTATATTTAGAAAACCTCTAGTAGAACTGTGCATAAATTGCTTTGTGACTTTAAATCACCTAGTCAAATAAAAAAGTTAGTAGTAGTCATTTTAGGAATGAATCTTATCACAATCATACATCTCATTTATATTCTTTTAATTTGAACATTTCTATTTTTTTTTTTTTTTTTTTTTTTTTTTTTGAAAAAATTTTTTTTATTTTTTTTTAATTTTAATTTTTTTTTTTTTTTTTTTTTTTTTTTCAATTTTTTGGAAGAACTGATTGATCTGAACAATTTGTATATTTATTTTACTTGATTTCCTTGCCTTCTCCTGCATTGTTCTCTCAATCTTCTCTAGAAATTGAATTTTGCTGTCATTTATCCAGAGAATACAGTATGCAAAGACCAAATCTGATGTAATAGCAAAAGCGGATGGTACTTTTGTTCCTAGGGAAAAACGTAAGAGGCATGATGACAAAGGTACAACACACTCCAAGCACTCTATTCTTTTTATTCAAGGATTCTTCATTGTAAAATTTTAAACCAATTGGTTTAAATGGGAACAAAAACAAACAAGGTTAAAAGTTCACCCTTTCCATAAACTGAGAAGCAACTAATGCCCAAAACAATGACAATATTATCATATTGATTTCATGCAATTGTCTTCCCTTGAAAATCAAATGACTCTTCTGTTTCTTGGGGTATTATCTCCCCTTTAAAATAGGTTAGTCTTTTTCATGCAACTGTCACATGCCTTGTATGGTTCAAATGTATTTCAGACTTTTGTAACTGATAATACCGAAGAAGGAAAGTTCCAACAAATATTATATCTGACTCTAGTGCCTGCCTTAAGACTCTCAAGGCATGTGTAGTTATTTTATGGATCATATAAATCATGTGTTTTATTAAATACATTACGTAATAAGAAATTGTGTTACTCAGAAGTGTGACATTTTTACATTTTAAGTTCACTTTTCTGTTTCTGTCCACAAAGGGACAATGTTGTCCCATACTGTTGAACATCTAGGTGGGTGCAACTCCTATGCTGAAAATCTGTGTAGTTTGGAACCTACAAGTGAACATTATGACACACGTTACATAATCAATAAACAACTTTACATGGAAGTAACCTTGTTATGTTCTGTTGCAGGCAAAAAGCGGAAGGACCAACATGATGCTAATTTAGCTGGAATGGGACTAAATCCAGCATATTCTGGTGCTTATGGTGCAACACCTACTGTAAGTTTTTTCTGCTGTTGTAGATTTTTGGGGCGGAGGGGTGGTCAATCATCAATGGTCATATTAAAGAACTACTAAAATAATATATCCCATCTAAATTTAGCACCTTTTAATTTTTTTCCTGTTTTGTAGTAATTTGTCTGTTACAGACAGGAAAGTCTTTTCTAAGTTCTCTGGTTTACCTTTGAGAAATCATTTTTTATTGTCTGATTGTTATTTTGCCTTGAAAGAAAGGATAAAATGTTGTAGTAAGAAGTGAGATTGCGTGAAAGATTTTAATCGGCTATAGAAATTATGAGATGATACAATATCTGGTTTAAAGCAAGTGATTCAAATAAACAGAATCTTGAACAACTTCGTTCTGTTCTTTATTGTGTACATGTTTATTTAGTTCTATATTTATTACACATGCCTTTCTAACATTCAAACTATCCTAGATACCGTATCCAGGTGGTGCAAAATCCATGGTACCAGAGGCTCCTGCACCACCAAATAATATTCTCTTTATTCAGAATCTTCCCAATGAGTCAACTCCCATGATGCTGCAAATGCTCTTTCTTCAATATCCTGGATTCAAGGAAGTTAGAATGGTTGAAGCAAAGCCAGGAATTGCCTTTGTGGAATATGGTGATGAGATGCAATCCACAGTGGCTATGCAGTCGCTGCAAGGTTTCAAGATAACCCCACAAAACCCTATGTTGATAACTTACGCCAAAAAATAGATAGCGGTTTCTTGACCTTGTATGAGAAAGACAGGAATCCCATTTTCAGCACAGAGTTGTTAATCCAGTTAATGCAATGGTGTAATGTTAATTGTCATCTATCTTTGGCACAGCCTTGATTCGAGTATGATTGTAGTTACGGTTAATAACTGTCATTTTATACAAATGTATTTAGGAAAGTACTAACTAGTTCAAATTTATTATTTTACTTTTTCTAGATTCGTCAATTGACCTTCTTTTGCCCTTATTTGAAGAATTACCTGCCAGCATTTGCAGGATGAAGTTCAGTAAGTGAATACATGATGTCTTCCTTGCACGAGTACACAAATAATTTTGGTTATCCTCTTGTGACGTGCTATCCCTGCTTAATTTTTGAAATTTTGGTGTTTTATTTGTCACTACGTTGGCCAAAAGTAGAAGGCAAGATTGAAGCTTTTCCTATGTCTAGCATAAATTCTAAAAGCAGCCAATTTGGATTTACTGCTGTAAGAGATCATGTTGCAGTTACACGCATTACCTCTACTTTGTCATTGTACAAAACAAATGTAGTTTATACGAAGATAAAAAAGACACGTGTTAATTGACTACAACAGCTATGACGTTTTTTTCACTGCATAAAATCCATGGAAGCTTTTTCGTGCTTTTTTGTCACGTAAGTAGAGCGTGATTATGAAAACTGCATAAATGGGAACTATATATGTGAAAAAAGTGCTCTGTAGCTTAATTTTTTCAATTAACGTGTAATTGGATAGCTTATTCAACAAACTTTTGTACTGTACCCTATGCAAGCGACTTCCATAGGGTGCCTTGATTCTAGTCCCATGTTCCCCGTCTTCTGGTCTCTACACTCTATGAATGTTAGCCATTAAAGCTCAATTTTCTTGCTCTGATATTAATTGGTTTCATTTCATTAATATGAAGGTTGGTCACCCATAGTGACCTGCGAGAAATTTGACAAATGCCAACATGATGAATGTTCCAAGTAAGTTTGACAAATGCCATCTTGTTCGTTTGATTTCGAGTTTAACATTATGTAATTAGGATATAAGTATAACATCTAACTATACTTTGAGAATAACAACACAACATTAAACAAATTTCATGAGGATTATTGGATGTCTAGTTAACTTCCAGTCATATCAAGCATAGTAAATTAAAAAAAAAAAAAACTTAGCGCATGATCTGAACAGTTTTTGAAACTTATAATTACTTTTTATTTTAGTTTTCAGTCGGATGTTTAAATTACCCATCTTAAGTAGTGTTAATTCATTTCTTAAGACTTGGTATTTTAATTTTTTACCTTATATTGTTTTTCAAGTTTGTTGTGGTAGTTTTAGAATTATCGTTTAGAATTACTCATTGTCTTAAAGTGTTGTTCTTGTTATCTTAATTGCTACTTTTGCTACATGTTTTAATCTATTTGGCTTAGATGGAGTTAGAAAATTGAAAACATTGGACAAAAAATTAAGATGTCATCGTTCCTAACGTAAAAGTGAAAGAAAGTACAAAAGAAACACAAATTGTTTTAACTTTTGTTGGATGTGCATAGCAGAATTATGTCTATATTATAAATAGCTTTTTATTAACTTTGTAATCAATTATTAGTAATTTCAATAAAAGTTTTATGTTTTCTCATAGAAAGTATTGTGAAGATATTTTATTCTTATTTTTGAATTATTAATTTTAGACAACAAATCTGACTATACTTATCAATCAACCTTGATCAGCATATCTTTTTCATTTTTTTATTCTTTTGGATGAATTTCTGAGAAACAATCCATTTATCATAATCTAGATACATGTTCATCAGAATGAAGTTATGAAATTGATCCAAACTCCCAATATCAGATGTCGCTGTTCACATGTGAATAGGTTCGGACTGGGAGCATATAAGTTGAAAGATTTTTTTGGGTTCTCAAGTTTAATGAACAAGAAAGCAAGCACTTTTTCGATGGGTTGCTGTTCCTTTTTTCTGAAACACAAAAATGAAGTGCCGTAGAATTTTAACCGTTTGGGAGCATGGTGGAGTCTCACGTGTGTTCGAACAAGAGAGTGAATTGCCAAACAAAGCTTTCACTGCCTACCAAGCGTAAGATACACACGCCATACTCAAGTCCTTAGATTTCACAATGATCTCATCAAGAATCTATCTTCTTCTTCCACAAGCATGCCAATTTCCAACCCATTTTTTCAAATAAATGTTCTTCCTTTTAATGCATCGGACGCAAAATTTCACAGGCAATACCACCATTGCACTTTGTTTTTTGAACTTATATGGCAGTGGACGATTCACCAAATCGAAATGATGGCCCAACCAAGTGTGAGTGAAGAAAGAAACCTCACTAATATATAACCCAATGTCGCACGTCACAGATTCCCGCATGCTGTGGACTAGACTTAGCAATATGCACTAAAGGTAAATGATAAAGAAGAGAAATGAAAATGTACATACATAAGATTTCTTGACCAAACCGTGGTTGTGGTTGCTGAGTGCTGAGTTTGCCCTGTTGTGGAAGTTGTGTCCTTTAGAGGCAGTGTTCATTCATTGTTTACTTTTTCTGCTCTCTGTATTAATGCTGCCTTTGAAATTGTTGCAGTCTACTCTGTGTTAAATCACCATAAACTTTGGGGCAAAAGGTAAGGACCTATTACGTATAGGGAATGATATCTACCTAGGGAGCGTCCCCAACTTTCTCTAAAACTCTCACAAGCACACACACATGCACATGCCATACTCAAAAACTTGCAACCCAACACGCAAACCCTACGTCCACTCATACATTATTCTTCTCCACCTTCTTGCACCATCAAATTCTTCTTCAATGGAAAAGGGCAACAGAGAATGCATGTGGGACCCAAAACTCTTCATCCATTGGCTCCCATTTGATTTAGTACAAGGAAAACCTTGTCTCCTTGCTGCAGTGCAGTGAACATCAAATGAATAAGGACTTAATGATAATACTTGTGGATGCAAAGAAACTAATGTGAAACTGGTTTATGTGTTTGTAGTTAGCACTTAAGAAATATAATAATGTGGCTGTGCTGAATTTTAGGAGAAGATTTTTAGCACTCTACTTTTTCTGTGAAGTTAAAGCAGGCAACAATCTGGTTGAGTTTCCTTCGATATATATATATCTCGCTACGTTTGTGTACTGGCATGGCATGATGATATGGTATGGCAGAGTTATATTTTTAAAAAAATTTCTGCAAATTTCTCTCATTGTTCTGCCATTGTCCTTTGATGAATCTCTTTTCTCTCTCTAAAGTTGCATCTATAAATATGAGCTTTTTCCCGTGTCTAGTTCAACTTCAACTTTCATCACCGTTCTCATGAAGCTCACTGGCAGAGAAACTCCTCGTTGGAGAAGCAGGGCACGTGCAAGATTCTTGGCTCTAAAATGTCACGTTATTCTTTGCAGGTGCCCTCCTTCTCCAACATGGTGTCTCTTCTAACCTAACCAATTCTGTTCATCACTTTACTAGGTATAATTGCTTTCCTTCTTTCTATCTTCATGCGTTCCTACCTAAAGTTTCTGCAACATGAACGTGTTCAATCACTTTGAAATTGAGTTTTGCAGTAACTTCAGAACAAAAGTTTATAAAAGAGATGTTACCACTTTCACTAATGACTGCTATATAACAAGTAAAAGCTTTTCATGACTGAGAAATAACACGATACAAGGAAGGGTGTTTTTTTATGTGTTAAACATATGTTTACATTTTACTGCTGTTGTCTCTGTGCATACCAGGTTCTCAACAATGAACACGTTTAAGCTTACGAGTCTATGAATGAAAATTAAGGTAATGTAACTGAACACCTTTTAGAATCACTTTTTAAACTTTTTTTTTTCTCCTACTTATATACGAATAAGCCTTCTATTTTTAATGTCATTTACTTGTAAAGGTTACACAATGTTAAGTGATTTCCGTAACAGGATTAATTAAAAGTACCAATGAAGGTTATGTTAAGGCGTAATTGATATTTTGATTTTTTACAGTTCTTTATTTTCGGATAATTTGTTTATATGAAAAATTTTGAGTTCTATATCTTACATATACATGAGTTAAGCTCTGTTCCTAACGCGATTGACATGACATGAGATTATTGTTAACATTGCTACAGATTTCTTTCACAATATCACTATTTTTCTTTTACGAGTTTTAAATCTTTAGAAAATTCTTCTACAAAATAAAATACAAATCACCAAATGTCCAATTCATAAAAAAAAAAAAACCCGCATTTTTAGAGGAACAATGCAGAAGAATAGAGGAATATAATATTTATAGTAAGAAAATTTTGATTTTGAAAACATGATGATTATTTAAAAAAAAAAAGGCATTAAAAAGGGTAATTAGATGGGTCTAAGAAAAACAAAGGTTAGGTACCGTACTTAGTAAATTAAGAACTACATATAGCAGAAGTCTAGCTGGACAATGTTTTTAAGCAGACCAATTCGTTGGGCCTGATAATAAAACTTGGGCTATGGTATTGACATCTTCATGTCTTAAAATCTAAAGACACATTTTAAAGGATAAATTTGTGAATGTTCAAAAGAATGAAGAATGTTAACAGCAGCTTAAGATTATATCAAACTTCTATGAAAAACATATTATTTATTACAATGATATAAAATTTATAAAAATTATAAATAATAATATTTTATTCTATTTCTCATTAATTGACTTTGTTTTATGAAAATTTAAGAACATATTTAGATAGAAAAAGTAATATTTATTAAGGATCATGTTACTATTTATTTCTTGTCTTACCTTCTATAAATATGTCCAGATTCTATCAAAAACCAAAATTTTTATAAACATGTAAGCATTTAGAAAATATTAATATTCTTAAAACATTCTTGATTTAGAGCAGCAACGTCAATAGCTGGAGCCTCACCGTTAGATGGTGAGACTCATGACCAATAAGATCAGACGTACAGGATCAACATCACATAATGCATATTAATAATCATTCAATACGATTAAATGCAAGCACCAATTACAAACCCTTTTCAAAAATTTATTGTTCTTTCTGGTCAAATTCTTGTAATCCAAACACACAACACAATAATTAATGAAAAAGTTTGAATTAATTAAAAAGGTGTTTTAGTGGACAGAAAAGACACGTGGCTATTCCTCCTCCTCTCAAAAAGTTGTAACAAATAATGTGATGATGATGAACAGATCCACCACACACTTGGAGACAAAATCCCACATTTTCTTCTGCCTCACTATATTCTAAAGTAACTAAATATTGCTTCGGGTTGCGCAAAAATTAAATTTTATTCTCAGATACACAAATAATACATTCGATAATTCTGTGACTCAGTTGTGTAGTTTGGTCATAATCATGCATCGATACAAGTGAAGAAACAAAAGCCACTTTTCATTAGGACAAGCAAGGTTTTTCAGTTTCTTCTTTCCTTCTATTATTAGAAAAAAAATATAAAGACGATGGGTGCTTGGGTGGGTATTAACATCACGTTAAGAAAAACAAAATCTAAGTATTTTTTAATTGTAAAAACATAGTTATTAAAAAAATATTCTTTTATATTTTAAAAGTAAAATAATATTGTGAAACTCGTTTGAAGTAAAATAAGATCTCATCATAATTTTTTATAGAATTATTGTATTGAAATTGTTCTAAACAGAAAATGATCTTAAATATAGAATTTCGGTTTAAAAAAAAAAATCCAGATAGGGATTTATTTCTATCTGGAAAATGTTTTTACTTTATTTAATTCAGAAACCTTGAGTCTGGATCATGCAATGCAATCTTTAGATTAAATGCGCCAAGATCGATATATTTATATGAATATATTACAACAATTATAAAAAAAATGCACCGCTATTTTTTTTTTCTGATCAGCACCGCTAATGGAAGTTGTTTCTGGTAGAAATGACTACATAATTTGATATCACAGTGATATCATCCAATGCTTTATGTGAAACCATTTAAATTATATCAAAGTTAAAATATTTTAAATAACACGTGGTTGTATAATTTATTTTAGCTAACGCGGTTTTATAGAATTGATTATAAGTCACGAGTTTATGACAACATGACTTTTGTTTGGATAATGAAGTTGAGAAAATGGATTCTGACACAGGTTTGAAAACGCACCGACACAGGCTTGAAAACGCAATTACACTGGATTGATTCTTTTATATTTAATTAGAACAGTGATATCGTTAGAACCTATGATTTTGATAATTAATATTTTAATTTTATATTATTTTTTAAATTTAACTATTGATACATATTATTCAAATAAATTATTAAGTGGATGTTTATTTAATAAAGGATGTTAAAATATATTTTTCATACAACGAAATAAATAACATGACCAATGAGAATAAAACAAACATGACTATAAAATTATGGTTGAAACAAGTTATACATTTTATTCGTAAGTATTTATAAGATAGAAAAAAAAAATGATATTTTTGTAAGTTGATATATATAAACTTTGTTACATAAATTTTCGGAATTCTTATTCTTCGTTTGTGTATAAGTTAGTTTTAATCTATACAATTTTTTCTTTATCTTTTAAACGTATTTATAAGAAAACGAACTCATTAGTGCAAAATTTACCTTTTTAGTAACTTCAATTACACTTAGAATCATATTTTCCAGAAAATTCTAACACACATAGTGTTTACATGTTTAATCTTGTGTTAATATATTAACTCTAAATAAAAAACCATTAAATAAGTGTTGACATAAAACAATTATAAATAACTTTTACACTTCACGCAAGTCATGCAAATCACTAAAAAATGTAGTGAAAGGTGTCACTCATTTGTTTGTATAATAATTAATTGTTATATTTTTTAAAAAATATTTTATTATTGTTTATCATCTGCATATATGTTAATGTTGATTATTTGTTTGACTTATCTTAATTATTATTTTAGTTAAGAGGATGATTCTTTTGGTTAAAACATTTACTGTGTTGTCTTTTTTTTTTAAAGATGTTGTAATTATATTTATAACTAAGTATCTTATTGAATTTTATAATTTTAATACTACAATCAATATTCCTATATCGTATTTTCTTGTTTGATGGTTATTTTATAACATCTTACTTGAATTAAAGTTTATTACATTATCAAATAGATTTATTTCATATTACATAGTTATTTTGATCTAGTTATGATAAAGTCTTTATATTTACAAGAATCATAAACATCTCAATTTGTTTATATATTAATATTCGAACCATAACATCCTTAATCAAACAATAAGCGAATAAAACTGATGTGGATGAAGGGACCTATTACTACAATTATAAACAAAGTTTTTACCTTTTCTTCTACCTATAAATCCAAAAATAAGTAAAATAAATTTTATCATTTATTATGAGTTCGACCAGTCTACTGAATACACGGTTGAACATCAATCTCAATATTCCGATGTAACATGGAAGGTACATCACACAATTTTTTTTTTTTATACAATAAGCTTCCCTGTATTAACTTTTAAAATAAAAAAATCCAATTTAACGAAATTAAATTAAATATTAATTTCATTTAAATATTTCACAAAACGATATCCAGCACACCATGTGACAATTTTTACTTCTCTTTTACCAATTAAAATGGTTACACATATATAATATATTTATCTATATCTATATATATATATATATATATATATATATATATATATAGATAGATAGATAGATAGATATGACTTTAGAGAAGTTCCCAGTTAATTCCTAGCTAGGCCTGGCATGCCTTGTAAGCGTAAGCGTATAAATGAACTTGGGCCCAAAAGTGATTTCGGAGATAACACAATTAAAGCTCGATGTGAAAATGCATGCAAACCTATCTAGCATATGTCAGATTAGTGTTTCAACAATGTTTCGTACCTAATCTTTCTTCCTCCTCACCTCATCAAAAACAGTTAACTGTTCTTGTTCAATCCTGCTTCTCGTACAACTTAACCTAAACCTAAACGACACTGCAATTCAATCACACTCCCACCACCATGACAGTGCATGTTACTTCACCATTCTTGTGTGCTTCGTTAACAATGGCGCATATTAATTAACGTTTCACGTGTTTTACGCGCTTTGTAGTAATAGGAAAGCATATATAGTATGGGTATGACATCATTCTTATGGAATTAAGGGTCCACCTCACAATACCAACAAATAATCATTTAAATCAAAGACAATAATAAATGCTGGCACCGACTAAATCAATAAATGAAGAAGGAGATGAACTCGTTAAACTAAGACACAATTACTTTACTTACTACATTCATTCTCATCGTCACAAAAATACTTTTGTTCTTGTTCTTGTTTTTTTTTTTCTTTTATCCCTAGACAGTGATATTAGCATCGGGGAGCAGCAAAAACCAGCCCAACATATCTTCAGAGTAAACCAGATGTTGCAGTCTCATGAAACGCAAGCCGCAGGAACCAGACACTTGGAAATGAAACCCAGCATTTTCTTCTGCACATGCAACAATGTGAATTGTATTTGGAATACACACCAATAAAATATTTATTATAAATGAATAAATAAGTAAAACGCGTGAGATGAGGTGAGGTGAGGTGAGGTAACTAACGCGCTTAGTTGTGCGAAGGAGCTCTGGAGGGATCTTATAGAGATCTTCATCCACAGGTTTCGGGAGTCTAACGTGACGAGGCGGCGGGGAAAGCGGAACGGCGTCGTGTAGATGCATTTCTTTTCTCACCGGCTTCCTTGCCTGTTCCGTCACGTCGCACACTTTCCCTTGCTTTCTCATGTTCACCTTCACACTCTCTTTTTCCTTATCGTTAACCATCACCATAACCTGCGCACACCTCCTCTCCTTGCTCCTCGTCGCCTGCACCATTATCATCCCAATTTTACCCTTGCATTTCTTTGTTTTCATTACCGGCAACAGGTAATGATAAAAAAACATAGTATATAAACAGACATGTGGTTTCACGGTTTCAGGTTTCACGTCGTGTCTCAACCACCGCACTATTAACAACCATGGGTGACCGAGACGCGTATTTATGAACGTGGTACCACAAACATTGCAGAGAAAGAAAATGAAAAAAAAAAACAGCACAAAAAATTCTATTTTACTCTCTATCACCATAGTAAAATGAAATAATAAATGCTTTTAATTAAGGTGAAAACGCAATGGTTGTTGTGGGGGTTGGGTTGGGTTGGGTTGGATTGAATAGAAAAGAGGAAGAAAAGGGGACCTTTTTAACGGCGGAGGGTGGCATGTTCCGAAGAGGTTTCTTAAAATCGACGGCGTAGAGATCGCGATGGGGACGGACGTAAGCATCGCTTTCGCCGGAGGAGGAACTGTAACGAACTAAACCAGCCTGTCTGGCGGTCTCGAAGTACTGGGTGATTGGCAACTCGTTGGCGTAATCCCAGTTTCCGAAGGCAGGTATTTGGCCGCTCCTCTTGCATTCCTGTGAAATAAAATGGATTAATTAAGTGAGTAATTCGGTAATTAGCGGAGATGAATCCATTGGGGATGAAAAGGGAAAGTGAAAAACGGCTTACATCCATTTTTGGGTGGTGAAAAAGGGTGTGGTGGTAGGAAGAAAAGGTGGGGTTGGAGGAGAGGTGGTTTGAACTATAAAGGAATAGTGAGGGCAAAAGGGTTAAAGAAAAGACAGGATCCGTAGGGAGGGGGTTCCCGATGAAACCTCAGACAGGGATATAAATTCTCTGCCCAGAATTTGGAGGAGAGAAAAAGAATCTGAAAAGTGAAAAGAAAGGGAAGCAGAGGCAGAGAGGGTGGGGTTAAGTTAAGATAAAACTTTTTTACTAGCTTTCTTCTCCTTATGATAGAAAAGGGATATAGAAATTAATGCAGTGGGTTGTGAAGAGACAGAAAAGGGGGCCTAGGTAGGGGGTTTGTTCCCTTTAGCAGAGGGAGAATTGGTGGAAAAAAGAAAGAGAAGAGAAGAATGGGTGGTTGAAGGAAAAAGGAAAGAGGGAATTGAATGAGGAATGTGAAGAAGAAGGAGGAGGATGGAGGGAGAGAGGGAAAGGGACTGGTCGGTTGTGATATGGAAGGGTATGTAGCTAGATTTGGGGAATTTAGTAAGCGAGTGAGTGTTGCTGACAAGTAGGTGGGTGTTACTGTTCCCAACTATGACCCATCTCAAAAAGACTTAGAATTTCAAATGCCAATGGCTGCTGAAAAACTGTCACTGTTGACTCTCTTCTCTTCTCTTCTCTTCTGCATCACTTTGCCTTTATAAACCACACCAATGCCTATGGCCCCCCACCTTCTGTCTCTGCGACAAACTCGCTAACAAAGTCCTCTAACTTTTTCTATGCAGAAAGAGATATAAATAAAAGCTAATAGATATTAAATTTATGATTAAATTTTAGTTGCAGCAGAGTGTAGGTCAAGCCACTCTCTGACATAAATATTTGATTTTGATTATAGAGTTAAGAAAAACGAGGAAGATTGGCCAATAGTCAATAGCATAGAGTGTACAAGTCAGCGAAGAAAACGGATGTGGCGAGACAAGGTTTGCAGGAAGAAAGCATAGTCAAACCAAGCACCCATGAGTCAAACACGACACTAGTATTTCTAGACCTTACATCTCACTATTATTAATGCTAAACACATTTTTCTTCTTTATCATTCAAGCCCAGGTTTCATCATTTTTAAAATAGCCGTTACAAAAAATCAATACAATTTCTTCTGTAACCCTTTCCGATTGAATGATAATAAAAAATTACTCTATAGTAGGTGCTTGCATTTTTTGTTAAATTTGAAATTACTTTTCTTAGAATCAAAATGGCTTATGTAAGAAATTGTATCTGTATATATTTTGTAGAACAGATAAAAATAAATATATATGATAATAGTTTTAACGTGATAAATTACAGTAATATAGTTCCAGGTAGAAGTGGCATGAGTTTTTTCTTAGGTTTGTTATTTGTCACATTTGAAGAAAAACAAATCTATTACTATTAATTACATTTTAAAAGTTGTCAATGGTATTTATTGTTATTTTCTAAATTATAATCGCAGTCAATAAAAAAAGAGAAATAATAAACACAAAAATAAGTCAAAGCAATGAATAAAAATAAAAATAAAAATTATTTTCATTGTATATACTAACCCATCTCAAAAATCATAAATAAATATAATTGTAGTGTTTACACAACTTTAACTTATTTTAAATAAAGAAATTGATTACTCTTTTGAATATAAATATTATAATCTTAAATGAGCCATGAAAAAGAGACTAAAAAAAAGATAAACACCGAAGACTATTGTCAAACATTGAGCTGTAACAGAAGAGATATTTGTCAAAGATAGCGGTTTTGAGGTGTGAAGAAGAACAGGGAAGAAGAGTGCAAAACACGGTGTGGGGCTCGTGAAATAAATTATTATCCCAACTTTGACTTTAACCCTATTTGTTTTCAACTTAGAAAATCATTTTACTACTGTTTTAACAGCAAAAAGTGTAAAACCCACGTCTTAATTAATAAACCAAAACTAAATTTTACTTCAAAGTTAAACCTACCACGCACTTCCAATACCAATGCATTTATACCAACCAAACCAATACCCATGGATAAAAATGTCACATTTTTAGACTTTTTCTTAATCCTTTTCAAAAATTTATTACTGTGTTTTCAAAGTTTGGCAATGGCATTGAATTTGAAGTGTTTGAGCATGAAGTGGGTTAGGATTAGGAAGTGGGGGGGGCTGTGTTAGGAGGAAAAGTTTGAAAAAGAGTGAGAAGAGATTGATTAGTAAACAGAAGAAGAAGAAGAAGAGCACATGACATGACATGCCAAAATGTGCTTGTTTCCTTCCATAATACGACACTGATGTCCCCTTCTCTTATCTCATTATTTTTTTCATCCACAACTTATAACTAAACTCACACCAATCAAACAATGGAGTTGCCCCACGTGAGCATCCCTCTATGCATGCGTAATTCATGGAATTGGATGTTTTCACAGTAATGTGCATCGGGCAGTGAAAATTATGGCATTCTCACCTATACCACACTCCCAAAACCAAATTCATTCATTTCAACGTAACATTTGTACCACCCTTTTCAACTGCATCGCACACATCTAATCACGCAAAAAAGGGAAATGCATTATATCTATACACCGACACCCATTTATGTCCACCTCTCACCTTTCTTTCACCGATTCTTTATATGCATTTTTTCAATACATACAAAAGCTTCTAACAATATCTACATGAAACAAAAATCCACATTCTAGTTCAAACAACTTTCATTTTCACTCTTTCACTTTCTATCCTTCCATCCAAACAACACTAATTCATTCTTGTTTCTATACTCTGAAAGTTTGAGGCCTCTACCACATTATCCTATCCAGCTGCTACAGAAACGCAGAGCAACAAGTCCAGATTCTGACAGTGACTGTGTCTAAGTTGGATAGTTTGGAGTTTAGGCCCAAGACAATTTGGGTTGACTATTCCTTTGTGGTCCATGTGTTACGGAGTTCAACCACCCACCATTTCTATAAATTCTTATGTACTCTCAACAATATTTTAACCATTAACTCATAAGCTATGATATTATTTGGATGCCCTTTACTTTTTCCTGAAAAAAATTAACTAGGAGTATAAATGCTTCAAGACTCAGAAACGTACTATACTACCGGAAAAGAAAAGCAAGAACACAAATGTCTCATCAACCGCATCAGAAGTCACTCCAAAGTCTCATTACAGCCAAAAAGGATGCTTGCATTATCAATTTTATAACAGAGAGAACAGAAAAGCAAAGTACAAGAAAAACTATGAGATGGAAAAACTATGTATTAAACTAATTAAAAAGTATGGTTGACATGACATTAAGAATTATAAAAATTAACAAGCTTGAGATTTTAAGGATATAAAACTTAGTGAATGCTTTTTATTTCAATGATTTGAGAAAGAATAAGGGGTTGAGGAGGGAAAAAATTGACGTTGAATACATAAAAGGTGCCAGAGGTACAGCTAATAGCTTCTAAATGGACGTTCAAACGTGTGTAGATCAAACACGAATGAAACTGTATGCAAATACAATAGTCTGCATATATACAACAATGATAATTGTGTTTACATATATTTGAAAAGTAAAGAGAAAATTAAGACGATCAAAAAGATTTTGATGCCAATGTATCTTGAACATGGTTTTCAGACTTATCTTAGTTTCCTTATGGGCAAGGCATTTCCAAAGAGCTTCCCTACTTCTCTGGCTTCCATTTTGAGGCCATTAAGTACCTCCATTTCTTCTTTTGAAAGTCCTTTCAAGAAGTTTTCCTCATCTTCTTGAAATACTTTGAACCCTTCTGCCAACTTCTGAAACAATGTGACTTCCGTTTTCCCCACCTTCTCCACCTCTTCTTCTAACTGTTCAACTTCCCTCACAATGGTCTCCTCTCCTTCCTCTACCTTTTTCTCCAACCTTTCCACCAGGGAAGGCTCTGGTCCACATGTGTTATCTGTCTTGATGAATTTGCTAAAGTCTCTTCCTACATTCTTTGCTGCTCTTTCAAGTTCAGGAACTATAGATTCTGGCAAAACTGCACTTCTTGTGTACACTACAGCACCTCCATAACCATCCCATGCATCGTTTCTGCCTCGGTAGTATACAAATACGTAGTCATCTGGTTTATTCTCAATCTTTGATGACAAAATATACCTGCATATACATGTCATTGCTCGTAAGTTAGTGAAGTTTACAGAAGGCTCCTGAATCCAAATATATTGCAATGTAAAACGAATTAAGGTGTGCGCACATAAAAGGAACAGCAGCATGTTGTATTCTTTTTCTCAACTTGGAAAGTAACATTTACTTCCTTCAAACACTTAAATTTCATTTAAATAGCAAAACATGCAGAGTGTGTGGTAACTACTACTTTTAAAATATTTAGTTTCCCCTATAATATCTTACTCGTGTGGTCTTGGTCTTGATTGATTAGTCCTATCACCCATTTGAATTATTGGACCAAAGCGTTAACATTCATCTTTGAAGTTGAACGAGAGGTATTGGGCGTGCATGCACGACAGACTTTCGTATTTTGAGCTTATATCATTTAATTTAAACTCAAGTGTGATATCCTTTTGGATTCATTGGTGATTGCTACGAGAGGTCTAAAGATTTGGATTCAAACCTCTCCTTCCTTTCTGAATTTGTTTGCAAAAATAATTACGCCTGAACTAAATCTGATTGGTATCGAAATTCAATTCAGAGTTTAGTTTTTACAGGCTAGACTAACAAATTTGTGGTCTAAGTTAACTGGATCATTCTTAAATCAATGGTGTTGCAAATGCAAATTGGTGTTTTCATTCGTTGATCGAATCAGAGGAGATTTTCCACTAGATAATTCAACCATTAACAATAATTGGATACAGAATAATTATAGTGATATGATGAATTCTACCACGTGTGTGAATTACTGAATTTCTTGGGTGGAGCTTTTCATATCACCTAAATTTCTATTCAAATTTTGTTTGCTAAATTTTAATCTACTTACGATGGTCACAACCCCCATTTCTAACTTCCCTAACTTAACTACTAAACTCAATTAATGGAAGAATGACTTAGGCGGTGCCTGAGACTACAAGTTTTGGCTCCAGCACAAAGCTCACGTCAATCTAGATGTAGTTGCCAATAACTAAACATGTCTAGCTATGTAAAAATTAAAGAGTACTTTGAGTATGAAATTACCAGTCATCTTGATAGTGAAGGTACTCGTTGTCATGATTGTAGAGGATCCCAGGATAGGAAGGATCTTGAACAAATTTCTGTTCAGCAGACCTAGTAATAAATCCAGCATCCGGAGTCTGTATTCTCCATGTCAAATTACCCACAAGCTTATTGGATTCTGTGTGGAACTCATGTAATTGGCAGTCAAAGGTATCGAAGGTAGGATTTAAGCCACTAGTGATGAACCATTTGCCACTGAAATCCGCAATGTTGAAGCTATTAACAAGGACATCAGGATTTGGAGCAGGAAATTCTCCCACATCAGATTTCTTAGGTACACATTTCTTCCGTGAGACTGCACACTCATTGAATTCATCAACCACACTGTTTTCAAACAGGTCCCCACATTTAATCTGCGAAAATTAGGAAGAAAAAGAAGCTTCCATGAGCAGGTTTGGGAGAAAAAAAGAATGATGCAGGCATTAGTTTCATGTAAAGCTCAAGACTAACTTGGCATTCAGTCTCATCAGGTCGATTATTGCAAGTTTGAAGACATGCAATATTGGCAGCACAAGATGGGTTTGAAAGACACTTAGCCAGTTCCAACCTGCATATACACAAGAGCATGAAATTGGAGGCCTATTGTATAACTTTCCATCATACAGTTAAGATGACATGTAAGGTATATAATATACGTTATCATGGAAGAAATAGCACAATAGAAAGAGCGATCGCATACCTGCAATCCTTCAATAAGCAAGCACAAGTTTTAAGAGCATCAACAGCATCAGCTGATGGAGTGATCATTAAAATTGATACCAATATGCCAGCTACTCCCATCATGCGTAAATTATTCCAATTCCAATCATTGAGAACAACAAGCATTCTATCAGCAACGAATTTGAATATCTGTTGTTATCAAACAAGGGTTAAGTAAACTCAGAACATGGACATTGGATATAAAGGTGTTATCTTTAGCAACAAAATTTACATTTTCACAAAAGGGGGGAACATGATTGCAACAACAATGAAGTAGGATAAATAATAGATAAAGCAGCAGTTACTTACTCGTGGTATTTGTGTAGTAGTAGCTGGTGAAGAATAATCCAACCCTTGGTTGTGTTTCCCCCCTAAACTACAATAAGGTCTTAACAAGCACAAGCGTGTCGGCTTTCTGGCAGTTGAAAACACTTTGAGCACTACCACACGAGGAGCATATTTAAACTCTCTTGTTCTGTGAAACCTTAAATCCCCTCTAACAGTAAGAGCTGGTTTTACGGATACACCGGGGGTGCTTGTGCCTTCCCCATGGGATAACAACATTGAATGTGCACCCCACGTTGCCATTCATACATACAATACAACAGTATATGTATGTGTATGTCCTCACCTCCAGATTCAATCTGACATACCCAAAAAAAGAGCATAAATCAGCAAGATCAACAGCTTATAGTTTAGAATGCAGAGTAATATTCGTGGCAAAAAATAGTATTTTAAAAACTCTAACACAAAAGGAAAAACATACTGCATACCCAGTAGTTGCCATTAGTCAAGTTCCAAAATTTAGTTAATATATAGTAAAAGTTGTAGTAATTGAGAGCAGAAACAGGATTTATAACGAGCAGAGTGTGAAACATGCCTTGCGGTGTATATGTGGCGAATTGCAGGTACAGTGAAAGAGATAATAGAATAAGAGGACTTAGAAGAGAGAAATGGCGGCGTAGCATAAGAAGAGTTCCGGGGATGGATGAGATGAGATGGATAAGAAGACGATGGTGTTCGTGTGGACTGCAAACATACCCGTCACTGCACTCTGCAACCACACCGCACACGTCCACGCTTCAATTTGCTTCCAATTTTCTTGCAAATGGACTCAATGTTTCAAGTCCAATACCTTCTTTCAAGGCCCACTTCATAATCTTATCACAAAACTATAGTTAAAATCTTCTTTATTATTTTTTTTTCTATTTATAATTGTATATCTTCCAATAAAATATTACTGACAAAACAAGAAATTCCCCGGAATCCTATAAATTTGTCGGAATTAGGGATTTTTTGGTCAAACTATGAAATAAACCTTATCTAGTAGGCAGAAATGTTGATAACAGGGAAGAGACAAACCAAAAATATGATTCCTATCGAATCAAAAGAAAGAACTGAGATGGTAAAATACGAAATGTGGTTGCTTACACACGACGGGGCAATGCATGTAAGATGCTTGCTTAAAAACATTTTCTTTGAATTATTTTAAATTAACTAAAATTTATTAAAAACCATATTTTTTTAACTTTTAATTAATATTAAACAATGTACCGGAAGGAATGTGGTAAAAGATATGTTATTAGAATATTTCGTGGGTGCAAATCACAATACAACAAGAACATAATTAATCCTTCATCAGAAGATCTCAATAATTAATGATGGATAAATCCTTATCTTTAAGATGTATTATCGAACACATTGTGTTCTGTTACTTCTTTAATTACTACAGAAAGCAGAAGTAACAACATAGCATAAGCAGTATTGATTATAAAGTAATTAATTGATTAAAAGTGATGATAGTCGGCTAAGGGTAAGATTAAAATATGTTGTTGATGAAAACAAGGGATATAACCCAAGCTGTAATCTAAAGGCAGTGTGTGAGCGAGAATATCCACATCCATAACGGTGTTCACGAAGAAAACTCACACTATATCTTCTCTATTCTACTTTTAGGTTCATCTGCCATCAACGTTACGCTGCTTCACAATGGGCTAACATATAGTTTCCATACAGAGCAAAAGAGGTTCGGTTTGGACATGAAAACAAAAACCCACTTAGCTCTTCACCTTTTGTTTGCACTTCTATTTCTTGCACCACCATTCCCTCACTCCTCCTCACTCCTATTCTCTGCTGCACTCACTGATCCCCAAGGTCAAATCCTTTTCCCTTCTCTTTTCATTCTTTTCTGCATTCACAAACTTATATATATGTATAAAACAAACAAACATCTATTCAATTAAATAATAACTGCCTTTTAATAATGAAATATCAACTTCAGATATTTAAAATTCACAAAAACATGATGATATAGAATAGTAGAACTGTTTAGATATCCCTCTCATCTTACAATTCTTTACTTTACTTACTTTATATCGTTACTCATATCATCTACTCATCCTAATTGTTACTGAGATGAATTATCGATTCTATACCACTCCTGTTAAATCCTTGTAATAAGATAGAACATCATTTTCAATCTAAACTCTCAAGACAATAAGTTTATAGTTCTTTCTATTTATATATTGTCAATCTTAATAGTTTATTAACAATGTCTGACTTTCGATCTGCATTGAATTCCTAAAGATAATGGTTTTTATAAACTATTGATGATATGTATTTCTTGTTGATTAGATGTTTTTTTTTTTGGTGTTAAGTTAGGCATGTCATATAAATATGTTATCTAGACATACCAGCCAGATATAATAAACTAACACAAAAATTAGATTACACAATTCAAACTAATAGGAGAGTAAGTGCAGAAGTTAAAACATAGATTGGAAGCATGTAGAGCCTACTGATATATCTAGGTAACATGCATGTGCATGTTATTGATCTCTGTCATAAATAGAATAATACAATTACCTTTGTAGTAGAAACTGGTTGGGGCAGATCATATAATAATTTTCCAATCAAGTGATGGATTGAAAATTTGAGTAGCTTCACAAAGTTGTAGGTTGAATTCTGTTTCGGTACAGGTTCATGTGTGCTGAAATTCAACACAAGCCAATATGTGGCAATGGATGAGTGCACCGTAGTGAATGAGCATATTTACATGTGGGGTGAAGACGGGTTCCCGACCACATTGTGCTGTCGAAATGCTCTCACGATTGTGTCGAATGCATTGGCGACACAAGCACTGAGCTCGGGAGGACAAATATTCCTTTCCCAAGATCAATGGCAGCGTTGTTCGCAGTCATTTCACCCGCAACCAGGGTTGTCACTGGATTCATGTGGCTTCGACAACTTGTACCGAGGAAGTTCCATATGCTCCAGTTTCATTTTGCAGGATGTTAGGACCCTGCAACAGTACCAAGACGCATTCGGCAAATGCTCCCACTTCAACCAACCTTTTGGTCCATCTTGTGCAGATTGTACCAGTGGAATATCGAACGTGAGAGATACTTTGTATTCTCAAGTGGACAAACACAACAACGACACTGAAAGAGCCATATGTGGGGTAGCAGCTATTGTTGCTCTTGCAGCTGGCTCACCAAACGATCCTCTCGTCGACAAATTTTTACGATGCTTGCCACCTTCAGCTTCAGGAAACAAGAGTAGTCATCTCATCTCTACCATTTTATTTTTTGAACTTAACATTTTTGTGTAAGTTAGAACAGAACCATGTGAGGGTACTGACAAAAAATGTTTTTGATTCCCCAGAAGGATCTCTGTGGAAAGCCTTGCTGAGTGTGCCAGTAGTTGTGATTGTGATATTGATTGTGGTTATTATGGTGAAATGTTTGTCGAAGAAGAAGGGTCGTAAACCGGTTGACTTGCAAGAGATCACTGCATGGTCTGGATTGTACTGGTTCTGCAAAGGGGAAATTGAGAATGCCATGAATTATGGTGGTCGAAAGATAAGCCTTGGAAGAGGAAGTGCAGGGCAGGTATATAGAGGCGTTCTACCCAGTGGTCAAATCGTGGCCATCAAGCATTTAACAAAGAGTAACACCTCTGAGTCCTTCACTCGTGAAATTGAAGGCCTTTCTAGGCTTCGCCATCCAAACTTGGTTTGCCTCTTTGGCTGCTGCATTGAAGGGGATGAGAGATATTTAGTCTATGAGTTTTGTGCAAACGGGAATCTTGCTCAACATCTCTTACGTAATGTCCTCTCCCTTAAAATGGAACAACTAGACCAAATGTTTTATCTAAATCTGTGATTCCCTTAAAATGTTTTATATATGTGTGTGTTGTTCAGGAAGAGATAGTCACTTGACCTGGGAAACAAGAGTGAGAATTTTGAGAGATTGTTCGTTTGCACTCAAGTACCTCCACCATCATATAGAAGGCTGTGTTGTCCATAGAGATATAAAGGTATGAAAATTTGGATATGTTGTATATTGCACTTGAAAACAAGAAGCAAATATATGTACTATAATAGTAATGCCTCTCACTGGTTTTAATTTTATAGCTTACGAACATTCTTTTGACTGAGAAATACCAAGCGAAACTGTCAGATTTTGGACTGTCAAAGGTGATGGGAGTCAAAGAGAGCAAGGTTTTTACCGATGTACGAGGAACCATTGGGTACATGGATCCAGAATACATGAGTAATGCGAAGCTAACGTGTGCCAGTGATGTATACAGTTTTGGTATTGTTGCTTTGCAAATATTGTCTGGACAGAAAGTCATAGAGTTGGATCTTGATGCCAGAGACCAGCTCACAAGGAAGGTACTTGAAAATATGTTCATTATCATATTTACGTGTAATTCAATGAGATAATTTGAAATTTGTTTTGTAGGCAAGAGATGTGAGTATGGGTAAGCGTCCATTGTCTGATTTTGAAGACCCACGGTTAAAAGGAAAGGTTGATAAAGCAGACTTTGAAGCCATCCTACAAATTGCAGTGTTGTGTGTTGCCAAATCAAGCAAAGGTCGACCAACCATTGAGGTTGTTTTTGATGAATTGGACAAGGTCTGCATGGACACAGAAACCAAGATGGTAAATATATATTTGTTAACTTACTTTACTCCTAATCTCACACAAACCCTTTTGTGCTAGTCCAAGGTTTGTGTTTTATCAAATTTACAATAGTTTTTTTGGTTGATGCAGAAGGCAAAGAAGGATGAGAGTTCATCATCAAACTCCACCCCCAGCTCCAAATCCTCCAAATCAGCTCCTCTTTGACGTAAAGGGTATTGTGTTGTGTTGTTGTTCTATTCGTTTGTGAGATGAAACATGAAAATGTAGTGTAAATGGAAATTAGAAAATGAAGACATATTACAAGTGATACTGTTTTCAGCATATTACGATGGTACAAAATTGGGATCTGTTTCAATCACAGTGTGTTCTGCTGAACTACTGGTCCAACAAAATGATTCATGTGGTGGGAAGAGAATCAAATCTATTGTGCAATCATCCAGATCTTAGATATATAAAACGTGTTATTTATAGACTTATAGTAATAGCAATTCAAATCCACAACTCTTTTTTTCTTTTGGCTCAATGTATATTTGGATATTTAATAATGAAAGGAACAAAATGGAATAAACATAAATAAGATTGAATTGGATAATCTGTATGACATTCTTGGTGTGTATTAATATCAATTGTTGATGTATTTACATATATAAACTTATGAAATTAGAATACGCAAGTGTTAAGGGAAACACAAGTGTTAGAAGTAAAAAAAATCAGGGTATGAAAGTTTAAAACTATTTTATAACTGTAATTTTTTAATTGAAAAAAAAGATTGTTGTACTACTTTCTCTTCACTCATATTCCATTATCATGTGAGATGTAGAGATTTCAACTTTAAGTAAGAAAATGTTGTATTTATCATGGCAATGTGTATCAAGTTGTTTTCAAGAATGGTTGATAAATATATGTGAACCTTGAAAAGATGACATTTTGACCCATGATCTAACATTCTTCTCATGTGTTACCAAAAAGTGTATATTGAATCCACCAAATTTCAAGGGATGGATATCCACATCACAACGCAATATTTGATTCTCACATGACAGAAGGAAACTCAGTAGAATTGCCAAAATGATTACATAATAAAAACAAAGATCACTATTTCCAATAATGTCAACAATCTTCTATAGAAATTCACAGTTATTGTCTGTCTTTGTTCACGAACTAAAGGTAGATACAAAAGAGAAAAAAATCCAAAACCTACTAAGAAATAAGTATATAAGTGTGTAAATATTTGAGGTGTTATATGGTTGTTCGAGATTTTTTGAAAATAGCGGATACCAGATATCGTTATCTTACTTATTTCACTCGACCATACATACTAATGTATAAACAAACATTGACAGAAGTGTACAAAGCATGATATGATGCCGAATTAAGTTGTGATTGCAACCATGCACGCAAGGATAATCGATTTTTATCGTGAATGAACATTTCACTCTTGTTTTTGATAATCTAAATGCATTCATGCATGCATGCTGCTCCTTTCCTTGGACCTTATGCTGCTGCTGCTGCTGCCATTGTCTGAGTGAACAATCTCACTACTAATTTTTGGCCGATTGAAATGTTCCCTTTTGATCCTCTGCTTCCGCTACGGTCAATAACATCGCCACCATCCCACTGCTACTTCAATTGGATCAACCACTTTTCTTCTTCCTCTTTTGCTTTCTGCTCCTCTCATTTAACCAACATTTCTCTTTCCTACTTTTCCTACTGCTTTTGCGGCCGATTCAGACGCCTCCATCATCTAAACATGAATTGCTGCTGCTGCTCTTGCGGCTAGATTTGGAGCAGACTCTCTTTACTGGCTTCAAGACTGTAATCATGTTGGTTTTCATTCTCATAATAATCATACTCACACATTCTGAGTTCTCTTCACTCTCTTGTTATTTTTCACTAACCTGTTTTTTAGCAGATCCACTGTCATCGCTGTCTCCACCGGAGTAGCTACTGTTGTCGGCACCACCCTCTGTATTGGCAGTGGAAAGAAAACTCAGAGCAGTTACAACATCACTCATCAAAGGACGCGCCGCTGCTTCCTCCTGCAAGCACATCGCTGCTATTGCAACAACTTGGTTCAAATCCTTTTCTGGGAAATCATTATTCAAATTTGGATCTGCCATATCTGGATATCTCTTTGGATCCCTAAATATGGGTTGTGCCTGCTCAACATTTTCATACAACAACATATTTTTAAAAGGACAAAACTTTGATACATTACCTCGTATAACATTTCTGTTGTTCATCAATCACAATCAAATCAAACCTTAATTATTGTATTTTTTATTGAAAAACAAAACTAAACTACGAAGAAATGTGTATGAAAACGTGTCTTGTCTTTTTACCACATTTGTTTACTGTTTGGTGGAATTCCTGTAGGAACTATAACTCATTAATGATGTAACGAGAAACACAGTAATATTTTTTCCCAACAATCATAAATTAGAGAGGTTTTATAGGTATACCCATGAAACTAGGTTTTGCTCATCGTGTGATCTTGTGGTGTCAACCGCGCGCCGTCCGGTAATGAGCTCTAGCAAGACAACTCCAAAACTGTAGACATCTGATTTCAATGTGAGGTTACCTGTTCTTACGTACTCAGGAGCACTGTAACCATAAGTGCCCATAACTCTTGTGGGTACAATGTTCGCTTTATCGTTGCCAGCAAGTTTGGCCAATCCATAATCTGATAGTTTTGCACTGAAATCATCACCTAGCAAGATGTTTGCAGATTTCAAGTCTCGGAATATAATTGAAGGGTTGGCCTTGTCGTGCAAGTACCACAATCCTTTCGCAGCATGTGATGCTATTTTCATTCTGCTGTACCAATCTAATGGAGGTTCATCTGGTTTCCTCTCTGTTATAGAACCAAACACATGTTTTATTTTGGTTTTACAAGGTAGCATTTGACCAAAACTAAGTCAATAAGCACAACAATTGTGTATCAAAGAAACAAGACAAAGATTATATATGTAATGTTGAGATGGAATTAACATACCAAGAAGACGGGCTTCTAAAGAGCCACCTGGCATGAACTCATACACCAGAAGACGTTGATCTCCATCAGCACAATAACCAGTGAGTTTGACGAGGTTTTCATGGTTCAAGAGGCTTAACATCAAAACCTCAACCAGAAATTCCTTACTTCCTTGCACCCCATTTCGGTCAAGTTGCTTCACTGCTACCACCTGGGTTGGGAAACAAAACACAAAATGTGAAATTGAATTTAATTGCTTTTTAAGCACTAAAAATTGAAGGACTTGTGATACGACCTGCCCGGTTGCAGGAATTGTTCCCTTGTAAACTCTGCCAAAGCAACCTTCACCCATCAAACATTCTTGTCGGAAATTCTTCGTCGCGATGGCTAGTTCACGGAACGTGAAATTTTGTGCTTGAATATTTGTAGTGTCAACGTTGTTTGGATCATCTGCCTTTGGTTTTCTTACGTCTACATTTCACCCCAGAGTTTGGTTTTCAATGTTGATTAAACGAATGACATTAAAGGAAGTAATTAAGTAAATTGATCTTACCCGGAGGTTTTGTTGCTATAACGTTTTCTGGTTGTGTGGTCGGTTGCTGCTCCCTCTTGCTATTGCATTTCTTAGTCTTTGAAAAACACGGAAAACAATTCATTCTTGTAAATCTGTGGAAGCAAAAAAACAAAAGGTGAAAGTAGGATTGTGGGTTGGTATATATATATATAGTGTATGTGCAGGTTTTGGTTCCTAAAGAATATTTTCATTCAATCGATGCAAAGGTGAAAATGAAAGCCTCCATGAACTCTGGTTGAATTGAGCAATGGACGGAGGTTCCCCCAAGTGAGATTGAAGGACCCCGCATAAAGGGAGCAGAGGCTATAAATTAAAATGAAAGGGAAACAAACAGCAGAAGGTGAAAGGAGGAAGAGTTAGGCATGCATGTATGAGAGGAATAGCAAAATCATGACGTTTCCTCAGAAGACTCGGAGAGAAAAATGGGGAATTTTGGGTGGACATCATTCTGAGCTGTCTTCCTACAAACCTGGAACTTATATTTCACTTTTACTATTGTCTTCCGATCCAACCATGCATGTCTAACGTTTTCCTTTCGTTAATTATGGTTACATTTTGACTCCTCATCATTTTTATATTTATTCTTATTCTTATTATTTCACACCTATGCTATACATAGAACAACACAACGCAGTTACATAGAGTTCTTCGATTCAGTCTTTGAAAATGAAGTGAAATTTGTGGTTATATTTGACTACTACTTCATGCTGAATTATAGTTTAAATGATTTATATGTGATGAGTGAAAATTAAAATTACTGGCAGCCTTATTATATACGTGACATAGTGATGAACATAAAGTATATTAATATTGTGGTGGGTTGAAAGTGTGTGTAAATGGTATTGAATTTGATGATGCACATGGAACCAAATTTGGGGCACATGATATGAGAAAGCGAAGGAGTAAACACGTCAAAAGAGTTCCCAATTGCAGTAAAGATGTGAATGGAACATAAAGACACTTCCTCTCCTACCTTTAAAGATAGTGTGTACTATATAATTGAGAGTATATTATTAAAGAGTTTTTTGAAATCATTAATATATATATATATATATATATATATATATATATATATATATATATATGTGTCTTTTTATATAT
>Ga0214542_1000479_pt1 | contig 72433 bp, 33 predicted proteins | sample CNSS1metaG_FD_160096 | JGI IMG/M metagenome (GOLD analysis project Ga0214542, IMG submission 160096) | Root nodule microbial communities from cowpea collected in UCLA plant growth center, Los Angeles, California, USA - CNSS1 | ecosystem: Host-associated > Plants > Roots > Nodule | place: USA...
GGTATCTTTTATTTGCTTAAAGGCCCCTAAACTCTTCTATATAAGGGGTGCTCCTAGACATGTAAAAGGGTTGAACATTTTGAAGTAAAAACACTCTTGTGTCTCAACCATTTGTGAGAGTTTCCTCGCTTGGGAGTGAATACTTTTAAGCCTTATCTTGCATAGCAAGTGGCGACACACATCCACTCATCTTCAAGGTTGCCATGGCTTCTAGCCTAGCCTTGTAGTTGCGTGCTTCTCACATTTTTACCATTTCTTTCCTTTCCATTTTATGTTTTCTTCTTCCTTTAATTGTTCTTGGTTTTCTATGATTTATGTGCTTTCCATTTCCTTTTCATTTTGAATCAATCCATCATCTTCTTCTCTTGAGCTTTGTGAAAGGAACCTTCACATCTAGATAGCTTGCTATCTTAATGTCCAGTGGGGATTTCACTTAGCTTTCTTAATCAACTCACACCATATTCAATAATCTTAAAAAGGAACAAGATAATCGTTCATCATTTGTTCACCTGCATCAGGTGTTTGCATCAACCATTACCACTGTTGGGATTGCTCGAGCCTCTCTTTGTGCTACATTTCTCATGATTCAATAGCAAAGGATCATTCTTTAATGAAACAGTGTGTTGTAGAGAAGGACTTGGTCAAAACTTCAATTTACTTAAGCAATGGATGTTCTCTCGCACAATGCCTTTAGGCTCAACTGATCCAGTGTTGGCCCTTTCCACAACCCAATTCCACTGATTCAAGCCCATCATCTTTGATTCAACATTGTGGTGCAAGGTTGTTCCTACAATAAAAAAAAAAGAAAGTTAAATCAAGGGGTGAAATCCAATTCAGCACAGTTAAAAGGGTTTCTTGGCAAAGCTTCTTTATTAAAAGAGAGGTTCTGAAAGAACAAAATTGTTTTCAAACACTTATGGACTAGACACTTTCAATCGATCAAAAATAGAGTTAGTCGATTGATTTCTTTAAACAGATACAAACAGAACTAATACTGATAGAATCAAGAGGTTAAATCACAAAAATAATCGCCTAAAAAACTGGGAAAAGTGCAGAAATGCGAATTTGTGATTTAAAGCAAGATCAATATGAAAGATCAGTCAAGATAGGTTCAAATGAGTTATACAAACATGAGCAATGCTGCAGATAACACCAGATCACACAAGAATGTCAAAAAGATGATTTAAATCACAATTATTTAAACTTTAAAGTGTAATATAAGAGAGAAGGGTTAGAGAAAAGATCAATGCATAAGATTTTTATACTGGTTCACTCAAACCTGAGCTACATCCTGTTAGTCAAGGCAACCCGATCCTAACTTTGCACTATTTCAAAAGATTCAAAAAGTTCACAATATTACACTTTTAAAATATGCAAGAACACCACACAATGACTCATGAATCACACAAGAATTAAATTAGCACAGCGAGACACCTCTTGCAGACCTGGAAAACCACCAAGCACAACCTAAAAGCTTGAGAAAGACCAAACCTCAATGTTAGCACAACCTTGCCTACCACAACCACCTTCTCCAAGCCAAATGCTCCAAGAATGATCCAAAATCAATCCTCATCTGTTGCACACTGTATGATCACGAAAGAGAAAGAGTTCCACTAATTCTAGAAAGATTTCGCGCTCAAAAATGGTTTTCACACCTCTCTTTCGAAAAATAAGCTTTAATAGTCAAACTGTTAAGAAATTCAACAAGTTGATTTCATTTAACTTAAGTGAAATCAGTAATTACAAAATAAATCAACTAATTGAATAAATATTAGTAAGACTATTGCAACTAACCTTATGTTAAAAATCCACTAAACAAAATAAAAGACACCATTTAACCTATTGAAAAACATTTAAACAAATTAAAAGACACAACAAAAACCCTATACATCTAATTAATGGAAAATGGTCACAACATGAATTACAAGCTTATTTTTCCCCTTAATTAATCTTGATAGAGAGCACGTACAGAAGGCTTGATCAACATGTGGAACATCAAATCTTCAGCAATGTAAGCATGGTTCCAACATGTTCCAAGGCATTGACTTCAAGTACCTTCATCAAACCTTCATCAAATCTTCAAGCACCAAATCATCCAGGCTATTTGTTCCAACAAAAATTTATTTGCAACAAAAGTCTACTAAAAACCACCTTTTACCACAATTTTAAGAAAACTCTATTTTCTTAGATAAACAACAAAAACTATTTAATTAAACATAAACATATATTTATTTAAACTAAAAGGAAATTTTTAGAAAGAAAAAAACATGAAAAATGGAGTGCTAACACACCCCCACACTTAGAACACTGCCCTCCTAGGCAGGGGGAAACAAAACAAAATAGAAAAAATACGAGAAAAATACCTCCAAGCAACCAAACACAAAACACTTCCTAGACTAGAATTATGACAAAAAAATGTGCAAGTTCTGGTCATTAGGTTAGATTCAAGAAAATTGATGTGAAATTAGGTGTGAAGTAAAAACTCAAGTGTAAGTTCAATACTGCAGCTCAATTTATTTTTTGCACCTTCCCTCATCATTTTCTTTTCCTTTTCTCTTCTTGATTTTCTATTTTCTTTTCTTTTTTTCTCAACACAGAAATTTTCAACATTGACTATACCACTTTGCATCCATATTTCCAAATCATGTGCCAATTCACCAAACAGCCTTACCACCCCCACACTTGAGTTTTACTTCATTTTAACATGTCCTAAGACACCTCACACTTCAGGAATTAGGTACCTTAACTATTTTTCATGTGTATGGCTTATATTGAGATGAAATCATCTAGAAAAAGGATATATCAGGCTCAAAATAAGGTTCGCTGGAATCATGTGTATAAGGTAGGTGTATTTGGCTATGGGTTAATCATGTAAATGGCCTATGTCCTTTTATGAGTGTAAATCCAACCAATTAATTCAAAAAGAGTCAACACAAGTTTTGAAGCCCTAACATACATGCATGAATCACATAAGAATACGAATTATGCTCAAAACTCACTCAAGAATTGCTTGTCAAAACTGGAATGCAATACAAAAATTTGATTCAGCAAATGAATGGAAGAACTATGCAACAACAAACTAAATCTAATCATCTCAAATTACTTTCTACTGCCAGACCTCAACTAAGAACTCAAGTATTGAACACTAACTCGTGCATTTTCAAACTTATTTTAGGACTAAAACAAAAACTGAAAACAGAACCGAAACATGCACAAAAATAGAAAATGTTTAACAACAACAGAAACTGAGTTGAAATTAAAGACAAATGACAAAACAATAACCAAAAATAGAAAATAGAACAAATAATTGAAATAAAAAATAGTAAACCATAAAAGATAAATAGAAACAACAAACATTAGAAATAGAAAAGCAATAAAAAAAGTAGAAAGATAACAACAAAAATAAACACAGAAACATAACTAAAACAGAAAAATAAAAGAAAACAAAAAGCATTTTTTTTTGGAATAAAACATCTAGCAAAGCCACAGGGTGTTGCCTAACTCAATCTCCTACCCCCAAACTTAAGAGGCACATTGTCTTCAATGTGTGAGAGAGAAAAAGTGAGCTTCAACAAAATTTATTTTACAGAAAAGATTTTATCCAAATGGGCCACAAATCAAAATTTATTTTCTTTATTTTTATGAAAACAACCTATTTTTTATCATATTATTCACTACACTACCCAAAACTATGCTAGATATTATCAAAGACATGTAACTAATTTTAAAAAGAAATGGTAAGAAATGGCTTATCAGCTTGCATCCCTTTCCTTCAGCTAAGGTGTGTTTTCACGACTACATTGAATTTCTCCTTCTCAGCCCTGTACTACAACACTAACAGCTCTACATCCAAAGCTAGTTGTTACTCTTTTCATTTTCCACAATTTTTGTTGTAGCAACTCCTCATTCACTTGCAACTGGGTGGGTGAAGATGGAATGAGTGCCTTTGTAGGCCTAACAACAACAAAATCAAAAACTCCTAATTCCATGTCAGCAAAAAATGCATTAGCGGTATCATTCATGTTATAAGTATTGGTTGCCTTATAAACTTTGAAATCAGCATAAATGTAAAGATTGGCAACTCCAACTGCCTTCAAATTAGTGACATCAACCTTGGAATCATCAAACATTGCAAACATGTCACTTATGTAATTGAAAGCATTTCTATCAATAAAGGGTACATCAAAAATTTGACAGATATCATTAGTACATGCAGCAAGGGTATGGACATGTTCAATAGAGACTTCTGGATTAAGAATATGAGAAGGATTAGGCATCACAACACCAGTGTCAATAGCATGATTTATGGGTTAAATTTTTTCAAACTCAAAAGCATTAAAATCTGATTGAACCTCAGGGATGTTAATAGAGATATTAAGTTAAGAGAAAACTTGTACTAGTTCTAAGTCAAAACTAGTGATCCAAGCAGAATTAATGGCTTCATTTGGACACTCACTGTTGATCTCCTGGCAAGCGTATAAAAAACCAACAGTAGTTTAATGATTTTAAGTAAGAGTGTCGAACCCACATGGAACGGATTTAGTGAAAATAGATAATTATCTCAATCAGCATATGTACAAAGATTTTAATTTCATTTATGATTGACTATTGCATAAAATTAATACAGTAAAAGAAGAAAAGTTTAGAAAAATTCAGTAAAAGAAACTGGGATTGAATTTCATTTATCTCCATTGTTTGTAATCTGGTTGAATATAATACATAACATTTAAAAATACCAATATTGATGCAACACCCAAAAATCATTTATACCGATCCCTAGCGTATAAAATTCATAAGATTAGTTCCCTGAATATTGATTCCTCACATATTCAACAAACTATCCAGCATATGGTCGAGTGTTATAAGCAAATGATATATTGATATTTATTCCTAGCATCACAGTATATCAAGTATCATTGTTCAAATCAGTTATTAAGAAATACTTTCCATTTAGATCTAAAAATCAAAATCAGGACCTCTATTGATTAGAGAGAATGAAGCAGTAAGAACAGAACAATAATACTAATATTGAGTAGAAACATAAATGTTAAAGAAAACGAAGAAGAAGAAGATTAGCCACTCATGGTAGCCACTAAAATTCGAAGAGCTAAAGAAGAAGAAGAAAAAGAAATGAGGAACTGTATGCTCTACTTCGTGGTCCAACTCTCCAGATCCATTTTTCTAGTTTTTCTCCCTGCTGGTTTCCTTTCTGAACTTCCAGACTATATATACTGCACGAGGTCTCGCTTAGGCTAGTTGAATCTCGCTTGGGCGAGATAGAGTACTTCATGCTCAAGAAAGGGTCTCGCTTGGGCGACCATATTCTCGCTTGGGCGAGAATTGCAAAATACTTGGGCTTCTTCATGAACTCTCGCTTTGACAAGAGCATGATCGCTTGAGCGAGAATGGCGGCAAGTGTCTCGCTTAGGCGAGATGACTTTGGCTTGAGCGAGACTCCTTTGATTTGAACGATCTGTTGCACAAATTCTTCCATTTCTTCTTGATAACGTTATTGTTAAGCGATCAAATTACCATTGCTTAACTTTAGCAACTTCAGTACTGCTAGGTTAGTAGTGAACAAACTAGTTAGGCTTAAGATAACCCTGAGTCGTCTCTCAATGAATACGAAATTGATTTCAAATATTTGATTCTTATAAAAATCCAATTAAAACTAGTAACAGTAAAAATACGGGGTTTTGATATACAAAGAATGAATGTCACACAAATAAAAGATTGTAAACACAGTAATAGTAAATAGGTCAATTCCACTGCTTTTTCAAAATAGGATTCTTCATCGGTTATCTAGAGATTATTTTTAAATTAATTATTGTTGTTGATTTACAAATCAATTAATGTAAAGTCTTAATTTATTTGTTGGCATTCTCACTTTTAATCAAAGTATAGTCTCAATTAAAAGTGAGAATTTTTAGATTATCCATAGTAAATTCAACCAAAGTACAGTCTCAATTAAATTTTACTATGCCTAATCATGTCTATTCCTTTGTTTCCTCACCAAATAGAAAACTTAATTAATCAAAGTAAAGTTTTGACTAATTTTAGTTAAAGTGATTAACTTTAATCAAAGTACAATCTCAATTATTGGCAAAACTTATTTAATCAAATGAAAGTTTCTAAATAAACTCAAAGTAAAGTCTCAATTGAATTTAAAAACCTTTTAACTCATATGATTAGCATGCGTGTATATTTAAAATCATTATTTTCTATTCAATTAAGAAGCAAAGGACATAAATAAACAAAAACGACAACAATAATCAAAAGAACAAATAAATTAATTCATCTAACCTCAGAATTCAATTAAGAAATTACAGTGGAATTAACCCTAAAAGCTTAGCCCTCCATGGCTTGGATGGAATATATGATAATATGATGAAGGAAAGAAAATAAAAGGAAAGGAAGAATGAGAGATGTGGTGGATGACGGTATCTACAAAAACCAGAGAGTTGCTAAGTGTCCTTCTTCTGCTCCCTTAGGCCTCTTTATATATACTTCAATTGGACTTGGACTTTATCTGTTCAGTTGCTAAAATCTTTTATCTTTATTTAATTAATTAGCAACTTAATTTTTGTCCAATTTCCAATTGTGCCCCTCTTGTTTAACCATTTTTACAATATTGACCAGATTTTGACTAGTGTTGACTGGTGCTTTGACTAGTTGACTTGTTGACCAGTTTGATTGTGCAATAGAAAACTGACACGTGGCAAAGTGCACTTTCTCCCTCCAGAATTAGGGTTTTCGCTGGTTGCTCCAAATCCAACTCGCGGTGGCTGCTGCTTGAAGGTTCGGCAACGCTACTTGCTTCAATGGCTGTCGTGACTTGTGCAGGTGCTTCTGCTGCCATGGGTCTGTGTTGGATGTAGGTGTTGTGGCTGGAGGGACTCGTGTTGCACTCACGTGGACTGGCAATGCAAAAGATGGTTCTGGCTCGCCTCACGCGTGCAGCTTCTGATGTGTGATGCAATTGTTATAGCAGCAAGGAGACTGATGTTGCATCGTTCACGGTGCCGCGAGGTTCTGGTGCGTTTCTGCTGCTGATTTGTGGTTCTGCAAGGTGCTTGGAGACGTTGCAATGGCTGCGCGAATCTGTTCTGGTGTAGTGGCTCGGATTCAACGTTGTAGGTGGTTGACGGTACTACTAGCTCGTAGGTGCAGGTAGTGGGCTGAATTGCGTTTTTGCTGCTATTGCAGGTTTGATGCTTGAACAGGTTGCTGGAGTTGCATGCGGTGGCCGGTGTCATGTGCGGTGCAACTCCTGTGGTGAAGAATGGACAAAATAAGTCCAAAATCAGGAAATTTTGGAAAAGAATAATTCAGGAGCTAAATGCACCCCCAGTTTTATTTTACACACTCCTCCTGCAAGTGGTCCACAAAAACCTATTTTGCACCCCTAGTTTTTACTAAGTTGCACCACTCCTACCACTTAAACTCCACTCAACCAGATTATGCCATGTGGCAATCCCCACCTTTCAAATTAGGCCAACCATATGTTGACACGTGTCATTATCCTTACAAACACATCTGCACCAATTATACATTGTCACGTCATCATCTCCTCCATCTCACACATGAAACCCTAACCCTAATTTCAGCCACTGCGCCACCATGACCACCCATGCCGGCAGCCACCGCTCTTCCACCGTCAGCCATGCAACCGGAAAACACCTTGTAATGCAACAACACCTCCATCATACCTACACCTGCAACGCATTCTTCTACCACCGTCCACGACCACCATCACAGCAACTCAGATCGGTTATTCTTCATAGTGTAGACAAAGGCATCAAATTTATACTTGCACCCAAGTCGAGCAATGCTTTATCTACTGGCAATATTCCAATTGTGACTAGAATAGTGAAGCTCCCAGGGTCCTTTGACTTCTGAGGTAAAGATTTTTGAATGATGGAACTACACCCTGCTTCAAGCTCCACTGTTTCTTCAGAAAATTTTCTTTTCTTTGTTAGGAGCTCTTTCATGAATTTTGCATAAGTTGGCATCTGCTACATAGCATCCAAAAAAGGAATATTAATTTGCAGTTGCTTGATAATATCCATGAACCTTGCAAACTTCCTTTCCTTGTTCTTTTTGGAAGGATTCTAAGGGTATGGAAGGTTCTTCAACTGTGGTACCTGTTTCTCACCCTTCTCCCTTTTTTTCTCCTTATTTTTATTTTTTTCTCCTTTTTCTTCTCTTTTATTCACTATTTTATTTACATACTCGTCTTTATATTACTCTTCCTCTCCCTCACACTCATTTCTTTTTCTTTCACTTTCTATCTCCTCCAAGACTTCTTCCTCCACAACCAGGTTGTCTCTTATCCCTTTTCCCAAAATTTTACCACTCTTGGTAGTAATTGAATTACAATGCTCCTTCGAATTAGTCTAAGTGTTGGCTGAAAATTGACCTGCTTGCTGATATGATAATTGTTTAGCCAACTGTCCAACCTGTATTTCAAGATTTCTTATTGAAGTTTCTATATTTTTTTGATTGGTCAAAGAAGCTTGCATAAATTTTTCTAGAGTATCCTCCAATTTGGTTGTTCTATCATGCATAGAAGGATAATGTTATTGTTGCTATTGATAAGGAGGTTGTCTGTTTGAAGGACCAGAATCTGATTTCCATCCAAAATTCTGATTTTGATTATTTCTCCACCCTTGTGAAAATTTATTACTGTTGGAGAAATTACCTGGTCTTCCTTGATTACTCACATACTGAACTTCTGCTTGTGAGTTACTTTGATAAGAACAATGACCATTTGGATGATCACCCCACAAAAGTCACACCTCATGGGTTGTTGATTGGGAGAAGATTGCACAAATTGCAACTGCTCAGGTAATTTAGACATTTGCTTCATCAGTGCTTCAATCTGTTTAGTCAAAATTTTATTCTAAACTAAGATTGCATCTATAGTACTAAGATCAAGCACTCCTTTCCTCTGAACACTTTGCCTTTTATGTTGAGCTCGATGATTTGTGGATGCTAATGCCTCAATGATTCTTGTTGCTTGTTCTGCATCTACACTCATCATTGTTCCACTAGCTGCTGCATCTAATATCATTTTAGTATTAGGCCTTAGACCGTTGCAGAATATATTCAGTTGAGTAATATCTTCAAATCCGTGATTTGGGCATTTCCTCAATAAAGAATTGAACTGCTCCCAAGCTTCACAGAATGTCTCATCTGGTCCTTGCCTAAATGTGGAAATATCAGCTTTTTCTTTGATGTAGCGAGATGGTGGAAAGAATCTGTTCAAGAATTTCTCCTCTACATCCTTCCAGTTGTTCAAACTATGATTTGAATGTGACTTAAGCCATTCCTTTGCTTTGCCTGCTAATGAAAAAGGAAACAAACACATGTATACATGCTTAAGATCTCCTTCTTGAAAACCCATGGTTAATATCAATTCATAGAACGTAGAGAGATGAGTATATGGATCTTCATTATCCATTCTAGTGAATTGATGAGAAATGATTAACTGAGGAAAGCTGGCTTCATCTCCAATGTATTGCTATGCTAGAAAAATATCTTGGCCCTTGTTGCATAGCATAGTCTCCACGTGTCTTTCTAGGGGGAGCTGGTCCTTGATTCTCCATATTTTTTGCTTCTTGATGTGTGGTAAGAGTACTGGAAGATTCTTCCTTTGTTTTTCCTTGCTTTTGTTTTTTGCTTTTACCTTTGTTCCTTCTAGTTATCTTTCTATATCCGGCTTAAATGCTAATTGATCTTTAGGAACCTGACCTCATAAGAACATAAATTAAAATAGCTCAAGCCAGGATTAGTACAAAGCTGGATGAGATAACTAAGAATTCAAAAGAACATCGTTCCCCGACAACGGCGCCAAAAATACTTGTTGATCTCCTAGCAAGAGTACCAAAAATTAGCAGTAGTTTAATGATTTTAAGTAAAAGTGTAAATAATTATCTCAATCAGCATATACACAAAGATTTTAATTTGATTTATCATTGACTATTGCATAAAATTAATACAGTAAAAGCGTAAAAGTTTAGAAAAATTCAGTATAAGAAACTGGGATTGAATTTCATCTATCCCCCTTGTTTGTAATCTGGTAGTATATAATACAAAACATTTGAAAATACCAATATTGATGCAACACCCAAAAATCATTTATACTGATCCCTCGCGTATAAAATTGATTCCTCACATATTCAGCAAACTATCCAGCATTATGGTCAAGTGTTATAAGCAATTGATATATTGAGATTTATTCTAAGCATCACAATATATCAAGTATCATTGTTCAAATCAGATATCCAGAAATACTTTCCAGTCAAATCTAAAAAGCAAAATCAGGACATCTATTGATTAGAGAGAACCAAGCATTAAGAACAGAACAATAATACCAATATTGAGTAGAAACATAAATGCTATATATAAATATCACCAAATTACATCAAAGTTTGAGTGTATTACATTCAATCCCAAGGAAAGAGATTAGCCATCAAAATTCGAAGAGCTAAAGAAGAAGAAGAAGAAAATGAGGAACTATGTGCTCTACTTCGTGGTCCAACTCTCCAGATCCGTTTTTCCAGTTTTTCTCCCTGCTGGTTTCCTTTATGAACTTCCAGACTATATATATTGCACGAGGTCTCGCTTAGGCTAGCTAAATCTCGCTTGGGCGAGATAGAGTACTTCATGCTCAAGAAAGGGTCTCGCTTGTGCGACCATATTCTCGCTTGGGCGAGAATTGCAAAATACCTGGGCTTCTTCACGAACTCTCGTTTAAGCAAGAGCAGGATTGCTTGAGCGAGAATGGCGACAAGTGTCTTACTTAGGCGATTTGACTTTGGCTTGAGCGAGAATGTTTTGGCTTGAGCAAGACTCCTTTGATTTGAGCGACTTGTTGCACAAATTCTTCCATTTCTTCTCTGTTTCTTGATTTCTCTTTTGTTCTTCTTAAGTTCTTTCCTCCTCTACTTTAATTTACCTGAAAAATACACAAAATAGGGATAAAATGATTTCTTTAAGTAAAAACTTGGAAGCATGTGATTGAAGCTCATTTTTCCTAGATTTAGGGAGAATCAATATGATATAAACACAAATTACAAACAAAAGTGCCAACATTTCATATGAAAATTACTGATTTTTTGCACTTATCACCTACTCAATTTAGCTATTACTAACCTTGTTGTAGAAATTGTCTTGTCCATAATAGAACCACAACTAGTTGCATCCAACCTCATTTTGTCCATCATGCTCAATCCATCACAAAAATAAAGAATCAAAAGGTGCTCACTGATTTGATGATGTAGGCATGAGGAGCACGTGTTGAATCTATCCAATACTCTCTTAAAGTCTCTCCTTGCAATTGTCTAATGCACTAATTTCCTTCCTTATAGAGGTTGTTTTGTGGCTGGGAAAAACTTGTTTAGGAACCTTTGCTGCATTTCATGCCAACCACCAAATAGGTACTGCTACTAGATAAACCAGCCTCTTCCTCCACCTTGTAAGGACATTGGGAAGGCCCTCATCATCACTACTTCCTTTGGAACTCTAGCAAGCTTCATGGAGGAACATACCTAGTTGAACTCTTTGATGTGCTTATAAGGATCTTCATGAGCCAGCCCATGGTACTTTAGGAGCAACTTTACTAATTTGGGCTTCAACTCAAAGCTTGGTGTCCCATGAAATTGCTGCATTTGAATGCAAGGAAGTTGGCAGCACATGTCATAGTTACCTAGCTATCTTCTTGATATTTCCATTGCAAAGCCCTACTATCTTAACCAAATTCTCAAACGAGGGGTTATATCCAACAAAAATGTGATATTGCAAAAAAGAAGTGAAACCAAGTGAAAACATTTAAGGTACTCAATAGATAGAAAAATAAATAGAAGAAAGCAAACAACTATACATACCAATGCAAGCCTAAACTATCCAAGCTAAAACTTAAATCACTATTTCCTTAACAATGACACCATTTTGTTAACTCAATTTTTTAAGTCATGCTTAGAGTAACAAAAACCAAAATCCCCCAATTGAAGTATAGGGAAACCCTGGGTATCAAATCCAAGGAAATGGTACATGCCAAGTCTCGCTTGCATAATTAAATCTCGTTGAAATTAAAATAAAAGAAAACAAAGGGAGAAAATTAAATCATGGATGAATTTTCTAAAATGCATGGAGATGAAATGTTAAGCAAGAATCCAAACTATCTACTATAGAAAACTTAAAAATACAGATAGGAAAAGTAAATTAGTGCAAAAACTTAAAGGCAAACAGAATGATAACAGAAGCCAATAAAGGAAACTTAAAGCAATGAGAAATTAAAGGCTGGAAAACATAGAGTTGCAAGAAAAATTAAATGAGCGCAAAATCGTAAACTGAATAAAGCAGAATGAAAACTAAAGTACTGTATTTCATTGAAAATCAGAGACAAACTAAACAAGTTCAAGTAAGTGCTAGGAACTCAAATGGTGAAAGGAAGGTCTCATGGTCCAATCCTGCTTTCTATTTCTAAGTGGGTGAACTAAGTAGAGTTACCTAACACATTAGGGAAAACCCCAATCTCTAAAGGCCACTTTGTGCTCATCCAAGAAGTGGAACCCCTTACAATTCACTCTTTCTCCCTCGCTCACCAAAACCGAAACACGAGAACCCTAGTTCTCACAACATTTTTCACTTTCGCGCAATAAGGGCCCCCCCTCAACCAAAACCTAATTTTCTCTTAAAAATCCCCTGAAAACAAAATCAGAAACTGCGAAAAAAATAACCTAACCTGATTCCTTTTTGCCCCGAACCAGAGTCGCGATCCTCGAACCCCTTTTCGATGCCCTTGATCTTCCTTGTTCGTCCCTCTCGAATCACCACCCATCGGATTCTCTCATGCATTATGTAAGACCCGGGAAAAATTAGACTAAAGGAAAACACATGGAAAAATTAATGACTTCATAAAGATTGTTAATTTATTTAATTTAATTAGGTTATTAATTTATGAAATATAAAATAATTATTATAATAATTATTTAAGTGATTTAAGTTATTGTTGTATTTATAATAATTATTTAAGTGAGGTAAGTTATTATTTTTTTATTTTAAATTTTAATCTAATTATGATTTCTTAAAAATGAGTGTTTATAACATAATAAGCGCGCATGGAATCATAAATAAGGGTACAGCTTAATGCTTATGGTATCTGGTATGTGTGCAAGGATGTTTGTTCGATGTTGGCTGGCCTAGTTTTGGTTATGTTGGTTTAAAATCATTTTTTTGTTTACTCATTTAAAGTGGGGGACCCGCGAAACTTTTCCAATCAAGTTTCTCTCTCCTCATTTACAATGATGCAATGGTGCAATGTTCTTATTTCACGCTGCACCATACTTCAATCTTTTATTTTATTTTTTTTCTTTTTATCTTTTGGAATTGTGATTTTAAAAAAATATGATAATAGCCAAGAAAAATTAAATTTAAAGCAAAGGATATTAACATAAAAGATTTGGAGTGAGAGGGGTATATAGGTTAAAAGTTAGGGTTTTAGAAAGAGGAGAGGGAGAGAAACAAGAGTAGAGAAATTAAGAGTTGAAGGCTACTAGAGAGGGAAAAGAAGTAATCCAAGTAGGGGAAGCCAACCTGACTTTCTTCTCTTGTTTTTCATGTTATTTGTTTGATAGATGAAACGAGAAAAGCATGCATGTGTAAGGGAAGCTAGAACTCCTTTTTTTTCATAAATAGAGTGTATTTATTTTCGTTATGGAATGTGTTGAGCATGTTTGATTGATGATTGCATTGAATGGGGATGAATTTCATGTTTGGGTATATATGGGTTAGAGAATTTTAGGTAGTTTAAAATGCAATTGGAATGAGAGATATTAATTGTTGCAATTGTTCAGTTTGGTATCATCTATAAACCACTTTGAAATAAGTTTGAGAAGATAAAAGTGTAAGATACCAAATTGTGCAGTGAAACAAGTCAAAATCTCACAACAAAGAAGCATATGGTGTGGCGCTACCCATTTTCCTACACTGCACATTTTTCGTAAAATGAAGGTTCCTATTTCTTTAACCGTTCGATCGAGCTGAAATTTTAACAGTTTATCCTTAACACATAGTTCTTGACTTTGACCCGTCGGATCATGAATCGAAGCTCTGTAGTGAGAGTAGTTTCTATCGCAAGGTTCTTGTAGTTTGGTTGTTGACAACATTGACCTTTGTTGCATGTTTGGTGCATAACTTTCTCTATAGTTAATCAATTAAGTTGGTTATTGTTGCATTTGATTATTGATTCAATCATCTTTAATTTGAATATAAATACATAATTTTTGGAGTTTTACACAAGCTGGAGTTTTATTTCTAAAATCCCAAATCGTTTGCAAAATGTGTTGTTAAGTTGGACTGGATAAAAATTATAAGAATTAGTTATTTTCCAAGAGAGAGAGATGTAAGTGAGGATGTTGAGGCATGAAGGTGTGCAAGGTTGTGATTCACGGTGGGAGAGTGTCGTGAATAAATGGGTTATGTGATTGGTGATTTTTCTTGGTTTGTATGGGTTGCATGGTTATGTAGTTTAAGTGGTGGTTTGAGGATAATTACTTGTGTGTGATGTTATACTGTGTTTGAATGAATGTCACTCGTTGGATTCGTTGTATGAATGTATTATTTGAAAAGTTGATGAGTTTATGCTATGGAATTTTATTTACCATTCATGAGGTGATGGTGAGTACTTTGTTGGCAATATGAAATTTTCATGTGTTGCATGTTGAGAGCGCTTTGCCTTGCTTGGAAGCTCTTGGTGGAATTTAATGAAGATTCTAGATGAATGTGATGCTATGTTTGGTTTAGTATGATTGTTTGGATTTGGGATTTGTGTGTTCAAACCAAGGATGGATTGTGATCATAATGATTAAGTGTTACTTAAATGTGACGTTGAGTATTATGGAAGAGGTTTTATTTACGAATGTCTTTTATGAACATCATTGTTTATGTTAGCTTGCCCCTATTTGTTTGTTTGTGTGTTTGTTGCATGTGCGATGATCGTATAACGTGTGTATTATACGAGAGCAGATGGTAATGCAGATGTTTCTGACATGAAGTAGATTACGGAGAGAATGGAATAGACTCAGGGGTTTATTATTTCTTTAGTTGATTTCAATCAAACAGTGAAGATTATGAAAATTTCTTTTGTTTTCTATTATTTAATGGGAAATTTGTTTTTTTTAATATTACTATTATCAATGGAAGTTTTGGACTGCCTATTTATATTTAAATTATAATGTGTTTTTAAATGCCTTTTTGTGATATAATTATTTCACTTTTAAATAAAAATAATAATAATAGCTTCTCGTGACATTCTAAATTTGAGGTGTTACACATAAAGTTCTTGGTTCATGGCCACCCCCTCTTGGATCAAAATTGTTCACGTGCATCAGGTTTTTGGATCAACCATTCGCGCTGCTGGGATTGTTTCATCAAGGGCTGGAGCTTCTCTTCCTGGTACATTTCTCTCTCATGATTCAACATTGGTAGCAAGGATTCATTATTTAATTAAACAGTGTGCTACAGAGAAGGACTTGGTCAACACTTACTGAAGCGATGGCTGCTCTCTCGCACAACATCTTCAGGCCCAACTGATCTAGTGCTGGCCCTTTCCACAACACAATTCCACTTATTCAAGTCCAACATCTTTGATTCAACGTTGTGGTGCAAGGGTCTTTCTACAATATAAAAAGGAAAGTTAAATCAAGGGGTGAAATCCAATTCAGCACAATTAAAGGGTTTCCATGCAAAGCTCCTTTATTAAAAAAAAGTTCTAAAAAGAACAAAATTTATTTGCAACAAAAGTCTACTAAAAACCACCTTTTTACCATAATTTTAAGAAAACTCTATTTTCCTAGATAAACAACAAAAACTACATAATTAAACATAAAAAAATATTTATTTAAACTAAAAAAGAATTGTTAGAAAGAAAGAAACATGAAAAATGGAGTGCTAACAAAGTGGCTTAAGAGTTTGGACTTAACCTTAAGTGAAGATGAACCCATATAATTTCTCGTGTACATTCTTCTCCACCATACTCTCCATTATAATTGTGTGTATATTATAATATGGTTGACGAAAAGATTACCAAATGTCTACCAACTCTATTCAAACGCCATTCTCAAGCCAGATTGCACCAATAATCATATGCATATTAGAATCACGATTTTGGGAAAAAACATAGAACAATTATTCTAACTGCAAGCTTGGAGGTCTCCCTCTTACCGTTAATATCATTAATCATATCTATTCTCTTTACCATTTGGTACAATTTTTAGAACTAACAAATGAAACCTTCCATTAAAAATGAATAAAAATATGGTAATAATAATTAAACTAATAACCAAAGTTCACAAACTGTACATAAAAACCGTTTTAAGAAATATGCATTAAATAGGAACATCACAATAGAACAACAAACCAAGGTGTAAGATGGTGATGAAATATCATACATATGAAGCATTCCAAAAAACCTTAATCCTAAAACTTTACATCATCAAAGGTGAACCAAAATATTAACCTCTAATCATAGTACCCTAGTTAATCAAAATACAAACCTCAAATATTAGTACCAAAGTATCCAAGGATTAGGAATGCTTCCTCCTTTTCCAAGACATCATCCAATGGTCAAGATCAAGCTTTCTTCTCCAAGCTAGCATCAAAGGCCAAAATGCTTTCTCCTTCTCGTCCAAGGGCCGAGATTCCTTATGTGTAATGGCTTGAGTATAAAAGCCTTAATTTTTCAGCATTGTACTCACTCTTGAATTTTATGCAATAGATGTTAATTGAGTTGAGATCACTCCTCCCTCTATTTCCTTTGAGAGTCATACTCTTTCTAGAGATTTCCTCTCTCTATCTCTAGCCACCTTCCTTAGGCTAGCATTGGCTAGGAAATCCTATCACCTTCTTCACCTACCATAACTTGCAAGTGCCTCCACTCACTCATCCAATTTTCGCTGCACTGTGGACTTCTACATGTGTCTTTGGAGCTCCACCAGCAGAGAACGCAAACATATTTCTTGGAGACAACTTTAAGAAAACAACGACAATCCAACATTTAAAACAGAAAATGATAGAACATAGTAATCAAGCACTCCAATCAAACATTATGACTAAAATCTTACCTGATCAAAGCTCAGTAGAAATTAAACGAAGAAAGACAACCATTACAAATTGTAACCCAATTTATGCTCCGTAGGGTTTGAGACAATAAGAGAAAGAAAAAGGATTTGTTGGAGAGAGCTTGGAAAATGATTCTCTGAAATGGGTAAACATTTGAAATCAATAAACCTTCATCACGTGTTTCAACTACAATGTTCGCGCCATAATAAAAGACAACGTATACTAAGATCTAAAGGGTTACGCAAAGACTAAAAACCAATAAAGAATGACATTTCCAAAAGAAACAACAAAACTGAAAATAACCAAAAAAACTAAGACAACGGACAAGTGTTGCAATAAGAAGATGTTCATTAACGAAAAAGTAAAATCGAAAATGACTAAAACCGAGTTTAAGGACAACTCTAATGATAGGGGTAATTGGACATATTCCCTAGTAAATTATTTTCTTAGTTATATAATAGATCCATCAGATACTCATTTGCGTTTATCACAACCTTTAACTTTCAATCACAAAAATTTATCAATGTTTGTATCAAACTCTTTCTCTTAATAAGAAAGATTAAAAGATTTATGTTTATATTGTCATCTACAGATATTATTTTGAAAGGTCAATACGAATAAACTAAACTAAAGGCTATTAGAAAAGTTATCATACCAACTATATATAGATAAAATAATTATAATAAAGTTTCATCTACATAATTATATTTCTCGGCTTCCTTTGATTTCGTTTATATCCTTTTCTCTTTGCTTTTCAGAAAAAAGTAGAGAAATAAATATGATTAGAATAATATATTTTTTTTATTTTCTTCTTTTAACGTTGATTTTTTATTCTTATCTTCAATGTTGGAAAACATTCCCTTTTCTTTTTCTTTGTTTGCTGTCTGGACCCACCAAACATTACCTCTTTAAGAAACTTGTTTCAACTTTGAAGCCACAGTCATTGATTGTGCTGTTGCGCTCAAACTTCATCATGGCGCTGCAAGAAAATAACAGTTCAGAAAAAACCAATTCAAGTGGTGTTTGGAAGAAATTCTGGCACTTCACAATAGCTTCACTCCGCTATCTATTCGTCAACTTTAATACCTTACCTTTCGTTAGCGGTAATCATTAAGAATGGAACTAATTATGTTATTTATGGGAACTAAATATAACTTAGCTTTCTTATGCTTGTGTTTTCAGCTTTGGTTGTAACCTACAAATATGTAGAAATCGCAGTGGTGTCTATATTGATGGATTACTTCAACGATTCAATGGAGGAGGAGAATCAACGATTAGCAGCCATTGTTACAAATCTTCAAGATGGTCTATCATCGCTATTCGTAGTTATTGTTTCTCTAATCTCAGAAGCATATACCGGTTATTACACTATGATAACGATTTGCACTGCAGCTTCAATAGAGGTAAATTTATTTATATAGATAATAATATTTTGATCCAATTCTTATTTTATCCTTAAATTATCGTATCACACTACTAAAGAAATAAAAATTGATAACTGAAGGATGATTGTAGTGAATTAGATATATATATGTAAACGAGAGTTAAATTCTTATTTAATTCTCACACTTTTATTCTATTTCATTTTTTAAAAATAAAAAAGCTATTGTTTTCAGCCTTTTCAAATTGGGTTTTAGTTTTTATATGCTTTGAAACATCATTCATTTTTATCTATATAAATTAATTTTTTCAGTAATCCACGCTACATTTTACAAGTGTTATATGCTTATATGCATTATATGCATTATAGTACTGATGACTGTCTATTGAATTTGAATCAAGCTTTTGTGCAGCTCAAAGATAATTAATGAATCACAGTTTATTAATAACTACTTATTATTAAAAAACAAATTACTTTTAAGAAAGGGAATCATTAATTTTGTTTTAGAGAGTCAAGAATAAAATTTACTATGACCAAATATATCCATTCTATTGCAGGGTTTAATGCTACTATGGACATCTGCATCATCAACCAAACCTTCCACATTCCGTGCGGTCTATGCAGCCATATTCTTCCTAGCACTAGGAAGCAGTGGTCAAAAGCTTATAGAAAATTTTCTTGAATACCAATTGGAGGAGAAAATTAAAGCCAGACATGAGAGTGAAGCAGTACGTAGTGGAACCACAGAAAACCAAAAGGAGGAAGATTTCACGGATAAAGTGCTAATTAAAAGCTGGTTGTGCGCTCCGTTTGTTGTTGGATATATCATAACAATTTGTTTGGCCTTCATCAGCATCGATACAACGTACGAGCACTGGTTCCAATTCACGGCACTTATCATGTGTGGGACTTACATGCTGTTCCTCGCTGGTTCGGCGTGGTACAGCCACGAACAATTGCCCATTGAAAGCAATCTGCACAAGATTTACAGAATCTTGAAAGCAGCTTTAGGGAAACGACATGCAAAATATCCAACCTCGCCTGGTCGCTATTATTGGAAAGATAGTAAGCGAGATCATTTTTATAAATACGGTGAAGGAGTAAGGTTACTTCCACGAGTTCCACGTCTGTTCAGGTGGTTGGACAAAGCAGCTATACTTGAAGCAGAAGCTTCCACAGTGAGTCTGGAGTTGCAAGAAAAGAATGAGAAGCTTTGCACAGTAGAGGAAGTGAGGGATGTGAAAAGCCTTGTTCCCATGTTTTACCTGTGCTTTGCATTCTTTGGCTACAGTTTACTCGTGGCCACGGAGAGCACTTTCTTTGTTGCACAAGCAAGCAACATGACCTCAAATATTACAACCAATGGCAATGATATCTCTATTCTCGTTTTGATCATGGAGGCCACGAGTGATGTGTCACGATTCATCTGGTTTCTCATTGGTCGTGCCTTTCGACACTTCACAAAATTCAGTTGTATCGACAACGTGTGCAACAAGAAAGCAGCCATTGCAAGGATTGGTTTTGGCATGGTTTGTGCAGTAATTTGTAGCCTCATAGCATGGCAAGTTGAGGTTGGTAGGTTGAAGATAAGCAAGCAGATGGAGTATGAGGATGGTAGAAACTCCACAGTGGCATTGATTCCGCAATTTTCAGTGTTGGGAGTCACAAACGGGCTTGTTGAAGGTGGAATCACGAGTTTGTTCCATGGGAACGTGGCGAAATCAATGTGGAGTTTTGATGATTCATACAAGGAATTGGTGATCGGTAGTGGAAAACTCATGATCATACCACTGGTCTTGAGTATCCCTAGTTGGTTCAGTGATACTTTGAACTCAAGTCGTTTGGATAAGTTCTATCTGATGTTGGGAATATTGAACGCTGCGTTTCTTCTGGTTTTTTTTTACTACTCCTTCAGATATGCGTACAAAGAAGTATGTCCCCAAGATGATCAAGAAGTTGAAGAATTCACGGGGGCAAATGCGGATTTCGTTTCCGAAAGTACCATTGAGATAGAGTCCAAAGACCATAGTACTGACACAGACTAAAAAATTATCCACTACTAGTGCAGCACCCGGTTCTACTCCTCCCATAACTGAAGTTTTACCATAATAATCTTTACTATTTGACCAAAATAAAAGTTGCAATCTCTTTAGACAACAGTAGCAACACTTGTTGTATTGTAATTATTCTTGTACTTCCATGTTTTATGATATTCACCATATACATAAACTAATTTTTATGATTATACCTATGATTTTGATAAAATAAATAATATTATTAAATTTTGATGTCTAACAATATTACATACAGTGTAAAACATGTTAGCCTCTAAGTTGAATTTGAGAAGAAGGATGATCAAAATCCGGTTTTTTTCCCAAACTGGTGCAATTTAATTATGTATTTTCCGAAATGGTGCAATTTTTTTTTTAAATTCCAGCGAAGGGTAAGTCGTGCCAAGGTGGTGCGATTTCAGTATGAAGAAGTCGTGCCAAAATGAGACGATATTAATTAAAATGAGTTGAAGTCGTGCCAACATGGAGAGACTTCTGTGTTATGAAGAAGTCGTGCCATCTTCAGACGACTTTAATTAACATTTTAAGCAAAGTCGTGCCAATATGGAAAGACTTCAATATTAAATTGTTAATGAATAAGTCGTCCCATATTGGAGAGACTTCAGTGCTGTGTTGATAATGAAGAAGTCGTACCATATTGGGACGACTTTAGTTCGAATAAAAATTAAATATTTTTTAGTCATATTAATTAGTTAAATAATAATGCATATAAGTAATTAAAAATTTCATGATGTTTTGGTTTGTTATAATAAGGCATGAAAGTTATCTATGAGAGCTTGTGCCACAAGGAGGTCTTCTTCTGTGTCGTCTAGGTCTTAATTGAGGGCTCTGAACTGGATCGTCATCATCATTATCTTTGGTTGATATAACGAAATATAAACCAAAGACAACAACATCATCATTATCTTTAACTAATTAATATGACTAAAAAATATTTAATTTTTATTCGAACTAAAGTCGTCCCAATATGGTACGACTTCTTCATTATCAATACAACACTGAAGTCTCTCCAATATGGGACGACTTATTCATTAACAATTTAATACTGAAGTCTTCCCATATTGGCATGACTTTGCTTAAAATGTTAATTAAAGTCGTCTGAATATGGCACGACTTCTTCATAACACATAAATCTCTCCATGTTGGCACGACTTCAACTCATTTTAATTAATATCGCCTCATTTTGGCACGACTTTTTCATACTGAAATCGCACCACCTTGGCACGACTTACCCTTCGCTGGAATTTAAAAAAAAATTGCACCATTTCGGGAAATACATAATTAAATTGCACCAGTTTGGGAAAAAAACCTCAAAATCCAACATGCAAATCAATAAAATGGAAGATATCCTTCACTTTAGAGATTCAGTTCGATGTTACTTGAGAAACGAAAGATCTTCACGCAAAGAAGCTCCAAACATCAACAAAGGAGTAACAGACCTTTCCAAGTCTTAAACAAAATAAAGAATAACCAATAAGATTTAGATTTGGAAAATCATAGAATGACTACCCCTTTTTACTACTTCCTTACTTCCTTACGTGGAAAATGATTTTTAATTTTTTTTTTTTACTTTCAAAAGAGCCACTGGCACGTGATTGAATGAAGGTTATAGAATGTTAACCTAACCTATCATTAACTTTATCATTTTGTTGTCACAGTGAAAAAAGAAGCGATGCCATTAACTTACCATTTTGTCGTCACCGTGAAAAAAATTCTCGCAGGACCTTGCATACCATTCACACCGACGCCGGAATACTTCTTTCTTCTCCACCGTGCTTGCGAAATTCACCGTGTCAATCGTCTCATATGCACACATTTTTATTCACCTAATACACAATCACTGATAAAACCGTTGTATATAATATTTCTACACAGAATATCTGGTGACCACAGAATTAATAACTGGTGACCTTCCTTGAACTTTTTACACAAATTTTTCACCCCTGATATGTTGTTAGGAAGTCCACAACTAAAACCTTTTTAGTGTCCTAGAATGCATCGATGGCATTTATAAAAGGTATATTTACTGGTTAAAGATTTTTGTGAGGAATAATTAGCCCACAAGCACTTGATCAAACACATCATAACAGTGACTGTATTAACTGGTGACCCATGATATATTACCTGGTGACCTACCCATAACTTTTTGGACAAAAATATCAATTAGGGTCTGGTGTTTGGGTACTCAATTTTTCCCCACTAACAGTCACACCCATGACCCTAAAAGCATGTTTGCAAGGTATGTTGAACTTACTAAATATTGTTGCGAGATAATTGGTCCACAAAATCCACCACACATATAAATTAAGTCTAGATGAAATATCTGGTGATCATGAAATTAATAATTGCTGACCTTCCTTGAACTTTTTGCACAACTTTTCCACCCCTACCATGTTGTAAGGATGTCCACAACTAACAATTAGTAAATATACATTTTATAAATGTCATCGATGTATTCTAGGACACTAAGAAGGTTGTAGTTGTGGACTTCTTAACAACATATTAGGGGTGAAAAAATTGTGTAAAAAATTCAAGGAAGGTCACCAGTTATTAATTTTATGGTCACCAGATATTCTGTCTAGAAATATCATATACAGTAAGGTTTTATCAGTGACTGTGGATTAGGTGAATAAAAATGTGTGCATATGAGACGATTGACATGTTGAACTTCGCAGGCACGGTGGAGAAGAAAGAAGTATTCTGGCGCCGTGTGAATGGTATCCAAGGTTCTGCGAAGATTTTTTTTCACGGTGACAACAAAATGGTAAGTTAATGGCACCGCTTCTTTTTTTATTGTGACGGCCAAATGATAAAGTTAATGGTAGGTTAGATTAACTTTTTTAACCTTCATTCACTCACGTGCCAGTGGCTCTTTTGAAAGTAAAAAGAATTAAAAACCATTTTCCACGTAAGGGAGTAAGGAAGTAGTAAAAATGGATAGTCATTCTATCATTTTCCTTTAGATTTACCAGGTAATTACAATGTGAGTTCAATCTTTAATCTGGGTGATTTTACACTCCTTTTAATACAAGTCATACAAATCCGTAGATGAATTCTTTTCGAGAAGTGGATGATGATGAGTGAATGAATGACTAAGATAAAAAATAAGTAAGAATAGAAAAAATCACAAAAAATATAACAAGACAAAACTGTTTTTATTCAACAAAATTATCATTCTTTCTATTTTATTTTGTATATCATAAATTTGTAATTTTTAGATTTTATTTAAATCTGGAGGTGTAATTAGTAAAGTTAGATTAGGGTTGGTTGAGATTTTTCTACGCTAAGAGGCAATAGAAGGGATGACCAACAACCATGCAAATAGTACAAGAAGAAAAGAAAAAAACATCTTGTCAAGCATAATTTGAAGAACATTTGCTTAATCAAATGTTAGCTCGTATTACTAGAGTAGCGAGAGTCAAGAAATTCTCAATGCAGCAAAATAAATACATTTTATTTTGGATAATGATATTTTGACTACTAAATTTTGACAACTTTCTCTTACAACATGACATGTCATCTTCTAAGTGGTCTTGGAATATTGAAAATGAGAAAATGGATAAATGAAGAACCATTTAGAAGATGCCACCTAAGGTTGTAAGAGAAAATTGTCAAAATTTAGTAGTCAAAAAATCATTTTCCTTTTATTTTATTCTCGTCTCCATTTTGGGCTATATGACTTTAGTGTGACCCTTTGTGTGAGAAACACAAGTCACCAATTGATTAGAGTGGAAATACATCTCTTTTGCACTTCTTACACAACCAAGTGAAAGAAGGAAGGTGAAGAAACTCCTCCAAAAAAAGTCCATCATCCCTTAGCACTTTCTTCCATCTTTGGACTCATTATCCTCCATCTCTTTGAGAGAAATTGACCACAAATTCTTGGCCACCTTCATCTCTCTTCGAGAATTTGCTCCCTAGTTGGTTTCTCTCTTCGACGAACAACATCCACGTTGTTGTTTCGTTCTCCTCAACTCAGCGACTTCGATCTTTGGCAATCAACGAGGGTTTTCAACTAAATAACGTTGTAGAGTGGGATATACAAGGCTCTGAGACGCGCAACAATGGAGGGCGAAAACGTGAGCAAGGTGATTGAGTTCGTGAATGAGATAACGAGTATCTCCAATTACAGGCCTTTGGTGAAGAAGCAATACTGCAATTTGGTGCAGAGTAAAAGTTTATGATCTCTTTCTGGTTTATTCTGTGTTTATTTAGAAGTGAAGATTGATAAATGTAGATGATTGAATCTTTGATTTTTGGTTGATGGGATGGATCTTTAATGGTTGTGCAGGTGAATGGTGGTGATAAAATTAAATAATCGGGATGAAAATTCTTTGTTGTATTTGTTTTTGTAATTCTGAATAAGGAAAAGAATGTTATAAAATAATTATTAATTATTTAATATCGACCAATGTTTATAATTTTGTAAAAGAACTTAACATAAAACATATTTTTTTTAAATATAAGTTAAACTTAAAATAAACTTTAAATTAAAATGAAACAAAATCAATATAAGGACTTAATAATAGAAAAAAAATACATATATTTCAGAAAAATAAATCAAAATATTATGTCAAATTTTAACCTCTATTAAAACATAGTAGACATTGATTTAAAAAATTAAAATCCTAAAAGCCAACACAAACAAAACTTGATAAAATATTATATTATTCTAGTATTATCACATTATTTAAATAGACATAATTAATTATGAGTTTTAATATAATATAATCAATTATATTTTATAATTACTTTATTAGAATGTTCACACTACTGTAGAAATTTCTACGAGGGTTAATACAATCATCTGACAATAATTTTTGAATCGTTGTTGTAGTCCTCGTTAAAAGTTTGACACAAACACAACTAAAATTTCAATTTTTAATGTCGGTTATATATATATATATATATCGCTTAATGGCGGTTGTAACTGCTACTATTCCTATTCCCGTCAATTATCCAGTCGACATAGAATTTGGTGTCATAAAGGTATAACAACGTTGATTTTATACAACACAATAACTGTCGATAAAATTATTAGAGTCATTTTTAACTGCCACTAAATTAATTTTAAAAAATTATCACTCAATGATTAACGATTGATGTGACGGTTAGTAAAATTATAATTTAAAAAAATATTTTTAACATTTAGCAACGGTTATAACTGCCAATAAAATCATATTTAAAAAAAAATTATTTAGTGACAGATGTAACTGTCACTAAATCATAAATTTTTTAAATAAAAATAAATGTAGGTGATATAGATGAACGCTGCGTCTAAAAGTTAGTTGATTTAAATAGTTGAATTTTATTCACATACACAAAAAAAAAAAAGGAAGTGAGTAACTTCCTCACTGTTTCTTTCATCTTTCTATAACTAAAAGCATTAAAAATAAAACATTTTTCTTCTCTCTTTATTCCTATCTAAGAATTTTATACATTCATCTCCAAATATACTAAAGTTGTAGTTAAAATTTTATACATACATATGCAATGAGAAACAACACTATATATTATTTATTGAATGTGCTAGAATAATTAAAAAATACATTTAGTGAAAAACATATAATTGATGAATACTCAAATTATGTTACTATAATACTTTCTGGATTATGGTATTGGCTCATGAAAGCCATGACTTGCATTTTTTCCTCTATGTTGTTGGTAAAGCTTTTAACCATTCTTAATCTTTATTATTAAATTTTTCTTTAGTTCTTTTTTTTTTTGTCTAATAGTCACCCTTTTCTCATTCTTGAAAATTAGGAACATGTTACTGTCCATATTACAATATGCTAAATAAATAGCACCAAATAGCATATATTTGTCTAAAGGGAATACAAAGAAATTTAAAGTCCCACATTGTAAGACCTGGAAAAATTAAATAAATAAATATATGTTATTTAATTAATGCGAGGGTGAGAACCTCTAAGTTAATTAATGTGGAGAGAGAAAACAATAAATAATACTAGCTCATGTGGTTGAGAGTACTTAGTTGTGATGAGAGGACTTGAGTTCAAGTCCTATGCCATTAATATGATAATTTAATTAATAATTAATTATTTTCCATTTACGCATGAACGTGCGAAGTATATTGATAAGTGTGTAGGTGCTCAAAATAACAAGAAACACAATTTGGCTTATTGGTTGTACATTTGTTAGTCATTATGGATGGATTTGGGTTCTGATGAAGGTGTGACCAACTATGAGACCTCTATAGAAGGATCACTAGAAGCATGTCTAGAGGGGAGCCTTCTATGCCATCACCTTTATCTTTGTTTTCCATTACTTTAGTTTAAAATTTCCTAAGTTGGTTTCTAGTTAACTTATTTTGGTTGACTTGTTGACTTTTACCAAAGTTGACCATTGACCAAGATTAGCTTAACTTAAACCAATATGTTAATCATTGTTTGTCTTGTTTTTGTAGGTAATTAAAGAAAGTAGAGCATGCTAGGTGGTGCATGGTGATTGGAGCATGTGAATGATGTGCAGGAGAGAGGGAAAAGCAAAAAGCATAAAGTAAAAGCAAAAGTAGACATGTACCTTGTCTCCTTTTGCCTTTTTGGTTGATTCCTTTGAAGGCTACTTGGTCTCCTTCCTCTTTTGGCCTAGAATCCTCATGGAAATGCATCCACCAACCAAGACCTCTCATTTTGGCCGTGTGGCATTCTAGCATAGGAGTTAAGGGTTTTTTAGTTGATCCATTTGATGTTTATGTTTTTGCTAAAGGACCCCTATGGACTTCTATTTAAAGGGGGCTCCTTGTCTTGTAAAAGGATTGATTATTTGATGTTATAAACCTTGTGTTTCAACCATTCAAATTTTGTGAGCTCTCTTTCCTTGAAGTGAAACTCACCTTTTCCTTATTTTGCTTGCAAGTGGTGGCACCATCACTCATCTCTAGGGTTTGATTGACTTAGATCCCCCCTATGAGTGGCGTGCTTCCTCCATTGCACCATCTTCCATGCTTTCCATTTTATTTGTTTCTTCTTTCATTTTTGTTCTCTAAATTGTGTTAAAAACCGTGACTACTTGAACTTGAATCCAACTCTCTTCTTCCTTTCATGAGCTTGAGAAATGAACCTTCACATCTAGAAAACTTGCTATCTTAATGTCCAGTGAGAATTTTCAAAAAGCTTTCTTAAACAACTTACGTAAATCTAAAAGAAAACAACATAATCCTTCGTCATTTGGTATCTAGAGCCTAGGTTATCTTGAATATTGTATTTTTCTTGTGTTAACTTTTGTTTTGGTGGCTTTCTTGGCTTGGAGACCTCTCAGTTTTGGCTTGTTCAAGTGGTGTGCACATTTTCTTCCCACTCTACAAGAGGTTATGTATCCAAAAACCCATCTCTTGATGTATGTTCTTGTTTGAAGTGAGAATATGAAGTGTATGATTTTCCTTACTTGAAAACCGAGAGCTTGCTAGTTGTTACCATTCTAAAAAATTTTCATCACATGTTGAAAGTCTTCTTAAAATGTTCCTAGCTACTTTTGAGTCTCTTGTCATATACTTATTTGAGTTTTCTTTTTCTTATTTCTAAGTATTTGAGCTATTGCATGAGATCTATGCCTTGTGTTGTTGTATGCTCCTTGAAATTGATTTTGACCTAATTTTTAAGGAACTAAGTGTTCAAGACACCCTAAAGTATCTTTCTCGTCATCTTAAGCACCTAGTTTTGAAAATAAAAAGTGTTTCCATGGCAAAAACCTATTTGGCCGAGAGCTTTTGTGTTGTTTGGTGATTCCATTTGGCAATATTTACTAGGTGTTATGCTACCAAATTTTATGCTTGGATTTTGAGTGATATTGGCAAATTAGTTCCACCTCTTGACATGAGTTGTGATATTTCTTGGTGTATGCATGATTCGAGGTATAATCTTAGCTTGTTCAAATGTTTTCCATGGAGTCTTTAAAAGTGCTTTTCCTTGCTTTAGTCGTGTTCAAGTTTTATGTTTAAAATAAATTTCTTTAGAAGTTAAACTTTCGTGTGTTTTAAGCTTTACTTGCTTATCTTAGGTAATCTTTGTTTTGTCTTAGTTATTTCCATTTTCTTGCTTTCCTAGAGTGTTGTGGTCGAGCCACTTGTCTTGCTTTTGAAAGGTTTTCATCAATTTTAAGGAGTTTTTCACTTGTTTGGAAGGATTTGAGTGTTAGCCTTGCTTGTGTGCTTTGCGAGTGTGACCAAAAACACTTTGGTGCTTTTGAAGACCACACTTGGTCTCAGGTTTAGCTTGTTTTTCTTCACTAACCTCTTTCTTGTCTCGGTTTTTGTGAGTTTTGGTGTAGGAACATGAATATGGATCCAATCTTGGAGGTAGAAGAGGAGGAGGAATCAGCTTCACCTTATTCTCCTTCCATGGTGACTCCTATGGCCCAAGAAAGCGAACAAATCACCCTTGCCAACATCCTACGTGAAATGGAAGTTAGTAGGAGGGAAACTTTTGACTAATTAAGGGTGGATAGGAGACAAAGTGAGATTTTCCTTCAAGAACACATTCAAAGGCTTGAACTTAGAGAAGATGAAAGGAGAAGAAGGAGATCTTTTTTCGAGGATTCAAGCCATAGTGGAAGAAGAAGAAGGCACGACCATGATGGTGGGGAAAGGCGCAATCAACTTCCACAAAGGCCACCTCCACAAATCAAAATTCCAAAGTTCAAGGGAGAGAATGATCCAAACATCTACATTGAATGGGAGCAAAAAGTGGACCAAATTTTTAACATTCATTTAGTTAGTGATCAAGAGCAAGTAGATTTAGTAGTCTTAGAATTTAAGGATTATGCCATGACATGGTGGCATCAATTTTGTATGAACAATATTAACCAAGAGCCACTTGCGGCCTCTTGGATGGACATTAACAATTTAATGCGCGCTAGATTTGTTCCTTCCTACTATAGGAGGGAGACTCTATTGAAGCTCCAAAGGCTTCAACAAGGGTCCATGTGTGTGGATGAATATTACAAAATGATGGAGTCCATGCTTCTCAAAGTAGGACTCCAATTTGAAATTGAAGAGAAAAAGGTAGCTAGATTTGTGAATGGTCTTAGAAGAGAAGTTCAAGATGTAGTTGAATTGTAAGAGTACTCTACTCTTGATAAAATTTTACACTTGGCCCTAAAAGTTGAAAGTCAATTGAAAAAGAAACAAGATGCCAATAAGAGTACTCCTTACAATGACTACTACTCTAGGACTTGGAAAGGAAAAGAAAAAAAGGATGAGAAACCATCTTCCAAGGACCACCCACCTAGGTCAAGTGCGCCTAGAGTTCCCCATGAGAATTCAAACTCTTCCCAAGGTTCAAGAACTAGTTCCATCAAATGTTTTAAATGTTTGGGATATGGTCCTATTGCTTCAAATTGTCCAACAAAAAGGAACATGATCTTGAACCCAAAGGGAGAAGTTGAAAGTGAGCATTCTTCTCCCCCTCCCCTAAAAGTTCTTCCTCCCACACTTCTTCCCAATCTTCAAGTGAGGATGAAATCAAACCTAATGAAGGAGGTTTGTTGGTGGTTAGGCGCATGTTAGGCCAAGTGCCCAAAGAATTTGAAAACCAAAGAGAAAATATTTTTCACTTAAGGTGCCAAATCAACAACAAAACTTGCTCCCTCATAATTGATAGTGGAAGTTGTGTCAATGTGGTTATCACAAGGGTTGTGGACAAGCTTGGCTTGAAAACCATCCCTCATGCCAAGCCCTATAAGCTATCTTGGCTTAGTGAGGAAGGTGAGATCAAAGTTGACAAACAAGTTCTTATCAAATTCTCCATTGGAAATTACAAAGATGAGGTATTATGTGACTTAGTGTCCATGGAAGCAACTCATAGTTTACTAGGAAGGCCATGGAAATTTGATAAAAAAGCTTTTCATGATGGCCATTCCAACAAGTTTTCCTTTAACTTCAAAGGCAAAAAGATTACATTATTACCTCTCTCACCAAGAGAAGTTAATGAGGACCAAATTCAAATGTTAAAGAAAATAAAGGAAGAGAAGGCGCAAAAGAAGGTGCAAGGGCATGGCAAAGAGGCCAAGAAGAGCATGATCTCCCTCAAAGGGGTGAAAAAGGTAATGCTTGCCCAAAAACCTATTTTCTTAGCCTATTCTAGTGAACCTTCCCCCTCTTTCCAAAGTCCTCACTCTAGATGTCCCCAAGACTTATCATTAGTCTTAGATGAGTTCCAAGATGTTTTTCAAGAACCTCCAAAGGGCCTCCCACCCCTAAGAGGTATAGAACACCAAATTGATTTTATACAAGGCTCATCTTTGCCTAATAGGCCTGCCTATAGGACTAGTCCCGAGGAGGCTAAGGAAATCCAAAAAACAGGTGAATGGGTTGTTAGAAAAAGGGTGAGTGCAACATAACATGAGTCCTTGTGCAATGCCCATGATTCTTGTCCCCAAAAAAGATGGAACATGGAGAATGTGCATAGATTGTAGGGTTATCAACAACATCACCATCAAGTATAGCCATCCCATTCCTAGGTTAGATGACTTAATTGATGAGTTACATGGTGCAACCATATTTTCCAAAATAGACTTGAAGAGTGGGTATAATCAAATTAGAATTAAAGAAGGTGATGAATGGAAAACCTCTTTCAAGACTAAGTTTGGATTATATGAGTAGTTAGTCATGCCTTTTGGCTTGACCAATGCACCTAGTACATTCATGAGACTCATGCATCATGTTCTTAGAGAGTTCTTAGGGAAGTTTGTTGTGGTGTACTTTGATGACATTCTCATTTACAGTTTGTCTCAAGATGACCACTTGCATCATTTGAGGAGTGTGTTAGAGACATTAAGGAAGACATCCTTATATGCCAACATGGAAAAATGTGTGTTTGGAATGGATCATGTGATCTTCCTAGGCTTCAAGATAAATCAACATGGGGTCCATGTGGACCAAGAAAAGGTGATGGCCATCAAGGATTGGCCTCCCCCAAAGAATGTGAGTGAGCTTAGGTCCTTCCATGGGTTGGCTAGTTTTTATAGGAGATTTATGCCAAATTTTAGCACCATAGCCGCCCCTCTAAATGAATTGGTCAAGAAAGGTGTGGTCTATAAGTGGGGCAAAGATCAAGAGAAGACTTTTGAAACATTAAAACAAAAATTTATCAATGCACCACTCTTAGCCCTTCCTAACTTCTCCAAAACTTTTGAGATTGAGTGTGATGCATCCAATGTAGGTATTGGGGTCGTGCTTCTCCAAGAGGGACACCCCATAGCCTATTTTAGTGAGAAAATCACAGCTTTTATAGTCAAACTGTTACGAAAGTCAAATAGGTTGATTTTTAAATCAATCGGTTGATTTCACTTGACTTAAGTGAAATCAGTCGATTAAAAACTAAATCAACTGATTGAATTTGTTGCAGTTTAAGACTACTGCAGCCAACCTTTTAACCTGTTGAAAAACCATTCAACAGACTAAAAGAGACATTTTAACCTGTTGAAAAACCATTCAACAGATGAAAAGACACACCTAAGACCAAAAACATCTAATTAATGCTATAAGGTCTACAACATGAATTACAAACTTAAAATACACTTTCTAAATGATGTAACTACATGGAGAGCACACATTCCAGCCTTGATCAACATGGTTATCATCAAATCACTTTTCCTTCATCAATGTAGGCATCATTCCAATGGTAATGGCTTCAAGATAGTTCAAAAGCTTCATTAAGTCTTCATCAAATCTTCAAAAAGCAAACCACCTTGGCTTCACATGTCAACAACATTCATATTCCCATGGTTAGTAGATGCATAACCGAAGTTGTCCTCATTTTGTCTTTCTTTTCCATGATCAGTCCATACCTTGTAGTTGGGTTTAAATCCATATTGTAGCAAATGAGCCCTAACATGTGATGGTTTAAGAGTTTTCTCACAAATACACCGTACGCAAGGACACTTTATCCCTCCATCTAAAGTATAACACGCTTGGTTCATTGCGGTTGAAAAAAATTCATGGACACCAATAATGAACTCTTCTCTAAATCTCCTTGAAGGATCAAGCATGTTATACATCCATTCTCAGTTCATTTAGCTGCATTAGTTGCATACTGCACATGTGATTATTAGCCAACCTACATAGTCCAAGACACCCTTTGATAATGTCTTGAAAACATCAAATGAACTGTGAGATACACCCTTTATCCCCATTTTGAGTATGTATACAGTATCAATATTATAAGGCTTAAATAATGGTTTGGTCCTAGTTTTCGTTTGGTTTTTTCAATGTGGTCTTACTTTTGTTTTCTTTTTCAATTTGGTTCTAATATTCGTCAATTTTATTCAATTTGGTCCTTTTCGCTAACGGATGTGTTATTTTGTTATTTTTTTTAAATTCTTTTTTAAAAAATTATTTTAAAAAAAATGTACACGTGTCAAGCTCATATCATGACACGCGTCATTTTGTGATTTAATTTTTTTTTAAAATTTTTTTTAATTAAAAAAAAAGTCACGTGTCGAGCAAATATCATACCACGTGTGAGAGTTAGTTTTTTATATTCAATTTGTTTCCAATATTCATTATTTGTTTTCAATTTGGTCCTATTTTTTTTTTTTAAATTTAGCATTTTTGTTCCTCTCTAAATTGAGACAAAATTTAATTTGTATATAAATGTTATATGAATATTCTTATTAAAATGCATTTTTTTATTAAATAATTTTAATTTAGAATTAGAATTAGTTTAAAATTAAAACGAAAAAATAATAACACCATTAATTTAAAATTTTAAGAGGTTAAAAATATTTAATTTTAAATCAACTCTAATTCTAAATTAAAAATATTTAATAAAAATATGCATTTTAATAAGAATATGCATATAACATTTATATACAAATTATATTTTGTCTTTGGAGAGGAACAAAAATGCTAAATTTTAAAAAAAATTAGGACCAAATTGAAAATAAATAACGAATATTAGGATCAAATTGAATATAAAAATTGATTCTGACATGTGGCATGATATTAGCTTGACACGTGAATTTTTTTAAATTAAGAAAAAAGATTAAATTTTAAAAAATTAAAAAAAAATTAAAAATCACAAAATGACACGAGGTATGATACGAGCTTGACATATGTACATTTTCTTTAAATAAAAAAATTTAAAAAAAATTTAAATTTTTTTTTAAAAATCACAAAATGACACGTGACGGTTATTATTCACATTTGTTAATTATTTTAACGGTGTTAATAAAAAGGACCAAATTAAATAAAATTGATGAATATTATGACTAAATTAAAAAGGAAAACAAAGACTATATTAAAAAGACCAAACAAAAACTAAGACGAAACCATTATTTAAGCCATGTTATAAATATCTATATATTAACTTTATTTTAGTTTGACTACATTAGTTGGTAGTCACATCCCATCAAAATATAATTCTGGTTACGGAAAAGGACATGTCTAATTCAATGACTTCCATTTCCCCAAATAATCAATAATGTTGATATCAATAAATAAAACTAATAATAAGTAAAAACGTTTTCTTTTAATTACTTTTTTAATCAGGTAATAACCTTTTCTAATTATTTCCTTTTTTTTCTTTCTTTTTCATTCAATTTGTTTTTTATATTTCTTTACACTATACCAGATGTAACATTATAGTATAATGAGTTAAAAGTGAGTCAAAAAAAGTGGGTTAAAATATCATTTTCCATAATAGAAACATTGAACAAGTCACCTTTCTGAAGTCAAGCAATGTTACCTTTTTTAGATAATAAATATTGCAGATAGTTACTCTTATTCCGATGGAAATATTCCAGACACATGAAATTTAATAATGAGTTTGCAAACTATGAACATAAAAGGAAATGGAAAACAAAGTCTTATAGGGCTTCAACATCCTAAGGGGATAAAATGTAAAAGAAAGATACCAAAGCATAGTGTTTAATTTAATTTAATTAGCCTGTGCATTTCATAGCAAAGGAATCATAACATTTGACACACTATTTGTAATCAACTAATAATCTTACAAGAAGGGAGGGACAAAATACTATATAACAAAGAAAAAGGACAAAAACAATGCGAAACCCAGCCAACACACATTATAAAAAAGGGGAAGTATATGTTCACCATTTTCCCGCATGTATAATACAAAGTATTGAGGGAAATGTGATTGTTGCTGAACTCTTGAGGTGAATGAGTAAGTTTTTACTCTAATGATGAACATGAGGGGGTGGTGCTGCCACAAGATGTGGTGCTGGTGGAGGACACTGGTAGCACTTAGCAAAAAGCCCAAATGTGTCAATTTGCCTTACGAAGTTTGTCATGCTGGCCCATCCTCCAAGCCCAAATCCAACAACAAAAACCCATACAACAATGAATGCATTCAACACATACATTGCAGTCCAACTTGGCATGAAGAAAGGAGGCTTCTCTGCAGCATTCTGTAAAATTAGGGTGAAAAAAACTTAGATATTTGTTATGGTGCCCCCACACTACCATTGTTGTAACACTCACAAAAATCCCAAAAAGGAGCCAACAATAATGCAAACGAGGAGATTTATCAAGATTTTCAAATATAGTACGAAGATAAACTAAGATATCTTAGGGAGGCCCCCCCAAATTGCCATGCCCAAACCCATTGGGATTTTTGTCACTTTCCTCATTTTCATATTCATTCTTCAATTAAAAAACATTAAGTATATATATAAAATTGTTATTAAATATGAATGGGTAATTTTGGCATGAATAATTTAGTTCTTATAATGTGAGGTATTAGGAATAGGGATGAGTGAATTCCATAGGAAGGTGTGGTGTAGGACAGTGCATAATGAAAGTATTGTAAACAACTGTACGAAAATGACCCACCACCAGCTTCTATACTTCTCGTATAATTTCCAAATCCAAGCCTTAAATGCGTTTGTACATTTGTTGGTAGTACCACTCCCCCACCCCACTCTCTTTCTAGATGTTTTAATCTTATAGTTTTGATATAATAAGAAGAAGAAAGCATGAATATTTGACATTAATTAGATGGGGGGGGCAGGCAAAGAGATAGTTAAGACGTATGAAGATTTACCTGTCTGGCAGAAGCTTTTGTGTAAGTGAGCATATGGGCTAAGGAAGGGATGATGTAGACAGTGAAACTAACGAGCAGAGATCCAACAGCTGAATTTATGGGACCAAAGAAAGGGAAGATTATGGCCAAAAACCATATCGGTATCACCACCGGCAATCGTGCAAGTGCCCTCAAACAGATGCTCTTTGTGTCATGCATCCCAATCACCTTCTCCCACACAAAATACAATGGAGTGCACGCAAACCCAAATGTGATGAACTGCATTCATGTCAAACAAAATTAAATTAATTCCTTTTTGCAAAATAACATCAACAAACAATATCAAAACTTAATATTCAATCATTTCACATCATTTATATATTAAAACTAAAAAAGTTTAAATAATTTTACAAAATTCCACTCTTTTCAAGGCTACAATATTTCAGAGGACCATCTCATTTCACTTGATATTGGAACACTACTAAAATAATGTTTATACACAAATTTAATAAAAATAACATGAACAAAAAGTCTTGTTCGTGACAACAGAAAAACATATTTTAGGGATATTTTTATATTATTTTTTTTTGCAATTAAGAGAGATAGGGATAGAAAAAAAAATGATAAAAAAGTGGTAGAGAATAAATTACGAAAATTGCCCGTAAAAATAGTTATAAAATTACGCACATGCCCTCTAACGATCAAAGTACAACAAAATGAAAATATTTGACTTTGGTGTACATCAAAATGAAAATATTAATAAAGGGAAGGATATGAATTTGTTGCAAAATAATAAGTTATTAGAATACGAAAATGATTGTAATAATAGTGAAGAAGCTTGCTTGTGTGTAAGAAAATATTCATTTAATAAAATAAATAAATGTATACTTTGTATGTGTTTGTCTAATCTATTAATAAATCCATCCCATCAATTTCTTAAATAAATAATTATTTAAATTTTTCTTTTTATAAAGTCAAAATAGAGTAATTTTAACATGCTTAATCGCAATCCAAAAGTTGATGTTAGGGTCACTTGTTTGTTCCGAACCTGGTTTTTTTGCTTTTGCTTGTTATTTACTGTTATTATTTTCTAAAAAAAAAATGTTTTAAGAAGTGAGTTACCTGGTGAATGAGCATGAGGATGACGGCGGCGTCACGGAAGCCAGACTTGGGGAGGAGAGAGAAGGCGTTGGCGTGGTTAAGAAGCATATCACCAAAAGCCCAATAGACGGCGACGGCGGAGGGAATCGTTAGTGTGTAAACGTACAAAGTGGCCAGCAGGTAGATGTACTTGAACTTTTGGGGCTTCCACATGGCATGCATAATCTCTCTGCAACATTTGTCACCATTATCACTTTATCAACAGAAGATCTACCATGAATATTTATATATAATCACAATGAAATTCCACAATCAAATTTCTCAAAATGGAGACTCTCATTAAATAATATAAACTGGTTTCATATAATCTTATTAATAGTTTTTTAAACTGTTAAATAAAAATTACATCATCAAATCTTCCATAATATAATAATCATGAGATGACATTCAAAGTTGTTAAAGGCGTATTTTTAAAATTAAATATTGAAAAATATATTTTTCGCTAAATGTTAATGTTGATTTTAGTCTGCATTTTTTAAATCGATAAATTTGTCTTTAAACTCTAAATTTATAAAGATTAGTTTTTTTCTTCTTCTAATTTTGTGACAATAAATCATTTTTATTATATATATATAATATATTAAAAAATTAGGAGATTTAATTAATTGATTTAGACATCGAGGGTCAAAATCAAAATTAATAGAATAAATAAGAATTAAAAATACACACTTTCTTTTGTTAAATGTGATCGTTCGTATGTTTTTTTTCTTCACTTTATTGTACCTTTTTTGCCAAGAACTTAACTACAACTAGAACTTTGTGAAGTAGGAACCGACCAAAACGACCCAGTAAAACTGTAATTTTTCATTGTTCAAAGTTTAATTAATTTAGAAAGTGGATACATTCATTCAATCAGATTTTGGAAATAATGGCCATTCAATTTGTGGAATCTTCCTAGAGATAAGGAGAGACAGAGGTTGTAACACTTTTAAAGAGAAAAAAAAAAAAAAAACTAAGAGAAAAGAAAGCAGATTTTGCATGATTTTTTGTTTTTGGCCAGAGATCTCGAAAACCAAGATAACCGGCAAAAGCTGCAAAGAGAAGCAGTGTGAAAAAAACAGAGATAAACGGGTGAAAGAGGACAGAAGGTAGATCGTGATGATGGTGATGAGAAAAAGGTGAACTTACACAGTCACCGCATGTCCTCCAAACGTGTAGAGTATGTTAGTGGCTCCAGTGAAGTATAGCACTAGCTTTGATGGACCCGAGTGTGTGACATTTTCCACCTACAAAACATGATTTGCAAGAGGTTTTGAGTATATATACCATGTCACATACAAATTGACCAATTGTTTCAATGGAACGAAAGTGTTTGTGATGAAAACTGATTGGTGAATTATCACCTGGCCATGAAGGATAGCTGCAACAGCAAGGTACCAAGCCGTGTAAGTGGTCATTCCAAGACCCAAAAATGACCAGATTCGGTAATTGTGGAAGGAAGGTATGAACACAGTGGTGGCACAGCAAGCTCCAAAAATATAAGTCCAAGTCCGTTTATCCAATTTGTCATTTATGTAATAGATGTTACTGTTTGTATGAGAAAAGAAAAAGAAAACAATGTTGTAAATAGAGGAAAAGTTTAGACCCACTTTATATTAGTTCTAGTTGCCTTAAAAATCGAAGCAAAGGTGTTACCTTGCACATGCTATAAGCTGTATCACAGATCCAAAGAGTAGGAAAGTACAGTTGAAGGCTAGCCCCACTGCTTTCCAATATGGACCAAGTAACCCATCAAGGACTTCGAACCACTGCAATTCAGAACAGTGCAATTCCATTTAGTCACTGTTGTTTCTCTTTATACAGATTAAGAAGCAGTGAAGATGGAAAGAAAAACACAAGAGACGAACCTGAATGACATGGTTCTTGAAGTTGACGTTTTCCTTTTCCTTTCTGGTGCGGTACTCAACGTAGAGGACACTGATTAGATATGCAGTCCAGCTTCCGATAATTCCATAGAACACCTGAAACAAGATGCCTGATAGCATGCCAAGTTGAGAGAAGGAGTATGGGAGTGTCAAGAGCACTTGAGCCACCTATAAAATGGAAAATTTGTGTGTTAAACATGGACTGAAAGGGACCAAGAGAGTTACTTTATGAGGTTCTTTATTCTTGGCTCAAATGGAAGTTGTGATTTACTTGATTTGAGGCACAGCTGAACCATGCATCCCAAACAGAACCACCATGCCAAAGGATGCTCTTCAGACTGAACATGGAGTGCTCTTGCTCCCTCTCTTCTTCCCTTGTGCTTCCCACTTCATGTTCTGTCTCGTTGAGGTTTGTGACTATTGCTTCCTCTGCTTGCTTCTGAGACAACATTGTCTCCCTTATCCACAAAACCACTGTCTAGATCTGAAATACATAAAAAGGACACTAAATGAGACAAAAATCATGATATAAAACGCAGCCCCAGAAAACGAAAGCCAAGAAAGACCCCAGATCCACATAACTCAAAATTCCTTTGCAGAATTCCAAATAAAAAATAATAACAAAAATAGAACAACTTCAGGTTTCTCCCCCCCACACAAATCCAAAAACAAAAGAGATGCGGGGAAGAGAGAAAAAGGAAACAAAAAAAGAAAAACCAAGTGGGCACAAACTGTTTACATACGTTTTACTCACTAATAAGAGAGCAAAAGCTGAAGAAAATCCAATAATAACAATAATATTAATCGCTTTCTAGTAACCTTGGTCGAGATGTCTCTTTCTCCTAAAGCTTGAAGGAAGATAATTCAGATGACAGATCCTCCTTCTTCTGAATGCCTTGGCTCCTAGTACCTTTTTATTTATTTTCTTTCTTGCTCCCACTTTTTTTCTTAGTTCTCAATTGTGCTTAGTTCGCTGCCAGCGATGGGTAGTGATGATGACTATGAATCTCTTGTTCATAGGTTGTGGCAGAGAAAACTTTAAACCAAACTTTAAATGTAAGAAAATTTAGAACTTCATAATCTGACCATACTCTATGGAGCTTGCCAAAAAATTGAAAACTCTGCACAATAATAGCCACCGTTATAAAGCCGCCACCAATTGACACACAAAAAAATGCAAAGCAAAATCCCCAGAGTCTGCCAAAGCAGAAGGGAGAGAAGAGAAAACTCGGCAGAGTTACAAAGTTGGTGGTTTTTGTTTTTGCTTCAGAGACTCAGAATGAACTATATAAAAGATCCTTTTCGTAACTATTCAATCAGATATATAATATATAATATATAAATAAATAAATAAATATAAGTATGTATGTATATATATGGTGAAGAGGGTGTTTTTGTTTTTATAATATCTAGCCAAAAGAAAAAGCAGACTGTGAAAGTGTGAAGCAACCAAGCAAGTACTGTGTAATAATGCTCGTGTTGCTTTTTGAGGCTGTCTTTTTTTCTCTTTCTATACTCAACGGAGAAAGTTAGAGATTAGAGGGATGAAAACTCAATTCACTGATTGTTCCAAATTCTGATTCGATTCTTGGTGGTGATGACATAGTATTTCGAAAATCAAAGGGACTGAGACATTGTTCTGATCAGTGAGAATTGCAGTGACTGAAGATGTAATGCCATAAACACCCTCAAAAAAGCAGTTTCAACGGCTAAGATAATAAATTTTTATTTAAATTAGTAATTAAAAATTATTTTAGCCCACTTGATCATCTTGTTTAGATCTCATTTCTTGTTTTGTTTTATTTTTATATATTCTGGACTCTTTTCGTGTACTTACAGTTCTTCAATATAAATTGAGAAAGAAGAGAAAGAACACATGTAAAGTCACAAATTCTCGACAAGCATTATATAAAAAAAAATCAGGAAATTTTTTAAAAGATTTATTTCGAACTTTTGTAGAAGTTTATTTTCTTGTTCTGAGAACTGACCGTGATATTTAAAAAAGGTTATTCGAACTTATGATTAACTAACTTTTCATCTTGCTATATGTGTATGTATGTATAATATTAAGGAAAATTACCTCTTGACAAAGAAACTTTTGACAAATTTAACAAAGTTTCTAAAAATAGAATTAAAACAGATTAAATTTTTATTTTTTAATTAAAATAAAATAATAAAATAATGTTTTTTTACTTGAATAGGAAACTTTGTCAAAAACTTTGTTAAAAAGTTTGTTAATCTATCATAACTCTAATATTAATTTACCTAGATAGAATAAAGTAGTCTTTTATGGTCAAAATAGGTGTTTGAAAAGGAAAACCTAAGCTTCTAACATAAGAGTAACGACTGCTAATTATACCAATTTAACAGGCGAATTAAACTTGACGTTATATATCTATCTTTAGAAATAAGAAACTTAGGTCTATTAATCGATGGTTGCTATGTCATGTGCACCATTTGAAGAGAGATCATATTTTATTGGGTGTACTTTAATTTTGATGAAAACAATTAGGATTGTTTATATACTTTTCTCTACACATAACTATCTTATTAAATTAAAATTATCTACATAAGATAAATAAAAAGTTCTTTTGTATGCTCTAATTATATTTTTCTCTTCTTATTTCTATCTTCAAATAGTCGTCTTTATTGATAATTTATCCAAATAAATCCATAATTTTAAAGGCATGGATACTTGAATCACTATTGAAACAAATGCAGCCCAAATTAAGCTAATTAATTAATTTTTCTTTCTTTGATTACTTTTGAATTGATTTCATTTATTTATCAACTATATAGGTAGTCGGAGTTATTTTATTTTGAATAAAAGTTGAAATTAGTAAATATTTATATGTGATTTCTTGTTGAGAGATGAATTATATGCATTTAAAATTAAAATATGTTTAAGCGGTTTTATATTGAATGAAAAATTATACTAAAAAAATATTTTAACATAAACCACATCACATCAAAATTAGTTTTAAAAATCAATTTGGTATACAATAACTGCAAGAACACACCAAGTAATTTGCAAATGATTTAACACCGTGCCCTTTTACTCATTATTTATTATTATTATTATTATTATTATTATTATTATTATTATTATTATTATTATTATTATTATTATTATTTGTTGTCGTCGATGTTGTTATTGTTAATATTATTATTATTAATTTATTAATAAAATTATTTTTGAAGAAATGATAAAATCATTGACAAAATATTGTTGAATACATGCATCATGTATACTCAACATCTCTAAGAATGTAAGATATTACCTTTTATCTATAAATAATATGCTGGAATGCTTTAATTAAAAATGAATAAATTTTACATTTTCAAATAACTTATCTCAAACTTTAATTTTAACTCATTTAAAAAGAAGTAGTTTCAATAAAATTAATGCAATTTTTCTTTCACAAACAAGAGTTTTATGTGTCTCTTATTTGTAAACGGAAGTTTGAGTGGATCATTATATAAACCTCTTTCGTCTTCTTTAAAAAGAAACAAAGACGAGAAATAGTGAATTATGTTGTTAAAAAATAGTTTTCTATATGTTTACACTCATAATTTATTACGGACCACTAGAGTCCATTATAAGAGTTTTTCTTTTGTTTAATTATAATATTAAATAATAACAAATAAATTACAATAAATAAATTATTTTATTTTCTACTAGTTTTTAATCTCTTCCGAGTTATTAAAAGAGAAATTCAATATTTACTTTAATTATTTTAGTTTTTTATTTTCTCTTTCTCTTTCATTTCATCCCATAAGAAAGCACACAAAATAAAAGCTTCAATTCAACTTAGACTTATTTAGCTTCCAATTTTAACCATAGTCAACATTGAGAAGAACATGTTGCTTAGTTGTCCTTCCGAGCCCATACTCAGATCCAAATCTGAGTCAATAATTTAATTATTTGCCGAGTTGAACATCCCAATTAATAATTTCCTTTTTATCGGAAGCAAATTTCTCCAAGATCCATAAAATTATGTGCCTGTATTTAATTAATACTAGTTTGGACAAATATTAATTACATTAAAAGTAGTTTATTTTAAAGTTTAATCAATCCGTTACAATTTTATCACATCTCAATAAATTAGAGTATATATATAATTATATAATTATAACAATATAGAATTTGTTCTTAGACCAATGCAGATGGTTTAAAGTTTTAATCTGATCTATAACTACTATACCTTAATGATTTATAGTGCTTAATTTAATAATTATGTAATTAAGCTAATCATTATTACTTTAGATTTGTTACATTTATTAGGTGTTGTTAATACAGAAGTGTTTGACTTAAGGTGATATGTAATATTATGAGTATGAAAATTTTGGAAGCACGGTAAGATGTAATATAATGAGAATGAAGTGCAGTTGTTTAATTGAGGGTGGTTTAATGATGAAGTTGTGTGTGTTCCCTCATCGATTGCAAGACAGTGACGCACTCCATTGTCCGCATGAGGCGCGTGGCTCACACTCGCAGTGGAAAATAATTGATGTGCCATAATTTATCAGCGAAAGGAATGCGATCACGCTTGTAGTCAGCTGGTGACCCCAAACCGTCCCATCAACTGATGCTATACTATCTCTTTTAGTACAATTTTACTTTTTTTTTCCTCTTATCATATCAAATCATATTAATCTTTGTACATAATGACAACCTTTGTATTAATCCTTTTGTTTTCAAGTATTACAAATAATTAATTATATGTTTACTCCATTATTATTTATATATTTTTTCATTTTATTATGATATTATAACTTTAATGCATTTTATAAATCAATAAATCAATGTGCAAATATTTATTGATAGCATAGAAGATCTTATAGTAATTTATGATCTTATTTTATTAATAGATGTTGTTATGTTACATAAGTTTTAATTTTAAAATAATCTTCGTATAAAAGGTTAAATATTATAAAATTTGTTCAATAATAATGTATTTAAATTTAAAATTTGACAATAAAGAATTTTATCTTATTAATATATTAAAAATTTAATATTTATGATCAAAGATGACAAATGAATTTGTCCCTCTAGTTATTGTGTCTAAACTTGTCTCGTTTTGACAGAAATTCTCATGAACTTGATATGGGGTATGAGTATGTATAATATCCAATTTTTTTAATTAGATATGGGTACGTGATGTACATACTCGTGCCATTATATATCCATCTTCCTTTAAATTATTAAAGTACTCATAGTTTATTGAGCAACATAATATATACTATTATAATTTCTTTCTAAATATTTGGCATTGAAGATATAAGAATATACATTGTTAAAATTGAATATTTGATAATATTAGGTTTCCTTTTATACGATTTTTACTTTTTTTATAAAAAATAATTAATTGATATTGAAACACTAAGAAAACATGTATGAGCATACATATGTATACCAGTTACATGATAAGGATAGGGATGAGAGAAAATATTATATTCGTTGGGTATGTGGATGGGGATAAGATTGAGATTATTTTAGAGATGAGTATGGAATAATGAAATTCGTCCATGTCCAGTCCTATTGCAATTTGTACTTATGATCTTATATAACTGATATTTTAAATTTAAAAACATATCTAAGTAATTTCTTTCATAACATTTATATTTTAAATGTAAAATCTAGTTGTTGTTATATATTTAAAATGTTTCAATATATCATGAAAAAACTTTTAAAAAATTAAATTGATATTTATTTCTTTATTTTTATAAAACGATGTGATTTTGATATAAATTTCATATTTTAGAGAAAAAGTTATATACTACCATATTTGTTTTTTTACATCTAATAGCCCCATTATTTATGAGTTGAGGTCGGGAATAATTTAAATATGCATTTCTCCTTCAACTAGAGGTATCAAAGTGAGTCAACCTAGTTTACACATTTGAGTTCCCCTTCATTCCATAACTACTTAGTACCTTAGATCCCTTCTCCTTTGAGAACTACCACTCAAGATGGTTGGATCACTCATAAATGTCATCAACTTAAAATGATGGCTTTGGCGAAGTTGATGCTAACTTGGCTAACACTAACACTAAGAGGAAAAGGCTTCTTGATGTGGCTGAAGGAATATAGTGACACAACTTGTGTTTCGAGGGTTTTCCGTAATGGAACCTGTCAAGTTCAATCTATGAATCCACAATGGGACGTTCTCAATCCAAAGTGGACTTTTGGGGCAAAGCCTACACAAAATGTGCCTAATAGAATAGTGTAAGGAGACTAATTGGGTAGCGAATCCCATACTTAGTGAAACCAAGCCCCCGGGTGGTAGCCTAATCAAAGAATTTTAATGGTCCAAGTGCCTAACCTTACAGGCCTTATGGCTGATACTCATCGGCCTCAAAGTGCGGTGAAGAAGATCGTACCTACAAAGGGGCATGTTATTGGTAAGGACAAAAAGAGATTAAGGGTTGAGTTTGATGCCGAAACTGGAAGTTCCTAAAGCAAAGCTACCGACTTAGACAAGTTAGAAAGTCCTTTCATCATCATACGCAAAGGTGTACAGATAAGCCTAAAGGACAATGCACTGAATATGGTGGAGGGTGGTCAGAGCAATGGAATACATTATTGTAGTAGCTGAAACAGCAGATTCTCCATCTGCATTAGTCCAATTTTTGTCAGTTTCCTCTTCTTGGCTTAGCCAAACTTCTTCACTTTTTCAAGCTTTTCTTACCTTCTTCATGCAATGCTTGGCTTGGATTTTTGTGATTTTGATAATTTTATATTCTTGGATTTACCTTTAAGGTGTCATGAAGCTTTAATCAATTTATTTCCACACCTCTATGAGCTTAACTTAGTTGTAGTTGTACTAACACACCTCAAAATATCCATAGAACATTTATGCAACTAAAAAACTATTTTTAACATATTTTTGTATCTCATACTAAATAAATCCAACTATATGAAATCCCAATTAAATAAATCTCTTAAGAACAAAATTCAATTAAAAATTCATAATTAAATCTTAAATGAGGGCATAAATATGAACTCATCAGCTGTCTATACTTAATATTCACTTTCTAATTAAGTTCTAAAAAATAATAAAAGACTACTAAAACTAAAACTATGCAAATTCTAACTTTTAAACATCTAAAACCCTATTATATGGTAGGAAAACATAACAACTATGTAGACTAAGCTTAAAACAAGATACAAGTACAATTAAACTAAGATACCTATTTATGAAGAAGAATTAACAAAGTACAATTAAAACTAACTAATTCTATCACTACTAAAAAAACTCATATTTCCTGCCAATTTTGTTTTGAAATTTTTTTTGTAGGAAATATTTATAAATTTTGTTATGAAAAAAAAATTCGCAGGAAATTGCTGCCAATTTTTTTGAAAAATATTTTGTATAAAACACTTTTCGCAACAAATTTTGTAAGAAATACTTGCGAATTTTATAATTTTGTAGGAAATAATTACCTACGAAGGAATTACCTGCCAATTAAAATTCTTAGAAAAAATAGCAGGAAAAAACCTTTTCTTGCAAATTTTTTTAACAAATTTGCAAGAAAATTTCCATGTAATTTGAGAATTTGTACTAGTGATCTACAACAAGATTTAAAAATTGAAATAAAATTAAGAACCAGAATGCAGAACTTCTTCAAACTAAAGTACTTCTCAATATCCATTACTAATACCTCCAAAAATAGAAGAATCTTGAAACCAATGAGTAATTAAAAGTTAGTTAAAATTGGAACTAAAAAAGAATTTAACAACAACCAGAAACATGAAAATTAAAATACACTTTGTCCTTTGTGGTAAGAGAGCTCAACATTTCTTAATTTTCAATTGTTATTTGCAATGATAGGATCAACGAAATTTACTCCAACTATCTCTTCTCCAGCACATTGTTCATCTAGAAAGACCTTTAATTGATGGCCATTCACACTAAAAGGTTAGTCAGAAGTTTTTTAGGGCAACCACTTATTATTATTTTTTTCATTGTATTAAGGGGAAAAAAAGGGACTATTTTACTAAGTTAAAAATCGGGTCTGTGAAGAAAGGTGAGGCAACATGAGTTTGGTGAGAGAGTGAGAGCAAAAGTTTTGGTTAGGACATGAAAAGTAAGAAAGCTTGGAGCAAAAACAAGGTGATCTTGTTCTAGGAATTCCAAGTAAGGGTAGCTGAACATGTACTTATTATTGTGTTTATGTGTGGAGAAAATTTTGGAGTTTGATATATGCGTTCTCATCTTGGGGATGAATTGTGTATTCTTTATTTATTTATTTTGGATGAATTCATGGTGGAAATTGTGAGACGATTTTTTGAGATAAGTTTGGTGTATGGGGGAAACTAATCTTCTTCTTGTTGCTATGTGATGTTGTGGTTTAGAAAATGGTTGGAATTGGTCATTTGAGGTGGTTATTAGCTTTAGAGGATGAGTATAATTTGATAACGATTTTATTTTATGGATGTACCTATGGTGTTTTGAGAAGTGCATGTCATTTCGAGGTAAGTGGTTGGAAATAATTTTAGATTTTTGTTGGCTTGAATTTATCGTTAAAAGAAAAAGAGGTGAAAAGTCTAAATGGAATATATTTGTTTTTATCTTTTGTGTTGTGGTCATGTTGTTAGTGGTATGATTTTTTTTTTGGTTTGGTGAGCATATTGAATTGTTTTCTGGTCATGATAAATTACGGTTTTGTGATGCTGAGGGAAATTGGGTTTTGGCTTGAAGAATGGTTTTGTGTTTACAGTTAGCATGGCGAGTTTAAATTGGGTTTTGGGTAAAGATTTATGGAATGAATATGGTTCCAATGTGTACTGTTTATTTCGGATTTTAGGTGTAGTTGGAAGGCTATGGTGAAGAGGTTAATTGGGCCTTTTCAGGGCGAGGTTTATAGAGAAATTCTTCTTTGACAATGCTAAGTTTGATTGGGAGGTTGAATTCTTGACGCTTCAGCAAGGAAAAATGACTATGCAAGCCTATGCGAAACTTTTTGTATCTAGCCCAATTCTAGTCTCAAAATATAATCAAGAAGTGGAGGTGCCACAACTTTGAAAGATGAGTAAGGCATGAACTGGAAAAGGTGTATCAATAAGGATTAGGGAGTTTCCAATTCTGATGGAACAGGCTAAGACAATAGAACAATTTGAGGTGGACCCTAATTGTGTTATCAACACTTAGAAGGCCAACGTTTTTGGAAGCAAGAAGCAGAAGAAGCCGTATAATAGACCTCAACACTCTACTCCGAGTGACGTGAATTGCTATGAGTGTGGCGGTGTAATAACATTATCGTTAACGTGATCAAATTAATACTACTTATATATAACAACATCAATATTGTTAAGAAAGTAACCAACAAAATAGAAAGAGTAAACTAACCCAAAGTCGTCTTCCAACAAAGACGAAATTGATTTCTAACAAATTAGTTTTTATAAAAACTATACAAAATGGTTAATCATATAAAATAAGAAATAAAGTTGAAAGAAAAAAGATATAAAACAATGATAAAGAAAATAGATTGATTCCATTAATTTTTCAAAATAGGATTCATCATCGGTTATCTAAAGATTAATCCTCAATTAATTACTGTTGTAGATTTGCAAATTAATTAATGTAAATTTTCAATTAATTTGTTGGCATTCTCAATAGTAACCAATATGAATTCTCAATCAAAAGCAAGAACTTTGTAGATTAATCATACTAAATTTAACCAAAGTATATTCTCAATTAAATATTACTATGCTTAATCATGTCCATTCTTTTACCTCTAAAATCAAGCAAAAAACTAATTAACCAAAGTATATTCTTGATTAATTCTACTTAAAGTTTTCACCTGTAATCAAAGTACATTCTCAATCATTGACAAAAACTCATTCAATCACATGAAAGTTTCTAAGTTTAATCGAAGTACATTCTCAATTAAAATTAAAAATCCTTGAACTCATATGATTGATATGTTACGTATATTTAAGACTGTGTTAACTTGTTACAATGTAAAAATCATTACTTTTACTTGATTAAAAGGTCAAAAGACATAGATGAAAATAAATCACAACAAAAATCAAAAGAAGAAACAAATTTATTCATTCTAACCTTAGAATCCATAATGAAATTACAGTGGAACCAACCCTTAAAGCTTAATACTCCATGAAATCAAAATACAATAAAAGAAGAGGGGATGGAAAGAGAGAAAGAAATTAGGCTCCCCTAAGGGTTCCTAAACTTTGAAGTTTTGAGCTTCTCCTTTTTCTACTTCACCTCGGTCCCTTTATATAGGACTTGGATCAAGCTTTTCTATTGTTAAAATTGCTCAAATATCTTTTAAAATAAAGATAAAGATAAATATTATTTATCTTCATAGTGATTATGAATATTAAAAATATTTGGAGAGATATAATCAGTCTTAAAATTATTTGACAAATATAGTTGGTTGATAATATCAATATCTGATATTACAACTTCTCAAGTGGGAGAGGTACAAGAATAGCAAAATAAAAGTGTGGAAGAAAAAGATAAAAATAAAACTAAAGACACTTCTACGTACATAAGTGAAATCAAATGTTGACAGTGTCAAAGTAAAAACCACAAGTCAAATGAGTGCCTTAAAGAAAGAGTTCTCATACTAAGGGTCAAAGGCTTATGTAGAGAGCCTAAGAAGGTCATCTTTCATTCCTCCTATAAGGAGAAGAAAACCAAGACCAAATAAAACCCTATGTTGAAAAGGGAAGTTACTTCAAAAGTAAATGGATTCAACACAAGGCTAAAAGTTAATTAAAAAAATGCTCTTAAAAGGTGTATGACCCTTGAGAGCTACATGTTTTGGATGAGTATTTTCAAAATACTTACCTTCTCTTGTGTTTTTTGTAGAAGGTATTTAATCTAGGAGGGAGAAGGCCAAAATATCTAAGAGAAAGAAGGATTTTTTTCATAAAGGAACATGAAGATTTAAGGACAAATCCTTTTCAAGAGGGACGGTATGATGGCAAATCGCTTAGCCATGGCTAAGTGCACACATATGGATAGGTTTCATTTGTGGATGGTTGGCCCAAGCCCCCATCTTTTGGGCCTATCTTTGCTCGTAGTACAATAGGTTTCTTTTGGATCTTGTATTATGGGTCAGGTAGTATAAAGTTTTCTTTTGGGCCTTATATAGTGAGTGAAGTAGTCTAGGGTTTTCTTTGGACCTTGGGCTTGTAATGTAGGGTTTTGGGCCAATAGAAGACAGGGCCTAAGGAGACACATGAGTTTAGAGTTTTTACCCTAGCTTAGTGCCCAAGGATGCTCCCAAGCTTCAGCTTTGTGCACCAATTGTGGAGAGAAAGAGATCTTGAGTATGCCAAATCTTTCTCGAAGTTTGTGGGCCACATAGGAAGAGTGGTCTCAAAGATTTTATTTCTTCTCTTTTGTAAGACAGATGCTCTTGCCATTGTAACATCCCAATTTTTGGGACATCACGGAATGTTAGAAAATTTTTGCATTTAGCGGAAAAAGAATTAACATTGAAAATGTACTAATAAAAACTTTTAATTTAGGCGCCTTGCTGCCACACCTATTGGCCACAACCGATAGAGCACGTGCGGAAACCATGCTACAGATCACTGAGTTCCCAATTACGAACATAGTCCGTAACGTCCTAGGACTACCAAACTCGTCAGCATATCACTAAGGAGGGAAATCCATCTGGACCCATCCGTACTGGCCACAACCAGCACACTCACACCGGCAACACTCGCCAACCTAAGCCACAACTCAAAGTTTTCCTTTTCAGCCCCTTTCTGCTAGGTTTCCTCCACCCTTTCATATTCAACCCACAACAAATTTTTAAGCAAACAGAGTTAAATTTGACTCATCAAGGTTCGAACCCATGACCTTAGTAAAGCCAAATCAAAGCTAAACCACCAAGCCAATTAATGTTTCATGTCAATTCACACACATTTACCATCATGTTTTCACCCAACACGACCATGTATAGTTTTAAAATAAAATAAGTCAACCAACACACCAATAATACTCATCGGACTCGAACTCAAGTCCTTTCACACAATTAAAGTACTCTCAACCATTTGAGCTAGTACTTTTCCATGTCATACCCATTAGAATTTAATGTCATAAATAAGCTACCTACCCGCATTTATTAATTAATTATTTATTTAATTAATTAAATTCCGCGGATCTTACATCACTTTCTCAAAAACTTCCAATAACATTTGTGACCAAAAGAAAATTACATAATTTCTGGTATCTGATTTAAAACACAACTAAATATATTATAAAAACTCCCGAGTCCACCCAGCCTCTCGTCAATCTACTCCATGCCAAGATTATCTGCAATATCATCTGCTCCCGTATAACACACACGTTATACGATCATCGCACATACAATAAACACACAAACAAACCAATAGGGGTAAGCTAACCATAAACAATGATATTCATAAAATAAATTCATAAATAAAACTTGTTCAATAATACTCAACGTCGCATTCAAGTAACACGAAAACTTTATGATCACAATCCATTCTTGGTGTGAACACACAAACCCCAAATCCAAACAATCATACTAATTTTTGGAAAATAACTAATTCTTATAATTTTTATCCAATCCAACTTAACAACACATTATGCAAACGATTTTGGATTTTAGAAATAAAACCACAGCTTGTGTAAAACTCCAAAAATTATGTATTTATATTCAAATTAAAGATGATTGAATCAAGAATCAAATGCAACAATAACCAACTTAATTGATTAACTATAGAGAAAGTTATGCACCAAACAAACAATAAAGGTCAATGTTGTCAACAACCAAACTACAAGGACCTTGCGATACAAACTGCTCTCATTATAGAGCTCTGATTTAAGATCCGACTGGTCAAAGTCAATAACTATGTGTTAAGGATCAGTTGTTAAAATTTTAGCTCGATCCAATGATTAACGAAGTAGGAACCTTCATTTTACAAAGTGTGCAGTGTAGAAAAATGGGTAGCGCCTCAAAACGAGATAAAGAAAAGGAAAGGTGGCTGCACCAAAATAAATAGCTCTCGTATAAGAAAGTGTTCAATCAATCCTTGGCCTTATTGAAATATAAAATCATGTACTATACCCACATCAATATGGATGATATCAAAAAGAAGAAAGAGGGAAGCTAATAACTTTGCACCACATTCACGTAAATAAAAAAGAAGAGGTAGAAGAGTTAATCTCATGCAAAAAACTTGCTCCAGCAGTGTGAATGAAGAGAAAACAATCACATATGCAGGCCATGGAAAAGAAGAAGGATATATAAAGTATATTCATTAAAACCTCATGCACCAATCAACAAAACAAAGAGAACAAATAAGGTAAAGCTTCAAACAACACAAAAAAACAAACTCAGCTTCCCTTACCTTGTTAGCAACCTCAAATCCTTTCTCCCGTAGTCTCTTCCACGGTTCCTCTCTTTCTACTATTAAACTCTCGTTTTCTCTTCTCATCCACCTCCTCTCCCACCTTTTAGAAACCCTAAAGTGTTTTATCTCCTTTTCTCAAAATCTTGTCTTTTTCATCTATAATTAACATCAATAATCTTTTCTATTAATATTTTAAAATTAAATCTTTTCAAATAAGATTTTAAAAAACTAAAAATAAAAACAAACAAAAATCTCCTGGTTTTCAAGTTTCTAAAAGAAAAAACGAAAAAAATTAAAAATGAAACTTTGTGTAATAACTTTCGTGGGCCCCACCATTAAAGAAGGAAGAGAAAAGAAAAACATTAAGAAAACACACATGCAACAATCAAGATTCAAATCCAAACCCCAGAACACTTTAATGGTTACCAACAACCATCAGGCTACACACCTTCTTATAATATAACATGCACCGGAGGTTTATAAACACATATGTCCACATTAAGTATAATATTAAAATTTAAAAATAAATAAAACAATAACTTACATCACTTAAATAATTATTATAAATACAACATCAACTTAAATCACTCAAATAATAATTATTTCATAATTTTATAACCTAATTAAATTAAATAAATCAACAATATATTAATCAAGCCATTAATTTTTTCCATGTGTTTTCCTTTAGTCTAATGTTTATCGGGTCTTACAGCCACCATCTAAGACACCATTGGCACATGTGTCTCCCTTGGTCCCCAAGCTAGACCAAATTAGGCTTTTCTTATACTTTATGGAGACAATTGTAGGGTTTCTTTAGCTAAATAAAAGTGCTCCACCATTATAAAATGGCACTTTTGAGATTAGTAATGTTATGCAGCAATTTTTGTCACATGTCTCTTAAGTCACCTAAGGTTAGTGACTCCTCTGGGGTTCTTCTAGCGACTCTTTCTCTTGAGTTGACCCAAATTTTTTTGAGAGCACCCAAATAGCACACTACCTTAACCATATGTGCTCTTATAACCTATCACCTATGTAGCTTTTGAACCCATCCAATGGTGGTCTTATTCATACTTGGCGTCACCTAGCTTGGAGAAAGAGACCAACTAATTGGTCTTTTATCTCTTTTATAAATCCTAGTTGATACCCATCGATTCAAAATAACCATTAGAAGGAAATTGTTCAAACCAATATGACCATTCTCAATTATTAGACAAATCAACAATCAATCCAATATATTTTATCCTAAGATCGTAGTCCAAAGTTCACTAGCCAATGTTCTTCAAAATTTAACTTCAATCAAAATACATCAAATTGAATCATCATACAAACTTATCGTAGATAAACATTCATATCAAAGCCAAGCATAACAAAAGGATAATATCTCTAGCTTCTGTTACCTAGTGTAGAAAAACCCCTATCTCAAGGCTACTCTTAAAGCTCAAGTTCTTAGAGGATAATCTAACTACCTATATAGACATTAGATCACAGAGCTAAGCATATCATAGATCATGAGTAAATAAAGGTTCACTTTGAGCTATTTTGAGTCACATGCATAAATCCTAGAAGCACACGTGCCACAAAATGTTAAACTAACTCAAAAATATAGTAAAAAATAAACTTACTATGTTTTAGATTCTTATCAGTCAGAAGTGTAGATCTCTCTGTCATGAATCTATTAGTGGCCTCTAATCATCATATAAATAAAAGACGAGTTTAAAAAGTTAAAGAGAAGGCAAAAATAACTTTAGAGAAGGTTTCTAGAGACAATGATTTTTATATAATGAAACTCAATTAACATAAAATCTATTTATAGCCAAACTTTTTATGAATATAATAATCAAGTGTATTTTTGAAATCACTACTACTTTAAACTATTTTCTAGTTCCCTGCATTGCTCTGCGAGCACGTGTGTCCACTTTTACTTTATGATATTAAATAAAAATCTAATGTTCTAATTATTATTAACATTAAAAATTTTACTAATTTGATTACTAATGTAATGTATATTGATAACGATAAAATGGACACTAAAATTTGTGTACCAGAAAACGGTTACCTAGTAGTTAGCAAAAGCAATCTTTCTTATTAATAGTTATACATATAGACGTGTGTACATAAGTATATTCACTTTCTTTTAAAAATTAAAATAATAAAATAATTTATATAAATTAAGATAAATTAAAATAAAAGAAGTTGAAATATTTTAAAATAAAATTTAAATAAATTATTTTAATTTAGTTTTTAAGAGTATTTTTAAATAATTTTTTTCTAAACTAAAGTAAGCTTTAACCTACGAAATTAAAAAGAAAATTGGTATAAAAAAAATTTGTTGGCACAAGCAAGCTTGAAGCAAAGAATTGACAAAGGCAACTGCATGAAGATCACATGTGGTTGATGAAGATTGATGAAGATCCACTTGAAGATTAAGTTTTTAGTGTGTTAAATCTGGAAATAATATGTTAAATGTAGTGTTTTGGTGTTATATCATGTTGGTAGGCTATATGACATAGGTAAGATGTCTTGTTAGTCTTGGTGTGTCTCTTTTAATCTATTAAAATGAGTTTTAACAAGTTAAAAGGCTTGCAGTATATAGTTTCTAGTATGAGTGCATTCAGTTAGTTGAATTATTTTTCAATCGACTGATTTCACTTAAGTCAAGTGAAATTAGCTGATTGCACAAAAAATTCAATCGACTGATTTCATTTAAACCAGACTATATATGCTGTGTTTTTTAGAGCAGAGTTAAGTTTCTGAGGTTTTTGAGCGTGAAATCTTGTTATTCTTCTTTAGAAAACTCTTTATCTGCACTACACAACTGCAACGTGAAGTTTGAAGATCTTGGTTGATCTTAGAGGCATTTTGACTTGTGAGTAGCTTGAAGAACACATGTATGGTTGGCTAGGGAGAGCCACCATTGGGTTTGGATGTTCTTGTGCCTCTAGTTGTTTGCCTGATGTGATTTCAGGTCTGTAAGTGTGATTCTCGCAGGGTAGTTGTCTAGATTTTTGTGAGTCAAAAATCTTGTGTGGTTCTTAGTTCAAAAGTCTAATCTTGGTGTTTGATTTGTAAAACTTTTGAATATAGTGGAAATCAGGCTCAGGTTGTCTTGGTAAACTAGATGTAGTTTTATGATTGAGTGAACCAGTATAAAAATAATTGTGCAATTCTCTCTCCCTTATCTCACTCACTTTGAATCACTTTAAAATCTTAAGAAAATCAAGTAATCCAATATTTGTTGTGTTTTAATGCTTTCTTGTGTAATCTGAGACTGTATAATAGTTAAAAATATTAATTAGAACAAGTCTTGTATGTAAAAGATTGATGTTTGAGTTAAATCTGCGAATTCTGTATTTTGCATAAATTCCTAGTATTTTAGCCGACTCATTTGTCATTTTAATCGACTGTTTCATAGCTCAAGAACAAATTAGTCTGCTGTTTTATTTTTTGATCGATTGAAAGTGTGATGGTCTGCAACTTTTACACCTTAACTTTCTAGTCTATTTGGTTCAATTGAAAAGAGTTATGCTTTCGAAAAAGTTTTAAATAGCCAATTCAAACCTCCACCTTCTTGGCTTAAATCACCATTTCAAAAATAACCATATTTATATTGATAATTGGACTTGTTTATATCTAAAGATCTTTACTAATTAGAGAAACTCTCTGTAATAGTTTAGTTAAAATTAATAATTAGGGATCACTAAATTCAAAATTAGAAGTTATTACTGATTTTTTTTTATCCATGAATATATTTTTTAGGTATTTAATCTTTATATTTGAAACTTTGATGGAAAGACTCATATTAGACCTTTAACCATGACTACGATTAGGAGAATGAAAGAGGAGGAAAGACCTCAAGACTATAGTTTGTTCATACAGATGAAGTTAAGTTAAGTTCATTAAAGGTGTAAAAATACATTGGTTTGAGTTACAAAACACCTCAAAATAATGTTAAAATCAACAAGTTATGGAAAAATCATTTTTGCACCCTTTACATTACTTATACACTCTCCTTTTTTAGATGAGCCACCCAAAAACATATTACGCACCACTTAAAATATCTATTTTCACCCATCCTACGACTCACTAAATCATCTTAACTAGATCATGCCATATGACAATCTAACACTTTCAAATCCGTCCAACTACATATTGGCATGTGGCCTAATCTTGAACCTCTCACTAGCCAAAACCCTAGGCAGGAAAACTGGCCACCATCAAACCACTTTGTCAACCAATCTCACCAATGACAAAGAATAGTCCGTGTCAATGCCATAATCACCAATCCCAAACCAAACACACAATGGATATGCACGTCGTCGTTCAACCACAACGTACCAGTTTGTTCAACACCCGCATATCTTCGCAATGCAACACCATTATCGCACCTTCATTATGAACCTTCATCCACGTGTGTGAATCCAGAAATGTGAAGCCACCCACAACATTCTCCATCGCGACCCAAACCCACGTTGGACATGAAGCCAAATCGCGAGTTCACCCATCCGCACCATTGAACTATAAAATGTGAGTTCCTTGCGTCACCAGAAGCACCTGCATTCCTTGTTGCCACTGTAAAACCCGTGAAATTTAAATAATTAAATAAATAATTATTTAATAAATACGGGTTAGAGAGCCTTCATGGCCTTTAATGGAGATTGTTATGATGTGGAAAAGTACTAGCTCAAGTGGTTGAGAGTACTTGCTTATGTGAGAGGACTTTGGTTCGAGTCCTAAGTATGCCATTTATGTGTTATTTAATTGTTATGCATGATCATGTTGAGTGATAATAAAACCTTAGAATTATAAGAGTTATCACAAAATATGAATTGGTTAAATGTTTGTGCATCGATTGGACATTGGCATTGTTATGGGTTCAAACCTTGGAAGCTTCACATTAAACTTTATTTTTGCTAGAATTAGTTTTGGCATGAATATGAAAAGTCATAAAACCTAGCAACCAAGGGGGGGCTGGAAAACCATCATAAGACAACCATTGAATGACCATTAATCTAATTTAAATGCCAAAATTCGTTTTAGGAACATTAACCTTCATTAACACCTAATTAAGTGATCAATTGAGGGCGAAAGGGAGGGTTTTTGGAGCTGCCAAAGGAAAGGGTTGTAAGGAGAGACTATTCTGGATTTTGGAGTGGATAGTAAGGATTGGAAGCAAGCTCGGAAGGAGACAAGGGCTGGATTGTTTTGTGGTGCACAAGAGCTTGAAAAACATTCCAAAACTAAGCAAAGGAATACAGGTTAGGGGAGCTAGAACTTGCTACTTTTGTGTGTTAAGTTTAATTGCTTTGTGAGTAACCTGTATATGTATGAATCAGTGCCTGTCACATTGAAATTCTGGGTTTCTGGAAATTTTCTAGAAACTGCTTAACGGGCATTCAAAGCTGTTAGGCGGCTTGTGTTGTTTTGTGTTATTTTGGTTCCAAAGATGGATCTACCTGGCGGCACGAGCTTGTCCGCCAGGCGACGCTTTTTGACTAACCCAGTTTTTGGGTTTTGGCATGAACTGCCTGGCGGTGATGAACACCCGCCAGGCGACACAAACATGTTTCACTCGTTTGTGATGTTTTGGGGTTTCTAGGCTATTCTTGATCCGTGGGAAGGATGTTAAAACCATTAATTAAGTAATTGGAGTGAATAATTGTGAAAATTCATGGTAGTACGAGGGAATCAAATGAAATTGGTTAAATAGGAATGTTAGGGTTGTGAAATTGGGAGTTTCAGCATTTTTATAACAAATGCTTAGTGAACTACAACTTATGGGATCAAATTGTGGGTTAATTCTATAATTGTGAACCTAAGTACCTGACCACGACATCTTGGGTGTATAATTAAAGGAATGAAGCGGATTGCAGAGAAGAAGGTGTGCGTGGGTGCTAGAAAATATGGGTTTTCCCCAAAAATTTATATGCACCACCTGGTGGCTCCAGCACTATCGCTAGGCGACGTTTCAGGCATTGGCAACTAGGTGGGTTTGCTCGTGTTGTGTTTGGGTGTGATTATCTGGAAATTTCGTGTAGGGTTTTAAGTAATTGAACATAAAAGGTGGGAAGGAAATTTTACATGAGGACAATTAATGTTATGTGTGATTAGACCATAATTGATATAACATGCATGTAAAGAAATGTTGGTTTATTGTCTAACGCTGGTGTTGATACTTGCTTGTTCGAACAGTTTTATGCATCAATTGTGGTGTTAAGTGGTTTGAGGCATGTTCCATTTATTATGTGAATGAGGATACACTGGATTGCATGAGGCGTGAATAGGAGTATAACATTAATTAGGAAGATACTTAATTGTGTTACATGATATTTAATTAAAGTATTAGGACTAAATGTTCGTAAAGGGGTCAAGTATTGTGTGTTGTATTACTGGGTGTGATTGAGGTTCATTAGGACTTGTGCAAAAGTGTCAAAAACTAGTAGCATTGCGCTACTGGTGTGGAGCCTGGTGACGCTTAACGAGTCACCAGGCAATAGGGGCAGAAAATAGTGGCAGTGGTCACTGGAACCGTGTGACGCCTGGAGGCATGGGAGGCTCTGACAGGCGGTGAGTGCTGGTAGAGAGATGTAATTCATGTGGCGCCTGGCGGGTTGCGGTCTCCGATAGGCGGTCTGGAGCTGCATTTCGCCTGGCGGCTCAGGAGCAACGCCAAACGATAATATAATGGGCAAACTCTCGATTGTGATTTGGAAGGGCGTTGGATCTACTAGGTTTTGGGCGATATCACAAAGGTTATATGCTGGAGTATTCCTGGAGTTGTGGCTCAGGATGAAGGGTAACACGAGCATTCTTTGAGTTGGTTCTCAGAATGGCGAGTGTTATCGCATGTGTTCTACAAATGTGGCTTCTAGGTTGGACAACAATGATAGCTTGAGATTATCAACCAAAGATGTAGAACATGGATTACATGGTGGTGGCCATGTGTGATGAGACCAAAGGATGAAGTTCCTTTAATGTGTGTGATGAAACCAAAGGATGCCAAATATGAAAGGGAGGCGAAATTCCTTACTTTGCAACAGGGGACTATGAGGGTACAAGCATATACTGACAAGTTCGAGTACTTGGCGAGGTTCTACTCGCAAGCTGTCACCGAAGAATGGCACTGCATAAAATTTAAGGGCGGTCTCCGTCGATTCCTCGTACTTCTAAGGATCCTAGAGTTCCCTGTATTGGTGGAACATGCAAAGATGGTGGAACGAATGGAGAGGGACCCAAGTCAGGTCATGAGGGCACATCCTAACAACAGTAGCATCAACGAGAAATGACAAGAGAAACCCTACCCCAGACCTCAACGTGAAGGACGAGGGATAGTGAAGTGTTCCGAGTGTGGGGGAGATCATTTTTGGCAAGTTTGTCCGGAACTTTCGGGAGCAAAGCCGTATGAGAAGAAGTGTTACATTTGTCACAAGCCAGGTCATTATGCAAGACCCGGGAAAATTAACTAATTAAGTAAATAAATAATTAATAAATATGGGTAGTGGGAACCTTTATGGCATTTAATATTGATTGATGTTACGTGGAAAGGTACTAGCTCAAATGGTTGAGAGTACTTTATTGTGTGAAGGACTTGGGTTGTAGTCCTAGGTATGCCTATTGTGTGTTATTTAATTTATTATTATTTTTAAACAATATGCTTGATCATGTTGAGTGATGGTACAATCATAAAATTATATTAATCATCATGAAACATGAATTGGTTGAATGGTTATGCATTGATTTAACAATTGGTTTGATATGGGTTCGAAGCTTGGGGAACCCAAATTGAACTTTCTTTTTGCCAAAATTAATTTGGCATGAATATGAAAGGGTTGAGAAAACCCTAGTTGGCCAAGGAATAACCAAGAAGTGGTTGGAAAACTGTCCATAATGAACCACTGAATGTCAATTATCAGCCCATTAAAATCAATTTTCGGTTTTTGGTCATTACCTAGCATTAAGGCACCATTAAAAGGCCAATTTTAGGTTAGAATAAGGGTTTTGCAAGGTTGTCATTGTGCTTAGAAAATAGAGTATGAAGATTTAGAGTTTTGTGAGGATTAAGTGAGGAAAGAAGCTGCATTGAAAGAGTCAAAGGAAGATCATTGATGATCAAGGGGGAACTCAAAACAATTCCAAATAAGGTAAGGAAAACAGGTTAGAGGATATGAACGCAAAACTTTAAGCATTTTTTTAATAGCATGATGTATATTGTAAATTTACATGCTTTCCTCTGAATTAAATCGCAAATTTTGGGTTTCTGGAAAATTCTCAGAAACCACCTAGCAGACGATGAACTACTGCTAGGCAACTAATCAACTGTGCTTATTTTTGACTTGTTCACTAAATTAAAGAGGACGATTTAACTTAGAATGCAATGCTATTAGCTATTCTAAGACTTGCGTATATAAATTGTGGATTTGGACAAGTCATGCAAAAAGGGGGTCTAGAAACTTGACCTATTTGGGATTGGGTTTGATTTATGAGTGAAGTGTTGGTAAACATCTAGATAGTAGGGAATGGAAATTAAAACCAATGATAATATTTGGAATGAAAGAGAATTGTGATCTATCTAGGAGGCGTGGACTTAGGATGAGTTGAGAATGGCTGTAATGACTAGAACCAAGGTTAAAGAATAAGCAATATCAGTGCATTGTAGTATGGTAGCGGTGAATAAGGTTAACTTTAAGAAAGCCAATTTTGTAGACTTGGGTGGTTAAACTTAAATGGAAGTAGGAAACTTGATATTAAGTTAGTCACTAGAAAAGCGATTCAACTAAATTGGTGAAAAACATTGTAAGTGTTAATGCTTGGATTGGGGATCTAAATTTGTGCGAAGTGTGCCTGAAACTGACCAAAAACTAGGACTACGCAAGTATTGGTGCGGCGCCTTGCGGTGGTGATTGACACGCCAGGCGACAACGAACAAATAGTGGGCTCTGGGTAGAAATGACGCATGGTGGTGAGGATGGTTCCGCCAGGCGGAGTCTGCAGGCCGGTGAGTCTTTAGGTGTGTGGCGTCTAGCGGTACGCATCCCCCGCTAGGCGGTCTGAAACTGGAAGCTCTTGTCGCCACGTGACCTGCGCCAAGCGATTCTTGTTGCAACAATATTGGGTTGCTGGCGTTGTGTGCGTGATCTACAAGGCTTTAGTGATGCTTCAAAGGTCAATTTGCTGGTGTTCTTTGAGTTGTGGCTTGGAACGTATCCCTCGAGATGAGCTCGATATGGCGAATGAAAACGAGGAACCCTAGAGTTGAGCTCAGGTTGGCGAGTGTTGCCGGTGTGAGTGTGCTGGTTGTGGCCAGTACGGATAGGTCTAGATAGATTGTCATTCTCAGTAATTAGCTGACAAGTTTTGTAATCTTGGGACATTATGAACTATGTTTGTATTTTGGAACTCCACCTGACGTTAAGGTATGTGATCCGTAGCATGGTTTCTCAAACATGCTCTATTGGTTGTGGCCGATAGGTATGACAACAAGACATTTGGAGGTACTCACTAAAAGAAGTAGAACACGGTTAACATGGTTGTGGCCATGTGTTATTAAATCAAAGGATGGAATTTCTTTTGGTGTGATTGTGTTATATATGTAAATATTTTGTATATATGTTTAATTTGTTAGCTCACCCTATATGCTTCTATGTGGCGATGATCGTATACGCGGTATATGTGAGCAGAGGATGTTGCAGGTGGATCCGGTGAGGCTTACCGACAGAGCATGGATAGACTTGGGAAGAGTTTTTATCAGATTTTTATTATATCATGGAATAAATTGTAAACTGTTTCGTTACTAAACGTTGACCTTGTAATGGAGTTATACTTATACATTTGAGGTTGCTTTTAATGATGTAATAAATTTTAAATTTCCCGCGTTTTTGGGAAATCGATTTATAATTAATGAGATTTTAGTTTTGTTATTTAAATTTGTAATATCCGGTCGGGATGTTAAATTTGGTATCAGAGCAAAGGTTTTTGAAATGATTTTTGCGATCTTTGGGGATTGAGCTTATCGTGTTACGTTTGCATGACTGTTTGATGCGTTTTATGTTAATTTTTGGCTTGTATAGTCATGACTTAAGTTGTTTGGTGTGAACAACTGAAGAACTGGCGTGCTCAGGCAATGGCTAACAGAAGGAGGAGGAATACTGCTGGAGCTGATGATATCGCTCATGCTATACATAGAATGGTCGATGCGATGCAGCCTATCGCAGCACAACCTAGAGTCATGGTGGCACGCATTTGCCCTATGACCATGGAGGACTTCATGAGGCACAGGCCAACAAAATTCTCTAGTAAGGCCACTCCTGACGAGGCAGATGCATGGATGAGGGAGTGCGAGAAAATATATCGAGTGATAGAGTGGACTGATGCACAGAGACTGACCTTCGTCACCTTCTTGCTGGTGGCTGATGCGGAGTACTAGTGGGTAGGAATGTAGCAGCTGATGCAGACCCGGGTAGAGGCGATAACCTAGGCTAACTTCAGGACACGATTCCTGGAGAAATATTTCTCGTATAGTGGCAAGCATGAGAGGGAGGCCGAATTCCTCACGTTCTAGTTGGGGAACCTAACTGTATAGGCATACATAAATAGGTTTGAATACCTGACAAGGTTCTATTCACCCGCTGTCACCGAGGAGTGGAGGTGCAAAAAATACGAGGGCGAACTGAAACATGAGCTGTGCCGATTTATAGTACCACTCTAGATTAGGGAGCTTCCAATCTTAGTAGAGTAGGCCAAGGTGGTCGAGTAGCTGGAAATAGGACCCAACAGGGTGGCACGACCAAAAAAGACTACTTCAGACTCCATACTACAGAAGAAACCATACAACAGACCACTAACTTCGTCCAAGAAACTACAGTGTTTTAACTATCGTGGGAAACATCTTAGGAGGGACTGTCCAAAACCCTCTGGCAACTCGAGTGGCAGTAGTAACACTGACAAGTGTTACGTGTGTAATCAAACTGGACATTATGCACGACATTGCCCTAAGAAGAAACCAGCTGGAGGTGCACCAACTAAGAAACCAGTTGGAGAGCGGCCCAAAGAACTAGGACGTGTGTTTGCCTTGACGACCACCGAGGCAACCCAGTCGGGTAACTTGGTGTAGAATACTTGTTTGCTTTCTGGTAACAGTGTGGTTGTGTTGTATGACTCAAGAGCTACCCATTCATTCGTATCCAATGAATGTGTGAGGACGCTCAGACTTGTGATGCGAGAGCTAGGGTGCGAGTTAATAGTCGATATGCCGACATCTGGCGAAGTATCCACCAGCTCTGTTTCTGTGGCAGGCCACAGGTTCAAGGTGAATCTCATATGCTTGCCAATGGAGGGCTTGAACGTGATTCTGGGAATGGACTAACTGTCAAGAAACGATATTGTCATCGATTGCGGACGGCGCAAAGTAGTGTTCTCAGATAGAGAAGGATTGGAGCTTATATAATCTAATCAAGCGATGAAGGAAGTAGAAGATGGAGCTACTTGCTTCATGATAGTGGCTCAAAGGAAGAAGAAGAATACAGCCGAGCAGATTAGAAGCATACCCGTGGTGGATGAGTATGCGGATGTCTTTCCAGACGAGATTCCTGAATTGCTGCCAAGTAGGGATGTTGATTTCACTATTGATATCATCCCTGGAGCTGGCCTAGTTTTGATGGCACCATACAGGATGGCGCTAGCAGAGTTAGCTGATCTAAAGAAGCAGATTGAGGACCTACTTGAGAAGAAGTTCATTCGACCGAGTGCCTCACCCTGGGGAACGCTTGTCTCTTAGTGAAGAAGAAAGATGACAACTCTAGACTGTGTATTGATTATCGGCAGTTGAACAAGTTGACGATTAAGAACAAGTACCCACTGCCAAGAATCGATGACTTGTTGGATCAACTAAGGGGAGCAACTGTATTTTCTAAAATTGGCTTGAGGTCTGGATATCACTTAGATCCTAGTTAAACTTTTCGGTCATGCTTTGGGCACTATGAGTATGTTGTGATGCCCTTTGGGGTGACAAATGCTCCTACCATATTCATGGACTACATGAACAAAATTTTTCGGTCGTATCTGGATTTGTCGTGGTATTCATTGACGACATACTGATATATTCTGAGAGCCAGGAAGAATACGCGGAGCATTTGAGAGTGGTGTTGAGAATTCTCAGAGAGCATTAGTTTTTTGGGAAGCTGTCAAAATGTGAGTTTTGGATGGATGACGTACAATTCTTGGGCCATGTAATCTCATCTCAAGGAATAGTAGTGGATCTGACTAAGATTGAAACAATGGTGAAGTGGGAGAGACCACAAACAGTTACAGAGGTGAAGAGTTTTTTGGGTTTAGCAGAATATTACAGGCGATTCGTCGACGGGTTCTTTAAGATGGTGAGTCCATTGACACAACTCACTAGAAAGGACCAGCCTTTCTCGTGGACAGATGAGCGTGAGACTTGTTTTGAAGACATGAAAAGGAGGTTGACAATCGCACCAATACTGCGTATTCCAAACACAACTAAGACATTTGAAGTGTGTTGTGACGCTTCATACCAAGTTATGGGTTGTGTGCTGATGCAAGATAAACGACCTGTGGCCTATGCGTCGAGACAGTTGAAAGTGTATGAGAGAAATTATCCGACGCATGACTTGGAGTTAACTGTCGGTACTGAGAAAGATGCTCTTGGAGAAAACACATAAGAGTTGTCTTAGCATACATCCAGGTATGTCTAAGATGTATAAAGATTTGAAAGCAACCTTCTGGTGGACAAGTATGAAGACTGATGTAGCAGATTTTGTGGCATCATGCCTAATATGTCAAAAGGTGAAGATTGAACACCAGAGGTTGGGTGGCACGTTGAAGCCTTTTGACATTCCTTAGTGGAAATGGGACAACATTTCCATGGACTTTGTTACACATCTACCGAGGTCAGTGAGGGGGCATGACTCGATCTGGGTAATAGTAGACAAATTGACGAAGTGTGCTCACTTCGTGCCAATTAATCAGAAGATGTCTATGGACAAATTGGCAGAGTTGTATGTCAGAGAAGTGGTCATACTACATGGGGTGCCTGCGAGTATTATATGAGATAGAGATTCGAGATTCACATCGAGGTTCTGACAATCACTACAGAAAGCCCTGGGCACTGAGTTGAGAATGAGCTTAGCCTATCACCCTCAGACAGGTGGACAAACTAAGAGGACAATACAATCGTTGGAAGATTTGCTGAGGATTTGTGTGTTAGACCACCTGGGTACGTGGAGTGATATGTTGCCATTGGTGGAGTTCACGTATAATAACAATTACCATTCCAGCATCGGGATGGCACCATACGAGGCGTTGTATGGTAGGAGATGCCGGACACCATTGTGTTGGCAGCAGGATGGAGAATCAATGGTGCTTGGGCCAGAGTTCTTGCAGTAGACCACTGAGAAAGTGAAGGTGATATAGGATCGGATGCGTGCAACTTAGAGTCGGAAAAAGTCTAATGCAGATAAGAGGAGAAGGCCACTTGAGTTTGAAGTTGGTGATCATGTATTCCTCAGAGTTACCCCGACGACAGGTATTTGGAGAGCTCTCAAGTCAAGGAAGCTGACTCCTAGATTCATTGGGTCATACCAGATCACTAGGAGGATTGGACCAACGGCGTATGAGATTGCTTTGCCACCTCACCTGGCAAACCTACACAATGTCTTCCATGTATCACAGCTGAGGAAGTACATTGCGGATCCTACTCATGTGTTGGAGGAGGATGATGTCTAGGTGCGTGAAGACTTGATGATCGGAGTTGGACCAGTGAGAATCCCGGATTCTCAAGTCAAGCAACTTATAGGGAAGGAGATCCGGATTGTAAAGGTCCTATGGGACGAGGCCACTCAGGAAATGACATGGGAAATGGAGGATATCATGAAGAAGTCATACCCATACCTATTCCCTGGTAAGTTCTATTTTCGAGGAGGAAAACTTTTAAGGTGGGGGGATTGTAAGACCCGTGAAAATTAATTAATTAAATAATTAATTAATTAATAAATATGGGTAGTGGGAGTCTTTATGGCATTTAATATTGATTGATGTGACGTGGAAAGGTATTAGCCCGTGGAAAGGTATTATTGTGTGAGAGGACTTGGGTTCAAGTCCTAGGTATGCCTATTGTGTGTTATTTAATTTATTATTATTTTTAAACAATATGCTTGATCCTGTTGAGTGATGATATAATCATAAAATTATATTAATAATAACGAAACATGAATTGGTTGATTTGTTATGCATTGATTTGATAACTGGTTTGGTATGGGTTTGGTGAACCCAAATTAAACTTTCTTTTTGCCAAAATTACTTTGGCGTGAATATGAAAGGGTTGAGAAAACCCTAGCTGGCAAGGAACAAACAAGAAGTGGCTGGAAAACTGTTTATAATCAACCATTGAATAGAAATTATCGGGTTATTAAAACCAAATTTCATATTTTGGTCATTACCTAGCATTAAGGAACAATTAAAAGGCCAAGTTTAGGTTAGATGAATGGTTTTGCAAGGTTGTCATTGTGCTTAGAGAGTGAGGAAAGGAGCTACATTGAGAGAGTCAAAGGAAGATCATTGGTGATCAAGAGGAAACTCACAACAATTCCAAATAAGCTAAGGAAAACAGGTTAGAGGACTTGAACCCAAAACTTTAAGCGTTTTGTTAATAGCATGATGAATAATATAAATTTACATGCTTTCCTATGAATTAAATCGCAAATTCTGGGTTTCTGGAAAATTCCCAGAAACTTCCTGGGGGACGATGAAGCACTGCCAGGCGACTCATCAGTTGTGCTTATTTTTGGGTTCTTGCAGAGGAACCGCCTGCCAACGTATCCCTGTCCGCCAGGCGGCACAGACCATGTCACCTAGTTTTCTGGGTTTTCTATGAACGACCTGGCAGTGGTAGTTGCACGCCAGGCGACGCGAGCCACATTTGCTAGATTTTGGCTGTTTTATGGGTTTTGGGTCTTTGTGTTCAGTGGAAATGGAGTTGCAATTATCAGTTAATGGAAATGGGATCATAAATAGTGAAATTGCATGGTGGCGCGTGAGAGTTAAGTGAAAATAGCTATATTTGAATATGAGAGTTGACAAAATTAGGGATTTTGGATGAATTGGGAGTAATAGGCGTGGTTACACTGAAAATTGTTGTTGGAAATTTTGATACTGTAATAATTGTGGCGCTATTAACATGTTCATGTGCGAAATCGCTAAGATAAGCAGAGGAGAGCAGTTGGGGAGTGTTAGGGACGCCTTGCAGTTACTGAAATTCTGGAAATTTGCCAGAAATATATGTAACGCCTGACGGCACAGGGCTTGCCACCAGGCGCCAACGTAGGAGCAGTGATAGTGCGTGGCTGGGATGGCAGGCACTAAGTTGGGTTCGGTTGCAGTCTTACTTGGAACTGGAAAAATGGATTTGGGTTATGTCCTTGACAAATTGATGATAAAGTCCTAAGGCATAAATTAAAGAGGGCGATTTAACTTAGAATGCGATGATATTAGCTATTCTAAGACTTACGTATATAAATTGTGGATTTGGACAAGTCATGCAAAAAGGGGGTCCAGAAACTTGACCTATTTGGGTTTGGGTTAGATTTATGAGTGAATTGTTGGTAAACATCTAGATAGTAGGGAATGGAAATTAAACCCAAAACTAATATTTGGAATGAGAGTGAATTGTGATCTATCTAGGAGGAGTGGACTTGGGATAAGTTGAGAATGGCTGTAATGACTAGAACCGAGGTTAAGGAATAAGCAATATGAGTGCATTGTAGTATGGTAGGGGTGAATAAAGTTAACTTTAAGAAAGCCAATTTTGTAAAGTTGGATGGTTGAACTTAAATGGAAGTAGGAAACTTGATATTAAGTTAGTCACTTGAAAAGCGATTCAACTAAATTGGTGAAAAACATCGTAAGTTTTGATGCTTGGATTGAGGATCTAAATCTGTGTGAAGTGAGCCTGAAACTGACCAAAAACCAGTATTGTGCAAGTACTGGTGTGGCGCCTTGCGGTGGTGATTGACCCGCCAGGCGATAGTGGACAAATAGTGGGCTTTAGGGAGAAGTGGCGTCATGCGATGAGGATGGTCCCGCCAGGCAGAGTCTGCAGGTCAGTGAGTCTTTAGGCGCGTGGCGCCTGGCGGTACGCGTCCCCCGCCAAGCGATCTGAAAGTGGAAGCGCCTATCACTTCGTGACCTGCGCCAGGCGATTCTTGTTGTAGTAGCATTGGGTTGCTAGCGTTGTATGCGTGATCTACAAGGCTTTGGTGATGCTTCAAAGGTGGCTTGCTGGTGTTCCTTGAGTTGTGGCTCGGAACATATCCCTTGAGTTGAGCTCGGGATAGGGGTGAAACACGTGGTATTTCTTGAGTTGTGGCTCGGAATGGCATCCCTCGAGATGAGCTCAGGATGGCTAATGAACATGAGGAACCCTGGAGTTGAGCTAAGGTTGGCGAGTGTTGCCAGTGTGAGTGTGCTAGTTGTGGCTAGTACGAATAGGTCTTGGTAGATTACCCTCCTCAGTAATTAGCTGACGAGTTTGGTAGTCTTGGGACGTTACGAACTATGTTCATATTTGGGAACTCCACCTGGCGTTACAGTGTGTGATCCGTAGCATGGTTTCCCACACGTGCTCTATCGGTTGGCAACAAGACATCTGGAGGTACTCACTAAAAGAAGTAGAACACGATTAACATGGTTGTGGCCATATGTTATTAAATCAAAGGATGAAATTTCCTTTGGTGTGATTGTGTTATATATGTTTAATTTGTTAGCTCACCCTATCTGCTTATGTGTGGCGATGATCGTATACGCGATATACGTGAGTAGAGGATGTTACATGTAGATTCGTTAAGGCTTAGCAACAGAGCAGGGATAGACTTGGGAAGAGTTTTTATTAGATTTTTATTATATCATGGAATAAATTGTAAACTGTTTCGTTACTAAACTTTGATCTTGTAATGGAGTTATACTTATACATTTGAGGTTGCTTTTACTGATGTAATAAGTTTTAAATTTGCCGCATTTTTAGGAAATGGATTTATAACTAATGAGATTTTATTTTTCTTATTTTATGTTTATTATTTAAATCCGTAATATCCGGTCGGGATGTTACACATTACGTGAAATCTTGCCTTGAACGAAGGAAGTCTGAAGTGCCACGACAACAATAAGGTAAAATTCGAATTGAATTTTTGCCTTTTGGGGTAGTGAAGCATGTTATGTTCGTTGGTGTGATGTATGCTCGAAATTCGTTCACACCTGTAAAACCAGGTTGTACTTTTACTCAGAAGACTTGGGGGAGTGGGGTAAAAGGGAGTTTTGGTTTACCTTAAGACTTTGATCTAAGCTTAGTAACAATGTCCTTGCTGGGTTTTGTTGAGCAGGCAAGGAATGTCGCTTGTAAGGCTTAGGAACAATTAAGCTCTTACCGGGTTTTGGTGAACGGTAAGGGTGGGATTCTTGTCGGGTTTTATTGAACAAATAAGAGTTATGTTTGTGAGACTCAAGGGGAGCAACACTCTTACTAGGTTTTGGTGAACAGGTAAGTAGTGGGCTCTTGTCGGGTTTTGATGAGCAGGCAAGAGTGGTTGTTGTGAGTCTCAGGATAAGCAACGTCCTTACCAAGTTTTGGTGAGCAGGTAGGGGTGATACTTTTGTTGGGTTTTGGTGAGCAGGCAAGAGTTGTTGCTTATGGGTCTCAGTGGAAGTAGTGCTCTTATCGAGTTTTGGTGAGCAGGTAAGGTTGGTACTCTTGCTGGGTTTTGGTGAACATGCAAGGGTGGTTGCCTAAAAGACCTAAGGAAAAGTTATGCTCTTACCGAGTTTTGGTGAACAAGTAAGGGTTGGGCTCTTGTTGGGTTTTGTTGAACAGACAAGAGTCGTGTTTGTGAGGCTTAGGGGAAACAACTCTCCTACCGGGTTTTGGTGAACAGGTAAGGGGTGGGCTCTTATCGAATTTTGTTAAGGAGACAATAGTGGTTGTTTGTAAGTCTCAGGGAAGCAATGCTCTTACCGGGTTTTGGTGAACAGGTAAGGGTTGTGCTCTTGTCAGGTTTTGGTGAGCAGACAAGGGTTGTTGCGGATGGTCTTAATGGAAGCAGCGCTCTTACCAGGTTTTGGTGAGTAGGTAAGGGAAGTACTCTTGCTGGGTTTTAACGAGTAGGCAAGGGTGGTTACTGGTAAGACCTAAGGAAAGTAATGCTCTTACCGGGTTTTGGTGAGCAGGTAAGGGTTATTTCTTTTTTTCACTCACGATGCGTTGGTACGCAAGGGGAGGAATTCTTTCCAAAGATGCGTTGGTGCATAAGAAAGAAAAATGTAAAAACTGGAAGTATTAAGAACAAAATTTATCTTAATAGAGTGATGAGGGTGCACACTCATGACTATATCTGAGATAATTTCCTTTCTTAATTCTAAAGGTTTTGGTAAAAGAGAGAAAAGTGATAGGTTGAGTTTGTCTCCTAAAGCTTTCTTGTAAGGTTTGCGTTTTTTTGTGATATGTGTGTGTTATCTGTAGTGGCTGACTACAGAATCAAGGTCAAACTTGATATGTTTGTTTTGCAAGGGTTAGGTAGGACCTTTGAGAAAATCTCTTGATCAAAGATGTGAGTACGCATAAGGATATCTTGCTGGGCAAGGAAAGATAAGTTGGTTTGTTTGAGCCTAAGAAGTGAATTCGAAACTCGGAATCAACGCGTTTGGTAGAGGGATTTTAAAGGATAAGTTCTTGGGGCTAAACACTACAAGTTTGGTAAGAGAAATTGAATTTAAAAGTTAGAATAAGGAGAGGTGTCAACGCAGGTGTGTGTGGTAGAGTGGAAGAGTTAAAAGTGGGGAAACGTATGAGGTGAAGGCTGAAATAAAAGGGTAGGGACCAAGAAGGGAGAATTTCAAGATAAAGGAAGTTGAGGCAGTCCTATCTGCATTTTTCCTGGGTGAGCTAAATTTTCGAGGACAAAAATTTTATAAGGTGAGGGGAATGTAAGACCAATGAAATTTAAATAATTATTTAATAAATACGGGTAGGGGATCCTTTATGGCATTTAATGGAGATTGTTATGATGTGGAAAAGGACTAGCTCAAGTGGTTAAGTTGAGAGTACTTGCTTATGTGAGAGGACTTGGGTTCGAGTCCTAAGTATGTCATTTATGTGTTATTTAATTGTTATGCATGATCATGTTGAGTGATAATAAAACCTTAGAATTATAAGAGTTATCACAAAAACAGAATTGGTTAAATAGTTGTGCATCGCTTGGACATTGGCATGGTTATGGGTTCAAACCTTGGTAGCTTCACATTAAACTTTATTTTTGCTAGAATTAGTTTTGGCATGAATATGAAAAGTCATAAAACCTAGCAACCAACGGGGGGCTGGAAAACCATCATAAGACAACCATTGAATGACCATTAATCTAATTTAAATGCCAAAATTCGTTTTAGGAACATTAACATTCATTAACACCTAATTAAGTGATCAATTGAGGGAGAAAGGGAGGGTTTTTGGAGCTGCCAAAGGAATGGGTTGTAAGGAGAGACTATTCTGGATTTTGGAGTGGATAGCAAGGATTGGAAGCAAGCTCAGAAGGAGACAAGGGCTGGATTGTTTTGTGGTGCACAAGAGTTTGAAAAACATTCCAAAACTAAGCAAAGGAATCCAGGTTAGGGGAGCTAGAACTCGCTACTTGTGTGTGTTAAGTTTAATTGCTTTTTGAGTAGCCTGTATATGTATGAATTATAACTTATGGGATCAAATTGTGGTTTAATTCTATTGTTGTGAACCTAAGTACCTCACCACAACATCTTGGGTGTATAATTAGAGGAATGATGCGTATTGCAGAGAAGAAGGTGTGCGCAGGTGCTGGAAAATCTGGGTTTTTCCCAGAAATTTATATGCACCAAGTGGGTTTGCTCGTGTTGTGTTTAGGCGTGATTATTTAGAAATTTCATGCAGGGTTTTAAGTAACGAGCCGTCAAGCGATAGGGGCAGAAAATAGTGGCGTGGTCATTAGAACCGTGTGAGGCTTAGCGGCACGAGAGGCTCCGCCAGACGGTGAATGTTGGTAGAGAGATGTAATCGCGTGGCACCTGGCGGGTTGCGGTCTCTGCCCGGTGGTCTGAAGCTGCATTTCTCCTAGCGGCTCAGGAGCAATGCCAGGCGATAATACAGTGGCAAACTCTCGGTTGTGATTTGAAGGGCGTGATCTACTAGGTTTTGGGCGATATCACAAAGGTTATATGCTGGAGTATTCCTGGAGTTGTGGCCAGGATGAAGGGTAACACGAGCATTCTTTGAGTTGTGGCTCGGAATGGCGAGTGTTACCGCATGTGTTCTACAAGTGTGGCTTGTACGTTGGACAAATGATGAAGGATTATCTTGTTCCTTTTCAAGATTATTGAATATGGTGTGAGTTGATTAAGAAAGCTAAGTGAAATCCCCACTGGACATTAAGATAGCAAGCTATCTA